>Ga0209517_10001336_pt1 | contig 37612 bp, 32 predicted proteins | sample PeaSoiMetSII2010_FD_187695 | JGI IMG/M metagenome (GOLD analysis project Ga0209517, IMG submission 187695) | Peat soil microbial communities from Weissenstadt, Germany - SII-2010 (SPAdes) (version 2) | ecosystem: Environmental > Terrestrial > Soil > Wetlands > Peat | place: Germany...
GTGATCGTTCGTTGAGATGCGGCCAGATTCGCATCAGCTTATCCCGAATTTGCCGAATAGAAACCATACGACAGAAGGAGATCGCAGGTTTCTGTTAACTTGTAAATGTTATTTATTGACGCGCCCTAAGGGTCTGCTTATACCCGGCGAAGAACGCAGCATTTTCTGGTGTATCCAGCACATCGACAAACAGGCGGACATTGGCTTCTTCGAACCACTGGCCCTTATGGATCCAGGTGCCCTGCAACGCCTCGGGCAAAAAGCTAGCCGCCCCGAACTGTGAGGACAGCTCGCGGTTTGTGAGAAGGAACTTTTCTGCCTCGACAGGTTGGCCGTCGTTATACCGGGTGGGCAGAATAATCTCGTAACGTCTGAACGACATCGCCTTGGTTGAGCACTTCCAAGAGTTTGTGTGGGATGCCTTGTTCCTTAAGCCATTCCAGCGCGGGCACTGGCACAAGGAATGTCCCATCTCGCAGACCGGTAATGCGTCCCCGCTGCATTATGCCGTGGAGCGCCTTAGCCGCCGCGTCATCCGAAGGGAATTCAACTTTGGCGAATTTCATCACTAATAGCGTAGCCCAAGGGCAGATGGACGTCAATTTCAGAGTCAAAGGGAATCGCCGCTAGCCAGCATCGCTCCCTCTGGCTGCGGTTCCACCGGCAACGGTGACAAACGAACCTGCGGGTTGCGTTCGGCATAAAAATCGCAACTCCACTGCTCGGAGAACAGCAGGACTGGCTTTTGGGTGGCGTCGAAGGCGAGTCGGGCGCCGGTCGGCAAAGCAGCCTCATCTACGGGCGCGCCATCCTCGGGGAAAGCCCAGCGCAGGACTTTCCAGGGGGCGGCTTCCAGGCGAGACTCCGCCCCATATTCGGTTTGGAGCCGGAATTGAACAACCTCGAATTGGAGGGGTCCGACCGCGCCCAGCAGAGCCCCGCGCCGCCCGGCATCTTTGATCGTAAACGCCTGCACCACGCCCTCCTGCAAGAGTTGCTCGAGGCCGAGGCGGAAGCGCTTGAACTGCGCGGTGCTTGGGCTTTGCAGCCAGGCGAAGCACTCTGGGTTGAAACGCGGAATCTCCTGATACACCAGCGAAGCATCCATCGCGAGCGTGTCGCCGATGCGGAAGTCTTCATGGCCGATCAATCCCACCACATCGCCCGGATAGGCTTCATCAATCGTCTCACGCTCGCGCCCGAACAGCTTGTGGGAACTGGACAGCCGCACCTTCTTTCCCGTTCGCGTGTGGACCACCGTCATATCGCGCTCGAATCGCCCGGAGCAGACGCGAGCGAACGCAAGCCGGTCGCGGTGCTTGGGGTCCATGTTGGCCTGGATTTTAAAGATGAAGGCGGAAAAATCCGCGTTGGCCGGGTCAACCGTGCAGCCGTTGACAGCGCGTGGCTGCGGCCCAGGGGCCAGGCGCAGGAAACCGTCAAGCAGAAGTTGGACGCCGAAATTGTTGACGGCGCTGCCGAAAAACACCGGCGTAAGCTGGCCAGCCAAAACCGCCTCGTGATCGAAAGCCGCCCCCGCGCCGTCCAACATGCCCAATTCCTCGACCGTTCGCGCGTAAGTGTCGGGCGTCATCTGGCCACTTACGAGCGGATCCCCCAGGCCATGCACCGAGACTGGCGCCCGGAATTGACCGCCTGGCACCCGTTCGAAAAAATGGACCAGCTTTGACTGGCGGTCGAAGACACCCCGGAAGTCGGCGCCATCCCCTAGCGGCCAGTTCAGCGGGAACGCGTCCAGGCCCAACACCCGTTCCAGTTCGTCCAACAAGGCCAATGGCTCACGAGCTGGCCGGTCCAGTTTGTTGATGAAGGTGAAGATGGGAATGCCCCGCTGGCGGCAGACTTCGAAGAGTTTGCGGGTCTGGCTCTCGATGCCTTTGCCCGCGTCGATCACCATTACCGCCGCATCGACGGCAGTTAGCACACGGTAAGTATCCTCTGAGAAGTCTTTGTGACCGGGCGTATCGAGGAGGTTCACGCAAAACCCGGCGTACTCGAATTGGAGCACAGTTGAGGATACCGAGATGCCGCGCTGACGTTCCAGTTCCATCCAATCGGAGGTCGTGGCCCGCTGGTGCTTGCGCGCGGTGACCGAGCCCGCCAGTTGCACGGCCCCTCCATAAAGGAGGAATTTCTCGGTCAAAGTGGTCTTGCCGGCGTCCGGATGCGAGATAATCGCAAACGTCCGCCGGCGAGAAATTTCCTGTTCAATCGACTGCATAAAATAAAGTGTCCTATTTAAAAAAACCGTTATGTGTGAAGCTTTCTGCCAAGACACTGCTCGTTCAGAGCGGCCCAGGCAGGACCGGAGAAGCTGCCGCCGCCCAAAGCGCGGCGGCTGGCCGGAAGGCGGCCTAAGGTGGAGTAGGCCGCTCGCGCAACGCTCTATGGCCGAGTGAACCCGGCAAGGCGGGACGAACGTTGCTGATCATCAAAAATCGCATTTCGCAGGACACTACTGCATCAGGCGCCAAGTGTAAAGGGCACACCTATTGGTTTGTCCGTTTGTCATTTGTCATCCATCACCGCTGTCCCTCGGCCAGCAACGTCTCAAAGTGTGGCGGCTGCTCTTCTCGTGCTACGATGCTGATCTCGACCTTTTTAAAGCCGGCTTCCTCGAGCCAACGCTGAAGATCACTTTCGGCAAACCCCAACCAATGATCGCCATAAAGCTCCCGCGCCCGTTTAAAGTTATGCTTGGCCAAATCCAATATGAGAACCTGCCCGCCCGGCTTGATGATTCTCGCTGCCGCGGCGAGGGCTTTGCCGGGCTCCTGGGCGTGGTGTAGCGCCTGGCTGAGGATCGCCAAGTCCACGCTGGCCGCCTCAATGGGCGGGCTTTGCAAATCGCCGAGGCGAAACTCCAAGTTTTTCAGATTGTTCTTCTTGGCCTTGGCCGCGCCGAAGGCAGTGATCTTCTCGGAGTTGTCCACCGCGATGACCCTTTTGCACCGTCGCGCCAGCAACTCGCTGAGCAGGCCCTCGCCCGAGCCCAGATCCGCGACCACCAGCGGGGGCAGCACCCGCAGCAGCAGTTGGCCAAACGCCTGCCACGAACGGCCCGGCCCATACACCCGATCGAACCGGCCTGCCACCTGGTTAAAATACACCTGCTCCTGCTCGCTCCGCCGGTTGAGAATGCGCTTGAGATTGATCTGGTCGCCCGCGTGCTCCGCCAGTTCTCGCGCCCCCCGAATCGCCAATTGAATGAACTCGCCCACCGACCCTTCCGGCCGCTCGGTGAGCCTGTAAAAGGTTCGTTTCCCCTCCCGGCGTGACTGCACCAGGCCAGCCTCCTGCAGCAATCCCAAGTGCGTTGAGATCCGCGACTGGCCCATCCGCGTGATCTCTTGCAATTCGTTGACCGACAGTTCGTCCTGCTCCAGCAACGCCACGATGCGCAGGCGCGTGGGGTCGGAGAGCGCGCGTAATGATCTAAGCGTCGAGGAATCCGCCACGGCCAAAGCCTGGCGACCCGGCCGCGATTTTACAAGTTCGATGTGAAAGCGGTTGGTAGCCGCAGGTTCGGGAGGAACGCCTGCTTATTTTGGGTGCGCAGAAAACCTGGAGCCCGAGGCCGAACCGCTGCGGTTGGTCCATTCGAACGTGTTGGCCGGCAGGTTGTTTTGCTCGGATTCGAAACGATCCACGGGAGAAGCAGCGCCGCTCTGGTTGCTCAAAATCATGGCCACCATCGCCCCGGATTTGCCCGTCTCGGAAAACGAGGCGCTATCCGGCTGGTTGAACACCACCCACACGACCAGCAGAGCGGCTGTGGCGGGCGCCAGCCAATTCAGCGAAAAGCCCAAGGGCCTCTGCGCCTGGGGCCGTCCGAAGAGCCGCCGCTTAAGCCTCGCCGAGGGGCGGCGCGGCGCCCACAAACGCAATTGCTTCTCCAATTCTTCCATCTCTGTCATACGCTGCTCCTTTCAAGCACGCTCTTATTTTTTGCATCCCATACCGGTAGCGACCCGCCGCCGTGTTGGGCGAAATTTCCAGCATCTCGCCAATCTCCTCGAACGTGTATTCATGCCAGATTTTTAAGACGATGACCTCCCGCTGCGGGGGCGGCAAATCAGCCAGGCAACGCATGGCTTCTCGCTCGAACGGGCTCTCTTGCGGCCGGCGCTCGAACCAGGCCTGCGATTCCCACTCGCGCGCCAGGCGCCGCCACAAGCTGCGCCGGTAATTCAACGCCCGGTTGCGAAAGCTGCGCACGCAATAATGCTCCGGCTTATCGGGGCGCTCGGCCCGCTGCAACAAAGACAGAAACGTCTCCTGCAACACGTCCTCCGCCTCGCCATGCGACAGCCCCAAGGCGCGCCCGTACAGGAGCAACTCCGCCCCTTTCTCTTGGTAGAGCTTCTCGCACCAACCCGCCTGCCCGTCGCCTTCTTCCATGCAATTCAGGGTTCTTTTACTAAATAGACACCAAAGTCGCCAAATTTGTATAAGAATTTTTCTGCGCTGGCGTTCCGCTGAGCGCGTTTAGCGGCACGCCGGCCCCGGGAACCCAGTCCACACTCAGCCCAAGCTGTGAAAGAAGGCAGGAAGTGAGCGTGAGATTCACCAGTGTTCACTTCGCCAGTTTCAATAAGAGCGCGACATCTATCACAGCGTCGGGAAACGCGAGGGGCGAAGCTTTGTCGCCCGAACGCAGGAGCTGCTTCGACCCATAGCTGTCAAAATGCGGTTCGCGATAGACCTCGATGGCCTTGGCCGGAAGATTCAGGAGCCAGACTTCGCAAATCCCCGCGCGCGCGTAGGCAGGCAGTTTTTGCTGGCGATCCAGCTTGAGCGAGGTGTCCGCGATCTCGATTAGTAGAAAAACATCGGCCGCTACAGGATGGCGGCTGGTGTAATCATCGGGCTCGGGTTTAAGCAGCATCAAGTCCGGCTGCGGCTCCGAGTAATCCCCCAACCGCACCGGGTCTTGGGCTGAAACCATCCACCGGCCTTCTGCCAAACCGCTGAAGAGTCGAATCAGCCGTTTGGTGATGCCGCCATGAAATGGACCGATCGGGGACATATCTATGATCTTCCCGTCGAGCAATTCGACTCGCGCATCGGGAGGAAGGATTCCCGTCTCCGCCATCCGGTAATATTCCTCGACATTGAATCGATGTTCTGTCTGAACCGGCATGCCAGCATGCTAGCAAATCTACTTGGCACTGTCAAAATCTCCTCTTCATCTAGGAAATAGGCGGCACACCTGCCAATCGCGGCAGGAACATCGCCAGGCAGTAGAGCAGGATGAGCCCCAACGGCAAGAGATACCCAACCAGCCAATACGGCTTCGGCAGGCGCGAAAACCAGCGTCCCAGCACAAACGCACCGAGCGCAGCCAACGCCACCCCCAGGGACTCGAACCAGGGAATCAGAATCGAATTCAAGCAATTTAGCGGCTGGTTTGAGCCGACAGGCACACGAAAGGCAGTTTGATGACCAAACGCAAGCGGGAAATCGGGGGTCCCGACAGACCCCAGAGGCCGCTCATGGGTAGGCACGCAAATCATCAAGCGGGTCTTTACCTCCGAGCTACAGACGCAACGGCGGACTAAATTTTAATAAATTTTTAATGTCGCAAGATCCCTTTTTGATTACCGCCAGAAGGGCGCGTGCCCGATGCTGGGCGGATGAAACGAACGAGTTCGTGCGCAAGTTCTTTTCGCACTCGGACTGAGCGGAAATCTTATGAATGATGTGATCTATATCGGAGTCATCGTGTTGTTCTTCGTCGTCGCCGGGCTGTACGTGCGGCTCTGCGAAAAAATGTAAACACCTGGAACATTATGGAAACCTTCTCAAATATCATTGCCGGCCTCGTCGCCCTGTTGCTGTTCATCTACTTGATGGTGGCCATGATCCGGCCAGAAAAATTCTAACTGACCTTTATGCGTTCAATTGATTGGTTGCAGCTCGCCGTGTATGTCGGCGCCCTGGCTTTGATTACCAAGCCGATGGGCCTCTATTTGCTCCGGGTTTTGGATGCCAACGGCCGAACCTGGTTCGACCCCCTGCTCAGGCCCCTGGAGCGAGTCACGTACCGGGTCATGGGAGTAAAGTCGGACAAGGAGCACGATTGGAAGCAATACACGCTGGCCATGCTGATGTTCAGCCTCGTGAGCTGCCTGTTCACCTATGCCATCCTGCGCCTGCAACATGTCCTGCCGCTCAACCCCCAAAAGTTCGACCCGCTGAGCCCGGACCTGTCTTTCAACACCGCTACCAGTTTCACCACGAACACCAATTGGCAGAGCTACAGCGGCGAATCCACCATGTCTTATCTCTCGCAAATGCTGGCACTTGTCATCCACAACTTTTCTTCCGCCGCAGTGGGCATCGCCATTGCCGCGGCGCTGGTGCGCGGCATCGCCCGGCATTCTACCAAGACTCTGGGTAACTTCTGGGTGGACCTCGTCCGGACGACCTATTACCTGCTGCTGCCTATTTGCACGGTGTTTGCCGTCTTCCTCGTGTCGCAAGGCATGATTCAGAATTTCCACCGCTACACCACGGCTAAACTGACCGAGCCATACACTATCCAAGTGCAAAAAACCGATGACAAAGGCCAACCGGTAACCACCAACATGCCGGTCGTGGTCCAAGCCCCCAAGCTGGATCAAAATGGACATCCCGTCCTAGCCAACGGGGTCGCGGTGATGGTCGATGTTCCCAAGCTGGACGACAAAGGCCAGCCGATGATGACCAATATGCCCGTGATGATGGACAAGAAAATCGACGAACAGTCCATCGTGCAGGGACCCATGGCCTCGCAAGTTGCCATCAAAATGCTCGGCACTAACGGGGGCGGCTACACCAATGCCAATGCCGCGTTCCCCTTCGAAAATCCCACCCCGCTTTCCAATTTCATCCAGATGCTCTCTATTTTTGCCATCGGCAGCGGGCTTACCTATTACCTGGGGCGGATGGTCAAGAACCAGGCTCACGGATGGTCCGTGTGGGCAGCCATGATGGTGTTGTTCCTGGCCGGCCTGCTGCTTTGCTGGCATTCGGAAGCCGCCGGCAACCCCATTCACCAGCAACTCGGCGTTGCCGCCGCCGGCGGCAACATGGAAGGCAAAGAAGTTCGCTTCGGCATCTTCAACTCGGCTTTGTTCGCTACCGTTACCACCGATGCTTCCTGCGGCGCGGTCAACTCAATGCACGATTCCTTCACCGCCCTGGGCGGCTTTGTGCCTTTGTTTAACATCCAACTCGGCGAAATCATCATCGGCGGGGTCGGCGCCGGCCTGTACGGCATGCTGGTGTTTGTGGTGCTGGCCGTGTTCATCGCCGGCCTGATGGTCGGCCGCACTCCTGAGTACCTAGGCAAGAAAATCCAGTCGTACGACGTCAAAATGGCAATGCTGGCTTTGCTTGTGCTGGCCCTGTCTATCCTTGGCTTCGCCGCTTGGGCTTCCGTCTCCAAATGGGGCTTGGCCGGTTTGAACAACAACGGCCCACACGGCTTGAGCGAAATGCTTTATGCCTACAGCTCGGCCAATGGCAATAACGGCAGCGCCTTCGCCGGCCTGAGTGCCAACACTCCCTGGTACAACACCACCATTGGGTTGGCCATGCTGATCGGCCGTTTCCTGATGATCGTGCCGATCATGGCCTTGGCCGGATCGCTCGGCCTCAAGAAGATCGCCCCGCCTAGCGCCGGAACTTTCCCTGTCGCAGGCTTCACCTTCGTAATCCTCTTGCTCGGGACCGTTTTACTCGTCGGGGCCCTAAACTTCCTGCCCGGTCTGACCCTCGGTCCGATCGTCGAGCATTTCCTTACGGGCCAAGGCAAACTCTATTAAGTCCGCTATGACACACAAGAATCCATCTTTGTTTGATTGGAATATTGCCTGGCCCGCCATCGGGGACTCCTTTAAAAAGCTTGACCCGCGTTTGATGCTCAAGAACCCGGTTATGTTCGTCACCATGGTCGGAGCCGTCTTGACCACCATCGGCATCTTCACCGCCGTCCCCGCACAACGCAGCTTCATTATCCAGTTGGCGCTTTGGCTCTGGTTCACTGTGCTCTTTGCCAACTTCGCCGAGGCCGTCGCCGAAGGCCGGGGCAAAGCCCAAGCCGACAGCTTGCGCAAAGCCCGCAAGGACACAATCGCCCGGCGGCTGCGCGATGGTAAAGAGGAGAAAGTCCCCGCGCCCCAACTGCAAAAGGGTGACCTGGTCGTCTGCGAGGCGGGGGACATCATTCCCGCCGATGGCGACGTGGTCGAAGGCATCGCCAGTGTGGATGAGTCAGCCATCACTGGCGAATCAGCCCCGGTCATCCGGGAAAGCGGCGGCGACCGTTCCGCTGTCACCGGCGGAACGCGTGTCATCAGCGACCGCATTGTCATTCGCGTCACCTCCGAAAAGGGCAACGCCTTTCTGGATCGCATGATTGCCATGGTGGAAGGCGCACGCCGCCAAAAAACCCCCAACGAAATCGCCCTCACCATTCTCCTGGCCGCCTTGACGGTCATTTTCCTGCTCGTCTGCGTGACCTTGAAGCCCTTTGGCATTTATTCCGGCGTGGTGTTCTCCGTGCCCGTCCTCATCGCTCTCCTGGTGTGTTTGATTCCTACCACGATTGGCGGGCTATTAAGCGCCATCGGCATCAGCGGTATCGACCGGCTGATCCGGCGGAACGTGATGGCTACCAGCGGGCGGGCCGTCGAAGCGGCAGGTGACGTGGATGTGCTGCTCCTTGACAAAACCGGCACGATCACCTTGGGCAATCGTATGGCCACGGCCTTCATCCCGGCCCCGGGGGTGACCGGGGAACGGTTGGCCGACGCTGCACAGCTTGCCTCCCTAGCCGATGAAACACCGGAGGGGCGTTCGGTTGTCGTCTTGGCTAAGCAACAGTTCAACATCCGCGGCCGCGAGGTCGGAGAGGTGGGCGCAAAGTTCGTACCCTTCTCGGCGCAAACGCGTATGAGCGGGGTGGACTTCTTCGACGGAGGGATCGGGCAGGAGCGCACCTCAGCGCTCGTCGGCGCAAGTTCCAGAACCGGTAGCCCAGGCGGTCTGGCCTCAGTTGCCGTGGCCAAACCGGCCAACTGGAGCGACCACCCCACAGCCACGCCGACTCGCAGCATACGCAAGGGCGCGGCCGAAGCCATGCGCGCCTACGTTGACCAACTCGGCGGCAAGTTCCCTCAATCCATCAGCCAAGCCATCGAGGAAATTTCCCGCTCCGGCGGCACACCGCTGGTAGTCGCAGAAGGCCCCGAGGTCCTGGGCGTCGTGCAACTCAAGGACGTGGTCAAGGGCGGCATCAAAGAGCGGTTCGCCCAGTTGCGCAAAATGGGCATCCGCACCGTGATGATCACCGGCGACAACCCCCTCACCGCCGCCGCCATCGCGGCCGAGGCCGGCGTGGATGATTTCATCGCGCAAGCCACGCCGGAGGCCAAACTCAAACGCATCCGTGCCGAACAAGCCGCCGGCCACCTGGTGGCCATGACGGGGGACGGCACCAACGATGCCCCGGCCCTGGCACAGGCCGACGTGGGCGTCGCGATGAATACCGGGACCCAAGCCGCCCGCGAGGCCGGCAACATGGTCGATTTGGACAGCAATCCCACCAAGCTCATCGAGATCGTTGAAATCGGCAAACAACTGCTCATCACCCGCGGTTCGCTAACCACCTTCAGCATCGCCAACGACGTGGCCAAGTACTTTGCTATCATCCCGGCGATGCTGATGGCCACCTTCCCGGCGATTGCGCCGCTGAACGTTATGCATCTCTACAGTCCCGCCAGCGCCATCCTGAGCGCCGTCATCTTCAACGCGCTCATCATCATTGCCCTCATCCCATTGGCCCTGCGCGGTGTGGTGTACAAACCGATCGGCGCCTTGGCCATCCTCCAGCGCAACCTGCTCATCTATGGCCTGGGCGGCGTGGTCATTCCCTTCTTCGGTATCAAACTGATCGACCTTATCATCACTTACCTCAAGCTCGTTTAATTATGAAAGCTCTCTTGGCGGAATTCCGCAGCGCGGTGCTATGCACCCTGATACTCGCCGTCGTTTGTTGCGGCCTTTATCCCCTCGTCGTGTGCGTCCTCGGACAAGCCCTTTTTCACGACCAGGCCAATGGTAGTCTGCTGCGCGATAACAAAGGCAACGTCATCGGTTCCCGATTGCTCGGCCAGCAATTCTCCAGCGACAAATATTTCCATCCGCGCCCCTCCAATGCCGGCAACGGCTACGACCCCACGAGCTCGGGCGGCAGTAATCTCGGACCAACCTCGCAGAAACTCCGGGACGCCATCGCGCAAAACCTGGCCGATTTCCGTTCGCAAAATGGGCTATCCACCAATGCTGTCGTGCCCGCCGACGCGGTCACCTCGTCAGCCAGCGGATTGGACCCGCACATCAGCCCCCAAAACGCCGAACTTCAGGCCCCGCGCGTCGCCAAAGCCCGCGAGCTGAGTCCCGAGAAAGTGGCTGAGCTGATCCGCCGGAACACCGACGACCCCGACCTCGGCTTCCTCGGCGATCCTGGCGTGAACGTCCTCACGCTCAATCTCGCTCTCGACCGCGCGGCCCAAACCCGGTAACGGGGTCTCATAGCAGGGCGCGTCACTCCCGAGGGTAGCCCCGAAAGCGCCTGCTCGCGAAGACTTCGGAGTTCGGGGGCGCCCGCCGCTTTAGTGGTCCTCACTGGCGGAATGCCCAGGTTGAATTTCCCGATTTCACGTACAACTATCTGCTTCAATGGGGCCGCCCGGGCGGGGAATGCCAGCGATGGCGAGCGACCTAGAGAGCGAGCGACGAGCCTCACTGCTCGGCGAACTGCTGGCTTCGTAGCGCAGGTTTCCAGCTCGCGCGAAGCGTTTCAAGACCTCGCGAACCTAGCGAGCTGTAGCCCCAGACAAGGTAGGGCGGGCAGTCCCCTGCCCGCCGCCGAATGGGGCCGGGCGGTGGTGTCTTCGGGGTCTCACGAGAGGCGCGCACGGAGTGCCGCGCCCCTACTCGAACTCCTCGCCAGTCTTTTCCTTCTTTACGAATTTGAACCCGCAGCTATTTTGCCTGCATGCTCAATCCGCTCTCGGTCATCGGGTACCTGGTTATGGTTGGGGGCATGCTCGGATTGATCTTCACCCACAACCTGTTTTCGGCTGCGCTGCCGGTCCTTGTGGCTCAAGTTGCAGCCGTGGGTTTAATGGTTTGGGCACGAATTACCTTTGGCCGTCGGAGCTTTCACTTCGGCGCCAGCCCCACGCAGGGAGAGTTGGTAACTGCGGGTCCCTATCGGTTCATCAGGCACCCGATCTATAGCGCTGTCTGCTTGTTCGTCACAGCGGGAGTTGGCGCCCATCTCTCATGGAAATCGGGCCTGCTCGGTGCGTTGGTTTGGGCCGGAGCACTCATCCGCATCGTCTGTGAGGAACGGATGCTGCGCGAGCATTACCCTGCTTATCAACAATACGCTGGCACAACCGCCAGAATGATCCCGGGCCTATTCTGAGCCGGGAACAGACACATAAAACTCCTATGAAAAACTCCGACGAATCCCATCGAACGAACCGTGGCATTACCCGCCGCGACTTCCTGGCGGCATCGGGCGCCGCATCGGCGTTCATGGTTTTTCCCAGCCGCGTCCTCGGTCGCGACGGCCAGACCTCCCCCAACAACAAATTGAACCTCGCGGGCATCGGTGTCGGCGGCCAGGGCGGGGAGGACCTGAACGAAATGACCAGCGAGAACGTCGTGGCCTTGTGCGACGTGGACTGGGACCACGCGGCCCACACCTTCAAGAAATTTCCCAACGCCAAGGTCTATAAGGATTTCCGCCAGATGCTGGACACTGAGAAAAGCATCGACGCGGTCGTCGTCGGCACCCCCGACCACAACCATGCCATCGTCTCCATGGCGGCGATCCAGCATGCCAAACACGTCTATTGCGAGAAACCGCTCACCCACACGGTCCGCGAAGCGCGCCTCCTGGCGCAAGCCGCCAAGCAGGCCAAGGTCGCCACCCAGATGGGGAACCAAGGCATGGCCTTCGAAGGCAATCGGCTCATCAACGAGTGGCTTTGGGACGGCGCCATCGGCCCCGTGCGCGCCGTCCATGCCTGGTCAGACCGTCCCACGCACAAAGGCCGCCTCCCGCTGTGGTGGGCGCAGGGCGTCGAGCGCCCAACCGACACCCCCTCTGTGCCCGCCACTTTGGATTGGGACCTGTGGCTTGGCCCCGCACCCTCTCGCCCCTATCACCCCGCCTACGCCCCCTTCCGTTGGCGCGGTTGGTGGGATTTCGGCTCCGGCGGCCTCGGCGACATGGGCATTCACAACCTGGCCCCCGTCTTCTCCGCCCTCAAATTGGGAGCCCCCAGTATCATCCAGGCCAGCTCCACACCGGTTTATCCGGACAGCGTCACCGCTGCCGCGCTCGTGCAATACCACTTCCCGCCTCGCGGCGACATGCCCGCCGTGAAATTGTACTGGTACGATGGCGGTCTGCGGCCCGAGCGCCCCGACGAACTGCGCGAAGACGAGGAACTGGATGCCGAAGACGGAGTCATCTTCGTCGGGGACCGCGGTAAAATGCTCATCACCGGCTGGGGTGGACAGCGAGTCCGCCTGCTGCCCGCCAGCTTGGACAAAGACTACCAGCGGCCGCCGAAGACCTTGCCCCGCTCGAAGAACGGCCACTACCACGAATGGATCGATGCCTGCAAGACTGGCGCCGAAACGCGCTCGAATTTCGGTTTTTCCGGACCACTCACCGAAGCTGTGCACTTGGGAACGGCCTGCATTCGAAACGGCGGAAGCCAGTTGATTTGGGACAGCGACGCCATGAAATTCACCAATGACTCCGACGCCAATCAACTCGTTCATTACGAATACCGCAAGGGTTGGAGCTTATAAAAAAGCAGAAACCACGGGATCAACGCCCGTGGTTTCCTGCCTGGTCCTTATGACGGTACCACTAGCTTCGTTCCATTTCTCCAACCATTGAGGAACGAGGAAGCCTCCGTCAATTTTTTCTCCAGGTGCTGCATTTGACGGAAGCTCTCGGCCGCGGATTGTTGGGCTTCGTCGCGCTCCTGCTCGGCGCGAGCCACTAACGCCTTGAAAGGCTCGAGGGCGGCGGTTTGGGTCCGCAGTTCGGCCAGGACCGTGTCCATCTTTACCTGCCATTGCTCCTCTCGCTGGCGCGCTTTGGCTAGGAACAGTTCTTCCTTCTGCTGGGACTCCTGACCCAGTCGGGTCTCGGCCGCGCGGACGCGCGACTCGGCCTGCCGTTTCCATTCCTCTTCACGGGCGCGCAAATCCAAGGCCCACTGCTTTTGCAATTCGGTTTCCCGGGCGTCGGTCTTTATGGCCAATTCCTGTTCGCGCTGCTTCAGCTTTGCCTGGAAAGCTAGTTCCTTCTGCTGCAATTCCTGCTTCAAGCGCGTGTCGGCCTCGCGCGTTTGAGCTTCAAGCTGACGTTCCAATTCCGACTCCCGGCGGCGCAACTGCTCCTCAGCCTGCGTCTGCATGTCCCTTAAGCGAACCTCCGCCTGCGCCTGCCACTGCTGCTCCCGCTGTTTGAGCCTGATTTGGGTGGCTTCTTCCCGCTGCTGCACATCTTGTTTCCAGCGTGCGTCCACCTCGCGGGCTCGGTCCTCCACCTGTCGCTCAAGCTCCGCCTCCCGCAGGCGGGCGCTTTGCTCGACCTTGTTCTTTTCCTCCGCCAGCCGCGCTTCAAACGCCAGCGACAATTCCTGCTCCCGCTGGTTCAATCGGTGTTCAAAATCCTCGTCGCGCTGGCGCAGCGTCTTTTCATACTCCAACTGCTGCCGCTCAAACCGGTGCTTCTCTTGACGCGCAGCCTTCTCGACTTGACGGGCGGCGTCTTCCTGGGCTTGAGACAACCGGAGCGAAAGAGAATCCGCCTGATGGCTCAACTGCGATTCCGCTTCATCGCGGGCGTGCAAGGCTTCCTTCAAGTCATGCTCCAACTTGGCCGTTTTCTCCACCGCAGCCAATTCCGCATCCGCCATTTGGCGCCGGGCCTGCACAACCTGGGCCTTGCAGTCTTCGGTTACCTCCATCAGTTTCTTATGTTGCTCCTGCATCAAGGCAGTGCGCTCCGTCTCGCTGGCGGCACGCTGGTCGTCCAGTTCCTGACGCAATTGGCTCACGCGGTCAGACCACGCATTCTGGCGCATCTGAATCTGACGTTCGACCTCGGACTTCTGCAAATCGCGAAGAGCGTCTTTCTCGATTACGGTGCGGTTGAGTGAATCAGCCATGCCGGCAAGCTTCGCCACCCATTGGGCTTCCTTGTTCTTCGTTTGCTCCGCGTGCTCCGCTTCGGTCCGTTTCAACTGCTCTTCGTGCGCCGCGGCGGCCGCGCTCAGGGCCTCGCGAGTGGCTGCAAGCTTGGCCACCCACTGGGCTTCCTTGTTCTTCGCTTGCTCATCGTGCTCTGCTTCCGTCCGTTTCAACTGCTCTTCGTGCTCGGCTGTGGCAGCGCTCAGGGCCTCGCGAGTGGCTTGCAGCTCTGTCTCTTTCTCAAACAGTGCCTTGTCCGCGACCTCCTGCGCCGCCGCCAGGGCCGTGTCGCGAGCCGCGATCTCCCCTGCTGCTTGACTGGCGATGCGTTCAGCCCGCAAAATCTTCAGGCGGCCCGCCCGCGTGTACAGCCAGTGCAGGCGCTGGCCAAAGAAGCCCAGACGATGAGCAGGGCGTTGCTGCTCCGGTTGGAAAACCGTGGAAAAACCGATCTCCACCATCAACGTGGGCAGGAATGCAACAATGAAAGCCAGCACGGGGTAAACCCAAATCCGCACCATGCTGATTTGGTCGGTGAGTATGTCACCGCGTTCCTTGGCCGTCGCCTTGATCGACATCGGGCGCTCGCCTTTAATCAGGCCACGCACGATCTCCACCGTGGTAGCGATCCGGTGCACTTGGGTTTTCCTGATCGAAGCTTCACGCAATTCGTAAAATCCCTCCGCCCGCTTGCGGCTGGCGTCTATTTCCGCGTGAATCCCATCCACCTTCTGAACTACGGCATTAACCTCCTGGTCAATCTGTTCCCTTTCTGTCTTGTCCTCCTTCGCCAAAGTCGCCAGGGCGGCCGACAAATCTTCGCGCTTGCGGTCTGATTCTTCGCGCTTGGTCGTGGAGCGATGGTCAAATTCCTCCCGCAACCGGTGGGCATCGGCGTCCACCTGCGCTACCAACTCGCGGCGCTTGTTGTTGATGGTTACTAATTCGGCTTCTTTGGCTTTGATCTGCTCTTCGATCTCCGCCACCAACGTCGGTTTAAGAATCGTGTTGGACTCGCGCTCGGGGGGCACGCCGGGATCGATGGGTTCTTTCATCAACTGGCGCCTAAGAAAGTTGGCGTTATCGTACTCCGCCTTCTCTTTCTTATAAGTCGCTTTCTTATTGGTGTACTCCGCCAGTTTTGCTTTATACGCATTGTCAATGCGCGCCTCCTCAGCGTTCCATTTCGTGGCCCGGCCCAACTCGGTTTCGCGGCGAGCGCGCAGATCGGCGATCGCCTTGGTGACATGTTCGGTGTCCGCGTTAAACTGCTGGATGATCGTGGCCTGGCGGGTTTCCACCTCCGAGAGCTCTTTCTTCTGATAGTCCGTCAGGCTGATGGCATCCTGGCGCGCCGCATCGTTGCGCTTAATCGACTCTTCCAGGTCGGCCCTGGCCTTGACCTGCTTCGCGGCCAACTCGGCGAGCTTGTGCTCGCGATCCGCTTTCTTCCCTTCAATGGCCGCCAACTCGCCATTCAGTTGGCCAATTTTGACTTCCTCCACCATCGCCTTCTCCAGCATCGCGCTCGCTGGCGTCATGGCCACGCCCATCTCATACACCGCCATGTCCTTGACCAATTGGAACGTCAGCACGCAAATCAGCGGCAACCCAACCACCAGCATCAGCCCTTTTCGCCAGCCCTGGCGCGAAGCCGTCCAGATGGCCAGCGGCAGCTTCAGCAACTCTACCGCTAAAATGGTCGCCCCGATCGGACCGATCCCAAAAAAAGTGACCCCCATGCCTTGGGGCAAGCAGACCACCTGCTGGTACTTCCAGCCGGTCGCCAAAATCACGAATTCCGTCACCGTCGCCATCACCAGCAGCGGAATCGTTAGGTACGAAATGCGTTTGGTTTTCAACCGCTCCCACGGCGAAAAACCCATATCCCGTGGGGCCGTGGGAGGGCATGAATCTTGAGTATTCGGTGAGTTAAAGATTTTCATAAATCAACCTTATAAAAGCCGGAAAAAAACCTCAGCGCTGTGCTCCAAATTGTGACCATCGCCTACTTCAAAAGGGGGAACTCTGTTTCTGGGGGTAATTCACTCTTCGCTCTGGCGCTGCCATTCATCAAGCGAGGACCCAAGCAGCTAGCGTGCCAGCGTGGGCAACCCCTCCACCAACCTTGGCCTGCGACCGCGGTTTGCAATGAGCGGATTGCTGGCTGACGCGCCTGACGGGACTACCGAGAGTCCTTAAGTTTGCCCGTACAGCGACTCTTCCGGAGGGAAGATTGGGCACTCCTGTCAACAAACCTGACTGCTCGCCGGGAACAGCTCTTTTTCCCCCTGAAGACGTTCCATGAACGCCAGCCCGTTACGCCCGCTGGTCCGGGAGCGCCTCCAAGCCTGAAGGGCTTGCGGATACCAGCCCAGGGTCGCGGAGGGCGGCTGGGGTGGCGGGGCGCTACCCTGGGTAAAAGCCCAAAAAATCCTCTGCCTTATTTCCGGCCGAGAAGCCAAGGCTTCGACATTTCGCGAGGAGCCAGGAAGCCGGGTCGCCCTCAACAATGGCCGCCCCCCTTTGCTCCTGCGCAAATCTTGAGGCATTCTCGAAACAGATTGCTCTGGCGGTCCCCGCCAAGTACCCTAATCACGCTATGAAGACATCCGAACTCAACGTCACTCGGATCGGCAATTTCAAGCGCATCCGCCTGTCCTCAAGGAATGACGTTCGTTCGAGTCTCCCACCACCACGATGACCCATGAAAATTGGAATTTACAGCATAACCTATCGCGGCATCTGGTACCAAGGCCAGGCCCTGGACATCTTCTCCCTGCTGCGCCTGGCCAAAAAGCAGGGTTGGGAAGCAGTGGAATTGGACACCGAACGCCCCCACGCCGCGCCGATGGATCTTTCGGCCGATGACCGGGAAAAACTGCGCGACCTCTCGGGCGAACTGGGCTTGCCCATTTGTGCCGTCTCTCCCAACAGCGACCTTTCCAGCCCCTCGCCCTCTCATCGTGAGGCGATGATCTGCTATGTGCGCGAGTGCATCAAGCTCGCTCACGATATCGGCGCGCCGATTTGCAAAATCTTCGCCGCCTGGCGCGGCGTCACCATCCACAACGGAATGGGCTCCTACGATTTGACCTACACCCATGCGCCGTATCCGTATTGGAAGGGAGATCGCCGCGAATTCGTCCTCAAAAGCCTGCGCGAACTCTCCAAGGTCGCCGCCGACCATGGCGTCGTGCTCGCCATGCAGAACCATGGCCCCGACATCGTTAACAATTATCAGGACGTGCTTTCGCTGATTAAGGAAGTGGGTTCGCCGGCTTTCAAAGCCTGCATGGACATCAGTATCGAGCCGTCGCCGGAATCGGAATCGTCGGAGCATGCCCGGCAAATGGTCGAGGCCTCTGGCAAATTGCTCGTCCATTCTCATGCCAACGGCGAATTTCGCCGGAACGCCCACGGCACCGTCGAACTTGCCGGCGCGGGCTATTGGGATGCCGGCTTTTGGGGGCGAATGGTGGCCTACCCGGCGTATATTGACGCCCTCGTCGCCTCGGGTTATAAGGGCTGCCTGAGTTGGGAGTACTGCCACCCAGCCACCGCCGACGGTAAGCCGGCGGGGATCGAATACGTGCATCAGCAAACCCGTCTCGCCCAGGAGTACTTTTTCAACCTCCGGTCCGCGGCACAGGCGAGAATCGAGCAGCACTCCGGCCTTGCAAAGGCCTTATGACGAAGCGCCCCGGTCGTTTCCGGCAGCATCGCCCTGGCGTGACCACTGGCCCATCATGATCTCTTTCGCAAAAGTGGTGAGGCGTGTTCTCAGCATCGTCGCGATCGTAGTTTGTGCCGCCGGCGCCCGGGCACAAGCCCCGGCGCCCGGCTTCACAGTCGTTGCCTTTTACACCGGTCGAAGCGATCCGGCGCACATTAGTTTTGTGCGCGAGGCCAACCGCTGGTTTCCCCAACTGGCCGCCACACACCATTTCACTTACCTGGCCACCACCAATTGGAGTCAGCTAAATGCGCAATTCCTCTCGCATTGCCAGGTGGTGCTGTTCCTTGACACCCGGCCGGAGGATCCCGCGCAGCGCGCCGCGTTTCAAACTTACATGCAGCATGGCGGCGCGTGGATGGGTTTTCATTTTGCCGGGTTCGCTTTGACACCTTCGGGTGTGCCGCAGAACTGGGATTGGTTTCACCAGGAGTTCCTCGGCTCGGGCGAGTATCTCAGCAACACCTGGCGGCCCACTTCAGCCGTGCTGCGCGTGGAAGAAACCAATCATCCTGCCACCAGAGGCTTGCCCGCGACCTTCAAGTCCGCCCCGAACGAGTGGTATCGCTGGAAAAACAACCTGCGCACGAACGTGGACATCCAAGTGCTGCTCTCCATCGACCCCTCGAGCTTCCCGCTGGGCACCGGCCCCAAACCAGAGGAAATCTGGCACGGCGGCGATTACCCCGTAGTGTGGACCAACCGGAAATACCGGATGATCTACCTCAACATGGGCCACAACGACATCGATTACGAGCACAAGACCAACCAGGAGCTCTCCTCTACCTTCGCCAACGAAACGCAGAACAAGCTGATCCTGGACGCGCTCCTTTGGCTGGCCGGCCGTCCAGAGCCCAATTGATGCGGCCGAAACGGGTGCCACCAACCAGTATCCATCGGCAACCTCCGATCTGATCCCGATCACATTCCCGAATGCCAAAACACCAAGCGGGCGCGCGAATGTGAGTTTGTCATTCGAGCTTCGTGCTTAATTCGAGTTTCGTCATTGGTCATTCGTCATTCATGCACGAAAGACGGATGTGACGCGGAAACCCTGGACTGCTACACCTTCTTCACCTCATCCTCCCCCTTGCCTCAATGGCTTCTTCCCTTGCTTGACCTCTTTAGCCGCGCGGTTTAGGGTAAGGCAATCACAGGGGAGCCAACCTGCCACCTCCTGCCTCAGCAAGGGTGGCGCGAAGGCTGAGAGTGCTGCGTTTAAGCGCGGCAGACCCGTTGAACCTGCTCCAGGTAATGCTGGCGAAGGGATTGCTCCTGGCTGCTTTCCTGGGGAACGGGTTCCTGGTTGTAAACGAAAGACGTATTATGATTGCAAGCAAAAGCGCTCTCGAACCGCAGAGCCACGAACCTCTGCCCAACTCCAAGCGCGTCTATGTCCCCGGCCGGGTTTATCCCGACCTGCGCGTCCCTTTGCGTGAGATCGGTTTGAGCCCGACCAAATCCTACGACGGCCGCGTCCAAGGCAACGATTCTGAGCACGTCTATGATTGCTCTGGGCCGTGGGGTGATCCGGCCTTCCACGGCAATGTGGAAGCGGGCCTGCCTCCCCTTCGCCGAGCCTGGATCATGGCGCGCGGGGACGTGGAGGAGACGCCCCGGTGCTGCGTGACCGCGGCGGAACGCAGCGAAGCGCCTGTCCCTTCCTCGCTGCTACGCCATCCGCTGCGCGCCAAGCCAGGTCGGGCGGTTACCCAATTGTACTATGCCCGCCAAGGCCGGATTACACCCGAGATGGAGTTCATCGCCATCCGCGAAAACCTCGGCCGCGAGCAGTTGAAATCCGCCCGCAGCAACGGTCCGAAAAGCATTCCGCGACCCGCCGCGCGGGACTTGGGCGGCGAGGCCTTCGGGGCGCGCATCCCCGCCCAAATCACCCCTGAATTCGTGCGCGATGAAGTCGCGCGCGGACGGGCCATCATCCCTGCCAACATCAACCACCCCGAGAGCGAGCCGATGATTATTGGCCGCAACTTTCTGGTGAAGATTAACGCCAACATCGGCAACTCTGCCGTGGCTTCGAGCATCGAGGAGGAGGTCGAGAAAATGCGCTGGGCCGCCAAATGGGGCGCGGACACCGTGATGGACCTTTCCACGGGGAAGAATATCCACGAGACGCGCGAGTGGATTATCCGCAACTCGCCGGTGCCCATCGGCACAGTGCCGATCTACCAGGCCCTCGAGAAGGTGGGCGGCAAAGCCGAGGACCTGACCTGGGATGTTTATCGCGATACGCTCATCGAGCAATGCGAGCAGGGCGTCGATTACTTCACTATTCACGCGGGCGTCCTGCTCCGTTACGTGCCGCTTACCGCGCAGCGCGTCACCGGCATCGTCTCGCGGGGCGGCTCCATCCTGGCCAAATGGTGCCTCGCCCATCATCAGGAAAATTTCCTTTACACCTGCTTCCGCGAAATTTGCGAGATCATGCGCGCTTACGACGTCAGTTTCAGCTTGGGCGACGGTCTGCGTCCAGGCTCGATTGCCGACGCGAACGACGAGGCCCAATTTGCGGAGTTGCGCACCCAGGGCGAGTTGACCCAGATCGCCTGGGAAATGGATTGCCAGGTCATGAACGAGGGCCCCGGCCATATCCCCATGCACCTGATCAAGGAGAACATGGACAAACAGTTGGAGTGGTGCGGCGAAGCGCCCTTCTACACGCTCGGGCCGCTCACTACCGACATCGCGCCCGGTTACGATCATATCACCAGCGCCATCGGTGCTGCGATGATCGGGTGGTACGGCTGCGCTATGCTTTGCTACGTCACTCCGAAAGAGCATCTCGGCTTGCCTGATAAACAGGACGTCAAGGATGGCGTCATCGCCTACAAGATTGCCGCCCATGCCGCCGACCTCGCCAAGGGCCACCCCTCAGCCCGCGCTCGAGATGACGCGCTCAGCAAAGCCCGCTTCGAGTTTCGCTGGGAAGATCAGTTCAACCTCAGCCTGGACCCGGTGACCGCCCGTGAGTTCCACGACGAGACCTTGCCGCAGGAAGGCGCCAAGGTGGCCCACTTCTGCAGCATGTGCGGGCCTCACTTCTGCTCGATGCGCATCACGGAAGACGTCCGCAAGTACGCCGCCGCCCAAGGCCTGGGCGAACAAGAAGCCTTGCACAAAGGCCTGGAAGAAAAAGCCCGCGAGTTTGTGGAGAAGGGCGCCGAGGTTTACCAGTAAAGCCACAGACAAATCGCCAATCAGCATGCGCGCCCAACCCCGAGGGTTGACGTCGCTAAGCCCTTGGCGCACCTTTTCAATCGCATGATGAAAACCCCGGCGTTATTGCGAATCGGCGGATCCCCCCACCTCTCGCGCAGGGGAGAACCGGTCCTCGGTACCGGACGCACGGGCCTTGCCGGCCGAGAGGCGCCCACCGTCGATGCCGTGATGGCCGAAGAACGCGCCGCAGCCTTTGCCAAACGCAGCATCAAAACCACCGCCAAGCTCGCCGGCTTGAGAATGGTCGTGCCCATGATGGACCTCACCACTCTGGAAGGTAAAGACACCCCGGGAAAGGTGGCGTACCTTTGCCGCAAAGCCCTGCATCCGGCCGAGCCCAAGTACCTCGTTCCACCCTGCGGCGCCGTATGCGTCTATCCCAACATGGTCCGGTGCGCGCGCGGTTTTCTCGGCGGCCAATCGCCCGTGAAGGTCGCCTCGGTCGCCACCGGCTTCCCCAGCGGCCAATATTCTCTGCGCACCAAACTTGACGAAGTCCGCCGTGCTCAGGCCGACGGGGCGGACGAGCTCGACATGGTCATCGATCGCAACGCTTTCCTGGCGGGCAACCACGCCAAAGTGTTCAACGAAATCGCCGCTGTGAAAGAGGCTTGCGGGCAGGCTCACCTCAAGGTGATTCTCGAGACCGGCGAACTGGTCACCTATGACAATGTCCGCTGGGCCAGCCGCATCGCCATGGAGGCGGGAGCCGATTTCATCAAAACCAGCACCGGCAAGGTCCAACCGGCGGCCACCATGCCCGTGACCCTCGTGATGCTCGAGGCGATTCGCGATTTCTTTTTCGAAACCGGCATCCGTATCGGCATGAAGCCCGCCGGTGGCATTCGCACCTCCAAGCAGGCCCTGGCCTACTTGGTCATGCTGAAGGAAACGCTTGGGGATGAATGGCTGACACCCGACCTCTTCCGATTTGGGGCCAGCACTCTCCTCAATGACGTGTTAATGCAAATCGCCAAAACCGTGGATGGAAGATACCAGGGAGCAGATTATTTTTCTTTGCCTTAACCCAGCACAGCCTCACACCCTGTTCGCACGACTATGAAATTTGAATTTGAAGCCCGGCTCGTTCCCACCGGTCCGAACGGAACGTGGTGCTACTTGGAGTTTCCGTTCGACTTCCAGAAAACGTTCGGCACACGGGCGCGTGTGCCCGTTTCCGGAACCATTAACGGGTTCAAATTTCGCAGCTCTTTCTCACCCATGGGTGGCAAACACCTCCTGTGCGTGAACAAGCAAATGCAGGCCGGCGCAAAGGCCAAACCCGGCGATGTCGCCCGCTTCGTGTTCGAGCGCGATGACAAACCGCGCACCGTCACTCCTCCGCCCGCGCTCAAAAAAATGCTCGCCTCCCATCCGCAGGCCAAATCGCTTTTCGACCAGCTCTCTTATACTCACCGGAAGGAATACGCAGATTGGATTGCCAGCGCCAAGCAGGAGGAAACGGTCAAGCGCCGCCTCGAAAAGTTGCTCCCCCTGCTTTTGCGCCGCAGCAAGGGTTCCCGGCCCAGCCTAAAATGAAAGCCAAACCCAAGCTCGGACGTTCCCGCGCCATCACGCGCACTGTCGCTCCTCTGCCCCTGGCCAAATCCAATGGCGATGCCGCTACACGCCGAGTCGTTCCACTCAAAGAACGCCGGCTCGTGTTTGGCAACAAATGGGATTATGCGCCGGCGCCCGAGACTTCCGAGTACATCAAAATCCCTCCCCGGCACGAGTTGTTCATCGACGGCAAGTTCGTTCCCCCCGTTGGCGGAAAGTACTTCGAGGACATCAATCCAGCCACCGAGGAAAAGTTGACCGAGATCGCCCTGGGCGGCGAAACAGACGTTGACGTGGCCGTGAAAGCCGCCCGCCGCGCCTATCAGCAGGTCTGGGGCAAAATGGCCGGGCGCGAGCGCTCGAAGTATCTCTTCCGCATCGCCCGCATTATTCAGGAAAAGTCCCGCGAGCTGGCCGTGCTCGAAACCATGGACGGCGGCAAGCCCATCAAAGAAACCCGGGACGTGGACCTCCCGATTGTGGCCGCCCATTTTTTCTACCACGCGGGTTGGGCGGACAAGCTCGAATACGCCTTCCCCAACCGCCGCCCCGAACCGCTCGGCGTGGTCGGCCAAATCATTCCCTGGAACTTCCCCTTGCTTATGGCGGCCTGGAAGATCGCCCCCGCCCTGACCTGCGGCAATACCGTCGTCATCAAACCCTCCAAGACTACCAGCATCACGCTGTTGCGCCTGGCCGAAATCTTCCAGGAGGCTGGACTGCCCGAGGGCGTGGTGAACGTTGTCACGGGCACCGGCGAGACCGGCACCGCCATCGTGCGCCACCCGGATATCAACAAGATTGCTTTCACCGGCTCGACCGAAGTGGGAAAGCAACTCGCGCAATTAGTCGCCGGCACCGGCAAGCGGCTCACCTTGGAGTTGGGCGGCAAAGCCGCCAACATTGTCTTTGACGACGCCCCCATCGATCAAGCGATTGAAGGCGTCATCGCCGGCATTTATTTCAACATGGGCCACGTCTGCTGCGCCGGTTCTCGCCTGCTCGTTCAGGAGAACGTTTTCCCCACCGTCGTGCGCAAGCTGCGCGACCGCATCCAAACACTGCGCCTCGGCAATCCCCTCGATAAGAACACCGACATTGGCGCCATTAACAACCAGCCACAATTGGAGAAAATTCGGGAGCTGGTGGAAAGCGGCGTGCAGGAAGGCGCAGAGCTAGCGCAGACGAGCTGCACTCTGCCCGAGCGCGGCTTTTGGTTCCCGCCGACGTTTCTCACCGGCGTCACCGCCTCCCATCGCGTGGCGCAGGAAGAGATTTTTGGGCCCGTGCTGGCGGTCATGACCTTCCGCACCCCCGAGGAGGCCGTCGAGCGCGCCAACAACACGCCCTACGGACTCAGCGCCGGCGTATGGACCGACAAGGGGAGCAAGATCTTCAAAATCGTCAACCAGCTTCGTGCCGGCGTCGTCTGGGCCAACACCTTCAACAAGTTCGATCCCACCAGCCCGTTCGGCGGCTACAAGGAAAGCGGTTTCGGCCGCGAAGGCGGCCTGCAGGGCCTGCTCGCCTACCTCAACCTCCGCTGACGCTCCTCTTACTCGGTTAAAAACCTCCTCCGCCCCTTCCCCATTCCGTACTTCCACTGGATTTGCTTTCTGCTAAACCGTGGCTGGGAAATGGAACACGGCATCGTTGACAATGATCAGTAAGTTTAAAATCGAATCGTTCAAATCGATCGAGTCGGCCGAATTGGAACTCGGCCGGGTAAACGTTTTTATCGGCGCCAACGGCAGCGGCAAGAGCAATTTGCTCGAGGCACTTGGGCTCCTCGCGGCCGCTGCTTTCGGGAGGGTGGACACAGAGTCTTTGGTGCGCCGCGGGTGCCGTCCGGCGGGCTATTACCGGCCGCTATTTCGAGAAAGCCCAAGCGAGGGCGAAACCGCTGCCAGCGCCATGGGAGCACACGTGACCTACGGCGTCGGCCTCCAAAGTCCTCCGCCGGATCGCCCCACCGAATGGGAATTTAGACACGAGTTGTGGACACTGGGGGAACAGGTGATCGTCGATCGCGGAGCAGCCAACGGGGTCGCGAGAGGTGACGTCCAAGCCGGCCTCGCAGCCCTCAAATTGGCAGAGCTGCCGGTCGAGGGCGAGGCCTCCATCTTTTTGAAGACTCTGGCGGGGTACAGCATTTATACGCCGGATACGGCGGTTCTTCGCGGTTGGATGCAGGACCCCCAACTGCGCGTGCCGGTCGGGCTCTCGGGCGGCCGCCTGGCTGATGCGGTTGCCGAACTGTTGAAGGACCAACGAACCTCAGAAACGCTGAAGGCCCACTTCCGTGCTGGGGTAGAATGGTTCGAGGACTTCGGAATAGTCACCTTTAACGCCGGAGCCGGCCAGCACCGGCAGGTCGCGTTCGTCGATCGGTTCTTTCGAAAGGATGGCGGCCACGTCTATTTGCTTGGGCCGAACGAGGTAAACGAAGGCGCACTTTACCTCCAGTTTTTGGCCGTCCTTTGCCTCCACCCATCCGCCCCCGAGCTCTTCGCCCTCGATAACGCCGACCACGGGCTAAATCCTGTGCTGGCCAAAAATGTCATGAGCAGCATGTGCCACTGGCTGCTCGAAGGCCGACAGAAACGGCAGGTTCTCATCACCACCCAGAACCCGCTGGCCCTGGATGGGCTTCCTTTGGCGGACGATCGCGTGCGGCTCTTCACGGTGGATCGCGATAATCGGGGAACCACCCGAGTCCGGCGCTTCGTGATCACCGGCCAGCATCGCGATATGGCGGCAAAGGGTTGGACGCTTTCACGATTGTGGGTCAATGGCCTCATCGGAGGGGTTCCCAATGTCTGAGCCCTTGCGGGTAGCGCTGGTCGCTGAAGGCCCCACCGAACGCGTCGTGCTGGAAGCCGCCCTGGCCGGCCTTCTTTCTCACCGATCCTACATTCTCAAGCAGCTACAACCCGAGGAATCCCTGCCGTTCGGCGCCATCGGCACCGGCTGGGTTGGGGTGTACCGGTGGTGCAAGCAAGCCCTCGCTCGGTCTGGCGCCTCTCTCCGGCATGATATTCTCTACCAAGCTCACGATCTCCTGCTCTTGCAATTGGACGCCGACGTGGCCGACGAGACTTACGCCAATGGCGGTATCCAGGAAACGGTTCAGGACCTTCCCTGCTCCGGCCCGTGCCCCCCACCATCGGCCTCGACCGACGCGCTTCGAAGAGTGCTTCTGCGCTGGGTCGGCGAACCTCAACCGCCTCCAAGAACAGTCCTTTGCACGCCTTCAAAGAGCACCGACGCCTGGGTCGTCGCCGCGCTTTTCCCTGATGACCTTGCAGTTCAAAAGGGTATCGAGTGCTGGCCGAATCCAGCTAGCCGTCTTCCGCAGCAACCGGTGGCCCAGAGAATCAACAAGCGCGTGGAAGATTACCAAGCGCGCGGCGATGAGTTGTGCAAGGCCTGGCCGCGTCTGTCCCGGACACTCGATGAGGCCAGACGATTTGACACCGAGCTACGCGCCGCCCTCGGCAAGCAGCCGTGAAAACCCGGCCAATTTAGCCTTTAGTGATGTACGCCTTCAGCCTTCAGCATTGACCCCTCACTGACTCACTAATTCACTGATTCAGAACTGTCTTCTTGGTTTGCTCCGGGTTGTGCTTCATCCGTATCCGCCAGATCAGTTCCTCCGGACCGACAGCGCGGATGTTGGGTCCAAGCCGCTCCGCGCACCAGGTAACCGGGCCATAAACGCTCTGGCCGCCCTTAGCGGCCGCATCTTCCTGGGGCATATCCTCGGCGTTCTCGTCGTTGCCAGAGGCGCTTTTGAACCACGACCACGCATGCACGATCACCCAGTCATATCGCGGCAGCTCGCCACCAGGTGTTTCCTCCACGCTCTGGCGAATCTCGCGCGCGACTTTGGCCGGTGTTCCCGCGCGTAGCCGATAGTTCAGATGATTCCAGATGGAGTAGCGGGCACTAATCACCGGGACCTCGATGCCATTTCGGTCTCTGACCCAGAACGTCTTGCCCGCCCCGGCTTCGTAGGCGTCGTACTGGAAGACCAGGATCGCCAGCAAACCGTCCGTCTGGCCAGCGAAGACCTCGTACGCCTTTAGCGCATCGGCGGAATCGAGCTTTAAGACATTGAAACCGATGATCCGCGTGTTGTTCTTCTTCATCAACGCCCAGGTACGCTGCGCATGTCGGGCCAGCAGTTCCCATCGGTTCGAACGCTTGAGACCGAACAGGTCCGGGTAATAGTAGCCGCCGCCCCACTCGATGAACGAGTCGTTCGCCGACTGGGTGGCAACCGCGTAGTCGATTGCTTCCGGGCACAACTGAGACAGATGGGCGAAGCAACACGACCAGCCGAATGGGATCTTCCCGCGGTCGGGACTCGCCCAGTAGTTCTTGCTATTGCGGCTGCGGAAGAAGTCTCCCTCCGACCAATCCACGTTGTCGCCGTCGGTATCGACGAAGCTCACCGCGCTCCGCGTGTCGTTCAAATCGATGGTTCGCGGGTCGAGATGTTTTGCTTTGGCTTGACCGCCCCCTTCGGTGCCGGCCATCAGGACGGGCAGGTTGACTGCCCAGTCCGTGGCCGTCTGCAGGTGTCCCCAGATGGTGGACAACTCGGTCGTCTTCAACTCATCGCCGCCGTTCCAGCCAAGGATTGGGGAGAGCGGCTCGAGCCATTGCATGACCCTGGCCAAGGGTTCCGCGTTGCCATAGACGACCAGGGCCCTCTGTGCAATGGCCAGATCGCGGGAGTTGGATTTTCGAGGATCCTGAGTGCAGAGCATCCGGCGGTTGAACCGGTCTTTGTAGGTCTCGAAACACCAGGCCTGGGATTTGTCTCGCACATCCAACAGCAGCCTGAGCCCGTGAGCCTTGGTCTCTGCCTCCAGACCTTCGTCCACGATGATGCCATCGAGGAGACCAGCCAGGCTGGTGGCAACGTTGACCGAGCAGTCCATGCCCGGCCGGTGCTCGTTGAGCTCACCCTTGGAAGCGTCAGACCGATAAAGAATGTAACCCTTGATGAGGCCCTGTTTGGCGTAGCGCTCAACCAGATCCCAAGGGCTGAATGTTCCACGCATCTCCAGTTGCGGATGGTGCTGCAACAGCCGGACAAACCAATCCTCCACATCCACGTTGTCGTCGATAGCGACCCATACCATCTCGTCGGCCCGGCCCTCATTCACGCCCTTCGCGGCCAGGCCCGCCGCTGACTGAGCCATCATCTCGCACGACGCGCGCAATGAGGGAGGCAGATTCTGGCTTTTCATGCGCACGAGCGCCTTCGGCATCGCCTGAACCGGCCACCAACGGTCTTGGTCCGCTGCGGCTGGAAATGGACTGGGCAGGAGAATAAGGGCCAGGCAGACAAAGTGGACGACTTTGCCGATGTTCACAATCTCGCCTTCACCGGTGAATACTGGTCAGCGTCCATTATCCATCATCCACCATCCAGGGTCTTCAGTGCCGTCCCAGTTTGAGCCGGCTGAATTCTTCCAGGAATTGCCCGCGGTCGCCCTGTGCATATTTATCCGGCAGATAGCGCCGATCCGAGCACGCCAGGACCGCCGCCAATTCCTGCAAGGCCAGCAAACTCGGATCGAGCGGATCGATAAACGAACTCACCGCCTCCTCGAAATCCTGCCGCTGCACGTCCTGGTCCCGGCGCGCCAGCACCGCCCGCTCCCGGGCCCGCATGACGATCGATTCCACGTCACTGCCCGTAAGCGGACGCTGGCCCAGGTTCTCACGGACGTAACCCAGAATCGGATCCGTCAAAGCAAGGTTTTTGACTTTCGCCACCGTAGTGAACAGCTCGATCACGTCTTCCGGCCCTTGTGCCGGGAAGAGCGGGATGCACAGCCCGAACCGCCCCTGCCGTTTCATATCGATGGCCAACAAGTCCGGCCGCGAAGTCATCGCCACCCATAACTCCCGCCCGCGCAACGTCGAGTCCCCGATATGCGCCGCAAACGCCGCAAACACGCGGCCCGACACCCCGCTGTCGCCATCGGCCTCGCGCGTCCCAAACACCGCGTCGGCTTCATCGACCACCACAATCACCGGTCCCAACGCGCGGATGGTCATCAAGATGCGGGCCTGCTGGCGTTCGGTGTCGCCGACCCATTTTGATCGGAACTCGCCCATTTCCATTACGGGCAGGCCGCATTCGCTCGCAAAACAGTCGATGAGAAAGGACTTGCCCACGCCCACACGGCCCGGCACCAGCACGCCCCGCTCGAGCACGTCGCCTTTGCCGTTTTTGATCAGCCACGCCAGTTCCTGCAACCGCTTCTTAGCGGCCGAGTGTGTGGCGACGCGCGCCAGGCTCACGCCCGGGACGGGGTCTTTGAAGCGCACCAACCCCTGGCAATATTCCTCGATCAATCGTTTCTTGCTCGCTGTCAGGTGCTCCTGCGTCACCCGGATGTCGTTGCGAATCGCCTCGCCCAGGAAATGCCGGATGCGCAGCAGGTTCAAACCGGAGGTGCGCGCGGCCAGTTCTTCCGGCGTGAAATCGCTCCAGGCTGAGAAAGGCTGGCCGTCGGCCATCTTCTCCGCCCAGCCGGACTGGACAAAGCGCAGGCGCTCGTCGGCGTCCGGCAAATCAATGCGCACCTGGGCAACGTAGGGATTTTGCAGCAGGCGCGGGCTTAATTCGGAGGCCGACTCGGTCACCAGCATGACGCCGATGTCCAGGCGGGCCAGTTCCGGGGCGGCCGCCCATTTGAGGAAGGTCACCAGGTTCATGCGCTCTTCCATGCTCGCGCTGGCCTCCTCGCAGGCGGGAATGAGCTTTTCCGGAAAATTGATAATCAGCGTGATCCCCAGCCATTTCTCTTTCTCCTCGGCCACGTGCAGGAAGAACCGGCGCAGCAAGGGCGCCAGGTGGACGAGGTCGCGCGGCGGGCCTTGCTCGTGGTAATTGGTGTTCTCTACCGCGTCATAGACTTCCAGCCACTCGAAGAACCGCTTCTGCATGTCCTTGCTTCCAAACGTCAGCCCATCGCTGATGTCATAGAAGAGCAAGCAAGCGCGCTCGGGGAAAAACCGCCGAACCAGGAACGTTTCGAGGGGAACATAGTTGATGCCGCCGTTGTCCTGGACGGGGAACAAGTCGAAGATATTGCCGTGCAGCACGAACAGGGAGTAAGTGCCGCCGTTCCAGCGCCGCGCCAATTCAATCCCCCAGCCGCGCAAAGGCAAGCGGCTCTTTTCGCCGTTGGCGGTCAAGGGAGCCTGGGCTGTTGCGGGGGCTGTAGTGGGGGCTGTAGCGGCGCTCGCCACTGCCGGGGACTTCGTCTCAGTCTTCATGCTCGGGATGAACCTATCCTGTTGGCGCAACGCAGGGCAAGCCCTATCCGGCCCGCGCAATTCCGGGAGCTCACCGGCGAAACACCAGAGGCGAGGAAGGGAGGGCGGCCAACCCCGGACCGCCCGCGGGCGGTAGCCAACGGAGAATTTGAAGCATTTGCTGCCCCATCGTAAAATCTTGACAAATCACAGTTCTTTCAACTTAGCTTCTGCCGCACGCCGTCACGCCGGCGGGCGGCGCTCGGGTCGATGACCGGCGGGGGCGTTGGCGCCGGCGTCGCGCGGGCCGCCGCTTGGTAACCCACGCGCAGCTCGGTGTTCGGCAGGTCGCCCACGAGGTCTTTAAACTCGTCCAGTTCGGAAAGCCATTTGTTGGTTTGATCCAAATGCTCGACCGTGGCATCAATGCGCGCCGTGAGGGTCTCGGCGTTCTTGGTCGCGACGGCATCGGCGCGGATGAGTTTGATCTGCTGATCGAGGCGGTCCTGCTCGGAGACGACCAGGGCGAGGTTGGACTCGGCTTCCTCGCTGCGCTGGCGGCGTTTGCGCAGCACCTCGAGGCGTTCGAGTCTCGAGCTGAGATAGCGCTGCTTGGAGTCCAGGACGTCTTTGTTGCCTTTGGCTTTGAGCGCATCGACTTCGGCAGTCAAGCGCGTGGCTTCCTCTTCCGCGCCCTTCAGCAAGCCGGGCACGTCCTCGCTGTGCTCGGTGGCCAGGAACCGTTCGAGTGATTCCTCGATGCCCAGCAGGCGCAGGAACGTCCACATGAGTTCATCGAGCTTGTGCAGGCGCGGGTCGGTGGCCGGGTCGGCGGAGGCCAGCAGGTTATCGGCGCTGGCTGTTTCGATGTCGCGGCAGACCTGCGCGAGGCGGACGTAGCGGGCGCGCCGCTCGGCCGAGAGTGAGTTGAGCAAGGCTTCGCGGCGGGCGATGAACTCGGCCACCTTCTGCGCCTCGGCCGCATGTTTGGCGCCCTCGTGCCGGTGGTCCACCCAGCGGCGGAAAAACGGCAGGTCGGGGAAATAGATCCAGCCGAGGGCATAGATGGTGGCGCCGCCGATGAGAGGCAGGATCATGCCGCTCATGAAGCCGGCGCCCAAAGTCAGCAGCGCGAGCGCGGCATGGTGGGGGCTGGCCAGAAACTCGCGATGATAATTGGCTGACTGCTCGTCCATGCTCAGTGGTGGGCCATCAGCCTTTCCAGGGCGCGTTGGCGCCGCGGCCTTTGCCGTGAACCAGAGCGCAAAGCCAGGCCGCCAGCGGCGCGACGGCGAAGAGGGCGACCAGCAAGAGCCCGTGATGCCCGGCCATTTGGATGAATTGGCGGGTGGTCATGGGCGGCTCACACTTTGACGCCCGTCGGGGCTGGCGATTCTTCTTCCAAGCGCTGCAAGAGGTTTTGGCAGAAATCGATGAACCATTTTTTGCGGCGAATCTCTTCGGGCGGCTCGTTCGGACGGGGCACCTTGAGCACCTCGACCAACCGGCCGGGCTTAGCGGCCATGAGGAATACGCGATCACCCAGATAAACCGCCTCCTCGACGGAGTGCGTCACCAGGAACACGGTTTCTTCCTTCTCGTTCCACAGTTGGATGAGCAACTCCTGCATGCGCAAGCGAATGCCCGGGTCCAGGGCGCCGAAGGGCTCGTCCATCAGCAGGATGCGCGGCTGCAAAATGAGCGTGGCAGCGATGGCGACGCGCTGCTGCATCCCGCCGGAAAGTTGGGAGGGGAACTTGTCCTCGAACCCGTCGAGGCCGACTTTCTTGACCCACTCGCAGGCTTGGTCTTTGCGCTCGGAACGCGAGACGCCCCGGAGCTTCAATCCGAACGCGATATTTTCGACGACGGTCAAGTGGGGCAGCAGGGAGTACTTCTGGTCCACCAAGCCGCGGTCGGGCCCGGCGCACTCGACGTGCTTGCCGAACACGAGCACTTCGCCGCTGGTGGGCGGAAAATGGGGCTTAAGCCCGGCAATCATCCTCAGCAGGGTCGATTTGCCGCAGCCAGAAGGTCCCACGATAGTGACCAACTCCCCAATGGCCGGCGCGTCTTCTACCACGAAAGACAGATCATGAATCGCCACCTTCGCCGCCGCGCCGTGGCCAAAACTCTTGCACACTTTGTTGAATACGACGACATGGGGGCGGGCATTTGGGGCAGCGCCGGTGTCTGGGGTCGCCGGTTTCTCCGAGATCTTTGTCGATTGGAGCGCGGTCGCCGGGTCGGGCGTAGCAGGGGTCCGAACCGGCGTACCGGCCGGGCCGTCGGTATCGGCAGTTTTGGTTTTATCGGTCATGAAGTACGAGGCTGGGGAGTGATGGGCGCAACCCTTGGCTCCGAAATCGAGAGAAGGGCCTCCTCTCCCCGGCCCTCTCCTCCAGGGGAGGCAACAGGCCGTCGGGGTCCATGGGCGAGCACAGCGAGCCCCAATCGAAGTCCCGGAGGGACGATGCGAAAATAGCCCAGGGCAAGCGAGGAACGAGCGCCGCCCTGGGTAAGACGCCCAAAAAAATCTCTCCCTTTTCTCGCCGTTTTGGCTTGTCCGCAGCCCCGAAAACGTTTTGGGGCTGTGGACAAGCCAAAACGGCGAGAAAAGGGAGGCAGAAAATGACATCCAAACCAGCGCAATCCCCGGCTGCGGATGTCAAGCAAGCACTTTTTCAGGTAAAGATTAGAGCAAGCTGCACGCACTCCATACGCTTCGCGAGGCACGGCCCAGGCGGCGAAGTGGGCTCTTGAGCGGAGCTTGCCCTGGGCTGGTTTGCGCAATCCTTTCAGGATTGAGGAGGGGGTCGTCGTTGCGCTTTGCGGGCGCGCCGCATCATTCGACATCATCACTCCTCCGTGGTGCGGTAAGGGAACAGTAATTCACCGCCCAACCGCCACAATTGATCGCAGGCGACGGCGATGAGGACGATGACGACGATGACGGCGAAGATGGCATCGGTGTGACTGCGGCGGTCTGAAATGCCGATGAGTTGGCCGAGGCCGTGCTTGGGCAGGAGGACAATTTCGGCCATAATGATCCAGCCCCAGCCCACGCCATAGACACCGCGCAAATGGTCCCAGATATTGGCTTTGGCCACGGGAAACAACACGTGCCGCACCAGTTGCCATTGGGTGGCGCCTTTGGTGACCGCCACGTCCAGGAACGCCGAGGGAACATCGGCGATGTCCTTAATAACCAAGGGCAGCAAAGCCACGAAGCAGCCGATGAAGAGGAAACCGATCTTTTGCGCCTCGCCGGTGCCGAACCAGCTCATGCTTAAGGGAATAAAAACGACGATGGGCACGTAGGCACCGGTCAATGCCAAGGGCCGGAAGATGGCTGCGATGGAGGGAAAAGAGGCCATGTACACGCCCAAGGGCACGGCGACGATGGCGGCCAGGCTAAAGCCGGCGGTGACCCGCAGCCAAGAGGCGAAGGCGCTGCGGACGAGGCCCTGTTCGAAGTGCAAGGGTCCAAAGGCCTTGAGCACCTCGAGCGGGCTGGGGAGGATGAGCGGTTGCACGAGGCGCTCGGTCGGCTCACCGCGGGTGACCGCCCACCAGACCACGAGGACGACCGCGACGGAAATGGTGGTGAGTTCAAGCCCCCGGGTATAGGCCAACTCACCGCGCACATGCAGGCGGGCCAAGCGGACCGCCACCGTCAGCAGCGCCACAAACCCCAGCGCGAAGACAAGGAAGTAAAGGGTGCGGGCATCGAGCTCCATACAAGCGAGGGCTCAGCCGCCAGACTCCAAAGGAAAGACTTTTACTTCGACGCGGCGGTTCTTTTTGTTTTGCTCAGCGTTGCTTGGGTCAGTGCAGTTGGGCAGCGGATTATCCCAACCGTTGCCCACGACCTTGAATTTGTTCGGGTCGAATTTGTATTTGTCCATGATGGCGCGGCGCACGGCATCCGCGCGGTCGTAGGAAAGCTGACGCACGAGGTCCGGTGGGACAATCCCCTTGCGGCTGGCGTCAGTGTTGCCTTCGATGATGATGTAGGCATTGCCGAAGCGGCCGGCCAGCTTGCCGATTTCCTCGAGGGTCGCGGGAATGGATTGGTCATAATCGGGGTTGAGCTTGGACTGGTTGGGCTCGAAGGAGATCATGACCGACTTGGTGAGGACCTGGCCGGCGCCGGCCTCGGCGCTGAGCTTGCTGAGCGCATCGGGGCGGAAGGTGGGTTGAGAGAGATCCCGCACGTCCTTATAGGCATCGGCCATGGCGGCCAGGACGCCTGAGGCCTTGACCTTGGCGGCAGGCACCGTGGTGCTGATGGTGCCGAGCGATTTGTAAATGGTCGAAGCGCTGTTCCAAACCACCTCGAAGTTCGCAGGGTTAAAGGGGTCGAGGAAGAACTTGGAGTTCTCGCGGTAGTTGGTCAGGTGCGCGTCGCCTTCCGCGATGCCCCCGTCGCTGCCAACCATCTTGGCGCAGTCCTCCTCCGGGATCGAAAAAGCGGTGTGGAGGGCGCGGGCGGCATTCTTGGGGTCCTGGCGAACCATGTCCATCCCCTCGAAGATGCCTTGGACGAGACCGGAAACGATTTCCGGATGGTCGTGGAAGAAGTCATTGCGCACGGCCCAGACGTCGGCAATGAGATGGTTGGCGGTGCCGGTGGTAACCACCAGACGCGCTTTGAGTTTGTCCGTGACCACGTAAATGTCCGGCGACCACCCCACAAAGGCATCGAAGGAAGGGTCTTGCACGAAAATCTTGGCTGCCGAGGGGGCATCGGAGGCCCATTTGAAGTCGATGTCGCCAGGATCGATTCCGGCGTCAATGAGCAGCGACATGATGAGGTAATGGCTAGGCGAGTTTTGGGCCAGGACGACTTTTTTGCGTTTGCCGCCGGTCATGCGCAGGTCGTTGATGCTGCGAATGTCTCCGCGGGCAACCACTCCATCGCCGCCCGCCGAGAAGTCGATTTGCTGGCAGACCACCGGCACGGTGCGGGAATCCTTCACCAACTCAGGCGCGAACAGCGCGATCATGTCCAGCGTCCCCCACAGCACGTGGCTCTGTCCGCTGGCGAAGAGGTCGCGGGCTTTAACCGGGTCGTCCACGATGCTCAAGCGGACGTAGAAGCCGTATTTTTTAGCAAACACGCTTTGGTCGCTGGGTTCGAGGCCGGCATTGGCCATAATGATGGGAGCCCAGCCAGGCCAGACGTTGATGGGAAACTCGACGACCAGCTTGCCGTCCTTGGTGGCCTTGCTGTAATCGCTGACGCCCGTCACCGCCGGGATACCCGAGCGTTGGACGAGTGCGGCCGGGTTGGTCCCCGCCAGCAGGGGAACGTCTGCCGGCGTTTCCTTGGCCTTCGCGATCTCCTGTTTGACCTTCGCCACGTCCAGCGATTGGCTTAGCGGCGCGCTGGTCGGGGCGATCTTGTCCCACCAACGGTAAACGCCGAAACCGACAACTCCCAAAATCAGGATCGTTAAAATAATTTTGCCTCGTGCGGTCATAAAAACTTAGGGTTAATGGATTGGCGGTTGTTACTTCTCGGCGATTTTCTGGCGTTCCGGCTGCGGGGCAGCGGGGGCGGCCGTGGTGGCGGCGTCGGCTTGAACCATGCCCATTTTCTTTTTGTATTCCTGGAAGAGAGCGGCTCCCCGTAACCGCCGGGCATCCTGCTGGCGGGCGATGCCGGAGCCCATTTCTTTGGCCAGGTCAAGTGTAGCGCGCATCTGTCCTTCGCCACTGGCGGCAGACTGGCGCAACTGCTGCATGGATTGGCCGAGTTCGCCGCCCATCATCCCTTGGAGCTCGGAGATGGAGCTTTTCATCATGCCCGAGAGGTTTTCCAGCGAGCGGCCGATGGCGACTTTGGCTTTGACGGCCTCGAACTCGCGCTGGAAGCGCTGAATCTCGCGCAGGCTTTCAGCAATGATTTCCGTATTCTGCTTGTAGAGCGCTTCGAGGTTGTCGGCCTGGCTCTTGTTTTCGTTCAAATCCGCTTCGAGGGTCGCGAGTTCCTCGGCGTAATGGGCGCCGTTAGCCTCGTCATTGGCGGCGGCGGCGGCCTGGAGGAGGCTCTGCAGCTCCTCGCGCTGCCGGTCCTGCCGCTTGATCTGGTCCCGAAGCAGGGCGATTTGGCCCGCCAATTGGCCGTTGGCGTAGTGGGCCTTGTCGGCCTTGGCTTTCGAGTCACGGATGCCCCGTTCGACGACGGCCTGGTTGATAGCGTCCGTTTCCGTGGCCTTTTCTGCCATCAGCCCCATCCAAATAAATAATCGCTTGATTGCTCTGAACATAGGCTTGCTTTCGGTTATTTCGGTTTAGGTTCTTCCTCCTCGAGGAGGATTTTGCGCTGCATGATGAACTGCAATTGCGACTCGAGTTGTTTCTCGTCCGCGGCTCCCACGACCGTTGCTCCCAGTTTCTTGACCGGCGCGAAGACCGCCGCGTCCACGTCAAAAGCGATAAAATGGACGGACAAAGCAGTGTGCGCCTGCTCGGCCCGGTCCTTGAGGCGAGGCAACACCTCCTCGGGCGGAGGGCCGGAGGTATTGATGCCATCGGTGATGACTAAGACATGTTTGCGAGAGAGGGGTGAATTGAGGACGGTCTGGCCCGCGGCCCGCAACGCGTTGCCCAAGGGCGTGTCGCCGTGCGGGTCCGAAAAGCCCTTGGCCCACTCAATAATGGCGGCGGCATTAAGCGGTCCGAAGGGGACAACTTGTTTGGCGGCGCGCTGATGGAAAGTGAACAAGCCGGCTTGGATGCTCCGCGGGGCACCGCCGGCGGTGTTCGTGGCAAAGCTCTCCAACTCGCGCGCAATGGCCATTAAAGCGCGATTCGCGATGATGTACTTGGGGACGCGCCGGCCGTTTTTATCCGGCACGGTTTGGCCCATGCTGCCGGAGGTATCGTAGATAATCGCGAGCGCCACACCGTCGGTCTCGGCTGCCGGGGACGGCTGCGGGGCCAGGGCCAAGGCCGCACAGGCGGAACAGAGCACCCACCAAGAAACAGCTCCGTTTCGCGAATTCGCACAATTACTGGGCACCTGCACGATCCCATCCATATCAAAATTCTTCATGCTTTGTCAACTTATCGTAGAAAAAGGGCCGTCCTGCACCTATAAAGCCGCCAGGCCTTTGTAACGGGCAGGCGCGGGGAGAGGATGGTGAGACAGGATCATGGCGGGACAGGATCATGAGGAAGGGACTCCTAATCGGCAGGCCATATGCCTCGGCCCATCCCATTCTCGTTGGATGGGCGCTAATCTGAGAGGGGAAGAGACAAAATCATGAGGGACCAGCAAGGCGGGGGGACGGTCAACTTTCAACTTTCAAGGGAGGGAAGGGGGGGAGGGCGGGGGGAGGGCCGGGGTGAGGAGGGGGCTTGTCGCCGAGGGCTTCGGTGGTAAAGCGATGCGGACCACCTCCTTCCTCGGTCTCCTCTTCGGCTCATGATCATCGTCACCGAAACCAGTTGCAACGGCGGTCGGCCCGCGCGGCGGTCGGG
>Ga0209517_10001337_pt1 | contig 37612 bp, 32 predicted proteins | sample PeaSoiMetSII2010_FD_187695 | JGI IMG/M metagenome (GOLD analysis project Ga0209517, IMG submission 187695) | Peat soil microbial communities from Weissenstadt, Germany - SII-2010 (SPAdes) (version 2) | ecosystem: Environmental > Terrestrial > Soil > Wetlands > Peat | place: Germany...
GAACAGACTTTTCCCCTTAACTTGCAAATCCCGCAAACTACGCGGGATTCGCACTTTCCCACCGCCTCTACGGCTACTAACTTATGAAACCGGACACTTCATTTGCTACGAAAAGCGGACATTTTCACTTGCTAACGACATTGACGAATTGCCGGTGATCCAACCGGAGCCCAGGAATTCGTGCACTTGCCCTAGGCGCTGATCTCGAAACACGCTTCGGCGATTTGCGAACATTCGACCCAAGTTCCGGTGCCCATCAACCGGAAGTATCGAGCCGGAGAGCCTTTCGTTTGCTATTCCGATTCACCGGTCGAGTCGCGCAGGCCTGCATGGGCCAAAATCCTGGAAAACCTGGCGACCTGCGCGGAGCCGGCATGCAGGTTTCCTCAAGGTGAGCCTAACCGCCGCGACAAACTGTATAACTTTGACCATCTTTCGCATGCCGTCTCGCTGCAGAATCCGAGTCGCGGAGGAAGAAGGGGGGCTCTGTCAAAAAATCGGCGATGAGGACTCCCAATCAGGCGAGCGAGTCCATTTCGAAACGGAATCGCCCCTTTTTCCCGGCCGCAAATGTTGTGGATGTGTTGCAACTCCCCGGCAGCGGTGCAATTCGAAGGAATTGTCACCGACGCAGGAGATCCAGCATAAGGCAAACGATGGAGGAAAAGGTATGTTTCACATACTCTGGTACATTTTGATCGGTCTATGCTCGGGGTTTCTCGCGAAATCGGTAATGCACGAGCACCTGACGATGTTCTGGACGATCGTGCTTGGCATCGTCGGATCGCTCCTCGGCGGCGGCATTTCCCACATGATTTTTCGCTCGAAGAACGAGCGATACCATCCCGCTGGCCTCATTTTTTCCACACTGGGCGCGATCCTGATTCTCTTCATTTGCTTCAAGCTGAAAATCCATCTCCCTTAAGTCTCGGTTTGCCCATTGGCTCATGGAGTGTCCGGCGTCCTCTCACCACGAGGGGAAACACGAATCGTCGTGCTACGCTCCCCCGGACATGGGTCATGCGGCAATTCCTTTCTGACGCAGGAACGGGTTGGGGTGCTAACTCGGCCTCAAGGCAGATGCAGATGCAGCCGCCAGCCGGTGTAGCTGAGGATCTCGTGCGCAAGACGCTCGGTTTCCGCGGCGCCGCCTCCAAAGGAGACGCGTGTCCGGGGTGAGGTGAGTACATCGAGGCCGTCGGCGGCGCAGATTTCGTGAATGCGAAACAGGTGGGTGCCATCGCTGACGACGACCAGGCGGCGCAGACCGTTAGCTCGGGCGATGATGGCAAGGCGGTGGGCCTGTTCCTCGGTGTTTCGACTATGGGTTTCGGCGATAATGGCGGATTCGTGGATGCCCAGGCTCACCAGGTAGTCGCGACCCACCGCACCTTCCGAGTACTTATCTCCGCCGGTACCGCCCAGCACGATGATGAGCGGTGCGATGCCGCGGTTGTAGAGTTCGCGCGCGTGGTCAAGGCGTGCGCGGAAAACCGGAGAGGGCTGTCCATCGTATTCCGCCGCGCCCAGAACGCCGATGGCGTCCGACGGTGAGGCCTGGTCCAGGCCGGCATAGTCCTCAATTTGCACGTAGACCCAGCAGGACCATCCCAGAAACGCGAGAATCAAAGCGAAAAACAGCACAACAAAAACGCGAAGAGCCCAATTGCGACGATGCGGCTTGGGAGGGTCCTTCACGTCCACCACCTTACCTCTACAGGACTATGACGATTTCGTGGGTCGGAATGGCGCTCTTGCGCAGAATTTCCCGGTGCCCCGCGCCGAGGGAGAGATCGACGATGGTGGCAGGCTGCGCATGTCCGACCGGAGCCGCCGTCGGCATGGCATTAGCACAGATAAAAGCCATATCCACACTGCTCCCTATCGGCAACCCGGCAACCGCACAGATCACTCGCAACCCGTCAGTTACCAGTTGATCGACAGTCCCGCGCTCCTTCTCCACCGATGACGTTTTGCTTGCCCTGAATCTTCTGCCCCCTTCACTGTCCTTGATTCTCTCTTGGCTCGGTTACCGCTCGGCTTGGTGCGCAGCCAGGTCGCCAATGACGGGCAACTTGATCCGTTTGCCGCCAAAGGCGCCAATGAACACGATCAGCCATACGATGAAGATGGCCAGACCTACCAATTGCAACACCGTCAATGTATAGAAGATGGTAGAGGGCACGATATGCTGCACGAGTCCGACCAGAATGTCGATCACTGCCCACGCAATGAAAAAGAAAATCGACTGCCAGGCGTGGAAGCGGACATAGGAGTTCTTCTTGAAGGGTTCAACGATCAGGAAGACGATTGCCGGAATGATGGTAAGGTAGGCAATACCGGAGGCGGCGTTGTAAGAGAGGCCCGAGGAATTCACCTCGGTAGTTGCAGCAACATTCAGATCGGACATGGTCGCTCCTTTGGTCGCGGATGCTCCATCGGAGTTTGACGCCGGTTCCCCAAGCCGATGGAACTCTGAGGGAATTGTCGGCCATTGGGAGCAATCAATACTGGTCAGGATTGCTCAAACAGACGAAAATCGTTGTTGCGAGCGTTTCCGGCGCGGACGCTGCCCCTCGCATCCTCGGGCGCGTCTGCTGCTCTCGTTCTCGCGGATCGCGCCGCGTCCGTCGATCACATGCATGCACTCAGAAATGGCCAGGTATGAACACACCTGTCGACTGTCTCTCCGTCATGGCGTGCAGTTGAAAGGCGACTCTGCGCCCGCTGCCCATTAAGTGATGAGGTGCTTCAGCATTCGGCAAGGACCCCGGATGGTGAAAGGTGATGGATAGACATTCTTGACAGTGCGTGGCGTATTCCTGGGTTCCGGACGGATCACGGCCGTCCGGAAGTGACCCTCGATTAACAGGCCAAACCGCGTTTCCATGACCGATGCGGAGCGTCATCGGGAGTTCCGGTCGAGTCGTCGCCTATTCGCAGTTACTTCGCAGTAAACGGAATTCCTGCTGACAACACCCAATTCCCGATTACTGAACCACAAAGCCGGAGTACTCGGAGATGATCAGGACTTCTCAGCCGGGAACGCCTCCGCCTTCATCGATCCGTCGCGCTGCTTCACCAGCATCTGCACTTTGCCCTCGGCCGCATCCAGCTCCTTTTTGCAGGCCGCCGATGCAGCGACGCCCTCCTCGAAAAGTTTGAGGGAATCTTCCAGCGCCAGGTCGCCCTTCTCTAGCTTTTCCACGATGGTCTCGAGCTTCTTCAACGATTCTTCAAACGAAGGCATCGCGATCACTCCTTCCGCGGCGCGGCCGGCGGCAGCGCGCTGGCAATTACTTCGGCGGCGGCGTCATAATCGCCGAACGGCGCGCTCACTTGCACACCCTGCACATAGGGCCGCACCGCCGTCAGCATCTCCTGCGCAATTTTGATTCCCTCTGCCCGGGCAGCTTCCCCCGTACCCGCCTGAGCCATGCGCAGCATGATCTCCTCCGGCATTCCGGTGCGCAGGTCGTTCTTCATATACTCCGCGTTGCGCAAATTGGTCAGCGGCCAAATCCCCGCGATCACGGGGATCCGATGTTCCCTGATCCGTTCGAGAAACTCCTCCAGCAACCGCAAGTCGAATACCGCCTGCGTCACCGCGTACTCGGCGCCGGCCTCCACCTTGTAAGCAAAGCGCCGCAATTCGTTTTCAATGTCGGGCATTCCCGGACTGGCAGCCACGCCGATAGTGAAGTTCGTGCTCACGCCGATGGAGTTCGACCCGATATCAAGTCCGTGATTCAACCGGCTCACGATGTTCACCAAACCGATGGAGTCCACGTCAAATACTGCAGACGCGTCAGGATAATTCCCTTGCTTGGGCGGATCGCCGGTCACACACAGGATATTATGCAGTCCGATCGACGAGGCTCCCAGCAGATCCGACTGGATCGAAAGAATATTCCGATCGCGGCAGGTGTAATGCAGAATCGTTTCCATTCCTGTGTGTTGTTGAATCTGAATGCAAAGGCTCTGCCCGCTCATCCGCGCCGACGCCTGCGCCGCATCGTAAACATCGATAGCGTGCACTCCCGCCCGCGCCATCAGTTGTGCGCCCTCGATCTCCTTCGCGCAATTGATTCCCTTGGGCGGCACAAACTCCACCATGGTAATGAATTTCTTCTCCGCGATCAGCGCCCCAAGGCGCGAGCGTTGCGCCAGAGGTGCCGGCGGCGTTTCTTTGCTGACTGCCGGCGCCGACCCTGCCACCTCGATATGAGGCTGCTCGTCCATGGCTCGAATCGCCGCGCGCATTGCTCGAATGTGATTCGGCGTGGTTCCGCAGCAGCCACCCACAATTTGCGCTCCCGCAGCGATGGCTCTTCGCGCAAAGCTGGCCATGTATTCCGGCGATACGAGATAAATGTTGCGGCCTTCCACAGCGCGCGGCATGCCCGCGTTGGGCATGGCGGCCAGCGGCAGCGTCGTGGCCCCGCGCATCGCCTCGATGGCCGTCAGCACCGTGGCCGGCCCGGTGGAGCAGTTCACGCCCACCGCGTCGGCTCCCCACTCGGTCAGCAGTGCTGCCGCCTGGGTCGGCGAGGAGCCGTCAAGGCCTTCGCTCTCATCGTCGACCGTAATCATCACCAGCACCGGCAGGTGCGGCGCGGCGGCCTTTGCGGCCTCCAGCGCCTGGTGCGCCTCGTTCAGCGCCGGCATGGTTTCAATAATCAAAAGGTCAACGCCGTTCCTGGCCAGGATGCCGATCTGCTCGGCAAAAGCGTCGCGTGCTTCTTCAAGGCCGGTCTTTCCCAACGGCTCCAGCCGCACGCCGAGCGGCCCCACCGAGCCGGCCACCCACGCTTGGCCTCCCTGCCTTTCCTTCAGATGTTCCACGGCCCGGCGCGCCAGCCGCACGCCCGCCGCGTTAATCTCCTCCAACTTCCCATTCAGCCCGTGCCGCGTCAAACGAAAGCGGTTGGCGCCGAAAGTGTTGGTTTCAAGAATCTCCGCACCCGCCTGCAGATACTCTTCATGGACCGACAGAATCAGCCCGGGATCCGAAAGGTTCAGTTCGTCGTAGCAGCGGTTGATGAACACGCCGCGCGCGGTCAGCACCGTACCCATGGCGCCGTCGGCAAGTATGGGGCGGTCGGCAAACATCTCGGCAAAGCGGCTCATTCTGATGTCATGCTATCTCATCGCCAACAGGGTTGTATCCACGGGAACTCGGCGCGGCAGCAAGCGGCTGGCGCGATCCGCTTCGCTGGGAATCCTCCTTCACGGCCATCCTTTTCGCGAAAAAGACGCTCTCACCGAAACATCGCCTGCGTTGAGACAGCTGAACGAAAAGGGTGTCAGTTCGCGCCGCTTCCGCCATGCCGAAGTACCGGCTCGCTTTGTTATACTTCCAGAGTCATAGCATGGATGGAAACCGGTTCTGATCCCAGCGATTTCGGGCCGTCCAGTGCGTCTGTGCCGTCATTTATCTGTCTACCGCGCGGCTTGTTCCGCGCCACCGATCGAGGGTTGGCATTTTGAAGAAAAGAAGTCTTTGGATCAGCGCCTGTGCAGCTTTGGCCGCCGCCGTCGCGCTGGCTGGTTGCGGCACCGAATACTACTTCGCCGGCCGCGTATTGCCGCCAAGCAAGCTCAAGAATCGCGTCCTCATCGCCATTCAGAACCCTGGCATTCTGGCCAAAGGATCGCTTGAGATCGTCGACGCTTATTACGATGAGCGCAGCGCCTACAACGGATCGCCGCCTTCTTTTTCTCTTTCCGGATTTGGCGGCGCAATCCCCATCACCATTCAGAACATGCCCGAGGAGCAGGCGGGCGCAATCTATGGCTCCGCTGACGGTAGCTTTACCACGGCGGATTATCAGGGAGAAAAGACCTCAGGCACCGCGAGCGGTCTGAACGGCCCTTCGTCCAGCATCTTCATCACGCGGAACAGGTCGTATATATTTGCCGCCAGCCAGGCCGCTCATGTCTTCACCGCCGTCAATCAGACCCTCGGCTCTTCCATTGGCCTCAGCCTTCCCGGCGTCTATCGCGTCAGCGTGAACCCCGGCGGCTCCATGGCGCTGGCATTTGTTCAGAACTCGAATTACGCCTACTACCCGCGGCAGCTTTCGGCTGCGCAAACAACCTCCTACTCCGGCGGTCCCTCTACCTGGCCCAGGGCCGCGGTCGATTGCGAGCCGCAGAATGCGCCCTCCTGGTGCCTGTTCCAGATGCAAAGCCCTGACCATGTCGATGCCACCGGCAACTACTATGGCGCGCCGCTGGTATTCGACCGCCCAGTCAAGGCCGTCTTCTCAGCCGACGGCAGCACCGCTTATATCCTCAATTGCGGTGCCGAATGTGGAGGCTCAACGGCTTCCATCTCCCTGGTCCCGGTGGCCCCAATCATCTTCCTTCAAGGTCAGCAGTCCGGCATCTTGCCCTGCAATCTTCCTGCGAACGGGCCGTGCCCTGACTCCAACGCCAAACCCATGGTGAATATCCCCATCCCCGGCGGAGCAAGCAATGCGCTGGTCGACACCTCAACCATGTACGTTGTCGGCCAGCAGCCACGGGTCATTCAGGGACAAACGCTGTTCGCCGGCAATCTCACCGTAGTCAATCTCGGAAACAACACGGCAGGCAGTCCCGTGCCCATCAGCGACGGCCAGCCCGGCGCGATGAGCCGCATGATCGAGGCCGACGACAACACCTTGTGGATCGGCATGACGGGCTGCACAACGGGCGTCCGCTATGCAACCAACCCAAGCAGCGGCTACGGCTGCCTGACGATGTACAACACCTCCACCAACAAGGTCGTTCTCCTGGAGCCTTACATCGGCGATGCCACGGGCATTGCCGCCGTGACAGGCCTGCATAAGATCTATGCGGCCGAAGGTGGACAGGTGTACATCTATTCCACGACCAATGGCTCTTCCATCGACAACCAATATGTCACGGTGACCGGCACCGCTTACGACGTAGCCTACATGGACGCCGTAACTGACACCGACAACACCGTCTACTGATCCTATGGCCGCCGCTCACGATTCCGATGCGCCGGCGGCCGATGTCCTCGCCATCGCCGCCCATCGTGACGACGTAGAGCAGACCTGCGGTGGCACATTGCTGCGCATGGCGGCGCGTGGTCTGCGCACAGCAATTCTAGATCTCACGCAGGGAGAGGCGGGAACCCGCGGTACCGCCGATGAACGCGCGCATGAAGCCGACGAAGCCGCCCGCATTCTCGGCGTCCGCTGGCGCCATGCGCTCGCCCTGCCCGATGGCGCCATCGCCAACACGCTCGAAAATCGTATCGAAATTGTCCGTGTCCTTCGCCAGCTCCGCCCGCGCGTCGTCATCCTGTCTTACTGGCAGGCGCGTCATCCCGACCATGCCATCGTGGCAACGCTCGGCTATGAAGCATGTTTCCTCTCCGGCCTGAAGAAAATCGATACCGGTCTGAAGCCCCATCGCCCCTTCAAGATCGTCTACGCCAGTCTCTACGCCGACGTGCGCCCCAGCTTCATCGTCGACATCACTCCCTTCATCGAACAGCGCCATCAGGCTCTCATGGCCTATCGCTCGCAATATGCAAATCAGCCCGCGGGCAGCGGCCTCTTTGTTCCGGAAGAAGAAATTCGCGAGCGCACCTTCGCAGAGGCGCGGCACTACGGCCTGCTTGGCGGCGTTCGCTACGGCGAGCCGTTCGTCCAAAAGGAGGTCGGCCTCGTCGACGATCTCACCCTCCTGCCCGTACAATCGCTCTGAGCGAATCCTCATTTACTCGCAAGTTATTTCATCAACATTGAATTGTTTCCGCTGGCGCGGGGCGGCATCATTCTTCCTGATGCCTCTATCCTCGTCGGCCCGAATTTGGAGGTTTGTTGTGCCGCAAAAGTGGGACCCTAGGACCTACGAAAAAAATGCCGCATTCGTGCCTGCCCTGGCTGAGGGTGCACTTGAGTGGCTCGCCCCGCAATCCGGCGAGCGCATTCTCGACCTCGGTTGCGGAGATGGTCAGCTCACGCAGCGCATTGCCGCCACAGGCGCAAGCGTGATAGGCATTGACGCCTCGCCGCAAATGGTAGCCGCGGCGCGCGCACGCGGATTGAATGTCGATCACGGCCCAGCTGAAAAGTTACCCTATCCGGATCATACCTTCGAAGCAGTCTTCTCCAATGCCGTCCTGCATTGGGTCCGTGGCCAGGACGATATGCTTTCGCAGGTGCGGCGCGTGCTCCGTCCCGGCGGCCGCTTCGTCGCCGAAATGGGAGGTCACGGCAATATCGCCGCCATCCGTGTGGCTTTCGCTGCAGTGCTCGCGCACCGCGGGTTTGCCAAACTGGGCGAACGAGACAACTACTATCCCACACAAGAGGCCTACGCACGCCGCCTTGAGCGACACAGCTTTACCGTCAAGCGCATTCTCCTCTTCCCTCGCCCTACCCCGCTGAACGACGGCGGCATGGAAGGTTGGTTGAATACCTTTTATCGCGGGGCGCTCGATGCCCTGCCCGAGGATCTGCGAAAAACCGCGGTGGACGAAACCGTATCGCTGCTGGCGCCGGCCCTGCGCGCTCACGATGGCCGCTGGACCGCGGACTATGTTCGCCTCCGCTTTGAAGCTACCGTTTAGGAAGCTGTGTTTCAGGCTGCCGCCGCAAACCGGGTCCCGAACGCCTCAGTCCGCCGCCAGCAGCTTCGTCCGGAACAGCAGCCCTGCCACCATCCCGCCCACACTCGGAAACACAAGGAAGAGCCACAATTGCCGTATCGCTTGCCCGCCGACAAAGATCGCCGGCCCCAGGCTGCGCGCCGGATTGACGCTGACTCCCGTGATGTAAATGCCGAAAATGTGAATTGCGAGCAGCGTGATGCCGATGGCAAGGCCCGCGAATCCTGCCGGCGCCGCCTTCTGTGTCGAGCCAAGAATGACGACTACGAAGATCAGCGTGGCGACAAATTCAAACAGAATGGCAGACTCAATGTTATAGCCGCCTTGATAACCGGGTCCCCAGCCATCCTGGCCCAGACCATTCGCCGCAAGACTGTATCCTGCCGTGCCCACAGCAATCACCAGTAACACCCACGCCGCAAGGATTGCACCCAGACATTGCGCAACCCAATAGCCGATCATGTCTTTCAAAGACATTCTTCCTGCAACCCAAACCCCGAGGCTTACCGCCGGATTCACGTGCCCACCTGAGATGGGGCCGATCCCGTAAATCGCCGCCACCTGTGCCAGCCCGAATGCAAATGCGATGCCCAGAATGCCAACTTTGTCGCCGGCAATCACCGCCGTTCCAACTCCAAAAAGCACCAGGATGAAGGTGCCCACAAGTTCTGCCAGGTATTTCTTCATGACTCCTCCTTGGTGAACTGCAGATTGTTGTCGAGGGCCCGCGCCAGGAATTCCGGCACACCGGTCGTTCTTCTGACCCGCCATGTCGCATTTCCTGCGCGCACTTTCGCCAGCTTGTTCGGGGGAAACGCAGAAACTGGCTGCGATGATGCGCACGCAGTCTTTCAAAGGTCCAATGGCTGAGTCAAGAAAAAATCCCTCGCGACGAACTCCTTCCAAGCGTTCAATTCCTCCGCCTCTCCCAACCGGCGTAAACCAGCAGCCGCATCCATCCACGGTTGATGGCTTTTTTGTGCTAAGGTTCAAGCGTGAACGCCGGCGCGCAAGAGAAGACTCAATTGAACCGGGAAAAGGCGCGCTCTCTGCCTGGGCTTTCGGTCAAGAACGGGCTCATCCGCCACCCTTTCGATCTCGAATTTGGCGTGCGCACAAGCGGCCTGGTTGCCGGACGCCATCTTGCCTCCGGCCACCATCACGATCGCCACGTAACTGCTTACTACGCCGTCGCCCCCTCGGTATTTCGGGGCATCATTGTCCGCTGGCGCAGGTGCCGCTCCTTCGCGCCCATTGATGCCTACACGTTCGTTGATCTCGGCGCGGGCATGGGTCGCGCCATGCTCCTCGCCTCCGCGTATCCGTTCCGCTCCATCGCCGGCGTCGAACTGCATCCCACCCTCGCCCGCATCGGGCGCACGAATCTCGCTCTCTGGCGTGCGTCAGGGCATCCCCTTGCGTCTCTGCGCATGCACTGCCGCGACGTCGCCGATTTTCCTCTACCCGCCGGCCCGTGCCTCGCCTTCCTCTTCAATCCCTTTACGGCGCCGGTTCTGCGACGCCTGGTGCGCGGCTGGAGCCGCACTCTCGCCAATCGGCCGGGGGAACTCGATATTCTGTATGTCAACAACGAGCAGGAGAGCGTGCTGGCGCGCGAGCCCGGATTCACCAGATTATTCCGTGGGCCCATCCGGCGGTCCCATGCCGATGCTGTCGCGGACCGCACGATCCTTAAACGCCAACCCGGCGCGGAATACGCCGCCACAACCTGGGAGGATTGTTCAATCTACCGCTGGACGGGGAAAGGCTAGGAACAGCCTCAAGCTGCTGGCTCCTGGTTCTAGCTTTTTGCTTTTGGAGTTCGACCCGAAGTTCCGGGTTTTTCTTGCGTACAGGAAATCTGCAGGCTTGAACCTCGGGCCCAGGGATTGGCAGCAACAAGCTAGAAGCTAGGAGTTAGAAGCTAGGAGCTGTTTTCCAACATGCACGAACCGCATCTGATTCTCGGAATTGGCGAATTGCTTTGGGACATGCTGCCGGAGGGCCCAAGGCTCGGTGGCGCGCCGGCGAACTTTGCCGTCATGGCCGGCCGCCTCGGCAATCGTGCTGCCATCTTGAGTCGTCTCGGCCGCGACGAATTGGGCCGCCAGGCCATCGATCGCCTCGATCCCATGCCCGTAGAAACCAGCTATCTTGAAATCGACCCGGCTCACGAAACGGGCCGTGTCACTGTAAGTTTTTCCTCCGGCGAGCCGCACTACATCATCCACGACCCTGCGGCTTGGGATTACATGGACCTCTCCGACGATTGGATCCAATTGGCCGAAAGAGCCGACGCCATCTGCTTCGGTTCCCTCGCGCAACGCAACCAGCATTCGCGCCAAACCATCCAGACGCTGGCCGCGGCAACCTCCGCCTCCTGCATTCGTATCTTCGATGTCAACCTGCGCGCGCCCTTTTACTCATCTGAAATCCTTGAGGAGTCGCTGGAGCTCTCCACCGTTGTCAAGATGAATGACACCGAAGTGCCTCTCGTTCTCGAGTTGCTCGCGATCGACCTGGAGGAGGCTGGCGCGCCCGATCGTCCGCGCCCGGCGAACGAACTCTTGAGGCCCGCTGCGGAGCGCCTGCTCCGGGCCTTCCCGGCATTGCAACTGGTGGCCATCACGCGCGGCAGCCGCGGAAGCCTGCTGGCCACGCGCGACGAGTGGGACGAGCACCCCGGCTTTCCCGTCAAAGTCGCTGATGCTGTCGGCTCCGGGGATGCGTTTACCGCGGCCCTCACTCATTACCTTTTGCGCGGTGCCGGCCTGGCATTGCTCAACGAAGCAGGCAACCGCTGGGGCGGTTGGACGGCCTCTCAATCCGGCGCCATGCCCGCACTCCCCGACACCGTACGCGACGCAATCACCGCCGCAATCGAAAAAACAGCAAACTGACAGATGCAGGCTTGCAGCCAGTGGCTAGTAGTCATTGGCTTCTCATCTTCGCATTCCGGTCTTCAACTTCGGGCTACCGGCTACAAGCTACTAGCCGCCAGTAAGCGTTTTCTGGTTGTCAAACGCCACGTACCCTCTTTACGATGGCGGGGTCATGAAAAAGCCACGTGCGTTTGCTCTATGCTCCATCGCTCTTGTGCTGCCTTTGTGCCTGTTTGCCCAGGCGCCCTCGCTCAGCGTTCAGGTCGATCACCCTACCGCCAAGGTCAATCCCAATTTCTATGGCCTCATGACGGAAGAGATCAACTACTCCTACGACGGCGGCGTCTATGGCGAATTGGTACGCGACCGCACCATCGGCCGTGGCTTCGGTTCGCTCAATCATTGGCCCATGGTGGTCCGCGGCAATGCCCTGGTGAATATCTCCGCCGATGAATCCACAGGGCCCAGCGACGCGCTCACGCGCAGCCTCCGCGTCACCGTGACCAAGGCCGACAAAGACGATCCGGCCGGAGTCGAGAACGATGGCTATTGGGGCATGCCTGTCCAGCCGCACTCCACGTACAGCGGCTCGTTCTACGCGAAATCCGACACACCGGGTCTCGCCATCAACGTCAGTCTGCAAAATGACCAAACCGGAGCGGCTGCGGCCACCGCCACCGTCACCGGGCTCACCAGCGACTGGCATCGCTACACCTACACACTCAAGACTGGCGATGTTCCCGCTTCATCCAATAACCACCTCATCTTGACCATCGCGCAGCCGGCCACCGTGTGGTTCGATCTCGTCTCGCTCTTCCCGCCCACCTACCACGATCGCGCCGACGGCAATCGCTCCGACATCATGGATCTGCTCGCCGCCATGCATCCACACTTCCTGCGCCTGCCCGGCGGCAATTATCTTGAGGGCGAGCGCATCGCCGACCGCTTCGACTGGAAGAAGACCATCGGCCCCTGGACCGACCGCCCCGGCCACATGAGCCCCTGGCGCTATCGCTCTTCCGACGGCATGGGCCTGCTTGAATTCATGGATTGGTGCGAAGACCTGAAGATGGAGCCCCTGCTTGCCGTCTACGCCGGCTACTCGCTCGCGCAGCAGCACGTCGATCCCGGCCCCGCGCTTGAGCCCTACGTACAGGATGCGCTCGATGAAATCGAGTACGTCACCGGCGGCCCGGACACAAAGTGGGGAGCCGAGCGCGTCAAAGACGGACACGCCGCGCCGTTCCCCCTTCACTACATCGAAGTCGGCAACGAGGACGAGTTTGACCGCTCCGGCTCCTACGACGGCCGCTTCGCGCAGTTCTATCACGCCATCAAGCAGCACTATCCCGATCTGCAGATCATCGCGACGGCTCCCGTCAAAAGCGTGACGCCCGACGTGCTCGACGAACACTTCTACATGTCGGCCGAAGAATCTTTTTCCCAGTCGCACCACTACGACTCCACCAGCCGCAGCGGCCCCAAAATCTTTGTCGGCGAGTGGGCCACGCGCGAAGGCGACCCCACGCCCAATCTCGAAGCCGCCCTCGCCGACGCCGCGTGGCTCACGGGCCTCGAGCGCAACAGCGACCTCATCATCATGAATAGCTACGCGCCGCTCTTCGTCAACGTCAATCCCGGCGGCATGCAGTGGGCCACCGACCTCATTGGCTACAACGCGCTCTCGAGCTACGGTTCGCCCAGCTACTGGACGCAGGTGATGTTCTCAACTCACCTCGGCACCGAAGTTGTCAGCTATGACCTCGCCAACACGCCGCCCCGCGTCTATGCTGTCGTCGAGCGCGATGAGGCAACGCACAAGCTCTTCATCAAAGTGGTCAACGCAAACTCAACTGCGCAGCCGCTCGCCATCGACCTTACCGGCGCCAAGAAACTAGCGCCGCAGGCCACGCTCACCACCATGAGCGGCAAATCACCCAACGCCACCAACAGCATCACCAGCCCCAACGCCGTCGTTCCGGTCAAGCGCACAATCTCGGTCTCCGGCCCGAAGTTCACTGAAACCTTTGCGCCGTACTCGGTGAATGTGCTGGTGCTAAGCTACTAGGGCCACTTGTAGCGCCGGTCTCCTGACCGGCTGTAATGCGGGCCTCCAGGCCCGCATGCTTTGCACACGTGCAAAGTCCCAAAATTCAGCAGAGAAACTGTTTTCAAACGCAACTGCCCTGGTGTATAACTCTCTCGCGCGCTGATTCCGATATAAAAGCCAGCCGAAAATCGCCGGAACGCCGCCGCACTTTCCCGTTCAAGGAGTTGATCCCTATGTCGCGACTCGTCTTCGCCGCCTTCGCTGCCCTGCTTGTGTTGCCCGCTGCCACTCGAGCCGCCGACACCCCGACAAAAGAACCACCCAAGACTTGGGTCGACAAAGATACCGGCCATCGCGTCTGGCGGCTCAGCGACGAGCCCAACTCCGGCGGCTTCTACTTTAACGTCAACGGTTACACCCCCGATCAGAAGTCGATGATCTACACCGCGCCCGACGGCATTCATGTGCTCGACATGGCGACGATGAAAACCCGGCTCCTAGTTCCGAATCCACCGCGCCCCGCCAACGCGCCAGCCGGCCCCGGTGGCTTTTTCCGCTACGGTGTGCACGCTCTCGTTGCAGGATTCAAGACCAACAGCGTCTTCTACACGCAAACCGATCCCGCGACTAACGTCACCTCGGTCTACAAGGCCGACGTCGACACCGGCCAGATCCGCAAGCTGATCGACTTGCCCCCGCGCCACATGATCGTGTGCATTAACGCAGACGAAACTCTCGCCGCCGGCACGTTTGACGAAAGCAATCATCCGAATCAGGAATACGGGCAGAATGCGCCGCCGAGGCCGCAATCAGCAGCGCCGACCGCCGGTGGTGGCGACAATCGCGTAGCCAGCGCGGCCCAAGGCCCCCACTACCAACCGATGAACAAGGGCGAAATGATGGAGCGGCGCCTTGCCGCGCACTTGCCGCTCGTGCTCTTCACCATCCGTCTTGAGCCGGGCCCCAACGGCGAGAAACCCGGCGACATCAAGGAACTCCTCCACTCGACCGACTGGGTGAACCACCTGCTCTTTTCGCCCACAGATCCCGAGCTGCTGATGTACTGCCACGAAGGCCCCTGGCAAAAGGTCGACCGCATCTGGATGATCCACACCGACGGCACGCACAACACGATGATTCACAAGCGCACCATGGTGAATGAGATTTTCGGACACGAGTTCTGGGGACTCGACGGCGAGACCATCTGGTACGACTGGCAGTTTCCCAAAGGTGAAGACTTCTTCCTCGCCGGCTACAACTTCAAGACCGGCCAGCGCACCGCATTCCATCTGCAGCGCGATGAATGGGGTATCCACTTCAATCTGACGCGCGATCTCTCTCTCTTCTGCGACGATGGCGGCGATCCCGGCCAGGTTGCCCGCTCCAAAAACGGCGAGTGGATCGAGTTGCTGCATCCCGAGATGCAGAAGGTCGGCGAAGGCGCGCTCAACGATCCCAGCTTCTGGCAGCCCGGCGTCTTCCACTCCGAACACATGGTCAACATGTCGCACCACAACTATCGCGAAGAGCCGAACGTGCGCTTCTCGCCCGACAAGAAGCTCGTCATCTTTACCAGCAACATGTTCGGCCCCAGCTACGTCTTCGGCGTCGAGGTCGAGAAAGCCGTCAATCCGCCTGCCGACGACGTCCAATCTACGCCCGAGCTCGCTGCGCAGTTTAATCCGACAAACCCAACGCCGACGCACTGAAGTGATGAACCAGTTTCTCGCGCTGTTCTTTCTTGTCTGCGCCTCGGCGGTTCCTGCGCAAACCTTCGTCTGCGACAAGAGCCAACCAGGCGCAACGACACTCACGCCCGCTTCCATCTATTCGCAGGCCGCACCCGGATTCGACCTCAACACCGCACCCGAGGTCACGCCCGGCTCGTGTTCCAGCGACAAGCCGTTCTTCTTTTCCATCGCGCTGCCTGAAGGCAGCTATCGCATCTCCGTCACGCTGGGCGGCGCACAGCCGTCCACGACCACGGTGTGGGCTGAAGCGCGCCGGCTCATGCTTGAAAAGATCGCGATCCAGGCCAACGGCTCCGTCAAACGCCAGTTCGACGTCAACGTGCGCGTCCCCTCCATCGCCGGCGATCCCAGCCACACCGTGCACCTCAAGCCGCGCGAGATCGGCAACCTCGACTGGGACAACAAGCTCACGCTCGAGTTCAACGGCGACCATCCCGCTTTCCGTGAGCTTCGCATCGAGCCGGTCCACGAAACCACAATTTATCTTGCGGGCGACTCCACCGTTGTCGATCAGGACGTTGAGCCCTGGGCCGCCTGGGGCCAGATGCTGCCCCGATTCTTCCGGTCCGGCGTGGTCGTCGCCAATCATGCTGAATCCGGCGAAACCATCCGCAGTTTTGTTGGCGAGCAGCGCTTCGCCAAAGTCATGTCGCTCATCCAGCCGGGAGATTACCTCTTCATCCAGTTTGCCCACAACGACCAGAAGCCCAACGCCGTTCCACTCGACGACTACAAGAAACTCCTCGTCGACTACATTGAAAAGACGCGGGCCAAAGGCGCGACACCGGTTCTTGTCACCAGCATGAATCGCCGCACCTTCGATGCGGATGGAAAAATCACCGACTCTCTCGCGGGATATCCTGACGCCATGCGCGCAGTTGCTGCGCAGCAACATGCCGCGCTCATTGACCTGAATACCATGAGCAAGACGCTCTTTGAGGCCATGGGGCCTGAGGGAACCCTGAAGGCCTTCATGCACTATCCCGCCAACAGTTTCCCTAACCAGACTGAAGCCATCAACGACAACACGCACTTTAACAAGTACGGCGCGTACGAGCTCGCGCGTTGCGTCGTCCACGGCATTCGCCGCGATAAGCTTTCGCTGCGCAAGTCCCTCTCCAAAGATGTTCCTGACTTCAATCCCGCCGTGCCCGATCCGGTAGACGACTTCAGCCTGCCGGCAACGCCCATCCCGCCGAAGGCGGAAAACGTCACAAAAATTCCGCAGACCTGACCTGCACCTGCGCCACTTCCACTGCGTTGGCCCGGCCGGCAACCGTGGCATCCACAGTCGGCAGCTTTACGGATACAGCTTCGCCGGTACAATCTCCGGCTCCGCCTCGCCCGCTTGTGCCATCAGTTCTTTGAGTTGATCCCGCAGCCCGTCCGCAATCCCGCGATACTCTTTCCGCCCGACAAGATTCACCAGCTCGGCCGGATCGTTGCGCTGATCATAGATCTGGTACTCGTGATAGTTCGTGCTCGTGGGCTCCTTCGCCGCGCCCGTCGGGTCGGCAATGCAATAGGTCCAATCCTTCGTCCGGATCGCGCGCCCCGTCATCGACTCGCTGATCTGCACCAGCTCGCGGTTCCGCCAGTCAGCCCTCGCCTTGGCATCGTGCACCAGCGGCAGAATGCTCCGCCCCTTCATCGACTGCGGCACAGCCACACCCGCCGCATCCAGCAGCGTGGGCGCCAGGTCCACAATCCCCACGATCTCCTGGAGCTGCCGCGCGCTCTCGAATCCCGGCCCGGAAAAGATCAGCGGCACGCGCAGGCTGCTGTTATGCGTACTCCGCTTGTACTCCTGGTTGCGCGTCATAAAGTGGCAGCCGTGATCGCTCATGAACAGAAAGATCGTATTCTCCGCCAGCCCTTCTTCCTCAAGAATCTTCCGCACCCGGCCCACAGATGCGTCGATCGCCTCGCAGCAGCCGTAGTAGTCCGGCAGTTGTTCGTGCCAGTCTCCGGGCAGTGCAGTCAGATCGGCCGGCACAAATGCATTGATAAATCGCTCCGCCGATCCCTTCGGTCCAACCATGCGATGCAGATCGTTCTGCTGGTGCGGCTCCAGTTGCGAAATCATCAGCAGAAACGGCTTCTCTTGCTTTTGCCGCAAAAACTTCTCCACGCGATCCGTGATGAAGTCCACGCGGTACTCGTCCTTGAAGTCGATCGGATTCCCCTCGCGGTCCCAGATCGTCCCGTCGTACGGATGTGTCGTGTGCTCCAGCTCGTTTGAAGCCTCCCAGAAATCCAGAAAGCCGCCGCGATGCTCCGGTCTCACCGCCCCGGGCCCTCCGCCCAGCAACGCCGACCCTGGGGCCATGTGCCACTTGCCGATGTAGTTCGCCGTATATCCCGCCTTGCGCAACTCCGTGGCGATCGTCGGTAAATCCTCGCGGAGCCCAAGCCCGTTGTGCCAGACGCCGGTCTCGGTCGCATAGCATCCTGTAATCAGCACCGATCGCGAAGGCGCGCAGACCGGCTGATTTGTTACCGCGTGCGTGAAATTCGTTCCGCCCGCGGCCAGCGCATCCAGGTTCGGCGTGTGCGTGGAGCTGTTGAGCCCATTCGCGCCCACAAAATCCCAGCGAAACTGATCCGAGTGATAAATAACTATATTCGGCCGCCGCTTCTTACCCGCAGCCTCTGCTTCCGCATCCGCGCCCGCTCCCGCTTGCGGCAACGCCGCCGCCACACTCGCCTGCGCCGCGGCCGCCGCCGTCCCCAATAGAAAATTCCGTCTGTTCACTTTGCTCATCAACTGCTCCGCACTCCAAATATAAACTCCGCAAAATGCCTTTTGAGACTGCCGTCCCGCTCAAGTAAAGTAAGTGCATCGTGATTATCGATCTTGCCAGGCGCGCGCACGATCACAACTGGGAGATGGATCCCATTACGCGCTCCCTGCTCGATACCGATTTCTACAAGCTCCTCATGCTCCAGTTCATCTGGAAGAACTTTCCCCACACCCGCGCCACCTTTACCCTCATCAATCGCACCCCCTCGGTCCGCCTGGGTGAAATTGTCAGCCTGCCTCAGTTACGCGAACAACTTGAAGCAACACTTAAGCTTCGATTCCGCAAATCCGAACTCGTCTGGCTCGCCGGCAACAGCTTCTTCGGCCGCCGCGGCATCTTCGAGCCGGCGTTCCTTGACTGGCTTGAGCACGGCTTCCAGCTCTCCGATTACGAGCTCTCCATCAAAGAGGGTCAAATCCAGCTTCGCTTCGACGGGCTTTGGTCGGGAACGTCGATGTGGGAGATCTATGCGCTCGCGCAAATCGGCGAGCTGAAAACCCGAGCCGCGCTCAAGCATCTCAGCGAGCTCGAACTCGACATTGTCTACGCCCGCGCCAAAACCCGCCTCTGGGAAAAAATGGAGCGACTGCGCGGTGTGCCCGATCTCAGCATCAGCGACTTCGGCACCCGCCGCCGGCACAGTTTCCTCTGGCACGAATACGTCGTGAACGCCATGCGTGTCACGCTCGGCCCGAGCTTCTCCGGCACTTCCAACGCTTACCTCGCCTACAAGCACGACCTCGAAGCCATCGGCACCAATGGCCACGAACTGCCCATGGCCATGGCGGCGCTGGCTCGCGATGAGAACGAACTGCGGAATGCACAATACCGGCTCCTCGAGCTTTGGCAGCAGAGTTACCAGGGTGAGCTGCTCATTCTCCTGCCCGACACCTTTGGGACCACGCAATTCCTCCGCAACGCGCCCGACTGGGTGGCCAACTGGACCGGCCAGCGCATTGACAGCAAGGACGCGTACATTGCGGGCGACGAATACATTGCGTGGCTCCAGAAGCACGGCCGCGATCCGCGCCAGAAGCGCCTCATCGCCAGCGATGCGCTCGATGTTGAACAGATCCTCAGCCTTCACGCCTACTTTGCCGGATCCATTCGCAATGGCGCCACGCCCGACGATTTCCGCTCGGCTGCAGACTTTCACGATCCCGCCCGCTGGGTTCCCGAACGCCGCGTTCGTTTCAGCGCCGGCTGGGGCACTCTGCTCACCAATGACTTCCGCAATTGCAATCCGCAAGGCAACGACGGATTCAATCCCGTCGGCCTGGTCTGCAAACTCACTCAGGTCGAAGGCCGGCCCGCCGTCAAACTCTCTGACAATTACTCCAAGGCGATGGGCGATCCCGAAGAAGCCGAGCGCTATCGCCGCATCTTCGGCGTCGCCGGTGTGGCCGACGCACCCGTCCTCACATAAATTTATGTCCGCGGGTTTGTATGCTTTGCAACTTCGCCAGGAATTAACCCTGCGCAACCGCGCCTATGCCCGCGGACATGCTCACGTTGAAAGCTACGGCAGTGATCCGGTCATCGTGTACGCCCCCGATGGCGACCACCACGGCAACTTCTTCGATCCCGCCTACGCCGCAATCACCCGAGACCCTGATTGGATGTGCCGCTTCGACAAGGTCCACGCACAAGCAGCGCGCTCGCTCCCCAAACCGCAGCTCGATCCCCATCGCCGCTGGCGCGAGCTCGATTCCTCCATGAGCTCCGATGCCTTGCTCATGAACATCTTCTGCACACCCGGCGCGGCCGAATCCGCAGCGGTGCGCAACATGCTTGGCGTGGAAGACGTCGTCCCACCGCTCTTCGGCTGGAAGGCCCGCGTGCCGCTCGCCAACGGTCGCTTCGACCGTACGGAAGTGGATATGCGCTTCGGTTCCCTGCTCGTCGAGGCAAAGCTGACTGAAGTTGGATTCCAGGCCCGCATTGCGGCAATCGTCGAAGCCTACCGTGACTTCGAAGAGGTCTTTGACCGCGATCAACTGCCCCGCGTTGAAATCCCCACCTCGCGCTGGCTGCGCGCCAGCGAATTCCCTGAGAACGAATCGCAGGAATTCGAAAGCGTTCTCGCCGATCCCGAACTTTTCTCTCCCGTCGACACCAGCTTTCGCCCATCCGGCGAAGAGGGCTACGCGAGCTACCAGCTCATCCGCAGCGTCCTGGCCGCGCATGCTTCAAATAGCAGCTTCTGCGTCATTCACGATGAGCGCCGTCCCGACCTGCGCGCAGAGTGGTTTCAGATCATGTCTGCAGTCAAAAGCGCGGAGATGCGCACGCGTCTGAAGGTCCTCACCTGGCAGGAACTCGCAGCGATCCTTCCCGCTCATCTTCAGGATTTTCTCGATCTGAAATACGGAATCGTGGCGCCAGGCAAAACGCCCTCACCGATCGAAGGCGTAACCGACATTGCTGACTTATGAGATCGGTTGCCCCATCATTTCGCGCAGTCCCTTCGCGCGAAGGGTGGGAGCGAATCGCGAACGCCTTGAGAACGAAACCTATAACCCCAGAATCTTCCGATTCTTCTCCGCATCCGCCTTTCCCCCCGCAAAATCATCAAACGCCTTGTCTGTCACGCGAATGATGTGCTCCCGCACAAACACTGCTCCCTCCGCCGCGCCCTGCTCCGGATGCTTGATGCAACACTCCCACTCCACCACGGCCCAGCCCGGATAGTCATACTGCGCCATCTTGCTGAATGCCTGCGTGAAATCAACCTGCCCATCGCCCAGCGAGCGAAAGCGCCCCGGCCGGTCGATCCAATCCTGATAGCCGCCATACACGCCGACCCGTCCGCTCGACCGAAACTCCGCATCCTTCACATGAAACGCGCGCACCCGCTCGTGATAGAGATCGAGAAAAGCGAGGTAATCCAACTGCTGCAAAACCATGTGGCTCGGATCGTAAAGAATATTCGCGCGCTTATGATCGCCAACTGCAGCCAGAAACCGCTCAAACGTCGCGCCGTCGTGCAAATCCTCGCCGGGATGCAGCTCAAAACACACATCCACTCCCGCCTCGTCAAACGCATTCAGAATCGGCGTCCACCGCCTCGCCAGTTCCTTGAATGCCTCATCGATCAATCCCGCCGGCCGTTGCGGCCACGGATAAAAAAACGGCCATGCCAGCGCACCGCTGAACGTTGCATGCGCGGTCAGCCCCAGGTTCCGGCTCGCCTTCGCCGCCCATTGCAACTGCTGCACTGCCCAGGCAGCCTTTGCCTTCGCGTCCCCGGCCAAATTCGGCGGAGCAAACGCATCGAGCAGAGTATCGAACGCCCGATGGCTCGCAACGAGCTGGCCCTGAAGATGCGTCGAGAGCTCGGTAATCGCCGGCCCGTGCCGCGCCGCGATTCCCTTCACTTCGTCACAATATGCTTTGCTCTCCGCGGCGCGCTCCAGATCGAACAGCCGCCCATCCCAGCTCGGAATTTGGATCCCGACGTACCCGTGCCCGGCCGCCCAACCCGCCATGCCGTCAAGCGTGTTAAACGGCGCCGCATCTCCAGCAAATTGCGCCAGAAAAATCCCCGGACCTTTGATCGTCTTCATCGTGACTCTCCGTACTAGAACGCCTTCATCTAATGACCACTGACTTCTCGCAGTCGACCGGTCGAGCCCTGCTTCGCGCTTTGCGCTCGAACGCCCAAGCTAGAAGTTAGGAGCGAGCAGCTAGAAGTTTGCTTTTCAAAACTCCAGCCATCCCTGTGTTAGATTGCTCTCAATCACGCGCTCAATGAACCGCATGCCACGCACCCCCGCCTCAATGCCGGGCAGCGTGGCCGGCAGCGGATTCTTGTTCCCCTGCTTCCACGCGACAAGCGCATCGGCAAACTCGCGATAGAGCACCGCAAAAGCCTCCAGGTATCCTTCGGGATGCCCGGCGGGGACTCGCGCCACCGCCTTCGCGTCCTCGCCCAAATATCCAGAGGCAGCGTGATGAATCTCCTCCGGCTTGTCTAGCCACTTCACAATCAGCCGGTTCGGATCCTGCTGCCGCCACTCGAGCGATCCCTTTTCGCAAAAGATGCGCAAAAACAATTCGTTCCTTTCGCCCGCGGCCACCTGCGAACACGCGAGCGTCCCCGCCGCGCCATTGTTCATCCGCACAAATGCGTTGCAATCATCGTCAAGTCTGCGCCCCGCAACCACCGTCCGCAGCGTGGCATTGATGCTCGTCACCTGCAATCCGCTGATGTATTCGAGCAGATGGAAAGCGTGCGTCCCGATATCGCCGATCGCGCCGCCTGCACCACTTCGCGCCGGATCGGTCCGCCACTCCGCCTGCTTGTGCCCAGTCATCTCCAGCGGGCCACTCAGCCATCCCTGAAAATACTCCACGGCCACCTTGCGAATCTTCCCCAGCCTCCCCGCCGCGCACATCGCCCGAGCCTCACGCACCATCTGGTAACCCGCGTAGGTGTGCGTCAACCCATAAGGTAGCCCCAACTTCACAATTACAGCCTGGAGCTTCAGCGCTTCTTCATAGCTCGCCGTGGCCGGCTTGTCGCTCATCACGGGAATGCCTGCCTCCAGCGCGGCCAGCGCCACCGGCAGGTGCAGGTGGTTCGGCGTCACAATCGCCACAAAGTCGATGCCATCGTCCCGCTTGCGCTCCGCCTCGATCATCTGCTTGTAGTCCGCGTACGCCCGCGCCGGATCGACGCGATAGCTCGCGCCCGCCTCGCGCGACCGCTCCGCCGACTGCGAAAACGCGCCCGCGACCAGCTCGATCCGTCCATCCAGCTCCGCCGCAATGCGATGCACCGGCCCGATAAACGCTCCCGGCCCACCCCCCACCATGCCCATCCGCAACTTGCTCCCTTCCGCCATCGCTTCCCTTTCTCTCAGTTTTTCTATTCCCCATTCCCCATTCCCCATTCCCTATTCCCTAATCCCTGGTCCCTGCCTTTCAACAGTTCACCCCGCTCGCCAGGTACCCGCCGTCCACGGCAAGCACTTCGCCCGTAACGAACGCTGCCGCCCGCGACGCCAGAAAAATCGCCGGCCCCACAATCTCGCGCGGCTCGCCAAACCGGTGCATCGGCGTGCGCATCAGGATCTCTTCTCCGCGCGGCGTCCCAATCACCAGCGGTTTGCTCATCTCACTCGGAAAAACCCCCGGCGCAATCGCATTCACAATCACACCCAATTCAGCCAGCTCCACCGCCAGAGTCTTGGTTAGCGAAGCCACAGCGCTTTTGCTGGCTGCATACGGAGCCACCCGATAGAACCCGCGAAACGCCGTCACCGAAACAATATTGATGATCCGCCCATATCCCGCCTTCGCCATCGTGCGGCCGAAAATCTGGCACGTTCGCATGGTCCCGGTCAGGTTCGTCTCCACAATCTTCAACCAGTCCGCCTCATCAAACTCCAGCGTAGCCACTTTTTTGGTTATGCCTGCTCCGTTTACCAGGATGTCGACCTTGCCGAACTTCTCGATCACTGCATCGTGCAGCCGCTCCAGCGAAGCCCGGTTCATGACATCGCTCGCGATGCGCAGCGTGCCCCGGCCCAACGCCTCAATCTCTTTGGCCACGGCATCCACCTGCGCCTGTCGCCGGGAGCTGGCCACAACATCCGCGCCCGCTCCAGCGTACCCGAGCGCAATTTCGCGGCCCAGTCCGCTTGTCCCGCCAATCACCACTGCGACCCGCCCGCTCAAATCAAAAAGCTCCAGCCCCTTCAAACCATCCTCCTGATCATGGAACACACATAGCCTAAATGATCCGTCGCGGGCCGGGCACGGTGCGCTACATTATTCATTGACCATGAAAACGCTCCCGATTCCTGACTCCAAGCGCCGCTGGGATTGCCTGAGTCTGGGCGAAGTGATGCTGCGGCTCGATCCCGGCGAAGGCCGCATCCACACCGCGCGCCAGTTCCAGGTGTGGGAGGGCGGCGGTGAATACAATGTCGCCCGCGGCCTGCGCCGCTGTTTCGGACTGCGCACCACCATCGCCACGGCGCTCGCCGACAACCCCGTCGGCCGCCTCGTTGAAGACTTCATCCTCCAGGGCGGCGTCGATCCTTCGCTCATCCGCTGGGTCCCCTACGACGGCGTGGGCCGCAGCGTGCGCAACGGCCTCAACTTCACTGAGCGCGGATTCGGCGTGCGCGCCGCCGTCGGTTGCTCCGACCGCGGCCACACCGCCATCAGCCAGGTCAAATCCGGCGATTTCGATTGGGAATCCATCTTCGGCCCTGGCAACGGCTCTCGCTGGCTTCATACAGGCGGAATCTTCGCCGCGCTCTCCGCCTCCACCGCTGAAGTTGCCGTCGAAGCCATGGACGCCGCGCGCAAATACTCCACGCCCATCTCCTACGACCTCAACTATCGCGACTCGCTCTGGAAATCCATCGGCGGCAAAACCAAGGCGCAGGAAGTCAACCGCGAACTTGTGCGCAAGGTCGATGTTCTGCTCGGCAACGAAGAAGATTTTTCCGCCATGCTCGGCATCGCGATCAGGGGCGTCGGCGAAGATTTCGCCGAGTTGCCCATCGCCGGCTACGAGGAGATGCTGCGTGAAGTGGCCACGGCATATCCCAATCTCAGGCTCGTCGCCAGCACCTTGCGCACTGCGCAATCTGCCAGCCGCAACGCCTGGGGCGCCATTGCGCTGTACGAAGACAAAATCGTCCACGTCCCCCAGCGCGAAATCGACATCTTTGACCGCGTGGGCGGCGGCGACAGCTTCGCCTCAGGCCTCATCTACGGCCTGCTCGCCGGCAAAGGCATTGAATGGGCGGTGAAGTGCGGCGTGGCCCACGGCGCGCTCGCCATGACCACCCCCGGCGACACCAGCATGGCCACGCTCGCTGAAGTCGAGCGCATCATGAAAGGAGGCTCCGCGCGCATCGCGCGCTGAGTGCAATAGGGGAAATCCCCAAACGCGATTTGGACGTTGTGAAAGGGCACGGCTGGTAGGTCGGGGTTTTAACCCCGACATTCGCCGCCCGCAGAATGAGTTCTTGAAGGGTACGGGCTTTAGCCCGTACGAGAATTGAGCAACTGGAACGCGGGGCTTTAGCCCTGAGGAACAAGCAGATGTCCGAAACCACCCAGCAAATCATCGAACGCGTCGGACTCATTCCCGTCCTGCGCGCAAAAAGCGTTGCCCAGGGCCGCGCTGTCGTTGACGCCATGATCGCCGGCGGCGTCACCATCGTCGAAGTCACCATGACCGTCCCCGGAGCTATTGACCTCCTCAAGGAACTCCGAAACGAGTACAGTCCGAAGGACCTACTGCTCGGCTCGGGCACCGTCACCACCGGAGACCAGGCCCAGGCCACCATCGACGCCGGCGCGGAGTTCGTCGTCAGCCCCAGCTTGCATCCAGAGGTGATACACAAAACCAAATCCAATAAAAAAATCTCCTGCCCCGGCGCGCTCACTCCCACTGAGGCCATCACCGCGTGGAATGCGGGCGCCGACTACGTCAAAATCTTTCCCTGCTCGGCAGTCGGCGGCGCAAGCTATTTGAAATCGCTGCTCGCTCCGTTTCCCCAACTCAAAATCATTCCCACCGGCGGCGTCACCTTGCAAACTGCCGAAGGCTTCATCAAAGCTGGCGCCCGCGCTCTGGGCGTGGGCAGCGACCTCGTCAATCTCGCCGCTATCGATTCGGGACACCCCGAAACCATCACCGAAACCGCCCGCGCGTACTTGAAAGTGATCGCGGATGCGCGCAAAAGCTGATGCGCCCATCAAAATGCCGACTCACTCAGACCCATTTCGCCTCGACGGCCGCATCACCCTCGTCACCGGCGGCGCCAGCGGCATCGGCGAAGCCACCGCCAAAGAACTCGCTCGCGCTGGCGCGCAGGTCTGGATCGGCGACATCAACATCGCCGCCGCCCAGACTCTTGCCGCCTTGCTCCCCAACGCCGAGGCTCTGTATTTCGACGTCACCAACCCCGATTCCATCGCCAAAGCCGTCGCCCAAATCTCTCAACTCGACATTCTCGTCAACAATGCAGGCATCGGCCACGTCGGCTCCATCGAAGCCACCGAGCCCGGAGATTTCGACCGGCTCATGAACGTCAACGTTCGCTCGGTCTACCTCGTCACTCGCGCATTTCTGCCCCTGCTGCTTGCCGCGCATGAGCGCCACGCGGCAGTCGGCGCCATTGTCAACGTCGCCTCCGTCTCCGGCCTCGTCGGCATCAAGCAGCGCTTCGCCTACTGCACCACCAAGGGCGCCATCGTAGCCATGACGCGCCAACTCGCCGTCGAATACCCAAAGACGCTGCGTGTCAACGCCGTTTGTCCCGGCACGGTGCAAACGCCATTTGTCGAGGGCTATCTCGAGAAGTTTCACAAGCACAACAAGGAGGAGATGCGCGCAGAACTTCGCGCGCGGCAGCCCGTAGGGCGCCTGGGCCAGCCCGAAGAAGTTGCCTCCGCCATTCGTTATCTCGCTTCAGACGAGGCCGCATTTGTCACCGGCACCCTGCTCACCATCGACGGCGGCTGGACGGCCGCCTGACCCCGCGCATCGCGCCAATCTCCCAATCGGAGGTGATTTATGAAGCTTGTTTCCTTTTCCCTTGCCAACAATTCTCCGCGTCCCGGAGCGCTCATTGAAGATGCCGGCCTCGTCGTCGATCTCGTCGCTGCCGGCTATTCCGAAAGCCTCGCCGCCATCTCCGCCGGCATCTCTTCAATCGACAAGCCCGGCGCTTATCCCGCCTACAAGCTAAGCGATATCCGACTGCACGCGCCGCTCGCCAATCCACCGCGCATCTTTGCCATCGGACTGAATTACCGCGACCACGCCGCCGAATCGAAGATGGCGCTGCCTTCCGTCCCCGTTGTCTTCTTCAAAATGCCCACGGCGATCATCGGTCCCGGCGACGCCATCGTGCTGCCGAAGAATTCATCCGAGCCCGACTACGAAGCCGAGCTGGCCTTCGTCGTCGGCAAAGGCGGCTTTCGCATCCCCGCATCAGAATGGCGCGACCACGTCTACGGCTACACCATCATTAACGACGTCAGCGCACGCGATGTGCAGCGCGCCACATCGCAGTGGTCTCTCGCAAAGAGCTTTCCGACCTTTTGTCCCATGGGACCGGCTATCGTGCCCGCCAGCCAGATCGATGACCCGCACCAACTCGACATCAGCCTCAGCATCAACGGCGAACTCCTGCAGAGCTCGAACACGCGCGAACTTATCTTCAAGGTGCCCGACCTGGTCGAGTACATCTCGTCGATCACACCCTTGCTACCCGGCGACATCGTCTCCACTGGTACGCCCGCTGGCGTCGGCATGGGCCGCAAGCCGCAACGCTGGCTCCGCCCCGGCGACACTGTAACCGTCTCGCTCAAAGGCCTCGGCTCACTCGTCAATCCCGTCGTCGCCGAATAAACTCGAACCGCCGCGACGATCTTTTCCGCGCCCGCAAACAGAAAGGGCCCCAGTCGGGGCCTTATCGCTGACTCGCTGACTTGCTAACTCGCAGACTCGCTGCCTCACGCCCCCGCTTCGCCCGTCTTAGGCTCCGCGACCAGCCACGCATAGAGCATGACACCGACATAGCAGACCACCGGAATCGCGTACGCTGCCTGTACCCCGCTCACATCCCGCAGCACTCCCATCACTTTCGTCAACGCCCAACCGCCCAGAATCGCCATCACCAGAAAAGAGCCTGCGGTCTTCGTCTGATCTCCCATTCTCTTCAGCCCCATGGCAAAGATCGTCGGAAACATGATCGACATGAAATAACTTGTGATCAGAACGCAAACCACGCCTACCCAGTTCAACTCCAGCACTCCCACCAGGCCTAGCGCCACATTCACAATTGCATAAGCTGCCAGCATCGTCCTTGCATGGAAGTGCTTCATCAGCCAGGCTGAGCTGAACCGCCCCACCGCAAACGCCGCCAGCGTCCCCGTCAGCATGTAGCCCGCAGCCTTATCGTGCAATCCAGTCGCGGCCCGCACGTAGAGAATGAAATAACTCCAGGTGCCCACCTGTGCGCCCACGTAAAGAAACTGCGCCAGCACGGCGCCGACAAAGTGCCGCTGGAACAACCGCACGTGCATCTCGCCAGTCGGCGCGCTCTCTGAAGTATCTTCGCTGCTCATGTCGGGGAATTTTGTGAGCAGAATCATGAGCGCCCAAAGCAACGCCACCGAGCCCAGAACAAGATACGTCGGAACTACGCGAAGCGTTTCCCCGTTCAAATAGGCCTGGAACGATCCAGCAGCTTGCTTCGCTGCCACTTGACCGGTCGTCAATTCCACCCCGGAAAAAATGAACACCGTTCCCACCAGGCCCGCCGTGATCGACCCCAGTGGGTTGAAGGCCTGCGAGAAATTCAGCCGCCGCTCGCTCGAGCCCGATGACCCCAGTTGTGCGATAAATGAATTGGCGCCCGTTTCCAGGAACGACAATCCGCTCCCGATCACGAACTGCGCAGCGACGAAATACCTGTACACTTCTGCGTGAGCCGCAGGCAAGAACAGCCAGCATCCCGTTCCCATCAGGATGAGCCCGGTCATGAGGCCGGCCTTGTATCCAAAGCGCCGCATGATCTGCCCGGCGGGAATGGCCCATAGGAAATAGCCGAAAAAAATCCCCAACTGCAGTTCGGCCGCACCCGAAGCGCTCACCCCAAACGACTTCATAAACTGACGGATCAGAATGTCCGTCAGGTTATTAGGGATCGCCCAGAGAAAAAAGAGCGGCGTAACGACCAGAAACGGTAGCAGCCGGCCCGCGGGTATCAGCGGCGCATGAATGTCTTCGTTGTTCTCGGATGACGAGTTTCCTCGCTTGACCGGCCCGACAGAAATACTCAAGATGAAATCCTTTCTCCTCGAACGCGCGCCGCAAATGCGGTTCCAAGATTGCTGTCTTCCGGAGCCACTTCACTCAAGTCGACGCGACCAACAGGGAGCGGCGACCCTGAAGAGACTCAAAATGGCGATAACGATCTTGGAACCGCCGTAAAAGCGCCGTCGCCTGAAAACGTCGCGGTCCTTCTACTGCCCTGCCGATCCGCGTTGAAAAGGCTTTCCCTTTTCTACCGAATCCAACCGGCTGCTGGCAAATCAGCCACATTAACGTTAACGATCCAGCCGCTCCGGAGGCTCCTCCCATCCCATCAGTCGGCACGCGAGCCTATAATCCCTGCGTAAGGCGGCGCTGCCTCCTGTCAAACTCGCTGGAAGTGCGCCGGTCAGCACGATGCCTCTGCCCACCGCCGTTTCGATCGAACACGCCCGGCACTTTTATGCGGAAGAACTGTGCCGCGCCAACCGCATCACTTCCCCCGCCATCTGCTCTGCATTTGCCACCGTGCCTCGCGAGCGTTTCGTCGGTCCCGGCCCATGGATCATACAAACCGGCGGCAGTTCCTGGTTCACTGAGGATGGCGATCCGCGCCGCCTCTATCGCGATGCGCTCATCGTCCTCGACGAATCCAAGCATCTCAACAACGGCCAGCCAAGCCTCTGGGCCATCCATCTCGACATGCTCGCAGTGCGCCCAGGCGACCAGGTTCTCCATCTCGGTTGCGGCACAGGCTATTACAGCGCGATCCTCGCCGAGCTTACGGGCCCTGCCGGCAAGGTCACCGCCGTCGAAATCGACGAAGGCCTGGCAGCCCGTGCGCGCGTTGCGCTTGAGCCGTGGCCGCATGTCACCGTGATCCACGCCGATGGCTCGCGTGGTCCGTTCGATCCGGCCGACGTCATCGTCGTCAGCGCCGGAGCAACTCATCCGCTTCCCGCCTGGCTCGCCGCGCTCAAGCCGGAAGGCAAGCTGCTTTTCCCGCTCACTTCCACGCGAGGGCCCGGCGCCATGGCCTACCTCACCCGCAAAAGTGCCGGCAACTTCGCGGCCATGATCCGTGGTTCCGTTTTCTTTGTCGATTTCGCGGGCGCGCGCGACCCGGAAGTGAGCAGCGAACTTGCCCACGCCCTCAAACGGGACGAAGGCGCCAGCGTCCGCTCACTCCGCTGCGATCCGCATCAGCCGGACGAATCCTGCTGGCTGCATGGCAACGGCTGGTGCTTTTCGCGACGGCCATCAATCAACGCGCAGAGCGAATAGTTCGCCTCACATCGGGGTGCCCCATCCTAAACGCGCGTTTTGAGTTTAGGGTTGGGTAGCGCATCACAGCACCCTCGCTAGCCACTTCCCCGTGTGCGAGTGCAGATTGCTCGCAATCTCTTCCGGCGGGCCCTCGGCCACAATCAACCCGCCGCCTTCGCCGCCCTCCGGCCCCAGGTCAATCACCCAATCCGCGCTCTTGATCACGTCCAGGTTGTGCTCAATCACAATCAGCGATCCGCCGCCGTCAATCAATTTGCGAAACGCGGTCAGCAGCTTCGACACATCGTCAAAGTGCAGTCCAGTTGTCGGCTCGTCGAGAATATAGAGCACGCGGCTTGCCTGCGATGGCTTGGCCGTGGCATTCACCGCGCGCACAGCCGCTAGGTGCGCCGCCAGCTTCACCCGCTGCGCTTCGCCTCCTGAGAGTGTCGTAGCCGACTGACCCAGCCGCAAATACCCAAGCCCAATCTCGTCCAGCACCGCCAGCTTCTCGAGTAGCTTCGTTTGCCCGGCAAAAAAGCGCAGCGCCTCCTTCACCGTCATCTGCAGCACATCGTGAATGCTCTTACCTTTGTAATGAACGTCCAGAATCTTCGCCTGGTAGCGCGTGCCGTTGCAGTCTTCGCACGGCAATTCAATATCGGCCAGGAACTGCATCTCCACCGTCACCGTGCCGTCGCCCTCGCAGGTGTTGCACCGGCCGCCCGGCACGTTAAACGAAAAATGCCCTGGTGTGAGCGAGAGCCGCTTGGCATCAGGCTGCGCAGCAAACAGCTCGCGAACAAGGTCGAATCCCTTGATGTAGGTGATCGGGTTCGAGCGCGGCGTGCGGCCAATCGGCGTCTGGTCCACCAACACCACGTCGTTCAGCCGCTCCACCCCGCTCAACGCAGTGAACACGCCGGAAGGATCGCCGCCGTCTGTCTGTCCTAGCGCGCGCGCCACTGCGCGATACAGCACCTGGTGCACCAGCGTCGACTTGCCCGATCCCGAAACTCCCGTCACAGCGACCAGCATTCCCAGCGGAATTGTCACGTCCAGACCGTGCAGATTATTTGCCCGCGCCCCACGCAGCACCAGCTTCTCGCGGCCCGGCGCGCGCCGCCGCGTGGGCACTGGAATCGAAATCTTTCCGCTCAGATAACGTCCTGTAAGCGAATTGGCATTCGCTTCGACCTCCGCAACCACACCCTCGGCAAGCAGTTTGCCGCCGAACTCGCCGGCGCCCGGCCCCAGGTCCAGCAGATGATCGGCGGCGCGCAGAATGTCGGCGTCGTGCTCCACCACCAGGATCGTATTCCCCAGGTCGCGCAGCTCCTTGAGAATGGCGATCAGCCGCGCCGTGTCGCGCGTATGCAGTCCGATCGATGGCTCATCCAGCACGTAGAGCGAGCCCACCAGCCGCGACCCAAGCGATGATGCCAGTTGAATGCGCTGCGCCTCGCCGCCCGAAAGCGTTGAAGCCAGCCGATCAAGCGTTAGGTATTCGAGTCCGACCGCTACCAGAAATCCCAGCCGCTGCCGAACTTCAGTCAAAATCGGCCCGGCTATCTCCTCTTGCATCGGCGAAAGCTCAAGCGTGTCAAAAAACTCCTTCGCCTGCGCAACCGTCAATGCTGTCGCCTCGCAGATATTCTTCTCGCCGGTTTTCGCGTCTCCCAGGCGGACCGCTCTGGCCTCGGCCCTCAGCCGCTGCCCGTGGCAATCCGGGCATTCTGCGTAGCCGCGATACTTGCTCAACATCACCCGCACATGCAGCTTGTACTTCTTGCGTTCCATCTGCGCAAAAAAGCCGTACACGCCGGCAAACCCGTCTTTGCCTCGCAGCACGGTCTCGCGCGCCGCCGCGGTCATCTCCCTCCACGGCACGTCCAGCGGCACGGCCAGTTCCGCTGCGCGTTTGCGCAGCTCGGTAAACCATGGCCGGTACTTGGGCCGGTTCCACGGATCAATCGCGCCGCCAACCAGGTTCAAACTCTGGTCCGGAATCACCAGGCCCAGGTCGAAGTCCACAGTGTTGCCGAATCCCTGGCAGCGCGGGCACGCGCCGAATGGATTGTTGAAGCTGAACAGCCGCGGCTCCGGCTCGCGTCCCGGCCGATGGCAATTCGTGCACTCATACGCTCCGGAAAACCGCAGCCGCCGCCGCTCCGCCGTCTCCTCACGCGGGGCTTCTTCAAACATCACCTCGCCCGCCTCGCGGTACGCGACCTCCACCGCATCCACAATGCGCGCGCGGCTCTCTGCGCTCACCACAATCCGGTCCAGCAAAACAAAGATCGGCGCCGTAAAATCCAGCTCAAGCAGCGACTCGGGTGTGGAGAACTCGAAGATCTTTCCTTGTTGCCACAACCGGTTGAATCCGCTGCCCCGCAACTCACTCAGTCGTCCCTTCAGTGTGTCAATGTGCAGAGCCGCAGCAGTCATTGCCAAAGCTTTGGTCTTTGCAGCCGCTTTCGCTCCCCGGTTTTTCGAACTCGCCACCAACACAGCGGGCTCTGCAACTGCCGCCACCCCGCTCATCACGGGAAACAACACGTTCAGCCGCGTTCCCTCGCCCAATGCGAGAACTGTCTCGGCCACTTCATCCACCGAATCGCGCTTCACCAGCCCGTCGCAATAGACGCAGTGCACCATTCCGCAGCGCGCGTACAGCAGCCGCAGGTAGTCGTAGATCTCGGTTGCCGTAGCCACCGTCGATCGCGGATTGCGAGTGGTGTTTTTCTGCTTGATGGCAATCGCCGGCGCCAGCCCGTCGATCTCGTCCGCATCGGGTTTCTCAATTCGCTCAAGAAACTGCCGCGCATACGCCGAAAGCGACTCCACATACCGCCGCTGTCCCTCGGCATAAATGGTGTCGAAGGCCAGGGAACTCTTGCCCGAGCCCGATACGCCGCTGATCACCGTCAGCTTGCCGTGGGGAATCTCGCAAGAGAGATTTTTCAAGTTGTGTGTCCGCGCATTGCGGATGACGATGGCGTCGTTCAACGGGAAGGCACCGAAAGACTTCTTGGGCAGCCCCACAGCGCTCTTCACGAGCGCTGAGGTGCAGCCCTCCATCTTTCATTATAAGGCGCGACTCCGCGCTCTTGCCTTCCGGATGCTCATCGCCGTCTCGGGACGAGCTGGCTTGAAAGATTGCCGGCCGCGCGCACGCGGCACACTTAGACCCCGCAGAATCTCCCCGCAAAGATGCGGTTTCGCTGCATAGATTGCCTGGCGCCAAAGTGAGAAGAGTTATGCTGCTAATGCCGCCCCGGGCACGTAAACATATTCCATTTCCATCAAGTCGTCTTCGACCGGGCGATCTAGTATATTGGCCAAAGCCAGAAGAGCCGGCGAGGCACACGCCGGGCACCGTTCTGCGCAGTTGCCGATGCTGTTGCAATTCGGACAAAGATAAGCCGACGCCAGGGGGATATGCTGCATGGTGACGAATCTCATAGTTTCACCTGAACAGTAGTAGCGTTTTTTGAGGAGCATCGAACCAAGTGACCTCCAGGCTTTGCTCCTGCTGTTATCAAAATGATGCCACCGGATCAAGCTCAGTTGTCCTTAATTGCTTCCACAGCGCTTGTTGCCAGTAATCATTTCGATCGTTACTGATGGGGCACCCACCCCGCTAAACTATTAGTGTGAGGGATGTTGTGTTTCGTTACGTATTTCTGGCTTTTTTTTCGGTGTTCCTTTTAAATTCTCTTTCCGCCTCTGCTCAGGCCTCCAATTCCGCCCCCGCTCCTCCATCGGCGCCCGCAAGCGCACCCGCCGCAAACTCCCAGCCAGTTCCCGGCGACGTCACTGCCGCCGAATCAGCGATCGCCGCGTCCGACTGGAAAAGCGCCGAGGCCCGCCTGGACTCGTATCTCGCCACAAACCCCTCCGATGCGCGGGCCCTCTTCGACGCGGGCTATGTGGCCGACACCCAAAATCGCCTCGGCGACGCCGCCTCGCTCTATCGCCGCGCCATCGCCGCCGACCCGAAATCGTTTGAAGCGCACCTGTCGCTCGGATTACTGCTCGCGCGTCAAAACAAACTCTCCGATGCCCGCCCCGAGCTCGTGGAAGCCACCACCCTCGACCCTGGCCTCGCCGATCCCACTCTCAAGGCTCGCGCCTGGCGCGCCCTGGCTCGCATCGATCGCACTTCCAACCCAACCCTGGCATCCAATGACTTGCTCGAGGCCCTGAAACTCTCCCCGGAAACCACCTCCGATACTCTCCTGGCCGCCGAACTGGCTGAACAGACTGGCCAGAACGATACCGCTGAAGCTGCCTACCGCCGTGTCCTCGCGAAGGACCCAGCCTCCGTTCCAGCGACCATTGGCTTGGCGCATCTCCTGATTCTGGGGAAGCAATATTCCGACGCTGAAACTCTTCTCCGCGCAGCGCTCGTCAAGTCTCCTGACGATCCCACCCTCACAGCCCAGCTCGCCACGGTCCTGGCCGAACAAAATAAAGCTGAGGCCCTGCCGCTCCTGCAGAAGCTCCATGCCGTCCACCCTGAGGACCCAGCCATCAACCGCCTGCTGGCCGCGGTCCTGGCTGACGCCGGTGACTACTCCGGCTCCGATCAGCTCGACGTCCACCTGCTCGCCGCCAGCCCCGATGATCCCGAACTGCTCGTCGCCCACGGCCAGAATCTCGTCCACCTGGCCAGGGTCGATGAGGCTTATGCCGCCTTCAACCACGCCTCGCAAATCGACCCTGCTAACTCCGACGCCTGGAGCGGCCTTGCCTTCACTGCGTCGCGCACCCACCACCCTGACGTCACGCTCCATGCGCTGACCATGCGCTCACGCTACCTCCCTGAAAACGCCTCAACCCTCTTCCTCTGGGCCACGGCATACGATTCCCTCAACCAGAAAAAGGAGGCGGCCGCCTACTACCACCAGTTCCTCGATGCCGCCGCCGGAAAGTTCCCGAATCAGGAGTGGCAGGCCCGCCAGCGCTTGAAACTCCTCGAAAAATAAGGCTGGCACACACCGAACCTCACGCCGCCGGCCCTCCGTCCGGCTCCGCGCGGCCTCATCCGTTACCACAGAATCAAAATTCCGCATCTTAGTGCTTGCGGGTCGTTGCAGAATGTGACTACTATAGTCACAACTTCTGAGGGGGCTGCACCGCACTGTGGAGGTCCCATGCGGAGTTTGGTTCCTTTCGCCGCGATCTTCGTACTGAGCCTGGCCGTCGAGCCTTTGTGCGCTTCCTCTGCCGACAGCGATCTCATCGACCAGCAAAGAATTGAAGCCCTTGAGGCAAAGGCCAACGTGGCCCAACCGCGCGAGCAGCCCTTCCTCTATGCCCAGCTCGTCCAGCAGATGACCGAGCTCAGCATTCGCCAGTATTCGGCCGGCGATGTCGGCAAGGCAACCGGCCTGCTCAAGGACATTCAGAGGTTTGCACAGAAGATTCATCTGTCGCTCACCGGCAACGACAAGCGCCTCAAGAACGCCGAGATCCTGCTCAATCGCACGGCGTTCCGACTGAATGAAATGTTGCAGTCAAGCAGCGTTGAGGATCGCCCGCTCGTGAAGCAGACCCTGGTGCAGGTCAACCAGGTGCAGGACGCCACGATGATGGAAGTCTTCCAGAAGTAGCGACTCCCCGCCGACGATCTCGCGCCTGCTTCCCGCCGCTCCCGAAAATATGCTTCAATAGAACCGCTGGAGGCCGCCATGCGCGCTCTCGCCGCCATTTTTCTCAGCCTCTCTATCGCCGCCCCGCTAGCTGCGCAAGTCGACGAAAAGAACGATCCACTCACCGCCGACCAGCAAGATCAAATCGCCGAGGCCGGCATCGATCCTGTGGCTCGCGTCGACCTTTACGTGAAGTTCTTAAACGGCCACGCCGATACGATTGAAAGCCTGATCAAGCGCGCCAAGTCGCCCGCCCGCAGCCAGCGCCTCGCCGGCGAGCTTCAGCAGTTCGGCGCCCTCATGGACGAGCTGGGCGATAATCTCGACGTCTATTCGCAGCGCAAGGCAGACATTCGCAAATCGCTAAAGGGCCTCACCGAAAGCGTCCTGCACTGGCAAAGCGTCCTGCACGATTTGCCCAGCGAACCCGGCTTTGAGCTTTCTCTCAAGAGTGCGCTCTCGAGCGCCGGCGATCTTTCCACCCAGGCCAAGCAGCTCACCACCGACCAGGAAGCCTACTTCAAAGCCCATCCAAAAGAAAAAGGCCAGGACCGCTACGAACCGCAGTAAAGCAGCCCCTAGCTTCTAGCTACTAGCTTGATCCGCCGAAATGCGATCATATGCTCGAGCCTCACACTCGACTCCCCGCGTCTCGCGGCACTCAACGATTTCTGAACGCATTGGAGCCGCAACAGACAAGAAAAGCTAGCAGCTAGAGGCTAGAAGCTGGAAGCTGCCGTCTGTTACCCTCGGCAATGGTGCCCCTCGACCTCATCACCATCTTCCAGGAAGAGTATCGATCTCTTCGCCCGCGCGCGCCCATGCCTACCATCCACGCGCGCTTCCGCCGATTCACTTCCCTCAACACCACCATCCGCCTGCGCGAAGGCCAGATTCACGCGAGCTTATCCGATCTGCTCGAGGGCGCGCCCGAGTCGGTCCTCCACGCCATCGCGCACATCCTTCTTGCCAAGCTCTATCGCAAGCCAGTCAATGCCGCGCAGAACCTCCGCTACAAGCGCTTCGCCTCCTCGGCCGCCGTCACGCGCCAAACCGAACTCATCCGCACCACGCGCGGCAGCAAGCGCTACTTCGGCCCCGAAGGCCGCTACTTCCATCTCGAAGAGGTGTTCGACGCGCTCAACACGCGCTTCTTCGGCGGGCTGCTCGGCCGCCCCGATCTCACATGGAGCGAGCACAGCGCCAAGCGTTCGCTCGGCCATTACGATGCCGCTCACAACACCATCGTTGTCAGCCGCGTCTTCGACCGCCCCTCAAGCCCGCGATACGCAATCGAGTATCTCCTCTACCACGAGATGCTGCACCTCAAATATCCGGTCAAAACGCGTGGCCTGCGCCGCTGCGTTCACTCCCGAGAATTCAAGGCTGAGGAAGCGCGCTTCCCGCAACTCCCCGAAGCCCTCGCCTTCATCAAGCGCCTGTAGTTGCATCGGTCCGCACGCACGTTGATCCCCATTCGTTCCAATCTCCCGCAAATTCCGCATGCCAAACCGCCCAGCTTTGCGGAAAATACGAAAGGAGTCCAAATGGATCAATTCGTTGCAAACGGGAACATTCATACTGTTTGCGACGTCTAATGGAATGGTTCTCCGCGGAACCAAATCCCATTCCCGACCGTGTCGTTAGCAAGTGAAAATGTCCGCTTTTCGTAGCAAATGAAGTGTCCGGTTTCATAAGTTAGTAGCCGTAGAGGCGGTGGGAAAGTGCGAATCCCGCGTAGTTTGCGGGATTTGCAAGTTAAGGGGAAAAGTCTGTTC
>Ga0209517_10001342_pt1 | contig 37545 bp, 30 predicted proteins | sample PeaSoiMetSII2010_FD_187695 | JGI IMG/M metagenome (GOLD analysis project Ga0209517, IMG submission 187695) | Peat soil microbial communities from Weissenstadt, Germany - SII-2010 (SPAdes) (version 2) | ecosystem: Environmental > Terrestrial > Soil > Wetlands > Peat | place: Germany...
CCCAGATGGTAGTAACCCGCCATGTTCTTGGGATCGATCTTCACCGCGCGCTCCAGATCCGCGCGGGCTTTGGTAAATTCGCGAAGGCCCACTTCGCGATGACCGCGCTCGGTCAGCAGCGCCGCGTTCTGAGGATCGATCGCCAGCCCGCGCGTGCACGTCGCGACCGATTCCCGGTACTCGCGCACTGCGGATTGCGCCAGTGCGAGTTTCAGAATCAGGTCGGGATTTTTCGGATTTGCCGCCAAGCGCTTTTCCGCCTCGGCGACCGTACCTTTGTCGTCCGCGAGCGCATAAAACTTCGTGCCCAGCGGTGAGGTGACTTCAAGCGCCGGCTGCGCAGCCTGCGCGGATACGGCAATGATGAGGGTCGACAACAGTCGGATGGCGGTCATGAGAGTTAGCATACACCCGATTTCGGCTTTCGATACTTGTCCGATAGCACTCCGCGGATTCCGAAGATCCGGAGTTCGAGAGCTGATGGCTACTGTTCCCAGCCGCCACCGAGCGCGTTGTAAATCTGCACCAGCGATAATCGTTCGTTCAATCGCGCACGCGCGAGGTTGAGCTCAGCCGCGAAAAAGTTGGTTTGATTGGTCAGGACTTCCAGATAGCTGGCCGCACCCCCTTTGTAACGCATGTCCGACAGATCGGCGGCGCTGTGCGCGGCGGTGGTCAAAAGCTCCTGGTGTTCGCGAAATTCACGATACCTGCGATAGGCGATCAAGGCATCGGAAACCTGGCGGAAAGCCTGCTGGATGGTCTGCTGATACGCGAGCAGCGATTGCTCATGTTCGGCTTCGGCGAGCTTCAGATTCGCGCGCAGTTTTCCTGCCGTGAAGATCGGCTGCGTGAGCGGCACGCCGAAAGTCCACGCCGTGGAGCCGGACGTAAACAACTTCGACAGCGGCCCGCTCTCGACGCCGAACACTTCGGTCAACGGCAGATCCGGAAAGAAAGCGGCTCGAGCGACGCCGATCTGGGCGTTCGCGGCGATCAATTGCTGCTCCGTTTCGCGAATGTCGGGACGGCGTTCCAGCAATCGGGATGGGAGTCCAGCGGGTACGGTGTCCGGCAATGGCTGTTCGGTCAACGCCAGGCCGCGCGGAATATCGTGCGGATTTTCGCCCATCAGTGTGCTGATCAGACCTTCCTGCTGCGCGATCTGACGCTCGACGTCCGGAATCGTTTCCGCGGCGGTTTCGACCAGTTGCTCGGCTTGGCGCACGTCCAGCAAGCCGACCGCGCCGCCGTTCGCTAACGTCTCCGTGAGTTGTAGCGATTCTTTGCGCGACGCGAGCGTCCGTTGTGCGATCTCCAATTCGGAATCGAGCTCGCGAAGCTGGAAATACGCCATCGCGACGCTCGACACTACGGTACTCAGCACTTGCCGCCGTCCCCATTCGGTTGCGGCCAGATTCGCGCGTGCCGCCTCCGTCGCTCGCCGGTATTTGCCCCAGAAATTGATATCCCAGGAAAACAATCCTTGCAGTTGAAAAACGTTGAAAGCGAATCCGGGGATCTTCTGGGCGCTGTATCCGGCGCTGGCGCTCACGGTCGGAAATTGATCGGCGCGAGTCACGCCGGCCTGTGCCTGCGCCTGGAGAATTCGCGCGGCCGCGATGCGCACATCGTAGTTCTGCGCGAGCGCGGCGCGGATCAGCTTTTGCAGCTCCTCGTCATGAAAGACAGTCCACCATTTTTCGTCGCCGATGGAAGCCGCGGTTGTATCCGGAGTCTGGTTCCGGAACGCGTCCGGAGTATTCACAGCCGGGCGGCGATAATTCGGTCCAACAGTGCATCCGGCGAGGATGAGCGCAAACAACGACCCAGTCGCGCGACGCATCAGGAACTCTCCCGCCCCAGACGTCCCACGCGATGCGAAAGCTTTTCAACCACGTCGAACGTTACCGGAATCAAGAAAATCGCGATCAGCGAAGCCGCCAGCATTCCACCGATCACCGCCGTGCCCATGATGCGGCGCGAAACGGCGCCGGATCCAGCCGCGACCCACAGTGGGACGCATCCGAGAATGAACGCAAACGCAGTCATCAGAATAGGACGCAACCGGATGCGCGCCCCAATCAGTGCCGCTTCTTCGATGCTCTTGCCGCCGCGTTCGTACTCGGCCTTGGCGAACTCCACAATCAGGATCGCATTCTTGGCTGCAAGCCCGATCAACATCACCAGCCCGATCTGCGCATAAACGTCGTTTTCATAACTCCGCGCCCAAAGGAACAGATATGCGCCGAACACCGCGATCGGCGTCCCCAGCAGGACGCTGAACGGCAGCGACCAGCTTTCATACAGCGCCGCGAGAATCAAAAACACGAACAGCAGCGAAAGGCCGAAGATCGCCGCGGGCGGAACGCCCCGCGATGCCTGCTGTTCCTGAAACGACATGCCGGTATAGTCGTATCCCATTTCGCGCGGCATCGTCTGCTTAAAAACGTCTTCGAGCGCGGCCATCGCCTGCGCCGAGCTGTATCCCGGCGCGGCGGCGGCATTGATCTGCGCCGCGTGATATTCGTTGTAGCGCATCGTAAATTCCGGCCCGAAGATGGACCGGATGCTGGTGATCGCGCTCAAGGGCACCATCTGATTGCGATTGTTCGCGACATAAAACTGGCCCACGTCCTCCGCGCGCGTGCGGTAATTACCCTCCGCTTCCACGTACACCTGCCATTGGCGGCCGAATCGATTGAAGTAGTTGACGAGATAGCCGCCCATGAAGGCTTGTAGCGTCTCATAAACGTCGCCGATGTTGATTCCCTGCCGCGTAACCTTGGCGCGATCGACGTCGATAAAGTTTTGCGGCACGTTGGGAAGGTATGTGTTGGTCACGCCGACCAACTCCTTCCGTCCCCTCACGGCCTGCATGAACTTGTTGACGTTGTCGGTCAGGAATTGCAGATCGCTGCCGGAGCGGTCTTCCAGCATGAACGTAACGCCGCCCGACGTTCCCACGCCGGGAATCGCGGGTGGAGAAAACGAAAACGCGATGCCGTCCTCCACTTTTCGAAGCTCGCTGTTGATGTGATTGCGAATCGCCTGGTTCTGTTCTTCCGGCTTCTTGCGTTCATCCCATGGCTTTTCGGTGACGAAAAAAAATCCGCTGTAAGTATTCTGAACGCGACTCAGCAGGCTAAGCCCGATCACCGACGTGCATCCCTGCACGCCGGGCGTGCTCATGATGATCTTTTCCACTTTTCGCGCAGCCTCGGAAGTCCGTTGAAGCGAAGCGGCGTCCGGCAGTTGCATGCTCACGAAGACGTAGCCGAAATCTTCTTCCGGCAGGAACGACCCCGGCAGTTTCCCACCGATGAAAACGGCGAGCGCGCCGATGCCTGCGAGAAAAAGCAGGCTGATTGCGGCTTTTCGAATCAATACGCCGGAGAATCCGACGTATCCATTGGTGACGCGCGCAAAGCCGCGATTGAATTTTCGAAAGAACCACGCGAGCGGACCGCGCGATTCCTTCCTGGGTTTCAACAGAAGCGCCGCCAGCGCGGGGCTCAGCGACAATGCATTGAACGCGGAAATAAGCACCGAAATCGCGATGGTCACCGCGAACTGCTGGTACAGCCGTCCCGTGATGCCGGGAATGAAGATCGTGGGAATGAACACGGCGCTCAGGATCAGCGCGATCGCGACCACAGGACCCGAAACCTCCTCCATGGCTTTGAGCGCTGCATTGCGTGGAGTCATTCCCTCCTCGATATGCCGCTCCACGGCCTCCACCACGACGATCGCGTCATCCACTACGAGCCCGATCGCCAGCACCAGTCCGAATAACGAAAGCGTGTTGATCGAGAATCCGAGCAGGGGGAAGACCGCGAAGGTTCCAACCAGCGAAACCGGCACCGCCAGTAGCGGAATCAGCGTCGCGCGCCATCCCTGCAGGAACAGGTACACGACCACCACTACCAGCCCCAGCGCTTCGAATAGGGTATACACGATTTCTCGCATACCCGCAGTGACGGCCAGGGTCGTATCCAGACTAACGGTATAAGAAAGGTCCTGCGGAAATCGCTGGCTGAGTTGGGCCACGCGCGCGCGTAGCGCATTCGCCGCGTCCACTGCGTTCGATCCAGGAAGCTGATAACATGCGAGCACGGCTGATGGTCTGCCGTTATATCGCCCAAACAGACTGTACGTCTGCGCACCCAGTTCCAGCCGCGCGACGTCTTTCAACCGCAGATTCGAGCCGTCCGGATTGGCGCGAAGAATTACTTCGCCGAATTGCTCGGGCGTGATCAAACGGCCCTGCGCGCGCATCGTATAAGTGAACTGCTGGCCGGGCGGCGACGGCTCGCCTCCGATCTGGCCTGCTGGATTCACCGTGTTCTGCGTTTGCAGCGCCTGAATAATCTCCGGAACCGTGATCTGGAGCTTCGCGAGCTGATCCGGCTTCACCCACACCCGCATTGCGTACGGCCCGGCGCCGAACACCTGCACGCGCGCGATTCCGGGGACGCGGGTCAGCTCGTCAATCAGGTTGATATAGGCGTAATTCGCCAGAAATGTGTTGTCGTAACTGCCGTTCGGGGAATACAGCGCCACCAGCAGCAGCGGCGCCGAGAGCGACTTCTGCACCAGCAGTCCCGCCGTATTCACCAGCGCCGGTAACTGCGCCTGCGCTTGCGATGTGCGCAGCTGCGTCAGAACCTGATCGATGTTCGGATCCGTTTTCACATCGAAGTCGACGGTGATCTGTGAGCTCCCGTTGTTGGCGTTGATCGAATACATGTAGTTCATGTTGTCGACCCCGCTGATCTGGGCTTCAAGCGGTGTCGCCACGGATTGCTCCAGCGTCTGTGCGTCCGCGCCGGGATACGTCGCCGACACCATGATGTCCGGAGGAACGATGCTGGGGAATTGCGCCACCGGAAGCGCGAGCATTGATACCAGTCCGATGATCACCATGAGAATCGCGATCACCATCGCGACGATGGGGCGATTGATGAAGAATTTCGACATGTCAGCGCGTCCCTGCCGGTTCGGGCTTCGGATTCACAACCATGCCGTCGCGAACTTTCGCCGCACCCTCCGTGATCACGCGCTCATCCGGCTTCAGGCCGCTTGCGATCACCCACATCTCGCCGACTCGATCGCCCACCTGCACGCTGCGAATCGACACTTTGTTGTCCGGCCCTACCACCGCGACCTGATTGCGTCCCTGCAATTCCGTGACGGCCCGCTGAGGAACCAGTAGCGCGCCTTTATGCAGTCCGGTCAGAGCCTTGATGCGGCCGAATTGGCCAGGACGCAGGATGTTGCCAGGATTCGGGAAGGTTCCCACCATGCGAATGGTCCCGGTCTGCGTATCCACCTGGCGATCGGCGAACGCGATGCGGCCCTCGTGCGGATACGTGGATCCGTTGGCGAGCGTCAGGTGCAGCACCACATCGCTGTTCAACTTCAACATGTCCGTCGCGTTAGACTTCAGGCGGCCCGCCAGCGTCAGGTACTCCTGCTCGCTGATCGGAAAGTAAACCTTGATCGGGTCCACTTGCGACACCACCGTCAATACCGTGGTGGGACCCACCAGGTTGCCGATCTGAATAGTTGCGATCCCGGAAATTCCGTCCACCAGCGAGCGTACCTTGGTGAATCCCAGATTCAGCGTGGCTGTTTCGACCGCCGCTTCGGCGGCTTGTACGGCGGCTTGACTGGTTTGAATCGCCGCTTCATCCGTTTTGATTAGAGCTTCCGTTTGCGCCTTCGCTTGAACGTCGTTATCGAGCTGGCTTTGCGGGATCGCCCGCGCGGCGGCCAGCGGAGTATCGCGCTTCACATTGATATCGGCCAATCCGAGCTGCGCCTGCGCCTGCGCCAATTGTCCGCGCGCCTGCGAAACCTGGCTCTTGGCCTGCGCCAGTTGCCCTTCCGCCTGCGCCAGTACCGCCTGAAACGGACGCGGGTCGATCTCGAACATGACCTCGTCCTTGTGGACCAGCGAACCCTCGCGATAGTCCTGCCGGATCAGGTATCCGCTGACTTGCGGCTGGATGTTGGCGTTCACAAACCCGTCGAGTGTCGCCACCCAGTCGCCGTAGATCGCCACATCTTTCTGAACGACGTTCACGACCTCGACATCGGTGGGCGGTGCGGCTTGGGCGGCAGGCGCCGCGCCCGGACGGCTCGCGCATGCAGCTAGGCCCAGGAAAATACCGGCAGCGATGATTTGAAGAAGAGAGCGCTTCACGGTTCGGGTACCAATCTCGTGTATGCGGGCTTTCATGAAACGAAGAGAATCCGGCGAAGCGCTACGGCAGAACAGAACGATAGCGATCCAAATTTATACTCGACTCAATCAGATGGCTCACCAGTGCACCCCGATTCAGCGATTTCGCCTGAATCGGGGCGGACGAGAACGTTCTTCTATTCTAATCCGGTAGCCATGCCGCCCGCTCTTTTGCCCGCTTTTGTGAAAGAATTGGCGACATGGGTCGCCTGTGTATCGCCGCTTTCATCGTCTTCGCCTGCGCCGCGCCGGCCTATTCTCAGGACCACCTCGTGAATCTAAACGTAGTCGCGCTCGACAGCCACGGTCAGCCTGCCTCCGACTTGACCGCCGACGACTTTCAGGTTCAGGATCAAGGCAAGCATTACCGCATCGCGGCGTTTCATAAGAACGACGCGAAAACGCAGACCGAGGCTCCTGCTACTCTCGGACCCCATGAGTTCTCGAACCGCGCCGCCGCCGCCCCTCCCTCCGCGACGCTGATTCTTCTCGACCTGCTCAACCTCCCGCCCGATCAGCAGGGCTACGCGCGGAATCAGCTCGTCTCTGTGCTAAAGCGCCTGGACTCGGCCGAGTACGTCTATCTGTACCTGCTGACTGTTCACGGTCCTATTCCGGTTCGCGGCCTGCCCGAGGCGCAGACCGAACCCTCCTCCGCGGGAAACTGGACCCAGAATGTTCAAGCCAGACTTGAGGACGCCGTTTCCCACGTTTATCGTCTGGCCCCGGATATGTATACGGAGGACCGCGTCGGCATCACCTACATGGCGCTAGACGCATTGGCCTCGCGGCTGGCGGCGCTCCCCGGCCGGAAGAGCATCGTGTGGATTTCGCACGGTGTCCCCATCATGATCGGCCCGCAGACCTCGACCACGGGCATGATCATTCAATACGAGCCGCTGCTTCGACAGTTGAGCGCGACACTCGATAGCGCCACGATTTCGGTTTATCCGGTGGCCGATCTGACCGCTTCGGGATTGACCCCCAGCAAGAACCTTGGCGTTTTCGACGCGCAGCCCGAGACCGCTCCAGTCGCGCGTGGTACCGGTCCGCAACCGCAAGCTCAAGTGCAGGCGACCGGCGGAAGCGTGGATACCGTCAGCGAGCTCGCCACGATGACCGGCGGGCGGGTCCAACTGGACAACAACATCGGCGCGGCCGTCAAGGAAGCGATGGAAGATGCGCAGGTGAACTACACCATCTCCTACGCGCCCGGGGAGTGGGACGGGAAATATCACAAAGTGCGCGTGGCATGCTCGCGACGTGGAGTCAAAGTCCTGGCCAAGGACGGCTATTTCGCATATGCGGCGCAGGCGTCCACTGCGGAACAGGAGAAAGCGGCCCTCTCAGCCGCCGCGTGGAGTCCGTTCGACGCAGCCGGGATTGGCGTTCGAGCCACTATCGCACCCAGCGCGAAACTTCCTCAAGCGGTGCATTTGCAGGTGCGCATCGACGCTCACGACGTTCAACTCGCCCGCCAGAACGATCGCTTCGCGGGGAATCTTTCGGTCACCTACGTAGCCTACGACGCCGACGGCAAACAGACCGCAGGCGCGCCCACGGGATTCCCGTTCCGCATGACTCCCAAGCAGCGCGATGGAGCCTTGAAAAACGGCATCACGCTCTCACCGGATCTGCCCGAGGGCGACGCGATTCAAAAGATCCGCGTCATCGTGTTCGACCGCAACTCGAACAACGTCGGCTCCGTGACGATTCCGCTCACCGTCGCCGATCGCAGCCCCGCGCGTTAAGAAGTCTTGAAGAAGTGGACGATTTTCTTGCCCGCCTCGTCCGTGTAGTAGACCGTCACCTTGCCGGCCTTGGTGGCGCCTTCCGCCACGTCTTTTCCGGTTTCGGCTGTCACGTGCGCGGTGAAGTGGTAGGTGGTCTCGGTGCCGTCCGCGGTCTTCACGGTGATGGTTTTCGCGCCGCGATCGATACCCTTCACGGTTCCTTCGGCGACGTGCAATCCATCCTTGCCGATCCGGTCGAACTCTTCGGCGGTTTTCTCCGTCCCCTTCACGGTGTAATGCACTACTACTTCATTGCCGTCCTTCAACGCGTGAAACGCGTCCGCGCTTCCCTTGCCCACGGCTTCCCCGCCATGCACGGTCGCACGCGCGGCTACGTGAAACGTCTGCTCCGTCCCGTCCGCCATCTTGACGACCACAGTTTTCGTCGCGGCGTCGACTTTTTTCACAGTCACCGATACCGCGCTCACTACATCGTCGGCTGCGAAAGCGACTGTCGCGAACGCCGCCAGGATCCACAAAGAACGCATAAAACCTCCCTTTCGAGACTACGCTGATTCCTTCGGCTCCGAACCGGCTTCCTTGCGCGCCTGTTCGAATAGAAAATTGAGAGTCTTTTCGGTGCGGATGTGCGCGGCGATCCGCGAGATGGCTCCGTCCTTCTGGAGCTTCGCGCGTGTCACCGCGACCGCTTCCCTTTGCTGGCGCGCCACGCGCTGAACTTCGCGGTCGACCTCTTCCTGTGTCGCCAACATCGCCTCCCGGTCGGCGATCTTATCCAGCAGCAGCGATGCCCTCACGTCGCGAGCCGCTTTGTCCTTCTGCGATTCGCGAACCTTGTTCCAGTCCAGCTTAATCGACTTGGGATCGATGCCCTGCGCCGCCAGCGCGCGCAACTGATTTTCGAGATTGATCTCGATCTGCCGGTCCACGTATACCGATGGCACCGGAAAATCGTGCGCAGCCACCAGCTTGTCTAAGAGTTGATGCTTGGCCTCTTCTTGCGCCTTCGATTCGCGGTCCCGCTGCAATGCCGTGCGAACCGCGTTTTTCAGCTCCTCCAGTGTCTGATAGTCGCCCAGATCCTTGGCGAATTCGTCGTTCAGCTCCGGCAATTCCTTGCGGCGAACCGCTTTCAGCGTGGCCCGGAATCGAACCGTCTTCCCGGCCAGGTTTTTCCGCTCGTAGTCTTCGGGGTAGGTAACGTCGAACTCGCGCGACTCCTCGGGCGACGCCCCGCGCAGATTCTCGGTGAACGCCGGCAGAGTTGATTCATCGCCGATCTTCAGCATGATCTCGTCCTGCGAGATTTTTTCCGCCAGTCCGGAAATGCTTTCGAGCGACACCAGCGCGTAGTCCCCGTCCACCAGCGGCCTCGGCTCTTCGTTGACGTACTCAGCTTTCTGTTCGCGAATCTCATCCAGGCGTTTCGCGATGTCTTCATCGCTCACTTCAGGCTCGGTGTACTGCACCACGATGCCGCGATACTCGCCCAGTTCGAACTCCGGCGCGACTTCGAATTCCGCTTTGAACTTCAGCGGCTCGCCCGCGTGAAAATGGACGTCTGAAACATTGGGCGGGCCGACTACTTGCAGATGATCCTTGTCGACCGCCGCGCGGAAAAAACGCGGCACCAGCTTTTCGAGCACGTCCTGCCGGATATCCCCGGCGAAGCGCGTCCGAACCAGCGACACGGGTGCGTGCCCCGGACGAAATCCCGGTAGCTTCACTTTTTTCTGAATTTCGGCGACGACGCGCTCGGTTTCCTTGTCGACCTCCGCCAGCGGGACGGAAATCTCCAAGGCGTGCTTGCAACCTTCGACTAGGGCCACGATTCTCCTACGCTCAACGATGTAATTCGCGCCGCGGCGGAAGCCGTGACGTTGAAAGAAAACTCAGCTTTTCGCGGCGGCAGCGGGTTGCGCGGCATCTTTGAGCGCTGCCGCTTTGTCCGTGGCTTCCCAACTGAAGCTGTCCTCGGTGCGTCCGAAATGTCCGAACGCCGCTGTCTTGCGATAAATCGGGCGCCGAAGTTTTAGATGCTCGATCATCCCCTTCGGCGTCAGCTTAAAGTTCTCGCGGACCAGTTCCACCAGACGCTCCTCGGGAGCCGTGCCGGTGCCGAACGTGTTCACCATGACCGAAACCGGCTCCGCGACGCCGATCGCGTAGGCGAGTTGCACTTCGCAGCGCTTGGCCAATCCTGCCGCTACCAGGTTCTTGGCGATATACCGCGCCATGTAGCACGCCGAACGGTCGACTTTCGTCGGATCCTTGCCCGAAAAAGCCCCGCCGCCGTGCCGCCCCATGCCGCCGTACGTGTCGACGATAATCTTGCGTCCGGTCAGCCCCGTGTCGCCGTGCGGCCCGCCGATCACGAAACGACCCGTGGGATTGATGTGATACTTGGTGGCCGAATCGATCATGTTTTTCGGCAGCACCGGATCGATAATATGCTTCCTCACTTCAGCACGCAGCGTTTCCGTCGAAACGTCGTCGTCGTGCTGTGTTGAAACCACTACCGCATCGATGCGCGCCGGCCGGCCGTCGACATACTCCACGCTGACCTGGCTCTTGCCGTCGGGACGTAAAAACGTGAGCTTGCCCGCGCGACGCACTTCGCTCAACTGCCGGCACAGCTTGTGCGCCAGCATGATCGGCAGCGGCATCAGTTCCGGCGTTTCGTCGCAGGCGTAGCCGAACATCAATCCCTGATCGCCCGCGCCGCCCGTGTCGACGCCCATCGCGATGTCGGGAGACTGGCTCTGAATCGTGTTCAGCACGCCGCAGGTCTTCGAATCGAAACCCATTTCGGCATCCGTGTAGCCGATGTCGTGAATCACGGAGCGCGCCAGCTTCGGCACGTCGACGTATGTCTTGGTCGTGATTTCGCCCGAGACCACGCAAATTCCGGTGGTCACCAGAACTTCGCAGGCCACGCGGCCGGTCGGATCGTCCGTCATTACGGCGTCCAGAACAGCGTCCGAAATCTGGTCCGCCATCTTGTCAGGATGCCCTTCTGTGACCGATTCCGATGTGAATATATGTCTTAATTTTTCTGCCATTTGCACTGCCTCCAGGGGTACTTATTGAATTCAGGGGAAAGCCAAAAACCTTAGTGTAACATGCCAACTTGGCATCAAATCGTACAATGAAACTAACGTGAAGTTTTGCCCCTACTGCGGATCGCCTAACCTCGATTCCGCTCCGGTCTGTCCGGCGTGCCAGTCGGGAGAAATGCAGCGGCTTTCCGGCCAGGCGAAAATCGCCGCTCAGTCGGGCAATCTTCCCGCCGCGCGCGACCTGTGGCGTAAAGCGCTCGCGCTCCTGCCCGCAGATTCGGTCCAACATCAAGCCATTCAAGGCCACATCGCCGATCTGGACGCCCAGATCGCCGCCACCCCTCATAAGAATGAATGGGCCAAACGGCTCGGCAAGGCGAGCCCGTTGGCGGCCCTCCTGTGGAAATTCAAAGTGGCGGCGCTGTTCATCCTGACCAAGGGAAAACTGCTGCTGCTCGGCCTGACCAAGTTCAGCACCTTCGCCTCTATGCTGGTATCTTTTGGCTTCTATTGGACCCGATGGGGCTGGAAGTTCGCCGCCGGATTCGTGCTGTCGATTTTCGTTCACGAGATGGGGCACGTCTCCGCGCTCCGTCGATTCGGGATCGCCGCCACGGCGCCCATGTTCATCCCCGGATTCGGCGCGTTGATCATGCAAAAGGAGGCCGCTAAGACCCCGGAGCAGGATGCGGTGGTCGGGCTCGCGGGACCGCTCTGGGGCACCGGCGCGGCACTGACGGCTCTGGCGATTTGGGCCCTGACTCGCGTCGCCGTTTGGGGCGCGATCGCGCGCACCGGAGCCTGGATCAATCTTTTCAATCTGACGCCGATCTGGTTTCTCGACGGTAGCCACGCATTCCGCGCCTTGGCCCGCCGCGATCGTGGAATCATCGCCATCGCCGCTCTGGCGGTTTGGGCCGTGACGCGCGTCGACATGTTGTTGCTGGTCGCGGCCTTAGCGGCGTTCCGGATTTTCAGCAAAGATTCACCGGAACGTAGCAGTTCCGCAATTTTGATGCAGTTTCTGGCGTTACTGGCAGTACTCGGCGTCGTCGCAGGTCTGCCGCTTTGACTTGCGGGGCACGTTGACTTGCGGCACCGGGATGCGACCCGGTAGAATCAATGAGTTTCCAATAGAATCCCTGGAGGATGCATGTCTGTTGAGCAGAAGGTCAAGCAGATCATCGTCGAGCAGCTCGGTGTCGACGAAGCGCAGGTCGATCCCACCGCCAGTTTCGTCGACGACCTCGGCGCCGATTCGCTTGACATCGTCGAACTGGTCATGGCTTTTGAAGAAGCCTTCGATCTCGACATCCCCGATGAAGACGCCGAAAAGATCCAGACCGTGAAAGACGCCATCGATTACATCGAGTCGAAAAAGAAGTCGTAACCGAAACGCGGCGCATCATTTCACTGGGAGTATTCAAGCTTGCAACGTAGAGTTGTAGTTACCGGGGTCGGCCTATTGACTTCGGTGGGAATCGGCACGGAGCCGGTCTGGGAAGCCATCAAAAGCGGCCGGAACGGCATCCAGCCCATTACCGCTTTCGATGCCTCGCAGTTCAACTGCCGTATCGCCGGCGAAGTGAAGAATTTCGATCCGGCGAACTACATTGAGAAAAAAGAGATTAAGAAAATGGGGCGTTTCATCCAGTTCGCCATCGCGGCGGCGGAATTCGCGCTCCAAGGCTCGGGCTTCAAAGTGAATCCCGACGAAGCCGAGCGCGCCGGCGTCTACATCGGCAGCGGGATCGGCGGATTCGAAGTGATCGAGCGGGAGCATAAAATCCTGCTCGAAAAAGGTCCCGGCCGCATGTCGCCGTTTTTCATTCCCGCGACCATCATCAATCTGGCTTCGGGCTATGTATCGATCCGCACGGGCGCGAAAGGTCCGAACTCTGCGACCGCCACGGCCTGCACCACCAGCGCCCACGCCATCGGGGATTCCTTCCGCATCATTAACTATGGCGACGCCGACGTGATGATCTGCGGCGGCGCCGAAGCCTGTATCACTCCCCTTGCCGTCGGCGGATTCGGGGCGATGCGTGCGCTTTCGCAACGCAACGACGATCCGCAGCGCGCCTGCCGTCCCTGGGATAAGGAACGCGACGGATTCGTGATCGGCGAAGGCGCGGGCGTCCTGGTGATTGAAGAGCGGGAACACGCGCTGCGTCGCGGCGCGCCGATTCTTTCGGAACTGGTCGGGTATGGGATGAGCGGTGACGCTTATCACATCACTTCGCCTTCCGAAGACGGCGACGGCGGCTATCGCGTGATGCGCAACGCTCTGCGCGACGCGGGTCTGGAACCGAATCAGATCGATTACATCAACGCTCATGGAACCTCGACGCCGGTGGGAGACCGCATCGAGTCGATCGCCATCAAGCGCGTCTTCGGCGAGTATGCATCCAAAGTCGCCGTCAGCTCCACGAAATCTATGACCGGCCATCTGTTGGGCGGCGCGGGTGGACTGGAGGCCGGGCTCTGCGTGCTCGCGATTCGCGACCAGATCGCTCCGCCAACCATCAACCTCGAATGTCCCGACCCTGAGTGCGATCTCGACTACGTCCCCAATCATGCCCGTCCGATGAAAATCGATCACGTGTTGACGAACTCCTTCGGCTTCGGCGGGACCAACGGTTGTTTAATCTTTAAGAAGCCCTAAACCAATGAAAATCATCGTCGCGATCAAACAGGTCCCCGTCCGCGACTCGCAGCTTCGCGTCGATGCGGCGGGAAAGTGGATTCAGGATGCCGATCTCAGCTTCGAGATCAATGAGCCGGATGCCTACGCGCTCGAAGAAGCGCTTCAGTTGAAGGAAAAGCACGGCGGCGAAGTGATCGCGCTGTGCGCCGGTCCTGCGCGCGCAGCGCAGACCATTCGCGAGGCGCTCGCCAAGGGCGCGGACCGCGCGATTCACATCGAATCCGACGATCTCAACGCACTCGATACGCTGGGTGTCGCGAAACTTCTGGCCACGGCGGCGAAAGCCGAGAATCCCGATCTTTTCTTCACCGGCTTGCAATCGGACGATCTGGGATATGGGCAGACTGGCGTGGTGGTGGCCGAATTGCTCGGCCTGCCGCACTCCACCATAATCATGCAGGTTTCGGTCGACGGATCGAAGCTGCGTGTCAAGCGCGAGCTCGAAGACGGCTGGTTTCAGAACATCGAGATGCCGCTGCCCGCCGTGCTGACCATTCAGAGCGGCATCAACAAGCTCCGCTACGCGACGCTGATGGGAATCAAGAAGGCCAAGACGAAAGAGATTAAGCGGGTAACTCCGGCCGAGTTGGGTGCTCCGCCAGCGGCCACTGCCGTCATCGAGAAAATCTATGTGCCGAAGAAAACCAAGCAGGCGCAGATCTTCGAAGGCGACGCCAAAACCTGCGCGGCGCAACTGGTCGAGAAGCTGAAATTCGAGGTGCGAGTCATATGAGCGTCCTGTTGATTCTCGAACAGCAGGGCGGCAAATGGCATCGCATGTCCTGGGAAACGCTGGCAGCCGGACAGCAGTTCGGCGCGTCGCTCGGAGAGCCGGTAGAAGCGGCGGTCATAGGGGCGGGAGCGGCGGCGCTCGCAGCCGAAGCCGCGACGAAAAAGCTCGCCAAAGTATATGCGGTCGAGCACGATCTGCTCAAGGATTACACGGCTGACGCCTACACCGCAGCGGTCGAACAGCTGATTCGCAAAACCAACCCGAAGCTGGTCCTGTTCCCACACACCTATCAGGTCCGCGATTTCGCTCCCAAGCTCGCGACGCGATTTTCGCAGGTGCTGGTCAGCGACGTGATCTCGGCGCGATTCGAAGCGGGCTCTCCGGTATTCGTGCGGCTGCTGTTTCAGGGCAAGCTGAACGGCGACGTCCGTGTAACGGGCGGCGGACCATACTTCGCGTCTTTACAGGCAGGCGCATGGCGCGCAGATTCGCTTGAATCGGGCTCGGCAACCGTGGAAACCTTCACCCCGTCTCTCGACGCTTCGAAAATCCGGCAGAAGCCCGAAGCTCCGTTCCGCGAATCGGCGCGCGCAGTGGATTTGACCGCCGCCGAAATCATCGTTTCGGTTGGCCGCGGGATTAAAGAGAAAGAAAACATCCCGGTCGTGGAAGAGCTGGCCAAGGCGCTGGGTGCGGAACTCGCCGCATCGCGTCCTATCTGCGACGCCGGCTGGCTTCCTATGGAGCGCCAGGTCGGAAGCTCCGGCCAGACCGTTGCGCCCAAGGTCTATATCGCGGTCGGAATTTCAGGAGCCATCCAGCACCTAGTCGGCATGAAGGGCGCGAAATCCATCGTCGCCATCAACAAGGATGCCAACGCTCCGATTTTCGAGGTCGCCGATTACGGAATCGTGGGCGATCTGTTTGAAGTTGTGCCCGCGCTGGTCGCAGAAGTGAAAAAAGCCAAGGGCTGAGACCCGCGACCAAAGGAAGCGGGCGCGATGAGCGTCCCCGTCGCCGCATGCCCGCTGAGACGGCCGGCCGTGGCGAGCGCTGGCTGTAAACGTTGTTAGCCGCGGCTCGTCATCTTTGGCCGCCCGCTTCGAGCGTAACCTCGACTACTCATGCCGGAGGGCGACCGTCGGTTCGATGCGCGTAGCGCGCCGCGCCGGAAAATAGCTTGCCGCCAGCGCCACTAGTCCCAGCATGAACAACACGCCGGCAAAGGTCGGCGGATCGGTGGGGCGCACTTCGAACAATAGGCCCTCAAGAAAACGCGTCAAGCTCAGCGCTCCCGCGACGCCGAAGGCCACGCCGATGGTGGTGACCCGCAATCCTTGACCGAGCACCAGGCGCACCACGTCGCCCGCGCGCGCCCCCAGCGCCATGCGCACGCCAATCTCATGCGTGCGCTGCGTCACCGAATACGCCAGCACCCCATAGATACCGATCGCCGCCAGAACCAGCGCCAACGTCGCGAACGATCCCAGCAGGAACAGGTTGAAGCGCCGCGCCGACGTCGACCGGTTGATGACTTGCGCCATGCTGCGCATGCGTGCGAGCGAAAGCTGTCGGTCCAAGCTCCACACTGCGGCCTGGAGAGTCGACGCCAGATTCTCAGCGTCGCCTTCGCCGCGTACCGCCACACGCAACGAAATCAGCGCGCCAAGCTGCGCGTACGGCTGGTAGGTGTGGGGGACGGTAGCGGCATCGAGCGGCCCCTGCTTCACGTCACCGGCGACGCCCACCACCGTCATCCATTCGTTAGCTGCGTCCTGCGTTCCCCACTTCAAGCGCTTGCCCAGCGGATTCTGGCCCGGCCAATATTTCTTTGCCAGCGACTCACTGACGATCAACACCTGCGTCGATTTCGGCTGATCCTGATCGGTGAAGTACCGTCCGCTCAGCAGCGGAATGCCCATGGCCTGAAGATAGTTTCCATAGATTACTGAGTGACTGGAGACATTGCCCCCAGCGCCAGGACGCGTCTGATAGCCTTCCGGCGAAAACAAGCGTGTCCAGGCCCCTTGCAGCGGCAGATCCGTGGACCCGCCGGCGGCAAGCACGCCCGGCGATTGCTGGAGACGTTCCATCAGTCCCTTGAAGAAAGCAGCCACCTTTGCGTCCTGGCGATATTCCGCGGGCGGCAGGTCGATAGATGCCGTCAGGACGTGTTCAGGACGGAATCCGGGATTGGTGCTGAGCACACGCTCGAAACTGCGCACCAGCAGTCCCGCGCCTACCAGCAGCATCACCGATAGCGCGACTTCCACCACCACAAATGTCGCTCGAATGCGGTGATGCGCGAGTCCGTCGGAAGCGCTGCGGCCGCCTTCCTTCAGCGTATGATTCAAATCCGTTCGCGACGCTGAAAGCGCCGGCAGCAGGCCGAAAGCGAGTCCCGCTACGGCGGTTAGCAGGAACGTAAAGATCAGCACGCGGCTGTCGAGCTCAATGGGCCGGAACTGCGGAATGTTCGCCGGCATGATGGCAACCAGGGCTCCTTTGATCCAGATCGCAGTGGGCACCCCCAGCACAGCTCCGGCAACGGCAAGCACCATTCCTTCCACCAGCAACTGGCGCAGCAACCCAGATCGACCGGCGCCCATTGCCAGCCGCACCGCCATCTCGCGTTGGCGGCCTGCGGCCCGCGTGAGCAGCAGATTGGCGACGTTCACACAAGCGATCAGCAGCACGCAACCGACTGCGCCAAGCAGCATCAACAGCAGCGATTTCACTGGACCTCGGACCTGTTCGCTGAGCGGTTGCGCCGTCAGGCCGAGCTGGATACCGCCAAACGACTGATGGTTGTCCCTGGCCCATTGTTTGTATGTGTCCAGGACGCCCTGCGCGACCATCTCCAGGTCGGCATTCGCTTGTGGTATTCCGACTTCAGGCTTCAGCTTGGCCAAGACGGTAAAGTCGAAGCTGTCCCCCACATCGCTCAGCTCCTCTTTGGTCAGGGCCAGCGGAACCCAAAGATCGGCAGCGGGTCCCTGCGACATTCCGGGAAGCGGGAAGACGAAACTCTGCGGCATGACGCCGATGATGGTGTGGGGTCGCCGGTCGAGGTTCAAACTCTGCCCCAGGACGCCACGGTCCCCGCCGTAGCGGCGTTGCCACAGGCCGTAGCTCAGGATTACGACAGGATGTCCCATTGGCTCCTCTGCGGTGGTGAAAGCGCGCCCCACCACCGGCTGCACGCCGAGCACTTTGAAGAGATCGCTACTGGCGCGATTGGCCGTCACCCGCTCCGGCTCGCCGCTCCCTGAGAGCTCGTAGGTCCACAAGCGGAATCCGGCCGCTGCGTCGAAGACGTGATTCAGTTTCTGGATCGTGGAAATATCGGGGCCGGAAACGCTGACTGGCGCCGGGCCGATCTGGGGCAACACTTCCTTGACCAGCACCAGGCGGTCCGGATCGTCATAGGGCAGCGGGCTGAGGAGCACCGCATTGACCACGCTGAAGATCGCCGTGTTGGCGCCGACCCCTAAAGCCAAGGTCAGCACGGCCACTGCCAGGAATCCGGGACTATTCAGTAGAGTTCGGAAGGTGTGGCGCAGATCGCGTTGCAGGGCTTCGATCAAAATGACGGTATTTATGCGGTAGATTTCCTCCCGAATCAGGCTCGTGTTTCCAAGTTTGCGCCGCGCCGCATAGCGTGCTTCATCCGGCGCCATACCGCGCGCGAGATTGTCGAGTGTTTCGGCTTCGAGATACGCTTCCAATTCACTGGCCCGTTCCCGGTCCCAGCGTTCGCGGCGGAAAATGCGCATCCAGCTCATTCGATGTTCACTTTTCAGCCGGCCGTATCACGCGATTGACAGCGCGCACCAATCGTTCCCAACGGGTGGTCTCGAGCTGGAGTTGGGCGCGCCCAAGTGGCGTCAAACGGTAAAAGCGCGCCTTCCGGTTTTGTTCGGACACCCCCCAGAAGGACGCAACCCAGCCGCGATCTTCAAGCCGGTGCAGCGCCGGATATAGCGAGCCATGCTCGACCTGGAGCACGTCGTCCGAGCGATGCTCGATCACATGGGCGATGGTGTGCCCATGTGCCGGCGCCACCAGCAGCGTTTGCAGGATCAGCAGGTCGAGTGTACCCTGGAGCATCTCGCCCTCACGCGGCGGTTTTGGATTTTTGGTCATGCGTACGCTCCCATAGACGTTCGACCGGAGGAAAGGTTAGCAGAGACATCTCCTTATAATCAATGGGGTAAAGTGCTCGCCAAAACCGCCTGGCCACTGAAAAAAAATGTATTCGAGCTGTCGATCGGACGGCCTCTGCTTCGACTGATAAGTAGCCTGGACTGAAGGAGCACCCGCCATGACCAAGACAATCCCGACCTTCCTTCATGACTTGAAGGTCGCCAGCCGCTCGCTGGCACGCGCCAAGGGGCTGGCACTCACCGTCATCCTTACTCTTGCGATAGGGATCGGAGCAAACGCCGCTATCTTCACTCTGGTGCGAGGCGTGTTGCTGCGGCCGCTGGCCAACCGGGACGAAGACAGGCTGATCTACATCCGGCAAAGCGCCAACGGCATCGGCGCCGAAAACGCCGCGTTCTCAGTCCCCGAGATTCAGGATCTGCGCGAGCGCGTCAAGAGTGTGAGCGAGTTCGGCGACTTCTCTACCATCGGTTTCACATTGGTCGGTTTAGGCGAGCCTCGCGAGGTCCGCGCGGGCGTCGTGGGTGGATCATACTTCGGCGTGATGGGGTTGCATCCGGTGCTCGGCCGGTTGCTGGACGCGCGCGACGATGGTCCCAAGGCCGCCGGAGCCATGGTGCTGACGTATCGTTTCTGGTCGACCACGCTGAAGGGCGATCTGGCGGTGGTCGGCAAAACCGTCAGGCTCGGCTCGCGCGTGGCGACCATCGTGGGGGTCCTGGAGCCGTCGGTGCCCTACCCCGCGGAAACCGAAATCATCGCGAATGTCGTCACCAGCCCGCATCATCTCTCCGCGACCATGGTCACCGGAAGAGTCCACCGGATGACGGAGCTGTTCGGACGCCTTGCGCCCGGCGCAACCCTGGAGCAGGCCCGCGCCGAGCTGCGCGCCGTTCACGGGGCGATGATTCGAGAACATCCCGAATCGTATCCGGCTCAGGCGGATTTCAGAATTGATGCAGTCCGCCTGCGGGAGCAGATCACGTCCCGGGCAAAGACCGTGCTTCTGGTGCTGCTCGCGGCGGCAGCCCTGGTATTCGTGATCGCCTGCTCGAACGTGGCCAACCTGATTCTCGCGCGGACGGTCCGGCGTGAGGGCGAGCTTGCAATCCGCGCAGCGCTTGGCGCGGGCACGGCTGCCTTGCGCCGGACCCTGCTGGCCGAAAGCCTCCTGCTGTGCGGCGCGGGAGCGGCGGCCGGCATTTTGATTGCCCGGCCACTGGTGGCGATTCTGGCGCGTTACGCGTCGCGCTTCTCGGTCCGCGCGCTGGATCTGACGGTCGACTCCAGCATGCTGTGGGTTGGAGCCGGGCTGGCGTTGGTTGCCGCGGTGCTCCTCGCGTTTGTCCCGCGCCTTCCTTCGGCCGACACTTCACACGGATTCGCGTTATCCAGCGGAAGCACGCGGATCGCGCGCGGCTCGAATCGCCGCCAGCGCGTCTTCGCGATCACCCAGATTGCGGCGTCGTTTATTCTGCTGGTCGGCGCCAGCGTGTTGCTAAAGACGCTGCTCACGCTGGAAGCGACCCAAACCGGCTTCGATATGCGCCACGTGCTCGCGATCAACGTTCCCGTCATGTCGTATGGAAAAACGACCGATCAGGTTATCGGTTTCTACAAGGAAACCACGCGGCGGATCACGGAGCTGCCGGGAGTGGAGGGCGTCGCCGTCGGCGCCATGGTGCCCTGGCGCGACGCCGGGCAGTTCGGCCCGGGTCTTCAGTTTTCGGTGGACGGCCACGTGCGGGCGACGGGCGAGGAAGATCCCCGCGCGCGATTCCGCACCATCTCGCCCGGATTTTTCGCCGCGCTCGGCGTTCCGCTCATCGCCGGGCGCGATTTTAACGATGCCGATCGTCATGATCGGGAAATGGTCGTCATCGTCAGCCAGAGTCTGGCGCAACGGATGTTCCCCAACCAGGACGCCGTTAATCATCGCGTGACGTGGACCGACCCGGTCCTGCAATTCACCGGCTTTACTCCGCTGCCACAGCGCATCATCGGAGTGGTGGCGGACGTCGACGACGAAAATGTAGCGCCCGCTCCGGCGATGACCGTCTATCAGCCCTTTGAACAGGCGCCGCTGTGGGGAGGGCGTCTGTTTGTTCATGCGCGCGCGAATCCGTACGCGCTGGTGGGGCCGATCACGCATATCATTCGCGAGTTATCGGCCGACCAGCCGGTGGAGCGGGCGGCCACGCTGGAGGACGTCCGGGCGGAGGTGCTGGCGCCCGACCGGCTCAACACGTTCGTATTCGGCGGTTTCGCCGCGGTCGCGCTGGCGATCGCGGTGGTTGGCGTTGCCGCGGTACTGGCGTTCTCGGTCAGCGCGCGGACGCGGGAATTCGGCATCCGGCTGGCCATCGGATCGCGCCCCGGTCATATTCTTGCGGGCGTTGTGTCCGAAGGAGCTTTGATGGCGGCGGCAGGCGTGGTGGCCGGCGCGGCAGGCGGCTTCGCGCTTGCGAGTCTGGCGAGCAGCGCTTTCGAGTCGGTCCGAATGCCGGGTATCATCCCTGTGGTGGGTTCAGCCGTGGTGCTGCTCGCCGCCGCAGTGGTTGCGTCGGCGCTTCCCGCCGCCCGCGCGGCGCGAGTCGACGTGATGCAGGCCCTCCGGTCGGATTAATATCGCGGGGTACAATGCTCCTATGCCGGACGCGACCAAGAGGCCTGCTCTGAATCTCCATCGATTTTTTCTGCCCGCGATTGCTCTCTGCGGACTCGTTCTCTCACCCGCATGGACCCGCGCGGCGGTAACGGACTCTTCCGCCGGCGGATTCACCTCGAAACTGACGGTCCAGATTCAGGCTGCACCGGACCAGGTTTATCGCGCTTTGATTCGAAATATCGGAGACTGGTGGGACCCCGTGCACACCTTTTCCGGCGACGCGCACAATCTCAGCATCGAGGAAAAGCCGATGGGGTGTTTTTGCGAGAAACTTCCTGGATCCGGCGGCGCGCGCTTCATGGAGGTCGTGAATTTTTCACCCGGCAAGAAGCTGGTGATGCTAGGCGGCCTGGGACCGCTTCAATCGATGGCAGCCACGGGAAGTTTAACCATCCTGCTCGCGCCCGATGAAAACGGCACCAAGATAGACGTGACCTATGCAGTCGGCGGATATTCCGCGGGAGGGTTGAACACGTTAGCCGCGCCCGTAGACGGAGTGCTCGCGCAGCAGTTCACCAGACTGAAGAATTATGTAGAGCACGGCGCCCCTGTGGCAAAGTGAACCGTCACCGCGTGCGCAAAACCGCGAACAGCGCGATCCATAGCACTCCCAAAAAATGCCAGTAATACGCGACCACGTCCACCAGCTCACGGCGTTTCGATTTGCCGATCAGCACCACCGCCATCGCCACCAGCCCTCCCAGCAGGTGCGCGGCGTGCAGGCCGGTGAACAAATAGAAGAACGAGCTGTGCGGATTCTGCGACATGAACACGCCTTGCTTGAACAACTCCCGCCAGGCCGTGATCTGCGACGCCAGGAATCCCGCGCCTAAACACGCCGTGACCAACAGGAGATGCGATGCCAGACGCCACCGTCCCTTGCGGAATACGCGGCGCGCCGCTTCGAAAGTCACGCTGGACGCGAGAATCAGCGCCGTGCTGATCCACAAGGTTTCCGGCAGCTTCACCGGCTCCCAGAACGGCGGACGCGACGAACGGTAATAATACGCCAGCACCAGCGAAAAGAAAAATACAAAAATTGAGACGCACACCGCGATCAGGCCGACGCGGTACAGCCCCGGCACCGGCTTTGAAGGATCTTCGATGGAGGCGGGCAGCACCACCACTTGCGAAGTTTTCTCGGCGCGATCGCTCAGCAGGCGGGACATCGCGATTCCATTTTACTGCTTTTGGATTTGCACCAGATCCTCGCGCGCCGGAACCAGCAGGCGCTTGGGGAGCTTGGCTCCGTAGACCATCCGTTCGATCACCGGCATCGCGCGCCGCACCCATTTTCCATGCAGCATCAGGCTGCCCGCCACCAGCAGCGGATGCGGAACCGCGGTGCAGCAGCGCGCGCACATATCGATCTCGCCCGCGCGCCCGGCGGCGTGCAAGCGGCGCAGGCGGCGCATTTCATCGGAATTGAAAATGTCCTCGAGCGGCTGCTCCCGCAGGTCGCCAACAGGCGCCCCATCCAGGTTATAGCTCTGGCAGCACGGAAACACACGGCCGTCGTGCTTCACGTACATCGCTCCGCGCCATAAATAGTGACACGCGCGAATCTCTTCGCGATTGCGTTCGGGCTGCACCAGGTTGGTCTCGTCTTCTTTGATGCGCACCTGGTCCACGCCTTCCACGTTCGCCCAGAAGCGCCGAAAATCGTCAGCCTCGTGGGCATTTCCCGGCATCCGCACCATCTGCACCACGATCTGCATTTTCGATCCGAGCGCGTGCTTCAGCTTCGCGAAGCGGACGAAATTGTCGCGGACTTTTTCGAACTTCGCCCCCTTGCGGTAATGCTCGAAGGTCTCTTTCGAAAAGCCGTCGAAGCTCAGCGTGATGTGCGCCAGCGGAGTGGCCAGCAGCCGCTCCGCCATCTTCTCGTCGAGAAAAGTTCCATTGGTGGAAAGCAGCGTGGAGATGCCGTGACGCTCGCAATATTCGATGCGGTCGAAAATTTTGCGGTCCATGAAAGGCTCGCCCAGGCCGATCAGCATCATGTGCTCGCCGGTGCGCGCCGCGCCGTCGACCAGACGCTCAAAGATCGCGTCGGTCATGTCTTCTTTGGGCTGCTTATGGGTTTCGCGCGGGCACATGGGGCAATACAGATTGCATTTGGCCGTGGTTTCAACGATGTATTCCACCGGCAGCGCGGGCACACGTTCGCGGCGCAGCAGGTAACTCCACAGAAGCTTGGCGCGATTCCAAACACGCATGTGCACCACCATCTTCGCATGTCATCCTGGAAGCGGAGTATGAACATCGCCATTACCGGTGCGAGCGGATTCATCGGCAGTTTCGTAGCCGGGCGTTTGCGCGCTGCCGGGCACTCGATTCGTCCCGTGTCGACGCGCAATCCGGTGCGATCCGCCGATTTTGCCGGATGCGAAGCCGTCATCCATTTAGCCGGCGAACCCGTTGCCCAACGCTGGACTGCGGAGGCTCGCGAGCGCATTCGATCCAGCCGCGTGAAAGGGACTCGCGCAGTGGTTGAAGCATTGCGGACGAATCCGCCGCGAGTGCTGATCAGTGCTTCGGCGGTGGGATATTACGGCTCGCGCGGCGATGAGGTTTTGACTGAATCCTCGCCGCCGGCCACGGATTTTCTTGGTCGGGTTGCGGTCGATTGGGAGCGCGAGGCTTGTGCCGCAGAATCCTTCGGCGTGCGCGTGGTGACTCCGCGCATCGGAGTAGTTCTAGGCCGGGGCGGTGGAGCGCTCGCGAAAATGCTGATCCCGTTTCGTCTCGGCATCGGCGGGAGGATCGGCGACGGCAGCCAGTGGATGCCTTGGATTCACCTTGAGGATCTCGCGTCGATGATCAGTTTCGCGCTTGAGCACCCGGTCCGCGGAGCTATGAATGCGACGTCGCCAAATCCCGTGACTAATGCCGAATTTACGCGCGCGCTCGCCCACGCGATTCATCGGCCTGCAATTTTTCCAGTGCCTCGCGTCGCGTTGAAGCTGTTGTTTGGCGAGATGGCGGAAATTATCTACGCCAGCCAGCACGTATTGCCCGAAGCAGCGCTGCGCGCGGGATTCGAGTTTCGATATCCCGAGATCACCGCCGCGCTACGAGCCGCGACCACAGGGAGCGGTTGATGCTGACGTTTCACCAGCGCCGTTACTCCCACGTCCGCGCCGACGCAGCTTGATTCGGATCCCACAACACTTCCGGCTTGTGTAGAACCAGGTTGGCCCAACGGCTCCAGACAAACAGCGCGTCGCTCAGGCGATTCAAATACTGGAGCGCCTCCGTCGGAACCTCTTCTTCGCGAGACAGCGCCACCAGCAGCCGCTCCGCCCGCCGGCACACGGTGCGCGCCACGTGCAGATCGGCGTTCAGGCGAGTGCCTCCCGGCAGAACGAAGCTGCGCAGCGCTGGCAGGTCCTCATTCATCGCATCGATTTCGCGCTCGAGCTGGGCGACCTCCCCGCTGGTAATGCGAGCCTGCTTCTCATGAACATCCTCCGGCTTGGTCGCGAGTATCGAGCCGAGGTTAAACAGCTCATGCTGGACCCGCTTCATGATGCCGGAGAGGAGTCCGGTGCGCGGATCGACACCGGCCGCTTCATCGCAGGAAACTTTAGCGAGCCCTAGGAACGCATTCAGCTCGTCGACGGTGCCATAAGCTTCGATGCGGAGAGAATCCTTGGCGACGCGCTGCCCGCCGGCGAGCCCGGTCTGCCCTTTGTCGCCGGTCTTGGTGTAAATGCGATTGAGCGCAAGGCGCGGATCATCGAAGGGTTTCTCGTCCATGCTGTTATGGTAGTCGAAGCATCGCGGTGCGATGCGTCTTCAATACCCTTCCATCTCGCGAAGGGTTCCCACTTGGAAGAGCACAGGCGCGGCATCGCGGATCGAGAATCGTTAAGTCCTTGTCGAGATCTCCGTGAGCCCACCGTCGTTTTACTCAGCGATTTTGTGGAAAGCCGGCCCCCGCGGAAGAAGAAACTAGTGTAGACTAAGAAACCAATTGGAGGACGCTAATGAGAATGTCACCTCTTAAGGTGCTGCGCCGGACTCCGCAGGCGACGCTGGCTGTGTTATTCCTGGCGCTTTTGCTGGTGAATCCAGTCTTGGGCCAATCGATTTCGCCCACTTACTCGTCGACCGTCACCACTGAGTACCCACTCCCCATTCCCTTTGCCCCAACGGTGGCCACAACCTTCACGTCGTACTTCAGTTCCGATCCGTATGCCACGGGCACCTTTACGGTGTCGGCCTCGGGCACATACACGGCTACCTTTTCTTCCAACCCCGCAAGAGATATGGGTCTTTGGCTTCTGACTGGTGTTTTCTCTCCGTCCGCCAGTTCCACTCCGACGACACCCCTCGCCAATTTCTTCGCGGCAACACAGACTAACACAACCGCCACCATCCCGAACGTTACGCTGACGGCGGGTACGCAGTATTCCTACCTGTTGGTGGCTAATGGCGGGAGCGGCACGTTCACGTTGAGCCTTAGTGGGCCGGGAACGGCTACGTTCGGCGGCAGCGCCCCCACTCCTACTCCCATCAATTCGCGCGGCACGTTGGCGATCATGATTGCGGCGTTGGGATTTTTGATGCTGGTGAAGAAGCGGGCCTTGGCGGCTTAGGACGGACCGGCGAGCGAAGAGCCGGGAGTACTCCCCGCTCAGCAGGCTAGCGCGACGAATCGGTCGTCTTCGCGTTCGAGCTGGCGACCTCCACGCTGGTAATACAGGCCTGCCTCTCATGAACATCCTCCGGCCTGGCGGCGAGAATCGAGCCGAGGTTAAACAGCTCATGCTGGACGCGCTTCATCTTGGCGTAAGTGCGATTGAGCGCAAAGCGCGGATCATCGAACGTTTTCTCGTCCACGGTGTTATGCTACCGGCTTCGCCCGAACCAAATCGCGAATCTCATCGTTTGCATCCCATTCGCACTCGGCGCGGAGTTCCTCGGGCAGCGCGCCAAGCTCAATCAGTCGGCTGACCGCGCCTTCGCGGCAAAATGAACACGGCCCGCTTTCGTACAGGGCCCGCAACATCCTAGCCTCCGTTTTCTCATTCGGATGCTGTTCCCAGAACGGCATCAAATCCATGCCCATGGAGTGCAGCACTTGGTCGTCGCCTTCTTCCTCAAACCAACGCAGGACAATTTCGTGGTCGCCGGGTTCGAAGTTCTGCGCGATCACTTCAATCACTTCGCCGCGAGCGGAAGAACGCGCTTTCACCAGACGGAAAGCAAGTTCTCTTGATGCGCCGTGGGGGATCTGTGCCAGAGCCTTCATCGCGGCGATTCCCACGCGATCTTCCTCAACGTCTGCAAGAGCGACCAACACGTTCACATCTAACGGAAAACGCCGGCGCGCGAATATTCGCAGATGAGCAAGCTGCTGCTTGGAATCCATTGCGGCGATCAATCCGCGCGCGGCTAACTCCAGTTCCTGGTCGCTCGCGCGTTCACCCCACTTCCAAAGTGAATAAGGCCTCCTGAGATGCAATTCCTCTAACAATTGTTGGTAACTCAGCGCCGGGATTTCGGGTCGGCGGCCGCGCTCGTCGCGGCGCGACTCCTCGGCGATCAGCCTGAACATTTCGATTCGGAGGTTCGTTGCGCCAGCCTCGCGCAAGGCGTCCCAAGTAGGTTGCTCGCCGCAGATTTCGAAGCTCATACTCAACAGGTACCCGGCGTCCACCTCTTTCGCACCATGAGCAGGCAGGGCGCCGATCTTGTCGGCCACGAAGAGGAAGCCCTTGATCCCATCCATCCGAACGAAATCGATGCCGATGAGCTCTCCCCAACGCGGTCCGGGATCGTAGGCTTCATACATGGCTCGCTTCGCCACCTCATTTCCATCTAATGCCATGCACGCCGCAATATGAAACCGATGGGCAGCGTCCCGATCATCGCCGCTACCGCTTAGCGCGTGCAAGACTTCATTGTGATAGAAATCCCGGTCGGGAAGGCCGGAGACCAGTTCGTACATGAAGGATGCATGGGTCCCTTCACATTGGACGTCGTAGGCTTGGGAATGCAGGCAGGCGTTCAGAATAACGTCGCGAAGCTCGCTCACGTCGTGGGATTTCGCGTAAAGAATCGCGCGCCCCATCCCCATCCGCAGAAGCCTGCGAAACTCAACTACGTCCATTCGAAATATCATCGCAGCTTTAGCGGAAATGTCTGCCCGTCAATTCTCAAACACCGCACGCGGCAGTTGCGACTGGCGAATGATGCTTAACAGCGTGCCGCGCCGGACCGGGTCATGAAGAGGAACTGGAACCGTCACGGTTGAGCCCTCAGTCCGCTTTTGCATGATCCGATGGCTGCCGCGCTGCCGTATTCCGGAAAATCCGTGCTGCTCGAGAATCTTACAAATCTCCGCGCCCGCGAGCACGCGGAGCTTACCCAACCGGCACCTCGACTTGCGTCACGAAGACCTCACCGTGGAATCGGCGCGCTACTTCAGACGGGTCTGCGGTCTCGAAAAACAGACTGAGCGCTTCGATTAAGTTCGCTCGCGCCTCTTCAATCGACATTCCCTGACTCGCGATGTCGAATTCCGGGCAGAGCGCTACGTACCCGTCGTCTTCGCGTTCGATGATCGCCGTCAAGCGCTGCATGCCTCAGTTTACTCCCCACCGGGCGAGTGTCTTCACATCTTTAATCAGAACCCCGTCCGGCAATATTAAGGGATGCGCCCACGTCGCGCCGTCGGCTACTTCGTAACGGCGGACTTCGTTCAATCCCTTCGACGTCGGCTTGGCGACGATCAGTTTCGCGTCGGGAGTCAGCGCGAACAGCGTTGACGAGCTCGCCAGTAGCGCGGCATTGTCGCCAGAGCGAGGCGAGCCGGTCCAGACCGTTGCTCCGGTGCGGGCATCCAGACAGAAGAGCTGGCCTTTTTTGAGGTGCGAAAAACCGTATACATAATCGCCAACCACTACTGGTGAGTTCATGTACATGGCCACATCCTTGTTCTGCCAGATCGTTTTTCCCGACCGCACTGCGAAAACGCCTTTGTCGATGCCGGAAAAAATCAGCGTGTCCTTATATAGGACTGGCGTGACGATGTTCTGGTCGTACTGCGTGGTGAAGGGGAGTTTCCACAGCAGTTTTCCAGACGAAACCTCCAGCCCGACGATGTTGCTATGCGTTTGCGTCACCACCTGGCGCACTCCGCCGAGGTCGACCACGATGGGCGACGCGTAGGCGGGGGAATCGCCGTCCCATGACCACTTTACGTTGCCCGTCGTGGCGTCGAACGCGGTGATCGCGCCCAGTTTCGTGCCGCCGACGTGCACGATCAGCAGGCCGTTATCGATCACCGGCGACATCGCGGTGCCGAAATCGGGGGCGCTGTCCTTATATTGCTGGACGAACTCCTTGCGCCAGTGGAGCCTTCCCGTTTCCGCGTCGAAGGACGACAGAATCCCGCTGATCCCGAACGTATACAGCTTGCCGTTTGAATACAGGGGCGTCGACTTCGGGCCGGGACCGTGGCCGGCCGCGGCTGGATTCATCTTGTAGGGAGCAGCATAGTGCTGCTGCCATCGGATTTTCCCGTTGGCGGGGTCGATGGCGCTGACGGTTTCCTGATCGTCCAGGCGGGTGAATTCGTAGATGGTTCCAGCGGCTAGAATCGGGGACGCGTGGCCTTCGCCGATCGTGATTTTCCACTTCAGATTCAGCTTTTCGGGCCAGTTGGACGGTTCGCCGGTCAGAATCCCGTCGCGATGCGGGCCGCGCCATTCGGGCCAATCGGCGGCGCCCAGGAACGCTGAAAACAGAAGCAACCCGGCACACGTTTTCGTCATGCGATTATTAACGCCCCTTTATATTCAAAACCTTTCATGATGGTACCGTGTTTACAGGGGTGGTACGTCACTACGACCATGTGGACACGTTCATTCGTTCTAATATCGGCGGGCGTGGTGGGAATGACGCTCGTCTGGGCGCAGGGACAAACGCCCGTGCCGGCTCAACAGACGACGGGGCAAGCGCCGGTTCCGGCCGCGGGTCCAGCGCCGGTGCAGCCGGTGGGACAGCCTCCGGTACAAGGCCAGGAGCAAGGGCCGGCGTCGGACGTGCCAAGTCGCGCGGCGCGGCTGGGACTGGTTACAGGGAATGTGACTCTGCAACCGGGCAGCATCGAGGATTGGATTCCGGCTCCTCAGAATCGTCCGCTCACTACGGGCGATCGCTTGTGGACGGATACGGGCGGACGCGCCGAAGTCAACGTCGGCTCCATGGTGTTCCGGCTGAACAGCCGCACCAATTTCACGATTATCAATCTGGACGATCGCGTGGCGCAGGTGCAGGTATCGAGCGGGACGATGAACGTGCGTGTCCGCAAGATCGGTGACGACGAGAGCGTGGAGATCGATACGCCACAAGCCGCTCTGTCGATTTTGCGGCCGGGCGATTATCGCGTCGACGTCAATGAACAGGGCGACACCAGCTTCGTGACTGTGCGCGGCGGCGAGATTGAAGCCACCGCCGGGCAGGCCTTCCCGATTCATCCGCGCGAGCAGGTTCGCATCGCGGCCGCCGAGGGCGGCGCGCCGACCTTCGACCGGCGTGAGGCACAGCCTGCCGATCAGTTCGACAATTTCTGCATGGATCGCGACCGGAATGAAGATCTTTCACAATCGGCGCGATATGTGTCGCGCGATATTCCGGGGTATTCGGATCTGGACGCGGCGGGCAGATGGCAGAACACTCCCCAGTATGGGCCGGTGTGGACGCCAACCGCGGTGCCGGTGGGCTGGGCTCCGTATCACACCGGGCATTGGGCGTGGATCGCTCCATGGGGTTGGACTTGGGTGGATGACATGCCTTGGGGGTATGCTCCGTTCCACTATGGCCGGTGGGTTTATATCGGCGGCGCATGGGCTTGGGTGCCGGGGCCGGTTCCTCAGCCGGGCGTGGTGGTGGTGCGTCCCGTGTATGCGCCGGCACTGGTGGCGTGGGTCGGAGGGCCGAGCTTCGGCGTGGCGATCGGAATCGGAGGAGGCGCGGCGGTGGGCTGGTTCCCGCTGGGCCCGCGCGAGGTTTTCGTTCCGTCGTATGGCTACAGCCCCGCTTACATCGAGCGCGTGAATGTGTCGAATACCGTGATCGTGAACCGGACCGTATTTACCAATGCCAACGTCACGAACGTGACCTATATGAATCGTGGAGTGACGGGCGCGGTGGTCGCGGTCCCCTCCGCGACGATGATCTCGGGACGTCCGGTCGCCGGCGCGGCAGTGGTGGTCCGGCCGCAGATGATGACGGGAGTGCAGGTATCGGCGGCCGCGGGCGTGGCTCCGGAACGCGGCGCGGTAGTGGGAGGACGCGCTGCGTCGAACTTCGCTCCGCCGCCGAACGTGATGGCGCGATCGGTGGTGACGCGGAATCCTCCGCCTCCGCCGCCGGTTGCGTTTGAGCATCAGCAGTCGGCGATTGCGGCAAACGGCGGGCGTCCGCTGAATCAGCAAGCCATGACGCAGATTCGTGCATCTGCTCCGCCGCCGGCGAATCAGCCGACGTACCGGCCGGTGCCGGGCGGGAACCCGCCAGTGAATCGGACGTTTACGCCGCAAAACACGCCGCCGCAGACACCGGTGAATCCGCGAGTGACACCTCGGGCTCAACCGAATCCAGCGATACGTCCCAATGTGCCGGCGGCGCGACCGACACCACCGCCGGCGCCAGTGAACCGTCCAACGCCTCCGCCGCGGAATCAGCAGAAGCAGACCACCAAACCCAAACCTCGCATCAACGAGAAAGAGAAAGAGAAATAATAGCAGTTCGATCTAATGAGGCCCCGATCCGTTTATTTGGCCCGCAACGGCGTGGGGCTAATGTAACCCGCATAGCGTAGGGGCCGGATTGATGTTCCGGCGGACATGTAGCCGCGCGCAGACCTCACAACAGAATCTAGAATGCTGCTCCTGGTCGATCCAGGCTCTCCGGCTAGCGAGCGCCCGAACTCCTTGCCTAGAAAATAAGCGAGGATCGCATGTTCCGTGCGAGGCGAAGCGCGAAGTACAACACTCAAAAGGAAATCAAGCTGCGGGAGCGGCGGTTAATCGGTATTGGGTCAGCGTCATATCAGCAGGCGCCGCAGCTCGGGCCGATTCGGGTTTAGGACTTCCTTACGAATTGTTTAGGACTTCTTCTTGCCTTTCGGCGTAGCCTGGACTGGCGGTGCCCACGTTGCGTACTGCGCCTATGAAAAACGACCTCGTGTTGTCGTTCGTAAGCCATCCAAACCGCCTCAGCAGCGCCAGCGAGACGGTGAATCTATACGGCAACAAGTCTCACAAAGGTGCCGTCCGCTCCGGATCACCGCCCATAAGCGTCTCTTCAGGCTTGACAGGAGGTTCTATGTTTGTTCGAATTTTGCTGTTCATCTTAACCTCGGCCTTGCTGTGGGGGCAGAGCGCGACAACTTCGCCGAGTGCTGCCGACCTTGCTAAGCAAATGGCCGACATGAACGCATTGATCCAGAGGTTACAGCAACGGGTAGACGAATTAGAAGCAAGGTTGGGCTCGACAGCCGCGGCCGAACGCGCCGGAAAACCGGAAATCGCGCAGGCGAATCAACCTGCGCTGCCCGCTTCCGGGCAAGTTGCCCCTGAGTCGCCGGCCATAAGCAACTTCCTGCGGGGAACCTCGATCAATACTCTGGTCGACACATATTATGGTTACAACTTCAACGACCCGATCGGGCGTGTAAATCGTCTCCGCGCGTATGACGTTCTCAGCAATTCGTTTAGTCTCAATCAGGCCACGGTCATTTTTGAAAATGCACCGGATGTAGATAATGGCAAGCGTTGGGGGGCGCGGCTGGATTTGCAGTTCGGGCAGGCGACCGAAACGCTGCAAGGAAACGCTGCCAACGAACTGCGGCCCGAGGTTTATCGCAACATCTTCCAAGCATATGGAATTTACGTTGTACCGGTGGGCAGTGGATTGACGATCGACTTCGGCAAGTGGGCTAGCTCCTTGGGAATCGAAGGGAATTTCACGCAAGATCAGATGAACTATTCGCGCTCCTACTGGTTCAATTTCTTACCGTTTTACCACATGGGCGCACGTGTGAACTATCAACTCACCAAGGCGCTGGCTGTGAATTACTGGGTCACCAACGGAACCCAGCAGACCGAGCCCTTCAACAACTTCAAGGACCAACTCATCGGCGTGGCTCTGCAGCCGAATCAGAAGTTTTCCTGGACCGCGAACTACTACCTCGGCCAGGAACATCCCGATGTGATGTTCCTTCCTAACTCCACCAATCCTGACTTGCCCACCTTGCAGGGCGAACCATTTCTTCCGATCCAGCCATCGCCCAAGGGAAAGCTGCATATTATCGATACTTACGGCACGTGGCAGGCGAACCCAAAGCTGACCTTGGCGCTGGAGGCCGACTATGTCATCGAACGGTTATATACGAACTCCTCCCCCTCCCGTGCTTGGGGCGGCGCTGGTTACGCGCGGTATCAGATCTCTCCGCGCGTCGCGATCGCGGGCCGGGCGGAATACCTCGCCGATCAGGGCGGGCTTTTCAGTGGCACGACGCAAGCATTGAAAGACATCACGTTTACTCTGGAGCAGAAACTAGTCGATAATTTCTTGCTGCGCGAGGAATGGCGCCGTGACTTCTCCAACCAGCCGTATTTCTATACGGATTTGCCGGGAGCGTTGAAGCGCGAGCAAAACACCGCAACGCTCGGAGTCGTTTGGTGGTTCGGCCCGAAAAAGTCGCCGTGGTAATCGGTGACCCTTCCGCAGTTGATGGCATATGAAAGTTGTCGGCCGCCAGCGGCCAGGGCTTCCCCTGATCCGCACGATTCGCGCAATCGGGCGAAGTGTCTGCGAGCCATTTGGACGTAAAGTCGCCTATGCGTAGGAGTCATCGTACGCACGGGCAAACTGACTCGCTACCGGCTAATCCGAACTCGCGCAGGTTTTCGAGCAGCTTGGCCTTGCTGAGCGGCTTTACCGAATAGGCATCGCACAGGCCGCGGAACCCTCAAAAACATTCTTCATGTTGTCGAGTGCGGTGGCCATGAAATTGAAACAGATCCGCGGCTTGGAAGAATCGCGCGGCATTCTGCCTCCGCGCGGCGCGAAAATTTTGCTTCGTGGCCGTCCATCTCGGGCATTATAGTGTCCTGAGTCAGAAAATCGCAGCATTACATGCCAGGGCTATCATGGCCATCCGACCGTAAAGTCATTCCGAGCGGGGCGACGAATCTGCTTTTCGTTCGACTGTTATCAACGCTTTAAAAGCAGATCCCTCGCTGCCGCTCGGGATGACGGGCGTTTTAGGCAGCGATTATCCAACGAACTTCTGACTCGGGACAATAGTGGTCGCCCGCGTCAAAATCAGCGAAAACGTCTTCATCGGCCGCGACCAGCTTCGGCTCGCTGCTGGGCCTGAAGACGCAATGGAATCCTCGGGCACGTGCGGGAATTCGCGCATTTTTGCGGACGGGTGATCCGCCCAGGTCCTCCTAAATGCCGGCGGCGAAAGAGGATTTCGGGCAACGCGTCCCGTGGTATGCGACCTGCACAGTTTACTTATTTAATTCATCGAGTCTAAAGAAACGCGGAGGTTTGCCATGCGCGTCAACTCGTGGTGCGTCCTGATAGGGGCGTCGATTTTAGGATGTGCGGAGCCGGGGATCGCGGCTGTTCCGGCGTGCAGCGGCCAGAACGATGTTTACCCGTGCGCGGTCGCGGGCGTGCTGCTGGTGAACAGCAAGCCAGCCGGACAGCTCTTCGCCAATGCCGGTACCTCGGCGGGGCAAGTGGTCAGTTTCATCAACGATCCGCAAAATCCGGGTATCAGTGTAACTTCAGGTTCCAGCCCGCTGCTGCAAGCAGGAGGGTTCGGCACGGTTTCCGTGAACGGAAGCGTGAGCCTGGGGACGGTTAGCGGTCAGGCGAGCATTATCGGCGGTCAAGGATCGATTGCCTGCGGGGTCACAGGCAATGCGTCCCTCACACTGACGATTACGGGAGCCGGGGCAACGACTACCTTGAATTGTCCAAAAATGTCGAGCGAAGGGGCGGTTGCAACCGTTACGGGCCAGGCGAGCTTTCCGACGCCGGTAAGCTCCTTTGTGCAAACGGCCACGCTCAATGCGACGGCGCCAACTCGCAACGACACGGTCACGGTGACGGCGTATACGGTCCAGGCTTCGATTGCTGCGAACGCGCCCAGCATCATCAGCGATGGGACCGGCGTGATCAACGGCGGGAGCTATGCACCGGGACAGATCGTGAGCGGGTCGTGGGTCGCGGTGAAGGGGGCGGGATTTACCGATTCTGGAGTCACGGTGGACTGGAGCAACTCTGACTTTTCACACGGACTGCCGATGTCGCTGAATGGCGTGCAGGTACTGTTCAACGGGGAGCCGGGTGCGGTGTGGTATTTGATCGACGGATCGCCGCAACAGATCAATGTGCAGGCTCCGGCGAATTTGAACAGCAGCGTGTCGGTGCAGGTGGTACGCAATCAAGTCGGGAGCAACACCGTTACGACGACGGCGATGCAGGTTGCTCCGGCGATCTTTTGTTTTACGCTGGATGCAGGCAAGACGTTCTATCCGTCGGCTGTCTTTCTGGACGGGACCCGGCTGGGAGATCCGGCGATCTTCCCGGGCGCGCGCAAGGCCAAGGCCGGCGACATCGTGCTTCTGTTCGCAAACAGCCTGGAACCATCGCCTGCGGGGGTGGTGTCGGTATCCGGCACGACGCATACAGTGACGGTGACGATCGGGTCGGCGTCGTTTTCGGCGGATTATTCGGGGTTGGTCGCTCCGGGCGAGTTTCAGATCAACCTGACTGTGCCGCCGTTCGCGAGCAGCGGGAATTTTCCGATCACGATTCAGGTTGACGGGGTTACGTCACAAATGGTGGTGCAGTTCCCGTATTCGAATTGAGCCCGTCGATTCCTGAGAGTCGCCGTGACGAAGGCTGTGCCTAATGATTATGCGATTTCCCGCGACCACCTCTGAGTATTTGCGTTTAAGCCAGCCGGACTCGACGCCTATGCGTAGACGTCATCGCACGCACGGGCAAACTGACTCACTGCCGGTTAATCCGAACTCGCGCAGGTTTTCGAGCAGCTTGGCTTTGCTGAGCGGTTTGACCAGGTAGGCGTCGCACAGGCCGCGGAAGCCCTCAAAAACATTTTTCATGTTGCCGAGCGCGGTGGTCATGAAGATTTTCGCGCCGCCGGGGGGCAGAATGCCGTGCGATTCTTCCAAGCCGCGAATCTGCTTCAAGGCTTCGTGGCCGTCCATCTCGGGCATCATAATGTCCAGGCAGATCAGGTCATATTGTTCGCCTGCATCCAAGGCGGCGCGCACGGCTTCGACCGCCTCCCTGCCATTCACGGCAATGTGAACGGCGCCGAACGGCTTCAGGATTTCCTGCAAATACAGGCGGCTGATGAAATCGTCTTCTACGATCAAAGTTTTCATGATTTATTCCTCAATTCGGTTTTTATGCTTTGCATGGCTTGTTTGGCGGCTTGGAATTGCCGGTGCAGTTCCGGGATACGGGCGGACACATTGGCGCTCTGTTCCATTTCCGATGCCACTTGCCGCAGGGCATGGCTGCCGACCGTCGAAGCCGCGCCTTTGATGCGATGCACCTGACGCCGCGTAGCGTCGTCGTCGCCGGCTTCGACGGAAGACGAGAGAGCGGCCAGTTGCCTGGGAAAATCCTCGAGGAAGACGGCGACGATGGTGCGGGCCAGATCGCGGTCTCCCATCAGGCGTTCCATCAGGGCCGCTTCATCGAAGGCGGCCGGATCTGGCGCGGGGACATCCGGACTGGCCGAGGCTTCCGGCAACCATCTCTCGATTGCGGCAGTGAGCGTAGTGGGGCTCACCGGTTTCGAGATGTAATCGCTCATGCCCGCGGCCAGGCATTTTTCCCGGTCGCCCTTCATGGCGTGGGCCGTGACGGCCACGATGGGCACGTGGTGATTGCAGACGCCGGAATGCGGATCGCGGATCAGAGTGGCGGCGTCGTAGCCGCTCATCTCAGGCATCTGGCAGTCCATGAAAACCAGATCGTAGGGAATGTGGCGGAGCGATTCCACGGCTTCTTTGCCATTGGCTACGGCATCGGCGTGAAACCCGAGTTTATTCAAGATCGCCAGCGCCACCTGTTGACTGGTGATGTTGTCCTCGGCTACCAGGATGCGAGCGTTTCTCGGCTTTGAAACGCGGCTGGACGGAGCGCGATGGCCGGATGGGCCCGGGTTCTGGCGCAGGGCCGAGGCCAAAGCCGAGTAAAGCTGGCTGGGACGGATGGGCTTGACGACGGTGGCGCCGAAGCCCTGGGCGTCGCACCAATGCGCATTGGTCCAACGCCCGTCCCTGGTCAAGCGGATCAGGGCGGTTTCCCTTAGCTCTTCGGCCTGGATGCGATGGCATAGATCTTTAAGGTCAAGGTCAACCAGGACCGCCCGAAAGGGATCGTTATTACCGGCAGCGGTTCGCAGCGCGGCCAATGCGGTCTCGGTGGTGGGTGCTTCTTCCGCGCGGCAACCGCGATCGAGCAACAGCGCGGCGGTCCGATGGCGGCTGGTCTCGTCTCGCTCGACGATCAGAACGCGAGCGTTTTGAAGATCGACCGGTTCCTCCGGCGGCGTGGGCGCTTCGCTCTCCTGTTTTTCGAAGCGGGCCGTAAACCAGAACGTGGAGCCCGCGCCGGGCTGGCTGTCGACGCCGATTCGGCCGCCTAACAGCTCCACCAATTGGCTGGATATGGCGAGCCCCAGTCCGGTGCCGCCGAAGTTGCGGGTGATAGTGCCGTCGACCTGGGTGAAGGGCGAAAAAATGTCGGCTTGCCGATCGGCGGGGATGCCGATTCCGGTATCCTCGACGGAAAAGCGGATCAGCGCGGTGTGCTCGTCATCGCTGGCGACGCCGGCCCGGACGATCACATGGCCGCGGGCGGTAAATTTCACGGCGTTGCCGATCAGGTTGAGCAGAACCTGGCGCAAGCGTCCGGAATCGCCGCGCAGGCACAGCGGAAAATCGGGCGCGATGGCCCAGGCCAGATCCAGGTCTTTTTCGCGAGCCCGCGTGTAGAGCAGACGCGCGGCATCCTCCAGCGTGGTGCACAGATGAAAATCCAAAACCTCCAGCTCCACCTTGCGCGTCTCAATCTTGGAGAAATCCAGGATGTCGTTGATCACGGTAAGCAGCGATTCGCCGCTGAGCGA
>Ga0209517_10001343_pt1 | contig 37527 bp, 36 predicted proteins | sample PeaSoiMetSII2010_FD_187695 | JGI IMG/M metagenome (GOLD analysis project Ga0209517, IMG submission 187695) | Peat soil microbial communities from Weissenstadt, Germany - SII-2010 (SPAdes) (version 2) | ecosystem: Environmental > Terrestrial > Soil > Wetlands > Peat | place: Germany...
ATGGGTGGCGCCATCGGCACCCACCAGACCCGCGCGATCCATGGCGAACCGTACCGGCAGGCGCTGGATCGCCACATCGTGCACGACCTGGTCGTAGGCGCGCTGCAGGAAGGTCGAGTAGATCGTCGCGAAAGGCCGCATCCCCTCGCAGGCGAGCCCGGCCGCGAAGGTCACCGCGTGCTGCTCGGCGATGCCGACGTCGAAACACCGGTCCGGGAATTTCTCCGCGAACTTGTCGAGGCCCGTGCCGGACGGCATCGCCGCCGTGATCGCGATGATGCGATCGTCGCGCGAGGCCTGGTCGATCAGTGCCTTGGCATAGACGCCGGTGTAGCTCGGCGCGCTGGGCTTGCCCTTGGCTTGCGCGCCGGTCGCCACGTCGAACTTCACGACGCCGTGGTATTTGTCCGCCGCCGCCTCGGCCGGCGCATAGCCGTGGCCCTTCTGCGTCACCACATGAATCAACACCGGACCCTTTTCCGCGCTCGAGCGGACGTTCTTGAGCACCGGCAGGAGATGGTCGAGGTTGTGGCCGTCGATCGGGCCCACGTAATAGAAGCCGAGTTCCTCGAAGAGCGTGCCGCCCGTGACGAAGCCGCGGGCGTATTCCTCGGCGCGCTTCGCGGCCCGCTCCAGCGGGCCCGGGAACTTGCTCGCCATCTCCCGCGCGAGGTGCCGGAGACTGCGGTAGGGCTTCGACGACAGGAGCCGCGAGAGATAGGCGCTCATGGCGCCCACCGGCGGCGCGATGGACATGTCGTTGTCGTTGAGGATCACGATCAGGCGCGCGTCCATCGAGCCCGCGTTGTTCATGGCTTCGTAAGCCATGCCCGCGCTCATCGCGCCGTCTCCGATGACCGCAATCACGTTCTGGCTTTCGCCCTTGAGATCGCGCGCCACCGCCATTCCCAGGGCCGAGGAGATCGAGGTCGAGCTGTGCGCGGCGCCGAACGGGTCGTACTCGCTCTCCGCGCGCCGCGTGAAGCCGGACAACCCGCCGCCCTGCCTGAGCGTGCGAATCCGGTCCCGCCGCCCGGTGAGAATCTTGTGTGGATACGCCTGATGTCCCACGTCCCAGATCAGCCGGTCCTTGGGCGTCTCGAAGACATAATGCAGCGCGACCGTGAGCTCCACCACGCCCAGGCCTGCGCCGAGATGGCCGCCGGTCACCGAGACCGCGTCGATCAGCTCCTGGCGCAGCTCGGCCGCCACCGCGCCGAGCTCGCTCTCCTCGAGGCGCCGCAAATCCGCGGGGTAGACGATCCGGTCCAGATAAGGAGTGCGGTTCGAGAGCGGCCGTGGTGCGTCTGCGCCGCTGGGCGCGGGAGGCAGGGGCGATTGCGTCACGATGGCCTTTCCTAACTCTGTTGTTACCAAAGCAAAATGCCGCTCTCGCGTTCGAGATGAACGGCACGGCCGGTCACTTAAGCTCACATAAACACAGACGAAACAAATACGCAATTCAACCGCACGATTACGCGATTGGCGCGGGCACGGGAGCCAGTCGAACCGAGGCCCGCAACAAAACAACATGAAAATGTGGCAGATTTGGGCCGGTTCCGTTTCTGGCGCCGAACGAATATGCAGCCAGCGGAGGGCAGGATCGATTTGCCTATTCCCCGCAGGCCGGGTTACTTTCCGGCGGCAACTGCGAGGTATTCATGCACCAGCCGGCCGCCAACGGCTCCCCCGCAAGACGGCGCTTGCGAGTCGTGCTCGCCCAGCCCCGGGGCTTCTGCGCCGGGGTGGAGCGGGCCATCGAGATCGTCGAGCGCGCGCTCGAGAAGTACGGCCCCCCGATCTACGTCCGGCACGAGATCGTGCACAACCGCCACGTGGTGGAGCGGCTGCGCGCCAAGGGCGCGCGATTCGTCGACGAGCTCGACGAAATACCGCCGGGAAGCGTCACCATCTTCAGCGCGCACGGCGTCTCGCGCGCGGTCGAGCAGTCGGCGGAGAACCGCACTCTGCCGGTGATCGACGCCACCTGCCCGCTGGTTTCCAAGGTGCATAGCGAAGGCCAGCGCTACGCCGCGCAAGGCCGCGAGATCATCCTGATCGGCCACGCCGGCCACCCCGAGATCGAGGGCACGATGGGCCGGATCGACGGCAAGGTGCACCTCATCTCGAAGGCGGAGGAGGTCGGCAATCTCCGGGTCAGCGATCCCACGAAACTCGCCTTCATCACCCAGACCACGCTCAGCGTGGACGACACGCGAGCCGTGATCGATGCGCTCAAGGAGCGCTTCCCCGGCATCGTCGGACCCGACACCAAGGACATCTGCTACGCCACGCAGAATCGCCAACGCGCCGTGCGCGAGCTCGCGAGCGAGGTGGACGTCATGCTGGTGGTGGGCGCCGCCAACAGCTCGAACTCCAACCGCCTGCGCGAGATCGCCGCCGAGCAGCGCGTGCCCAGCTACCTGATCGCCGACGCCGATGCCCTCGACGCGCGCTGGCTCGAGGGCGTGTCGTCGATCGGCATAACCGCGGGAGCCTCGGCGCCCGAGGACCTCGTGCAACGGCTGATCGAGCGCCTGCGGCAGCTCGCCGACGTGGATCTGCAGATGTCGCCCGGCATCACCGAGAACGTCCGCTTCCGGATGCCGGCGGAGCTTGCGGAAATGAGCGCTTGATCAACGCCTGCCCCGAGTCTTTACTCGTCCTTCCCCGACAATGAGGATCTGAACCTTGGCCGTACCGCTCAATCAGAAGCTTCGCGTCGGCACCTATATCGTGAAGCAGCACCTCATGGGCGTGCGGCGCTATCCGCTGGTGCTCATGCTGGAGCCGCTGTTCCGCTGCAACCTCGCTTGCGCCGGCTGCGGCAAGATCGATTATCCCGATCCCATCCTGAACCAGCGCCTCACGGTCGAGCAGTGTCTCGAGGCCGTCGACGAGTGCGGCGCGCCCGTGATTTCGATCGCCGGCGGCGAGCCCCTGCTCCACCGCGAGATCGAGCAGGTGGTCGAGGGCATCATCGCGCGCAAGAAATTCGTCTATCTCTGCACGAACGCGCTCCTCATGGAGAAGAAGATCGACCGGTTCAAGCCGAACCCGTTCTTCGTGTGGTCGGTGCATCTGGACGGCGACCGCGAGATGCACGACAAGTCGGTCTGCGAGGAGGGCGTCTACGACCGGGCTGTGGCCGCGATCAAGCTCGCCCGCGACCGCGGCTTCCGCGTCAACATCAACTGCACGCTCTTCGACGGCACCGACCCCGTCCGCGTGGCGAAGTTCTTCGACGACGTGATGGCGATGGGCGTGCACGGCATGACGGTCTCGCCGGGCTACGCTTACGAGCGCGCGCCAGACCAGGCGCATTTCCTCAACCGGCGCAAGACCAAGCAGCTGTTCCGCGACATTTTTCGGCTCGGCCGGGGACACAAGTGGCAGTTCAGCCAGTCCTCGCTCTTCCTCGATTTCCTGGCCGGCAATCAAGACTACCACTGCACGCCCTGGGGCAATCCGACCCGGAACTATTTCGGCTGGCAGCGGCCCTGCTATCTCCTGGGCGAAGGCTACGCCAAGACCTTCAAGGAGCTGATGGCCGAGACCGACTGGGACGCCTACGGTACCGGCAACTACGAGAAGTGCGCGGATTGCATGGTGCACAGCGGATACGAGGCGACCGCCGTTGTGGACGCGGTGAAGCGTCCGCTGAGGGCGCTCGGCGTCGCGCTCTCCGGCATTCGCACCGAGGGCACCATGGCGGAGGAGATCCCGCTCGAGCGGCAGCGCCCGGCCGAGTACGTGTTCTCGCGGCATGTCGAGCAGGCGATGACGCGGCTCGAGCATAAGCGGCCGGAGCGGCAAGCGAGTTAGCGCGCGCAGGATTCGGAGAACCAGGCACCGATATCACGGACGTAGCGAGGCGAACCCGTAGAAGCAATCGAAGCGCCAAACCAAGGGAGGAAAACCATGCCTAACAAATGGAGTAGCGTGTTGGTGGCGACGGCGGCAGCCATCGCTCTGGGATCGATCGGCAGCGCCGAGGCCGGGACCACCAAGCTCAAGCAGATCGGTACGATATCCAATCCGGCGGGGCCGATCGACGGCTTCGACATCAGCTTCGTCGACCAGAAGACGCAGCGGTATTACTTGGCCGACCGCTCCAACAAATCGGTCGACGTGTTCGACGCCAAGACCGACAAATTCATCGGCGGCGTGCCTGGCTTCATCGGCGTCACAATGAAGAACGGCAAGCCCGACAACGATACGTCCGGTCCCGACGGCGTCGTGGTGATCGGCAATCAGGTTTGGGCCGGCGACGGCGACAGCACCATCAAGATCATCGACCTCAAGACCATGAAGATCGTCGAGACCATCAATACCGGCGGGAAGACGCGCGTCGACGAGATGGCTTACGATCCAAAGGACGGCGTCTTCATCGGCGTCAACAACGCGGAGGATCCGCCCTTCGCCACGCTGATCTCGACCAAGAAGGGCCACAAGGTCATCGCCAAGATCCCCTTCGAGGATGCGACCGACGGGGCGGAGCAGCCGGCCTATAACCCGGCCGACGGGATGTTCTACGTGTCGATCCCCGAGCTCAAGAAGGACGCCAAGAAGAACGCGGTCGCGGTGATCAATCCGAAGACCGGCAAGCTGGATAGGATGATACCGGTCGACAATTGCCACCCGAACGGCCTCGCTTTCGGGCCAGGCGGCAATTTCGCGCTGGGCTGCACGGCCGACGGCAAGGAAATGCCGGCGATCATCACGATCATGAACTACAAGACCGGAAAGGTCGTGAAGGAAGTGCCGGAGATCGGCGCCGCTGACATGGTTTCGTACAACCCGAAGACTGGCCAGTACTACACAGGCTCGCGCGGCATGCCGGGCGGCCCGGTGCTGGGGATCATCGACGCCAAGACCAACACCCTCGTGGACAAGGTCGCGATCAAGGGCGGCAATCCGCACTCGGTGGACGCGAACCACGCGAATGGACACGTCTACATGCCCGCGGGCAGCGCCAATGGCGGTTGCGGTTGCGTCATGGTGTTCGCGCCGCAGTAAACGTTGGGCATCGCGGCCCCGGGCGCCTCGGCTCCGGGGTCGCGATCCCCTGCGGTTCAGCAGGAGATGCATCGATGGGCTACACGCTCGAGCAGCTTTCGGACGAGTGCCACGGCATCCTCAAACGCGACCCCGGCCCGGCGGGCCGCACGCGGGTCGCCGCCCTCATCGAGAAGGCGCTCAAGGACGACGCGTTCGTCGCGAAGCACCTCGGCGCCGGCACGCCCGAGCGGAAGGTCCTTTATCAGGATCCCGAGCTCGGCTTCTGCATCCTCGCCCATGCCTACGAGGGCGTGAAGGAGAGCAAGCCGCACGACCACGGGCCGTCCTGGGCGATCTACGGCCAGGCGCGCGGCGAGACCATCATGAGCGATTGGGCGCTGGTCGAGCCCGCCACTGAGACCAAGGCCGGCAAGGTGCGGCACCTCCGGAGCTACGCGCTCAAGCCCGGCATGGCCCGGCTCTACAACGAGGGCGACCTGCATTCCCCGCGCCGCGAAGGGCCGACCCGACTCATCCGCGTCGAGGGCACGAACATGGACAAGGTGCGCCGGCTCTCCTACGAGAGCGTTTGAGTCGCGCGCTTCTCGATCACGGCGGCAGCGGCTCGCCGCCGGGCTTGCTGAGCCAAACCCAGCGCTTGCCTTCGGCGTCGTAGCGCACAATGGCGGAGCTGTCGGGGCCGAGGCCGCGCTCGGGATAGGCCTTGAAATCGTAGAGGCCGTCGACGCCCGCGAAATCCGAGAGCCCCGCGATGTATTGCCGGAGCTGGTCGGCGGTGGCTTCGGGCCCGAGCTTGCGCAGCGCCTCCACCACGATCAAGCCGGCATCCCAGGACGTCGCCACCATGTTGTCGGCCTTGAGGCCGCGCTCGGCCAAGATCGCGTACATTTCGTGCTGCACCGTCTCGACCCGCGGATCGAGCTGCAGCACGCCCTCGTGCTCGGGAAACAGCGCCGAGGGCACCATGAACTGCTTCGGCAAGAAGTCTACGTACTGCGCCATCTGGGCGAAAGTCTGGTTGCCGCTGCTCGGCGCGATCGGCAGATCGAGAGCCGCTTGGATCGCGGCCTTGAAGACGGTCGCGACCGGCGCACCCGTCGACCACGCGATGACGGCCTTGGCCCCCGATGCCTTGATGCGCTCCATCTGCGCCGCGACACTCACGTCGGTCGGATTGAAGTGCTGGTGCTCCACCAGCTTGACCCCGCGATTCTCGGGCTGCGCGAGGATCTGATCGATCGCGCGGTCGGCGTCCTGGCCGGTGGCGTCGGTGCCGGAGAGCGCCGCGATCTCGGTCCAGCCCTTGAGCCGGTAATAGCGGATCAGCGCCGCGATCTGGTCATAGGACGAGCTGCTCGCCGAGAAGGCGTAGCTTCCCGCCGCCGGATGGAAGCCCGGCGACAGGCAGTACATCACCGGCCCGTTCTTCATCAGCGGCGCCATGGCGTTGCACATGGCGACAAGGCTCGAGCCCAGGATCACCGCGGGGTGCTGCGCCACCAGGCTGGTGGCGAGCTGTACCGCGACCTGCGGGCTCGTCTGATCGTCGTGGAACACGAGATGCAGCGGCCGACCCTGAATGCCGCCGGCCTTGTTGACGCTGGCCTCCAGCGCCTGAAGGCTGTCCTGCTGTCCCTTGCCGACGAAGGAGCCGCCGCCCGTCATCGGCAGCACCACGTGGATCTCGTAGGGGTCGGCGGCGCGTGCCGGATCGACCGACGCCGACGCGATGAGCGCGAGCGCGGCGCAGCCCGCAGTGGCCGACCATCTCATGGCGTGTCCTCCGATTTATTTCGGGCGTAACTCTATGCGTGGCGCAGCGCGGCGCCAAGCGCACTGGCGGCGCGGCGCAGCGTGTCGAGCGCGGCCCTCGTCTCGCGCGCAAGCGTGACCAGCGCCGGGATCTGTCCGGGCTGTGCGACGATCGAGCCCAAGACCCGCACGCTTGCTCGTCCGGATCTGGTGAGCGGCACCAGCGCCGCCGCCGGCAGATTTCGGTCGGCGGAATCCGCGATGACGCGAAACACCAAGAAGGGAATGCGCGCACGTTTGGCCGCGATGGCGACGCGATGGCTCTCGAGGTCGACCGCGATGGCGTGAGTGGCCTCCCGCAGCCGGGCCTTCTCGCCCGCGGTAGCCGCGATCCGATCGGCGCCCAGGATTCCCCCGACCACCAGCGGGATTCCGGCGGCGTGTGCCGAGCGGGTAAGCCGCGCGTGCCATTCGACGTCGACCCAATGGGCCTCGCCGTCCATGGCGCGCACGGCCGCGGGGGCGATGAGCGTGCCGCTGGCGAGGTCGGGCGCAAGGCCGCCGGCGATCCCGAAGCTCACGAGACCGGGCACGCCCTGCTCGATGAGGATGCGGATCGCCCGCTCGGTGCCTTCCGGAGTTCCCGCGCCCGCCGCCGCAACCAGGCCCGCTTGCCGGGCGATCTCGGCTTCGGCCGCGAGGCCGGTCACCGCGCCAGTCGCCATTACATGCCGTAAGGCGTCGTGGCGGCGTTGCCGCGCTTCAGGTTGCGGTAGCGCGCGAGCGCCCAGAGCGGGAAGAACGCGCGATAGCCGTGGTAGCGCAGGTAGAACATGCGCGGGAAGCCGACCGCCGTATAGAGGTCCTCGTCCCAGAGGCCGGCCGCGGTCTGCGTCGAAAGGAGATACTGGATGCCCCGCTCGACCGCCGGATGCGCCGTCTCGCCCGCCGCCATCAGACCAAGCAAGGCCCACGCGGTTTGCGAGGGCGTGCCCTCCTTGGCTTCGCCCCGCGGCTGGTCCGCCCAATAGGACCGGCCATCCTCGCCCCAACCGCCGTCGGACCGCTGGCATGCCAGCAGCCAGGCTACCGCGCGGCGGATCGCCGGCGATCCCCGGTCGACATTCGCGGCATTGAGCGCCGAGAGCGCCGACCAGGTGCCGTAGATGTAATTCGTGCCCCAGCGGCCGAACCAGGAGCCGTCCGGCTCCTGCTCGCGCAGGAGATACTCGACGCCCGCGGCGAACACCTGGTCGTCGCGATCGCCCTCCACGTTGAGCATTTGGCCGAGCAGGCTGACGCAGCGCGCGGAGACGTCGGCGGTCGGTGGATCCAGCAACGCGCCGTGATCGGCGAAGGGAATGTAGTTCAGGTGGTAATACTCATTGTCCGCGTCGAAGGCGCCCCAGCCGCCGTTGCGGCTCTGCATGCCCTCGATCCATTCGGTCGCGCGGTCGATCGCGGTGCGGTAGCGCGCGGCATCGCGGCGATGCATGGCGAGCGCCACCACCGCGGTATCGTCGACATCGGGATAGTGCGGGTTGGCGTATTGGAAGGCCCAACCGCCCGGCCGCAGGCCGGGCCGCCATTCCGCCCAATCGCCCTTCACGTCGAGGATCTGCCGCTCGGCAAGCCAATCGAGCCCGCGCGTTGCCGCCGTCTCCGCCGCATCCCCGCCCGCCTCCAGGAGCGCGTGACAAACCAACCCCGTGTCCCACACCGGCGAGACGCAGGGCTGGCAATAGGACCGGCCAGGCTCCAGCACCAGCAGCTTCTTCAACGAGCGCTTGGCCGTGACGAGGTGCGGATCGTCCTTGGGATAGCCCAGACACTCGAACATCATCACGGAGTTCGCCATCGCGGGATAAATGGCGCCCAGCCCGTCCTCGCCGTTGAGCCGCTCCTTCACGAACGCCACCGCCTTCGCGATTGCGCGCGCGCGCCAGCCCTCGGGAAAGTACGGCTCGACCATACGCAGATGGCGATCAAGGCGCGCAAAAGCTCCAGCCCAGACCGATCCCGTCAGGCCCGGCGGCGGAATCGGGGCGCCCGGAACGAACAGCTCCTGCACGGAGACGCCGCGCGGATTGCGAGCCCGCGGCTTCTTCGCCATCAGCACCAGCAGCGGCACGATCACGGTGCGCGACCAGTAGGACACTTTGCTCAGATGGAAGGCGAACCAGCGCGGCAGGTGCATGATCTCGACCGGCATCACCGGCACATGTCGCCAATCCAACTCCCCGAAGAGCGCGAGTTGAACGCGCGTGAAGACGTTGACGCCGCAGGCGCCGCCATGGGCCAGCACCGCCTCGCGCGCCCGTTTCATATGCGGCGCGTCCGGAGAATCCCCCGCCGCTTTCAGGGCAAAATAAGCCTTCACGGTCGCGGAAATATTGAAATCGCCGCCGTGGAACAGGGGCCAGCCGCCGTGATCGGCCTGGATCGAGCGGATGTACTGGGCGAGCGCCTGCTGCTCGCCCTCGTCGATCTCGTCGAGGTAGTGCTGCAGCAGCAGATACTCCGCGGGGATCGTGACGTCGGCCTCGAGCTCGAAGACCCAGTGCCCGTCCGGCCGCTGCTGGCGCAGCAACGCCTCGGCCGCGCCCTCGATCGCCTCGTCGAGGCTGGGCGGCGCTGGGTCGGGGGCATGGGCAAAGGCGCTGGAAGATCCCATCGGTCGGTCGTGCATAAGCCCGGATCGTGATGCGGGCGCCACCATGGCGTCGGCAGCCGCTTGCCTCAAGTCTTTTGTGGCAGGAGCGCGGCGGCCGCGGCGAAGCCGGAGCGGATCGCACCCTCTATGGTGGCGGGGAGCCCGGTATCGGTCCAGTCGCCGGCGAGCACGAGGTTCTCCGAGCGCGTGCGCGTCCTGGGTCGGCGCACGACCTGCGCCGGCGTCGCCGCGAAGGTGGCGCGGCGCTCCTTGACGATTTGCCAGGGCGGCAGCGGCTCGGCGGGCATGTCATAGGCGCGCGCGACATCGCGCCAAAGGACCTGCGCCAAATCTTCCGCGGACGTGTCCATCAACCGATCCGCCGCGCTCACGGTCACCGAGAGCACCTCGCGCTTGTGGAACACCCATTCCGCCGTGCCGCCGATCAGCCCGATGAAGAGCGGTGCAGCCGCGGGTGCGGCGATCTTGTAATGCGCGTTCAGGATGGCGCGAAATTCGTCGGGCACCGTGAGCCCAGGCAGCAGCCGCGCGGCCACCGGTGCGGTGACCGCAAGTACCACCGCATCGTTCGGGCCCAGCTCCACGCGGCCCTCGTCGAAATCGAGGGCCGTGATCCTGGCCGTCGTTTGCTCGATGGCGCGCAGGCGCGAGCCGAAGCGGACGGCGGCGCCCAGCGTCGCCAAACGTGCGAGCGCGGGATCGACCAGGCTCTCGGAGAGCCCGTCGCGCGGAACCAGCGGCCGGCACGCGGCACCGCCTCGGCCGAAGCTTTCGCCGATCACACGGCTCAGCAGCCGAGCCTGCCCGGCCTCCGCCTCGGTATTGAGCGCCGCCACCGCGAGCGGTTGCCAAAGCCGGCGGAAGAGCCTGTCGTCCGCCAGCATCGCCGCGACCGTCGCGTCCCCACGAGCGCATTTGAGACGGAGCGCTCGCAGGTAGTCCCACGCGGAGGTGCCGGGGACGCGGCGGCTCGCGCTCCAAACCCACCAGGGGACGCGGCCGGCGTTCGGCCGCAGCGTCCAGCGCTCGCCGCTCGCGACATCGAGAAAGGGATAAGCGGGCTCGTCAGGCCCGATCAGCGTGTCCCGCGCGCCGATCGCGTCGAGATACGCCATCGCCGCGGTGTTGCCTGCGATCAGCAGGTGATTGCCGTTGTCGATCCGGCAGCCCAGCGTGGCGTCGAGATAGGAGCGGCAGCGTCCACCCGCCTGCCGGCTCGCCTCGTGCAGCACGACGGTGCGGCGCGCTTCGGCGAGGCGCAGGGCCGCGGCGAGCCCCGCGAGCCCGGCGCCGACGACGTGGATACAGCTCACAGCACGCCGTATCGGAACGCGAACCAGAGCTTGAGCGCGGCGGGGATCTTCACGTCACGCTCGATGTCGCGCCAGCCCCGGCGCCGCAGGCGTCGGAGGATCGCATGATAGACCGCGCCCATCGCCGCGGCCGGCCGCATCGGGCGGCGCGGACAGTCGCGCATCGCCGCACGAGCGTCGGCGAAGTGCCGCTCGGCGATCTCCGCCAGCGCTGCGCAGACCCGTGGCAATGCTGGATCGCCGAGCACCGTCGGCGGATCGGTCGCCGATATACCCTGGGCTTGCAGGAGCTCACGCGGCAGATAGAGGCGACCGCGAGCGCTGTCCTCGACGAGATCGCGCAAGATGTTCGTAAGCTGGAGCGCGCGTCCGAGCGAGTGCGCGACGCGGTCGGCCGCTTCCGTGGCGACGCCGAAGGCGCGGACGGAGAGCCGCCCCACCGCGCTCGCGACCCGGTCGCAATAAAGATCGAGCTCGGCGAGGCTCGGCGCGCGGATATCGGCGGCGTCCATCTCCATGCCGTCGATTACCGCGAGAAAATCCTCGCGCCTGAGCCCGAAGGCGCGCGTGGGCCGAAGCAGCGCACGCCCCGTGGTGGTGGCCGGGCGGCCTGCAAGGAGGGCGTCGATCTCGCGCCGCCAGGCGTCGAGGTCACGGCGCTTGACCTCCGGCGCGGCGGCGCCGTCGGCGATGTCGTCCACCTCGCGGCAGAAGGCGTAGATCGCGAACATGGCGTCGCGCCGCGCTTCCGGCAGCACGCGCATCGCCCAATAGAACGAGGTGCCCGCGGCCTCCACGCGCGCGCGGACGGCGGCGCGCGCCTCCTCCGCGGTTTCGGCGGCGCGCGCGGGAGCGACGGCGATGCTCAAAGCGAGCTAGGCTCGATGATCGGCCACGATGGCGACCGCCACGTCATTTTTCCCGCGTCCCCCGGCATTGAGACGCTTCCTGGCGCGCTCGGCATAGGCGGCGCGGCGCGCATCGGTACCGAGTTTCCACATGCGCTCGGCCATCCGGATCACCAGCGCATCCGAAACGCGAACCTCTTCGTTCTCGATCTTAAGCGTTGCCATGACTGCCTGAGTCTCCCGCAGAGATTAACCTTGGATAGCATCATGCCATGCCGGGAAAGAAAAGCCCCGCCTGAGCGTCAAGCTGCGGCTTGGATCAAGCGAATGTCCCGCGAACGCGTGCCCAGTCGGCGATCGCGTCCTCCTGGCCGGGCACGAGTTGGATCGTGAACTGCGTGTAGCCGGCATCGCGCAGCGTCCCGATGCGGCGCCTGATCTCCGCCTCGGTTGCCGTGAAGGTCGTGGCACGGATGAGGTCGGCCGTCACGAAGCGCCGCTCCTCCGGCTTCACGAAGAGGAGATGCCCGCGGTGGTTCTGGAGATAGCGGGCGTCCGCCGGCTCGAAGCTGCGCGCCAAGGCGATGTAGCCCTCGGTTTCCGCCCGCGCCTTCGACGGCATGCTGGTTCCCGGGGCCAAGCCCGAGAGCGCCTCGTCCGCCGCGCGGTGCAGCATCACCGCGGCGCGCGGTCCGGCCTGCGCCATGGCCCGGTCGGAATCGGCGGGCTCGTCATCCCCGAGCACGCAGCCCAAGGCGAAGGCGGTGGCGGAGAGATCCGCCGGCGCGCGCCCGGCTTTCAGCCACTCGTCACGCATCGCCGCCACCTCGCGCGCGCCGGTCTCGACGGTGCTGACGAAGGTGATCCACCCCGCGGCGAGCCGTGCCGTCAGCGCGCGGCTGCGAGGACCGAAGGCCGACAGATGCAGCGGGATGGGATCGCGGATGTTGAAGAGCTCCGCCTCCGGATTGAGAAAGCGGATCTTGTGCTCCTGTCCCTCCATCTCGAAATCGACGGTCTCGCCGCGCAGCAGCCCGTAGACCTGCGCGACATAGGCCTCCATCGCCTTGATCTTCATGGCACCGAACCCCATCGCGCGGCGCGCCGTGAACCCCGTGCCGACGCCGAAATCGATGCGGCCGGGCGCGAGTCTGTTCAGCGAGGCGAGCGCATTCGCGGTGACGGGAGCGATGCGGTTCGAGGGTACCAGCACGCCGGTGCCGAGGCGGATGCGGCGCGTGTTGACCGCGGCCGCGGCCATGGCGACGAAGCAATCGGCGCTCAGCATCTGCGTGTCGTAGAACCAGGCGTGCGTGAAGCCCAGTTCCTCCGCGCGCTGCACGATCTTCCAGGAATCCGCTGCCGCGGGCAGCGCGATGCCGAAATCCATCTCGACCTCTCCTCTGCCGGAGGACGCTCTACGAGCACCCTATCAAGATCGAGCGAAGACGGGAAACCGTGGCCTCACGGTAGGCGCCTCGATTGTCGCCCGCGCCAGAGGCCGACCAGCACCGAGGCGCCGAAGTCGTAGGGCGTGAGCTTGACGCGCCCGGCGACGGGATCGCCTCGGCGCAGCCGCGCGGTCAACCGCTCCGCGAGGTTCACGATCACCGCGGTCTCACGCCGCAAGCCCGCGCTCGCCACGCGGGGCGGCAAGCCGTGGGCCTCGCGCACGAGCTCCGCGGTCCGATCGAGGAGATGATCGAGCGCCGCGCGCAAGCCGGGCGTCGCGGCCGGCAGATATAGATCCTCGATGCGCGAGCCGAAGCGCTCGAGTACCTCCGTCGGGAGATAGACGCGGTCGAGATCCCGGCGATCGGCGACGCAGTCCTGCAAGTGGTTCAGCACCTGGAGCGCGGAGCAGAGCGCGTCGTTCGGCGGCCAGGTATCGCGGCTCTCGCCATGGAGGTCGAGCACCTGCCGGCCGACGGGCGAGGCCGAGTAGCGGCAGTAGCCCATGAGGTCGTCCCAATCCCGGTAGCGCAGCTTGGTGGCGTCCAGGCGGAACGCGCGCAGGATGTCGTGGCAGTGCTGCGCGGTAACACCGGTCTCGATCAGGCTGTCGCGCATGGCGCGCGCCGCGGGCGCATCGTCGCCGCGCGCGCCCTCCAGCACCTCGCCCATGCGGTCGAGCCGGCGCACTTTCTCCTCGGGACCGAGCGCGGGATTGTCCGCGACGTCGTCGGCCTCGCGCGCGAAGCGATAGAAGGCATGCACGTGCGGCCGCAGCTCGGCGCGGATGAGCCAAGAGCCGACCGGAAAATTCTCGTCCCGCGCCGCTTTGCCGGAAGGCGTCTCGACGTTCGCGGACATCAGGCGCGGCTCTGCTGCTGGATGCGTCCCTTCCATTCGCCCCCTTTGCCCAGCCAATGCCGACGCGCGGAATCGACGGTCGCGGCAGCGTAGATGATAGCGATCAGCGGCAGCAGCGGCGCCCACGCCGGCGAGCGCTCATAGAGCCGGAGCGTCGGCAGGAATGCCGACGCCATCGCGGCCCAGGCGGCCACTCCCAGGGTCGCGGCCTCGGTGCCGGAGAGGAACGCCAGCACCGGCGCCACGAACGCAAGCACCAAGCCCAGTACGGTCGCCGCCAGCACCACCGGCGAGTACCCGAGTTGGGCGTAAGCGGTGCGCGCCACCATGCGCCAAATATCGCCGAGCCCGGGATAGGGCCGCAAGCTTCGCGTCTTGCCGCTGAGCCCGAGCCAGATCGGCCCGCCCTCCTTGGCGGCGCGGCCCAGCGCGCAATCGTCGATGATCTCGCCGCGGATCGCCTCGATGCCGCCGATCCGCCGCAGTACCTCGCGGCGCACCAAGACGCAGCCGCCGGCGGCGCCCGCGGTGCGCTTCATGGGATCCCGGATCCAGGAGAATGGGTAGAGCATCTCGAAGAAGAACACGAAAGCCGGAATCATGAACCGCTCGGCGAGGCTCTCCGCGCGAAGCTTCACCATGAGCGAGGCGAGATCGACGCCCGCCTCGACGCGCGCAGCAAGCTCGCGGAGGTTCGTCGCGTGATGCACGATGTCGGCGTCGGTCAATAGAATCAGTTCCGGCGTTTCCGCTTGCGAATTCGATAGAGCGGCTTCCTTTTCCTCGTCATGGCCGGGCTTGTCCCGGCCATCCACGTTTTCGTCAGTCGCAAAAGAACACGTGGATGCCCGCGACAAGCGCGGGCATGACGACCGTGAGGAAGCAGCGCGCTCCTCGATCGCCTCGAGGCCCTCGTTGAGCGCCCAGAGTTTCCCGGTCCAGCCAGGCGGCAAGTTGCGCGCGCGCATGACTGTCAGGCGCTGTGCGGCTCCCACGGCCGTGGCGGCGTCGCGCGCGCGGTCGACGGTGCCGTCGGCGCTATGGTCGTCGACTAGAATGACCGAGAAGCCGCCGGGATAGTCCTGGCTCAAGAGAGAGCGCAGGGCTTCGCCGATGAACTCCGCCTCGTTGCGCGCGGGCACCACCGCCGTGATGCTGGGCCAACGCGTGGGGACAGGTGCCGGCGGCAGCACGCCCTCGCGCCAGAATCCGCCACGACCGAACAAGAGATAGAGCCAGATGCCGAAGCTGGCGGCGGCGATCACGTCCCAGGCGGTCATCGCAGCATCCCCGCCGCGCGGAACCACTGGATGGCGTCGGCGAGTGCCTGATCCACCGGACGCGCGCGGTAACCGAGTTCCCGCTCCGCCTTTGCCGGCGAGAAAAACATCTTCTTGCGTGCCATGCGCAAGCTGTCGAACGTCACCATCGGCTCCTTCCCCGTCAATCGGCCCCACGCCTCCGCCGCGCACGCGACCGGCCACACCACCGGCAATGGCAGACGCAGTTTCGGCGGGCGGCCGCCCGTTATCGCCGCGATCCGGCGGAGAATCTCCGCCAGAGATAGGTTCTCGCCGCCGAGGATGTAGCGCTCTCCCACACGGCCATGCTCCTCCGCCAGCAGATGGCCTTGAGCGACATCGTCGACATGGACGAGATTGAGGCCGGTGTCGACGAAAGCGGGCATACGGCCCGAGGCCGCCTCCACGATCATCCGCCCCGTGGGCGTGGGCTTGATGTCGCGTGGGCCGATCGGCGTCGAGGGGTTGACGATCACCGCCGGCAGCTTCTGCGTCCCCACCAGGCGGCGCACCTCCGCCTCGGCCAGAAACTTCGAGCGCTTGTAGGGCCCGACCATGTCGCCGAGCGTGCTCGGCGTCGTCTCGTCGGCGGGCGTGCCGTTGGCGTGAAGGCCCAGGGTGGCGACGCTCGAGGTGTAGACCACGCGTTCGACACCCGCGGCGAGCGCGGCGGTCATCAGCGTGCGGGTACCCTCGACATTGGCGCGGTACATCGCCTCGGGATCGCGCACCCAAAGCCGGTAGTCGGCGGCCACATGGTAGAGCGCGCCGCAATCCGCCACGGCCGCGGCGAGGCTCGCGGCATCCTCGAGGGAGCCTTGACAGATCTCAAGGTCGAGTCCGGCGAGGTTGCGGCGATCGCTATTGGGTCGGCAGAGCGCACGGACGCGCCGCCCCGCCGCGATCAGCGCGCGCGCGACCGCGGTGCCGACGAATCCCGTGGCCCCCGTCACCAGTACGGGCTTGCCGGAAGTGGAAACCATGGAAGCTACTGGCTGGCGCGCCGCCCTCAGGTCGCCGCGGCCAGCGCTGGCGCGGGCTGGCCGATGAACCCGCCCGCGACCTCACGGGCTTCGTGATCCGTCGCCACGACGTCCTCGATGCTGGCGACCGGCCGCGCCGGAAGCGCGTCCAAGGTGCGCTCGACGGTGCGGGCGATGTCCAGGAAACCGATGCGCCGGTCGAGAAAGGCGGCGACCGCGACCTCGTTGGCGGCGTTGAGGACGGTGGGCGCCGTGCCGCCCTCGGCGAGCGCCGCGCGCGCCAGCCGAAGCGCGGGGAAGCGCACGGGGTCGGGCGCCTCGAAGGTGAGCCGCGCGAGCCGGGCAAAATCGAGCCGCGGGCTCGGCGCCGCGATGCGGTCGGGCCAGCCGAGCGTGCTCGCGATCGGCGTGCGCATATCCGGCGAGCCCAGCTGCGCCAGCACGGACCCGTCGCTGTAGCAGACCATGCCGTGCACGATCGATTGCGGATGCACCACCACGTCGACGCGCTCGCCCGGAAGGTCGAAGAGATAGTGCGCCTCGATCACCTCGAGGCCTTTGTTCATCATGGTGGCGGAATCGACGGAGATCTTGGCACCCATGCTCCAGTTCGGATGGGCCACCGCCTGCTCCGGCGTCATCCGCTCCATCTCCGCCAGCGTGCGCTCCCGGAACGGACCGCCGCTCGCGGTCAGGATGATCCGCTCGATCGCGTGCCGCCGGTCCTGCTCGAAGACCTGGAAGATCGCGTTGTGCTCGCTGTCGGCGGGCAGCAGGCGGGCGCCGCAGCGTTTCACCTCGTCCGTCACCATGGCGCCGGCGCAGACTAGGGTCTCCTTGTTGGCGAGCGCCACCAGCGCACCCCGCCGGACGGCGGCAAGGGTCGAGGCCAACCCCGCCGCGCCCACGATCGCCGCCATCACCCAGTCGGCGGGCAGCATCGCGGCTTCGACCAGCGCCGAGGCGCCGGCGCCCGCTTCAATCCCGGTACCTGACAGCGCCGCCTTCAACGCCCGGTAGCGGCTTTGATCGGCCACGACCGCGAGTTTGACGCGCAGGCGCTTGGCCTGCTCGGCCAGAAGCTCGACGTTGCGATTGGCGGTCAGCGCCTCGACGGCGTAGCGCTCCGGCTCCGCCTCGACCAGCGAGACCGTGTTGCGTCCGACTGACCCGGTCGAGCCGAGGATGCTGACCCGGCGTATCGATACATTCGGGGATGCCATGGTTACTGATAGACCGCCAACTCAGGCCGCGCCAAGGGCCAAAACTCATGTCTCGGGACAGGGCGGCGCATCGAGATCGCTGGGGGGCCGGCGGAGCGCCTCCACCTGACGGGCGAGCCGCTCCATCCCGTGGTCCCTTATACCCAGCTCCCGAAGGTGCTCAACCGTCGAGAAAAGATATTTAGAACAAGGACCTAGTGCGCCTTCTGCACGTGCGATCACAGCTGCGACCTGGGCCTCGGGCAGCCGGCCGGCGTACCGCTGATGCTGCGGATTCATCGTGAAAGCGAGCGCCGCGACCGGGCCTTCAAGCGTCACGGTTTTGACCCAGCGCGGCCGGTAGGCGCCCGTGACCATCTCCCGGCGCCAGAGGATCATCAGCTCGTGCTCGGCCTGCGCCTCGGCGATTCGATAGGCGACGCCCCGGCAGGACCCGCCCCGCTCCAGCGCCAGCATGAGCCCGGGACAGTCGGGCGTGCCGCGGCCCAAATGGGTCCAGAGGCAAAATCGCCGGTGATAGCCGCGGAGGTCCGCGCAGCGCCGCTCGAGCGTGTGGATCGTGGGGTTCCAGATCAGCGAGCCGTAGGCGAAGACCCAGACGTCGCCGGGAGCATCGGGCCGCGCCTTCAGCAGCGCCGCGATCGAGGCCGCGTGCTCCTCGTCGGTTGCGAGCGTGACGCTGGGGTCGGCGGTGGCGAGCCAGCGCCGCATCGAGCCATCCATGATGCTCTCGCGGGTGAGCTGGATGTTTCCCTTTGGCGTGCTCATGAGGCCGCGTCGGCACCGAGGCCGGCTTGAAGTTTGCCGAGCAGCGCACGCAGGCGGGCGAGCTCGTCGGCGGAGACGCCGCGCACGGCCGCTTCGTTGACGGCTGCGGCGAGCGGCAGCAGTTCCTGACGAAGGGCTCGGCCCCGCTCGGTCAGGAACACGTTGACGATGCGGCGGTCGGTCCGGTTGCGCAGCCGCCGGACGAAACCCTTGCGCTCCATGTTGGTGAGGGCACTGGCGGTGGTCGGCTCCATCATGCCGACGCGCTGGCTCAATTCTCGCTGACTGATCCCGTCCTCCTGCCAGAGCACGCGCAGGAAGTACCACATCCCGATGCTGACGCCATGCGGCGCGATGCGCGCCTGCAAGGCGCGCGTGAAGGCGCGATGGGTCTGGCGGACGAGATAGCCGACGCTGCGGCTGGGCGGCAGCATGTCGTCCTCAAGCGTTTCCGCCGGGATTACCGCTGCTTCTCGTTTACGCGCAACTGCCGCCATGCCGCCCAGGATTGACCCCCGCAGTCCCCTCTGCGATTCTCATGGTTCGATATCTAACCTTTTTCCGCGAAAGGCGCCAGCATTGGACGATTCGGTGCTCGGCCTATCGAACTCCGTGCCGCGGCAGTGGCCCCCGGGCAGGCTCTCCCGCGTGCCCTACTGGATCTACACCGACGCCGACGTCTACCGCGCCGAGCAGGAGCGCATCTTCTGCGGCCGGAGCTGGTGCTACGTGGCGCTCGAGGCGGAAATCCCGAACCCCGGCGATTTCATCCGCACTTATGTGGGCGACAAGCCCGTGGTGGTCGTGCGCGACCAGGAGGGCGGCATCAGCGTGCTGCTCAATCGCTGCGCCCACCGCGGTGTCGAGTTCTGCCAGCACGCGCACGGCAATGTGCGCGAGTTCATGTGCCCCTATCACCAGTGGACCTACGACCTGAAGGGCGCGCTCTTGGGCGTGCCGTTCCGGCGCGGCGTCAAGAAGCAGGGCGGCATGCCCGCGGATTTCCGGCTCGAGGAGCACAACCTGACGCGCCTCGCGGTGGCGCGGCGCCATGGCGCGGTGTTCGCAAGTTTTGCCCAGGACTTGGCCCCCCTCGAGGATTATTTGGGGCCGCGCATGCTGGGCTATTTCGACCGCGTGCTCGACGGTCGGCAGCTTACGGTGCTCGGCTACATGCGCCAGCGGATCGGCGCCAATTGGAAGCTGATGTTCGAGAATATAAAGGACCCCTATCACGCGAGCCTGCTGCACGTGTTCCTGGTGACCTTCGGCCTCTTCCGCGCGGACCAGCCCTCGGCGGTGGAGATGGACGAGAGCGGCATGCACAGCGTGCTCGTCTCCATGCGCGGCGAGCAGAAGGCGAACGAGGGCACCGCCGAGATGAAGTCCTTCAAGGCCGACTTCAAGCTCGCCGACCCCCGCCTGCTCGACCCCGTGCGCGAATTTCCCGGGACCGCCACGGTGGTGATGCAGACGCTCTGGCCGAACCTGATCGTGCAGCAGCAGTCGAACACGCTCGCCATGCGCCAATTGGTGACGCGCGGGCCGCACGCGTTCGATCTCATGTGGACGTTCTTCGGTTATGCCGAGGACACTCGGGAGATGACGCAGCGCCGGCTGCGCCAGGCGAACCTCATGGGCCCATCGGGGTTCGTCTCCAACGACGACGGCGAGATCATGGAATTCTCCCAGCACGGCATCGACGCCTTCCCGCGCGATGAGGGCGTCGTGGAGATGGGCGGCCGCGACGTCCGCAACGAGGACCACATGGTGACGGAAGCGGCGATCCGCGGCTTCTATCAGGAGTATCGCCGGGTGATGGGGCTTTGAGGATGTGCGGCTCCCCCCCCCCCCCCCATCGCTGCGCGCTGGGTCCCTCCCTCTCCCCTCGGGGAGAGGGTTGGGGTGAGGGGGCCGCGCAGGACTGATCCTCGCATGGCAACCCCCGAGATCCGCGACGAGATCGACGCGCTCTATGCCGACTATGCCGAGGCGCTCGACGACAACGAACTCGAGCGCTGGCCGGACTTCTTCGTCGAGGATTGCCTCTACAAGTTGGTGCCGCGGGAGAATTGGGAGCGCAACCTGCCGATCGCGCTCATGCTCTGCGAGAGCAAGGGCATGCTCCGAGACCGCGTCACCGCCGTGCGTACCACCGCGCTCTACGCGCCCCGCACCTTCCGCCACCTGATCGGCCAGTTCCGCCTCAAAGCCGAGACGCCCGAGCGGATCCACGTCCGCGCGAACTATGTCGTGTTCCAGACGCTCGTCGACGACCTCACGCGCATCCAGAACGCCGGCAAGTACATCGACCTGATCGTGAGGACGCCCGAGGGCCTGCGCTTCCAGGAGAAGATCTGCGTCTTCGATTCGGTGCTGGTGCCGAACTCGCTGATCTATCCGGTCTAGCTCAAGGATTCATCTTGCCGTTCGCGACCGCGACGCGGACGGGCTTCACCTCGATCTTCTGCCAGACGCGCTCTTTCACATAGGGCTCGCGGTCGAGCCAGGCATCGAGCTGCTGCCGGCTCGGGAACTCCACGAAGACGGCGGAGCCGATCATCTTGCCGGCGTCGTCGAGGATGGCGCCGCCGAAGACGATCTCCCCCTTCGCTACCATCGACTTGATGCCCTCGAAGTGCCCGGGCCGCGCGGCCTTGCGACGCTCGGCGGCGCCGGCGTCGATGCCGTCGTAGGCGAGAACCAGGAATTGAGCCATCGTCATCCTCCTGTTCTGATCAAGCCGTCTTGCGCCGCGGCGTCGCGGCTCCGAGCGCGCCCACGCGCTCCAGCACCTGGTCGAGGCGCTTCGCGAGTTCCGCGGTGGCGGGCACCATGGGCAGCCGGTGCTCCTCGTTGGGCAGGAGCCCCAGGCGCTTCATCATGTATTTCATCGGGATCGGATTCGTGTCGAAGAACACGGCTTGATTGAGCTCGAACAGCGCGAAATGCGCCGCGCGCGCCTCGGCGAGCCGGCCCGCGAGCACGTGCTCGCAGAGGAGCGCCACCACCTTGGGCATGAGGTTGCCAACGGCGTTCATCACGCCCTGCGCGCCCAGCGCCATCATCGGGAAGCTCAGATCCTCCAACCCCACGAAGACGCGGAATTCCGGCCCGAGCCGCGCCAGCACCTCCGTGACGAGGGTGAGGTCGTTCATGGCGTGCTTCATGCCGACGAGGGTCGGCAGCCTCTCCGCGATGGCGGCGATGCTGTCGACGGTCATGTTGACCGCGGCGCGGCCGGGGATGTGATAAATCATCAGCGGCAGGCCCGTGCGCCTGCCGATGTCGAGGTAATACTCGACGAGGCCGCGCTGCGGCGGGCGCACGAAATAGGGCGTCACGACCAGAAGAGCGTCGACGCCGGCTTTCTCCGCGGCCGCGGTCATCGCGATCGTGTCCACGTGCGACTGCCCGCCGGTCGCGGCCACCACGGGAATGCGGCCCGCGGCGGCCTTCACGGCGGTTTCCACGAGCCGGTTGCGCTCCTCGACCGAGAGGGTGCTGGGCTCGGCGGTGGTGCCGTTGACCACGATGCCGTGGGAGCCCTCCGCGACCTGGCGCTCCACGAGACCCGCGTAGGTCTCGTAGTCGACGGCGCCGTCCTTGAACGGCGTCACCAGCGGCGGATAGGAGCCGGTGAGGAACCCATCCTTCAGCGGGATCACGGAATCAACCCGCCTTGGCGCGGTTGGTGGCAAAGCCCTCCTGCTGGCCCAGCACGGCGAGCGGCATCTTGAGGCTCTCCTGCCAGAGGATCGACTCCATGGCGATATGCATGGGCTGATCCTGGACGGTGAGCTCGTAGACGCTCTCGTCGTAGGAGGCGTGGTTGTGCACGGCCCAGCCCGGCGCCGACAGCATGAGGTCGCCCGCTTTCCATTCGTAGACCCGGCCCTCGACCGTGCTGCGGCCGCGGCCCGCGAAGTAATAGTTGATCGCCGCCGAGGTGTGGCGGTGCGGCCGGTCGACGATCTTGGGCGGGCGGATCGTCATGGTCGCGAAGAAACTCGGCGTGCAGCCGTTGGTGCGGGCGGTCATGGGATTGTAGAGGAGATAAAGCCGGCGCCCGACATAGTCCTTGCCGAGCGCCACCAGCTTGTCGAGCTCGACCTTCACCTGTTCCCAGGGCCAGTGCAGCGCCCTCGATTCAACGGCGGGCGGATTGATCAGCCGCTCATAGGGCATGAGCATCGCGCCGTCGTCGCTCAGCTGGAACGTGCCATAGGGGCTTTGCCGGCGGGGGTCATCGGCCGCCTCCTCGTTCTTCGCGACGGGCTCGAGCAGCGCCGGATTCTGCTCGACGAAATGCACGTTCAGCATCTCCAGGAGCGCGGCGTTCGAATAGGTCAGCCGCGCCTGGAGCGCGTCGGTGTCGTTGACGTGGAAATAGGGATGCATGGAGGGCGTGTTCCAGACATCGTATTGCCGGAACCCGATGCGCTTGCTCCGTATCACCGAGGCGCCAGCGCCCTGGATGCAGAAGTTCACCTGGGTCGAGTTCTGCCGCGTCATCACGCTGCGCTCGCCAGGCTTCAGTACCTCGAGCGCCACTTGAATCCCCGGCGCGAGGCCGTTGCCCTTCCCTGCTTGCGGATGAACGATCAGCGCGCGGCGGCGGCCGTTGTCGGGCTTGGGCGCGCTCGCGAGGCGCTCGATTTCGCTGTCGATCCGTTCCTTCGGGATCACCACCGCGGGCCAGAGCTCGATCGGCTCGGGCGCCGCGCCGCTGCGGTCTAGGAACGATGCGTGGCTTCCCGTCATGGCAGCCCTCCCGAGGGAATGCATAGATTTCTAACCTTTAGGGAACGTAGGATCAGCCTGGGTCAGGGTCAACAGGAACGAGGCTCATGTCGCCGCTGTCGCTCACCATCGCCATCAATGACTACGATCACGTCCGCGACCTCCTCGCGGGCCGCGTGGAGGCCGAGGGTATTTCGCTGACCGCGCTCAACTTCGAGGTGGAGGAGATCTTCTTCCGCTTCGTGCGCTTTCGCGAATGGGACATCTCCGAGATGTCCATGGGGAAATACGTCTCGCTGCGCGCCGGTGGCGACGACACGCTGACGGCGATTCCGGTCTTCCCGTCGCGGCTCTTCCGGCATTCAGGGATCTACGTCCGCAGCGACGGCGCCGTGCGCGCGCCCGGCGACCTCAGGGGCAAGCGCATCGGCGTGCCCGAATGGTCGCAGACCGCGGTCATCTACATGGTGGGGCTGCTCCGCCGCGAATACAGCGTCGCGCTGGAGGACGTCGACTGGGTGCAGGCGGGCGTCAACGAGCCCGGCCGGCCCGAGAAGGCGGCGTTGCGGCTGCCGGATACCGTGCGGCTGACGCGGGTCGCGGACAAGACACTGACGGGCATGCTGAGGGCGGGCGAGCTCGACGCGGTCATGTCCGCGCATCCGCCCGAGAGCTACGAGAAGGGCGAGGCCTGGATCCGCCGGCTCTTCGAGGATCACGCGCCCGTGGAGCTCGAGTACTATCGAAAGACCGGCATCTTCCCGATCATGCACACCGTCGCGATCCGCCGCGAGGTCTACGACCGGCATCGATGGATCGCCATGAACCTGCTGGAAGCCTTCGAGGCCGCGAAGCGGCGGAGCCTCGCGCGGCTCCGCGAATACAATACCGCGCGTATCCCGCTGCCCTGGCTCCCGACGAAGGCAAAGGAGATCGCCCAAATCTTCGGCGAGGATTTCTGGCCCTACGGCGTCGAGCCCAATCGCCGGACCCTCGAAGCGTTCCTCGCTTTCGCTTACGAGCAAGGCGTCTGCCAGCGGCTGCTCAAACTCGAGGAGCTGTTCGCGCCGGAGACGGCGTCGCGGTTCCGGGTATAGTGCGCTTCGAGGGAGATGCGCCCATGACCAATGCCGCCGTCACGGACGCCGCACCCGGACTCCAGATCCGGCTTGCCAATCTCTGGTGGGTGGCGCTTGCGGTGGCCGTGATGATCGCGGCGATCGCGAGCCACGTGCTGTGGTTCCTGAATTTCGTGCACGTGCTCGCGGGCCTCATGTGGACCGGCATCGATCTCTTCATGGGCTTCGTGATCGGGCCGATCCTCAGGAGCTGCGACCTCGCCACGCGGCGCGCGTTCATTACGCGGCTCATGCCGAAGATGCTGTTCCTGATGCCGACGCTGGCGGCCGTCACCGGCACCGCCGGCTGGTTCCTGGCCAAGGACATGGGCTTCCTCGACGTGGCCTATCCGCAGTTCTACTGGGTGCTGGCGGCGCTCATCCTGATCGCGCTCCTGACCGTGCAGGGGTTCGGCATTCTGCTGCCGACCAATCTGCGCGTCTGCCTGGAGATGCAACGGCCTGCGCCCGACGCCGCCAAGATCGGCCGCTGGATGCGGCGCTACGTGCGCACGGTGGCGCTGCAGGGCCTGATGCAGGTCGCGATCATCGTGGTGATGGCCCGCTTCGTGACGGGCCTCTGAAAGAAAGAAAGCTTACCACAGAGGCACAGAGAGCACGGAGTAGGCAGTCTCGCGGCAGGGTTGCAAGATTCCCCTGGCGACTTGGTGTCTTGGCGGTTCAAAGTTTTTTCACCGCCAAGGCGCCAAGAACGCCAAGAAGATGGTTGCGGCTTCGCTGCGAAAAGAACCTCCGTGTCCTCTGTGTCTCCGTGGTGGATCTTCCTTTCTTCTCGACATGAAACCCTGCTTCCCTTAGAGAAGTGCGCTCATTCCTTGGGAGCCTTGTCATGGCGAACAGCGCGGTGGTCGGCGTGGTGGGGGCGACGGGGGCGGTCGGGTCCGAGCTCGTGAAGGTCCTGCACCACCGCAAGTTCCCGCTCTCGGAGGTGCAGCTCTTCGCCTCCGATCGCTCGGCCGACCGCAAGCTCGAGACCCCCTTCGGCGCCATCAGCGCGCGCAAGTTCGAGCTCGACGCCGCGCGGAAATGCGACATCGTCTTCCTCTGCGTCTCCGGCGACTTCGCGCGCCAGTACGCGCGGCCGCTCGCCGAGCGCTCGCTGGTGATCGACACCTCCTCGGCACTGCGGCTGCTGCCGGACGTGCCGTTGGTGATCCCCGAGATCAACGCCGAGGCGGCGCGCGGACACCGCCTGATCGCGAACCCGAATTGCACCATGGCGGTCGCGGCGGTGGTGCTCTGGCCACTCCACAAGGCATTCGGCCTCAAGAAGGTGATCGTCGCGAGCTATCAGGCGGCGAGCGGCGCGGGCGCCGAGGGCATGAGCGAGCTGATCGCGGGCGCCGGCGACTACCTCGCGGGGAAGCCCGTGAAGCATTCGGTCTTCGCGCACCCCCTCGCCTTCAACGTGGTGCCGCAGATCGATCGCTTCCACGAGAACGGCTACACCTTCAAGGAGATGAAGGTGTGCTGGGAAATGCGGAAGGTATTCGGCGAGCCCGAGCTCCCCGTGAGCTGCACCGCCGTGCGCGTGCCGACGCTCCGCGCCCACGCCGAGGCGATCACCATCGAGACCGCGGAGCCCGTGACGCCAGAGGCCGCCCGCGCGGTGCTCGCGAAAGCGGCCGGCGTGCGCGTGGTCGACGACCCCGCCAAGTCCGCCTACCCCATGCCGATCACCGCCAGCGAGCGCTACGACGTCGACGTCGGCCGCCTCCGCACCAGCCTGATCTTCGGCACCCACGGCCTCGACCTTTTCGTCTGCGGCGACCAACTCTTGAAGGGCGCCGCCCTCAACGCGGTCCAGATCGCAGAGAGGGTGGTGTGACGCAGAAGGCAAAAGTGGTCAGAGCCGGCACAATTGAAATGAGCCTCCGTCCATAGGCTAATTGTATATCTACTCTGACTCGGGATTTCGCGGTTGACCACGCGCAATCCTCTTAGGTAGGTCGATGCTAACATTCAACGAGGGGAAGGTCTGCGAAGCGATCGTGCGTTATTTGGAAGCGCGCGAGCAGAAGGCACGTACCGACGTACGATCCCCCGAAGTGGACAACCATCCGGATCCGGTCGAGTTCATTTGGAAGTTGGGCCCGCAGTTGTTCGCGCTGGAGCACACTGGCATCGAGCCATTCGAGGATCATATGCGATTGGAAGCCGAAGCGGAGCGCCACTTCGAGCCGATAAGGGCCGCGTTGAAGGAAGCGTTGCCGCCGGAGGTTATCGAACTCCATGTGCCAGCCAAGGCCATGCTCAATCGCAAGAAGGCCGAAGTCGTGCAGATTCAGACGGCGCTCGTCGACTGGGTGAAGCGGACCACATCAACGCTTCCGACCCGGAGTTACGCGGACTACATCGGCGATATCAAATATGTCTCGGTGCCCGGCGTGCCATTCGACGTGCGGCTATTTCGATTCGCGACGTTGCCGCAAATCGGCGGCCGCTTTCAAATCGTCCACGTCGTCAGTGGAGATCGGGAGCAGGCGCGGAGCGACCGCATCCGCAGAGCGTGCGACAGAAAATTTCCCAAACTGGCGGCGTGGAAGCGCGCTCACGGCGCTCGAACGATCCTGGTGCTTGAGGACAACGACATTCAACTGACCAGTCATACGATCGTCACCAAGGCATATGTGCCATTGGCGCGCAGCAGGCCGGATCGACCTGATGAGACCTATCTTGTAGCAACCTGCATGGAGCCGTGGAGCGCCTGGCCGCTCCTGATCAATGACAAGACGATGTACGACCTAAGCGTGGACGACTACGACCCACGGTGGGAAATTGATCACGCGGCGCTCACGCCGGTGACCTCCCGCTGAACCGATGCTATTGCATCTCGCCAATATAATTGAGCAGCTCGATTTAGCGTTAGAGCATCTAAGCAAACGCGACCCCAACAATGCGCGCTTTGGCTTGATGCTGACAGACAATGTCGTCGAGCTCAGCTTGCACCGGTTGGCAAAAGATGAGCAGGCCAAGCTCAAGGAATACGCCTATCTGCGCGAGGGCTATCAGCACATGGCGGCGCTGGAAAAGGCTTTGGGCCGCCATTTCGAAGCGAAGGCAAAACTCGCCAAGGCTCTTGGGTTCCTCTCCGACGAGGTTTACGAGAGCCTTCTCACTTTTCATTCCCTGAGAAACGAGGTGTACCACATCGGCGTGCAACACGAGTCAGTCTTGTCGACCTTGGCGATCTTCTATTTTGAGGTCGCTTGCGACTTGCTCGGAAAATATGAGCCGCCCTACCTAAGCTGGGGCTCCAGCCAAAAGCTTCCGGAGAGGGCGAAGAAGCATTTTAGGGGCGACAGCATGTTCCCCGGCAGCCTCGAGGAATACCGCTCGACATGCGTGACCCTCGGCCAGGCCGTGGGTCACGACCCGTCAGAGGTAAAGGTCGTCTTGGCCGACCATATGGCGGAGATCGTCGAGGACCAGGACAGCTCGATCGATTTGTTGGCGACCGGAGGTCCGCCCAAGATGTCTCGCGACGATGTCATTGTGCAAGCCCAAGCCTCCCTGCTTGCCTTCAGCGAAAAGGGCGGGAAATATGCTCAGGATCACGGGTGGGGCGGCGGCAGCGTTTTCGCGCTGGTCAAGTGGTTTGCCGAAAACTATCCGTTGCAGTTCCGGGGCGATCCGATCCCCGACTGGCGAAAGCGCGCGGAAGGTTTGAGGTCAGAAGACAACCCTCACGCGGCTCTCAAGAAATATCGAGCGTTTATGGATCAAACGCTCGAACTTCGCGAAAGGCTAGATGAGGGTGCTCGCAGCGTCGAAGCCTACATCGACATGGAAATTGATCGGATGCGCGGGCGGTAACCGGGCGCAAGAGCGCACGCGGTGTCGCCGCGGTCGCGCTGTCCCGATATAATATTCCAACCATGCCCCAAGACCATTACGTCGCACGAACATATCTCCGTGCGTTCACCGACCCTAACAACTCGGATCGCATCCACGCCTATCGCAAAAGCGATTCGAGCTATTTTTCCCCATCTCCTGCCGCCATTTGCAAGACGCTGGATTGGGATCAGAACCCGAAATACCTGTCGCCCCCGGACGCGCTCGGCCGATGGCTCAAGATTTTCGAACCGCATTGGGCGGCGGCGGTTGCTAGACTTTTCGGAACTCGTCACCTTTCTGCGGCCGACAAATCGATCATCGCGGGATATTGGGCCTGTCTCTCGACATGCACGCCGGCATGGCAACGCGTCGCCACCCGAATTCAGCAAGCCGAACTGGAGGACACATATCTCACGCGCTTCATCGAATACGCCCAAGCCCATCCGGAGGAGTATCCGGAGGCTGCCGCGTACATCCCGCTCGTAAAGGACGGCTCACTAAAGGCCGAAATCGACAAGCACTACCCGAAGGCGGTCGTCACGACCCAACTGCTGGAGCACCAATGGTGTCTATATCATCAGGAATGGAACATCATTTGGAACGAAACCGACGAATTGTTCTTAACCAGCGACAATCCGAGCTGTGGCGACTACCAGTACGGTAGTCCGATGCATCCAGCGCGCTATTTGCCGCTGACGCCGAGGCTGGCGCTTTGGATCAGCGTCGAGCTGGACAACCTGCCGAAGATGGCTCCCGACACACCTCCGATGAAGATGTCGCTCGGACGCAAAGCTACGACGAGATTTGTTCGCGACATGAACAGACTCGTCATTCAAAGCGCTGAGAACGTGGTTCTGGCTTCGAAACCGAAACCCTATATCTCGGCCTGTGTGAGGAAATACAAGGGCTGGCGGGTCCGCGTGACCGAAGTTGTGAGAATTCCGACTGCGGACGGACACTACGAAGTGACTCAGATACGGGCGTCACCGCAGTCTTCAGGAGCTAACATCGCCAAGTTCGGCTAAAGGAAGCCCGAGGTCAGCGCAATCGCGGGCGGCTGCAGGAGGGTTACTCTCGCCGCCGCCCCGCCCATCCCCTAATTCCCGAACAGCCCCTTGAGCGGGTTCGTCACGCCGCCGCCGGAGCTCGAGCCCGTTCCGGTCTTCGCGCCCGTGCCCGAGCTTGAGCCGGAACTCGTGCCCGAGCCGCCGAGGCCGGGGACAATGCCCTTGACCGCGTCGCCGACACCGCCGACGCCGCCCTTGACGACGTTGGCGGCGCCGCCCACGACGCCGCCCGCCACGCCCTGCACCACGCCCGCGAGATCCGGCACGTAGCTCAAGTTGTCCCAGGGACCCTTGATCAGCACGGGCACGCTCAGGCCCACCACCTGCGGCGTGACCTTGTAGTCGACGGTGCGGGTCGGCAGGTCGACGGTGCCGGCGCCGGCGGCCTTGAGGCCCGGCGAATCCATCACGAGGTCGTTGTTCTTCATGATGCCGTTGGTCATGGTCCAGCTGCCCGTCAGGTGCGAGAAGGGCGTGGTGTTGCCGCCGCCGCCGAGGCTCGCGAGGTTCGCCACGTTCGTGGCGGCCATGTTCAGCATCTTCAGGAGGTCGAGGCCCTTGATCTCGCCGTTCGCGATATTGAAGTTGCCCTTGCCGTTGAGCGAGCCGATGAGCTGGCGCTGGGACTTGCCCTTGCCCGTCACCGACACCTCGAGGCTGCCCTTGCCGGTGAGGCGGTCGAGGTCGATCGCGTCCACCAACAGCTTGTCCATGTCGATGCCCGACATGTTGGCGCTCAGGGTGAGCGCGGGCTCGGCGCCGCTGCCGTCGAGCGTTACGGTCGCCTTGCCACCGCCGCCGTAAGTCGCGAGCTGGGTCAGGTCGGTGGTGAGCTTGCCGTCCTTGAGGCGCAGGGTCATCGAGCTCTTGTCGATCTTGATCTTGCGGAACTGGATCGCGCTCGCCGAGAGCTGGAAGTCGACGTTGGCGGTCTTGAGCGCGCTCACGTCGATGGGCTCGTCGCTCCAGGCACCACCCGAGGCCGGCTTGGCACCCGCGGCCGGAGTACTCGCCGGCGCCGCGCCGCCTTTCTCCGGCGCCAGGTAAGGATTGACGTTGAGCGCTTCGAGCTCGAGCGAGCCCTTGATGTCGGGCTTCGCCCCGGCGGTGTTGAGCGCGAGCGCGCCCTTGCCCTTGATCGCGTCGAGCGACAGCTGCGCGTCGTCGAACTTGATCTCGTCGCCGGTCATCTCGAGCTTGCCGGCGATGGCGAGCGGGCCGAAGCCCTCGCCTTGCGGCATGGGCGCGCCGCCCCAGGCCGCGAGCTTCCTGACCGAGGGCACCTTGAGATCGATGGTGCCGCTCGCCGAAGTCGGGAGTGCCGCCGTCCCCTTGCCCTTGAAGTCGAAGCTCACGACGTCGGAGCTGACCGACGCCTCGACGCCGCTGCCCTGGCGCGAGACGAAATCGCTGGTCTTGTCGACGTTGATCTTCAGCTTCAGGACCTGGCCGTTATATTGCGCGGCCCCGTCGATCTTGAGTGCCGAGTTGACGTCGGGGAAATTGACGGATGAGTTGATCTTCTCGATCACCGTGCGCTGATTGGTGCGCTGGTCGAGATAACTGATCGTTCCGTTGACGAGGCGGATGTCGCCGAGATGGAGCGCCGACAGCACGGTCACCAGACCGGAGGCGCCGGTTGTGGAGGTCGGCTGCGCCCCGGCCGCGGGCTTGGGCGCCGCCGCCGGCGCCGTGGTACCGCCGCCCACGGCCGCCATCTCCCAATTGGGCTTGCCCTGCTTGTCGACCTCCAGGGCGATCACGGGATCCTCGAGCACCAGGCGATCCACCACGATGTTCTTGTTGAGGAGCGGGATCAGCTCGACCTCGAGCGAGAACTTGCCGAGCGTCGCCATGGATTTGCTCTGCGCGCCCGCCGCGTTCGAGAACGAGACCTGGGCCGCGTCGATCGCGAGGTGCGGCAGCACCGAGAGGTGCATGGGGCCATCGATTTTGAGGTCGCGGCCGGTGGCGCTCTTCACCTCCGCGACCAGCCTGTCCTTGTAGGTGTCGACGGAGATGAATTGGGGCAGCACGAGCGCCGCACCGACGACCAGAACCACCAGAACGACGACGATGATGCCGATCCACTTCAGGAGCTTGAGCATTGGCTTCGACCCCTCCCAGGGAAAGCGGGCGCGTCGATTCTAGCGCGCCGATTGTTTCAGGATATCGCGGATCTCGGTGAGCAGGACTTCCTGGCGCGCCGGCGCCGGGGGCGCAGCTGCCGGCTTGGCGCGATTGAACCGGTTCACCTGCTTCACGATCAGGAAGATCGCGAAGGCGACGATCAGGAACCGGATCACCGCGTTAATGAACTGCCCGTAATTGATGGTGACCGCGCCCGCGGCTTTCGCGGCATCCAAGCTCGGATAACCGCCGGCGCCCTTGAGCGTGATGAAGAAATTGGAAAAATCGATCCCTCCAATGATCACGCCGAGCGGTGGCATCAGGATATCGCTCACGAGCGAGTTGACGATCGCGGTGAAGGCGGCGCCGACGACCACGCCGACCGCAAGATCGACAACGCTGCCGCGCGCGACGAATTCCCGGAATTCTTGGAGCATTGGTCCCCTCCCGCCGTGTCGGGTGGCTACCCGCTGGACAAGCATAGAAGGCTTGAGCCCACCCCGCCAGACCGCTGGTTTGGCGAAGATTAAAGGCTCAGTCCGCCGTCGACCGGAATGGATTGGCCCGTGATGTACGCAGCATCGGGGCCGAGCAGGAAGGCGATCAGCGCCGCCACCTCGTCGGGCCGCCCGAGCCGGCCCAGGGGCACGCGCTGCCGGGCGCGCTCTCGTCCCGTGTCGTCGAGCGCCGCGTGGGCGCGCCGCTCCTTCAGGATGTAGCCGGGCACCACGCAATTGACGGTCGCCTGGCTCGGTGCCAGTTGAGCCGCAAGCGCCTTCGCTAGCCCCTCGAGACCCAGCTTCGCCGCCGACGTCGCCGGAAACAGCTCGCCATCCAGCCGAAACACATGGCCCACGAACGAGCTCACCGCCACGATCCGGCCTCGATCCTTCGCGGCCTCGATAGACGGGCGCGCGGCATCGGCCAGGCGGAAAAATCCCGTGAGGATCGCGTCGACCGACCGGCGGAACCCGGCGTCGTCGAGCTCACCCACCAGGCGGCGATCGGCAAATCCGGCATTGGCAACCACGGCGTCAAGCCCGCCGAAGGCCGCCGTGACCTCTCCGACCAGGCGCGCCGCCGTCTCAGGCTCCGCGAGATCGCCCAGCGAGACCACGCACTCCGCACCCTTGGTGCGGCATTCGGCGGCAACCGCTTGTGCGTCGGCGCCCCGCTCGCGCGTGTGGACCAGAAGCTTCACGCCCGGCGCGGCGATGCGCCGGCAAAGCGCGGCACCGATGCCACTCGCGGCACCCGTGACCAGCACGCGAAGCGGAGCGAGGCTCATCGTTCCCGCCACGCGCGCGGCGCACTGCCGGGCAGGCCGAAATCGCGCGGCCGCAATCCCGCCTGGAACCAGGTGATGAAGCTCACGATGTCGAATACCGGAAGCTTCAAATGCTCCGCGAGCGCGCGGGAATAGGGCGCCATGTTCGTGCATTCGAGGACGACGGCGCCGAGGTCGGGTTGTCGCTGCTTGAGCGCACTGCCGGCCTCGAGGATGTCCTGTTCCGCCGCAGCCGCGTCGAGCTGCAGCTCGTTGCCGATCAGCACGCGCGTGAATTCCCGGCCGTCGTCGGTGCCCATGACGGGCGTTTCGGGATCGACGCCCGCGGCCCGCAAGTGCTCGGGCGTCAACGACCGCGCGCTCACGGTGAGGATGCCGGCACGCTTGCCCGGCGGCAGCAGCGCCTGTACCGCCGGCACCTGCATGAGGCTCGAGGTCGCCATGGGCACGCCGACATGCGCCGCGAGCTCGCGCTGGTAAAGCGAGAGAAAACCGCAGTTGGTGGTGATGCCGTCGGCGCCGAGCTCGACCAACTCCTTCGCGGCCTCGAGGAAGGCCGGCAGCAGTCCCCTCGCCCGCTCTTTGACCACGCGCTCGGGCGTCGCCCCGCGCACGACGCGATAGAGCACGGGAAACGGCCAGGTGCCGGCGTTCCCCATATCGCCGGGAATCCGCGGGAAGCGCGCCTCCAGCATCAGAATGCCGACGGCGGCGCCGTAGATCGCTTTTCCGCCTTGGGCCATGCGCGGGTTCATCTCGGTCATCCTTTACCAGCTCACGCAAATCGTCCGGCGCGGAAGGGCGCGATGTCGATCGCGGGTGCGCGGCCCGTAACGAGGTCGGCGACCAGCTTGCCGGTCATGGGCGACGCGGCCATCCCGACATGACCGTGGCCGAAGGCGTAGATCACGTCGGGCGAGCGCGCCGAAGGGCCCAGGCACGGCAGCGAGTCCGGCAGGCAAGGGCGGTGGCCCATCCACACCGACAGCTCCTCCTCGGGATAGCTCGCCCTCAGGCCCGGGAGCAGGCGCCGGCCTTGCTCCAGCAGGATGCGCGCGCGGCGCCAATCGGGCGGCGCCGCCAAGCCCGCGAGCTCCACGGTGCCGGCGAAACGCAAGCCCGTCTCCATGGGCGTGCTCACGAATTTGCCGTCGGCGTCGGCGACCGGCAGCCGGGGCATCACTTCCGGATTTCGGATCATGATGTGATAACCGCGCTCGGTCTCCAGCGGGACCGAGTCACCCAAGCCAGCCGCCAATGGCTTCGACCAGGCGCCGGCCGCTACCACGGCGGCATCGCAGGGAAAGTCACCGCGGTCGCTGCAGATCGCCGTGAGCCGGCCACCCTCGAGCACGAAGCCCGTCGCGCGGATCTGGTGGATTTTGCCGCCGTTGCGCCGGATCTCCTGCGCCAGCCCTTGCACCATGCGGTGGGGATTGCCGAGATGGCCGTTCTCCTCGACGAGGATGCCGCGGGTGAACTCTCGGGAGAGTGCGGGCTCGGTTTGACGGAGCTGGTCCGCATCGAGCTCGGTCACCGCTACGCCGTTGTCGCGCCGGAGCCGCCAAGCGGCCTGATCCTTGCGGAAGCTCTCCTCCGTCCGATAGGCCCAGAGATGACCTGCGCGATGGATGAGGTCGTCGACGCCGGCGGCCTTTGCCAGCGGCAACAGCGTCTCGACCGAGGGCGCCAGCAGCGCGCGCAGCGCTCGCGCCTGTGCCTTGACGCGCTCCGGCGCGCCCGCGCGGATGAAGCGGATGAGCCAAGGCGCCGCCATCGGCAGATAACGCCAGCGGATCGCGAGCGGGCCCAGAGGGTCGAGCAACCAGCGCGGCACGTTCCGGACGGTTCCGGGCATGGACATCGGCACCACCGAGGAGCCGTTGAGGCATCCGGCATTGCCAAAGGACGCGCCCTCGCCGGGCGCGCCGGGATCGAGCACGAACACGCTGTGGCCGTCGCGCTGCAGGAAGCTCGCCGCCGTGATGCCCACCATTCCCGCGCCGATCACGCCGACGGTCTTGCCCATGCGTCTCCTTCAGCGGCTCGGCTCAACCGGAGTCCGCGCAAGCGCCCTCAGTTTCTGATAGGCCTCGGCCGCGAGCGCCGCAAGGCCGCCCATGTAGCTCCGCATCAGCGCGATCACGATGAGCGCGAACATCACCATGTCCCACTCGGCGTATTTCTGGAGATAGGTGAGCATGATGTGGACGAGCGGCGCGCCCACCAGCGGTCCCACGAAGGTGCCGAGACCGCCCACCACGACCATGATGATCAGCTTCGCCATTTCAGTGAAGTCGGTCATCTGCGGGCTCAGCGTCACCATATAGTGGGCGAAGAACACGCCCGCGAGGCCCGAGACGCCGCTGGTGAGGGTGAAGACCAGCACCTTGACGCGGGTGGTGTCGACACCCAGCGTCTGCGCCCGAAGCTCGTCGTCCTTGATCGCGCGCATGAAATAGCCGATCGGCGACCGCACCAGGACATACATGCCGACGACGATCGCCGCGGTCAGCGGCAGGAAGGTATAGTAGTAGAGCACGGGCTCGAGGCTGCCGTAGAGCGACGGCACGCTGAGTCCCTGCTCGCCGCGCGTGATCGAATAGGCCGCGGTGAGCAGCACGTGAACCGTCTCGGCAAAGGCCCAGGTGGCGATCGCCAGATAGATCGCGCGCATGCGCAGCACCATGCGACCCAGCGCAAATCCGAGCGCCGCCGCCACCGCGACGCCGCTCGGCATCGACAGCCAAAGCGGAAATCCCAGCCACACCACCAAGAGCCCGCTGGTATAGGCGCCGATCACCGCGAAGGTCTGCTGTGCCAGCGAGAATTGCCCGGTCATGCCCGCGAGCAGGTTCCAGCTCGCCGCCAGGATCGTGTAGTAGAAGCCGAGAGTGAGGACGTGAACGAGAAAGCTGTTGAGCACCGCCGGCAGCGCCGCGAGCACGACGAGCACCGGAAGCGCCACAAAGGCAACACGCCGCCAGTCCACGAAGGCGAAAGCACCGATCATCCGAGGAGGCACTCCTGGATCAGCGATGCGATCCGCTCCGGCGGGAAATCGCGCGCGGGCCCCTCGGCCTTGATGCGCCCGAGGTTGACCATGTAGACGTGATCAGCGTGGGCGACCGCCTGCTCGATGTTCTGGTCGACCAGCAGGATCGTGCTGCCGATGGTCTGCCGCGCCGTCAAGAGCAGCTCGTAGACCTGATCCACCAGATTGGGAGCAAGCCCCGCGGTCGGCTCGTCCACCAGCATGAGCACCGGCTCGGTCATCATCTCGCGCGCGACCGACAGCATGCGGCCCTGGCCGCCGCTCAGCTCCGAGGCGCGGGTGCGCCGGCGCTCGGCGAGCGGCGGGAAGATCTCGTAGACCCGGGCCATTTGGCGCTGGAGGCGGGTCTTGTCGCGGCGGAAGATCCAGCCGCCCATGCGCAGGTTCTCTTCCACCGTCAGATACGGAAACGTGTTGATCTCCTGCGGCACGTAGCCGATCCCCCTCGCTTTCACCTCGAAAGGATCGAGTGCCGAGATCGGAGCACCCTGGAAGCGGATCGAGCCCGCATGAGGCTTCAGGAAGCCGAAGACCGCGCGCAGAAGCGTCGATTTCCCGGCTCCATTGGGGCCGATCACCAGCGTCAGGCTCCGCGGCCGTACGGCCAGCGACAGGCCTTGCAGGATGTCGATGCCGCTCTGGTAGCCTGCATAGACCTCATCGACCGCGAGGATGGCGTCGGCGGTCATGCCCAGGCCTTGCCGAGATAGGCATCGACCACCTCCCGACGCGCGGCGACCTCGTCGAGCGTGCCTTCGGCGACCACGCGCCCATCGATCAGGACGGTCACTTTGCGGCAGAGGCGCCGCATCACCGCCATCTCGTGGCTCACGATCACGAAGGTGATCCCGCGCGTCCTGTTGGCGTGCAGGATCAGATCGATGATCGCGTCCTTGATCACGGGATTGATGCCGGCGAAGGGCTCGTCGAGCACGTAGCACTTGAGGCCGGGCACCATGAAGCCGCAGGCGACCTGCAGGAGCGCACGCTGGCCGCCCGAAAGCCGTTTCGCCGGCTCGTCCGCGAGGCGGGCGAGCGTGGTAATCGCCAGGAACTCGTCGACGCGCCGGAGGCCGTCCTCGCGACCACCGCCGTCCCTCTGCCGGGCGAGATAGGGCAGCATCAGGTTCTCGCGCACCGTCAGGTTGCCGAAGATGCGGCAGACCTGGAAGGTGCGGAGCAGGCCTCGTTGCGCGATCTCGTGCGGCTTCAAGCCCACGAGACTGCGGCCATCCATGCGGATCTCGCCGCTCGTGGGCTCGTAAATGCCGGTGATCAGGTTCGAGAGCGTGGTCTTCCCGGCGCCGTTGGGTCCGATGAGGCCGCGGATCTCGCCGGCCTCGACCGCGATGCTCACGAGGTCGTTGGCCACGAGGCCGCCGAAGCGCTTGGTCAGGTCCTGGGTTTCTAGGAGCACCGGCATCGGTCAGGCCTGTCGCACCCGCTCGCCGAACAGGCCGTTGGGGCGGACGAGCAGCACGAGCACGACCAGCAGGAAGCCGTACACGTTTTGGTAGGGCGACGAGATGAAGGCGGCACCGAGCGATTCGACGACCCCGAGGAGCACGCCCGCGACGAGCGCGCCGGGTATCGAGCCCAGCCCGCCGATCACGATGATCTCGAAGCCCTTGACCGTGGTCACTGCGCCATCCGTCGGGAAGACGGAGAAGACCGGCGCCAGCAACGCGCCCGCGATGCCCGCGAGCGCCACGCCGATCCCGAAGGCAACCTGATCGAGCCGGAGGATATTGACTCCCGCGGTCTGCACGCCGATCCGGCTTTGCGCGGCGGCGCGGAGCGCCAGGCCGTACCAGGTCTTTTGCAGCACCGCGTAGAAAATCGCGAGCGCCGCGAGCGCGCAGAGACACGCCGCGACCCGAGCACCCTCGACGGGCAATGGCCCTATCATGACGCTCAATGGCAGGTTCGTGCGCGGCTTGTATTGGTAGGGACCCACGAGAGCGGTCGCCAGGTTGCGCAGCAGGAGCAGCAGCGAGATCGTGACCACGGTCGCGTATTCGTCCCGCCGCTCGAGCGCTTGCCGGAACATCGGCTTGATCAGTACCGGCTC
>Ga0209517_10001344_pt1 | contig 37515 bp, 36 predicted proteins | sample PeaSoiMetSII2010_FD_187695 | JGI IMG/M metagenome (GOLD analysis project Ga0209517, IMG submission 187695) | Peat soil microbial communities from Weissenstadt, Germany - SII-2010 (SPAdes) (version 2) | ecosystem: Environmental > Terrestrial > Soil > Wetlands > Peat | place: Germany...
CCCGCCATCGGCATGCCGATACGCTCGCCCTGCGGGCGCTTGCCGTCCTCCGGCAGCCTCGCGGAGCCGATCGCGTTGAAGGCGCGCACGAGATGCGCCCCGGGCAGGAGCTCCGCCGCGGCGACGCCCGCGCCCTTCTCGCGGGCCTGGACGGCGACCTCGCCATCGCGCCGCGCCATCGGATTGGTGGCATCGAGCACGAGGGCCTTGGCGGCGAGGTCGTGCGCGAAATCATGACCGATCTGCGGCATCGCGCGGTAGGGCACCGCGAGCAGCACGATGTCGGCGAACGCGACCGCCTCCGCCGGCGTGCCGGCGCGCGCGAGCGGCCCAATTCCGTCGACGAGGCCCTTCAACTCCTCGGGATGGCGCGACGAGAACATCACGGGGTGCCCGGCCTTCGCCCACAGCGTGCCGAGCGTGCTGCCGATACGGCCGGCGCCGATAGTACCGATCTTGAGCGGCGCGCCACTCGTCGTCTGCGCCAGGGCTGCCAGCGGCGTTGCCGCCAGCGCCAGCAACGCCGTGCCGCTTGCGGCCATGCGGAAGAAATCGCGGCGGCCCCGATCGATCAATTGATCCTGTGCCATTCTCGTCTCTCTCGATCGCGCTGCGGCCGTCGCCGTGATCGGCGCGCCGGGTGCTCGACCAAAGGTACCCCGCGGCAACCGGCGCCCGCAACGCTCGCCAGCGGCTTTGGTTAGCCGGTGGAGACGGAACGGTTCAACGCGCGATTGCTATTCAGCCAAGCGAGGCAATGAATTCGACCATCCTGCGTCGCTCCGCCGCAGCGGGCAGACGGCCGCGCCCGGCACCGAGATTGTCGGCCATATGCTCCGGATTCCCGGTCCCCGGGATCACCGCGGTCACGGCCGGGTTTGCGAGCAGATATTTGAGGAAGAACTGGCCCCAACTCCGAGCGTCGAATTCCGCGGCCCAGTCCGGCAGCGCGCGGCCCTGCACCGCGCGGAAGAGGCGATTGCGGCCGAAGGGGAGCGCGGTCAGCACCGCCGCGCCGACCTCGACGGCCGCCGGGATCACCCGCCTTTCCGCCTCGCGATCGTCGAGCGAATAATCGATCTGCAGGAAATCCGGCCGCTCGTGCCGGAGCACCGCTTCGGCGGCGTCGAAGGCGCCGCGATAGGTCGTCGTGATGCCGATGTAACGGCAGAGGCCCTGCGCCTTCCACTCGCGCAGCATCGCCAGATCCTGCTGCGGATCGCGGACATTGTGGATCTGCATCAGATCGAGCCGGTCGGTGCGCAGCCGCTGCATTGAGGCACGCAACTCCACCGGACCGTTGCCGCGGTCGTAGCGCTCGAGCTTGGTCGCGAGAAAGACGCGGCCCCTCGATCCGGTCTCGGCGAGGAGGTCGCCCACCACGCTCTCCGCCCGCCCGTAGGACGGCGCGGTGTCGATGAGCCTTCCGCCGCCGGCGACCAGCGCTCGGATCACCGCCGCCCGCGCGCTGAGCTGCGCGGGATCACCGCCGATGTCGAAGACGTTGACCGTGCCCAGCCCGATCACCGGGAGCGGCTCGCCGGAATGCGGAATGGGGCGGGTGCGCACAGGCGCCGCCTCGCCTTGCGCCTCGGCCGGGCTCGTCCCGCCGCGCGCCCAGAGCGCCGCACCAAGCCCGATCGACAGCGCCAGCGCGTGGCGGCGCGACAACGCCATGCCAGGGCAATCCTTCATCTCGGTCTCCCTGCCGGATCCAGAGCGCCTATGATCCGAGAACCCCGGATGACCGGGGATTCCATGGGATGATGTTCCAGTTCGGCCTTAGGGACAAGGGAGTCTGAATCGTGAGGCCGAGCGTCTCGTTCATCGGCAGGCGCTCCTGAACTCGCTGTCTTTGGAGCCGGCAGCAGGCCAATTCGGCTATCTTCACGCTCTGAACGTCATCGTCACAGGCCAAACTTTCCGGCAAGCGAACAGACGGGCTGATCGACATGAAAGTGGTTGAAATCTCCCAATACGGCGGGCCGGAGATGCTCCGTTTGGCCGAGCGAACGCTGCCCACGATCGGACCGACGGAGGTGCTCGTGCGGGTTCTCGCGGCGGGCGTGAACCGGCCCGATGTGCAACAGCGAAAAGGGCTTTATCCGCCCCCACCCGGCGCATCGGACATCCCCGGGCTGGACATTGCCGGCGTCGTCGAGACCGCGGGCGCGCAGGTATCGTCGCCTGCGAAGGGAGAGGCCGTCTGCGCCCTGGTCAGCGGCGGAGGCTATGCCGAATATTGCGCCGTCCCCGCGGTGCAATGCATGCCGCTGCCGCGCGGTCTCACCTTCATCGAAGCGGCATCGCTTCCGGAAGTTTTTTTCACCGCCTGGAACAATGTCATCTGGCTTGGCGCCTTGGCCGAAGGCGAGACGCTGCTGATCCAGGGCGGGACCAGCGGCGTCGGCATGGCCGCAATCCAGCTCGCCAAACAATTGCGTAATGCGCGCGTCTTCGCTACCGCCGGCACAGACGAGAAATGCCGCGTCTGCCGCGAGATCGGGGCGGATGAGGCGCTGAATTATCTTGCCGGCGACTGGGCCGCGGCAGCGCGCTTGCGGGCTGGCGCAGGGGGCATCGACGTTATCCTCGACGGCCAGGCTGGCGATTATACTGCGCGCGAGATGGCACTGCTCGCGCCCGGCGGACGGCTCGTGCTGATCGCCAGCCATCGCGGCACGACGGCGGAGGTCGACCTCCGCGACATCGTGCGTCGCCGGCTGACGCTCACCGGCTCGGTCATCCGCTCTCGTCCGTCCGAATATAAGGGACGCATCGCCAGAGAGTTGGTCCGCGAGGTCTGGCCGCTCATCGAGGCGGGACGCATCCGGACGCACATCCACGCCGTATTGGCGCTCGAGGACGCGGCGGCCGCGCACGCCATACTCGACGCCAACAAGCAGATCGGGAAGGTCGTTCTCGCGGTCGATCCCAGGGCCCTCGCTTCTCCCTGAAGATTTCGCCGGCGCTCCGGCAATCGAACCGCGGCGGTCGCAGTGAAAACCCTTGTTTCTGTGTTCGAAACATCGGGATCATTTTTGTATTTCTAGCGGCGGGAAAGCGGTATGGTCGGCGTAATCGATCGGCAAGGAGGATGCGCCATGTATGACGCGAGCGACCCGCGAGCGAGTTTGGCGGCGACGCCGGCCTCACCTACGCTTACTATCGGATCCTTCGGTGCGGCGGAATACGTGCGCTTTTATCAGATCCCGCCGCAGGAAAAGGATCCCGGGGGCCAAAGCTGGTATGCCCGCGGCCAGAACTTCGTGTTGGCATTGACCGAGGCTCTCGCGGGCGGCGAGATGGCGCGCGCCGCCCAGCCCGACGAATATGCCGTGCTGCTGCCGGACGCGGCGACCCGCATCGAGATCACGACCAAGGACGGAACGCAGCGCGTCGGCGGGCGATCGCTCGCGTTCGTGCCGCCAGGGCGCTCGAGCCTTCGCGTCGTCGAGCCGGGCCGGATCATTCGTTTGTTCACGACGCGCTCCAGCGATCTCGCGGCAAAATGCGTGAATGCCGCGTCCTATGCCGCAGCGAAGCCGCTCGTCGCTCCTGCCACGCCCTGGCCCGAGCCCAAAGGCGGCTATCGGTTGCATGTCTACACGCTTGATGTTCCGTCGGAGAAAGGGCGTTTCGGCCGGATCTGGCGCTCGACCACATTCATGGTCAATTACCTCGACGGCTATCAGGGGCCGCGCGATCCGACCAAGCTCTCGCCCCACCATCATGACGATTTCGAGCAATGTTCGCTCGCGCTTGGGGGCGAATTCATCCATCACCTGCGGTGGCCCTGGACACCCAACAAGAAGTCGTGGCGCGAGGACGAGCACGAGCTCTGCGGAAGCCCGTCCATCGCCGTGATTCCGCCGCCGGCCATCCATACGACCGAGGCGGTCGGGCAGGGGACAAATCAGCTCGTCGATATTTTCTGCCCGCCGCGCATCGATTTCTCTCAGAAGCCGGGATGGGTGCTGAACGCCGACGATTATCCGATGCCTTGAACCGTCAACGCTTCAACCCGACAATCCAGCCATGGTCTCTGCAACATCCTTCCGTCAGCGCCTGCTCGCGCTCGAGCCTCTCGTCGGCAGCTTTCTCAAGACGCCGACTAGTCACGCCACCGAGATTCTCGGCGCCATTGGCTTCGACTTCCTGGTGATCGATCAGGAGCATGGGCCGTTCGATCGAACGTCGACCGACGTCGCGCTCTTGGCGGCTCGCGCCGCTGGAATTCCGGCTCTGGTTCGGGTGCCGGGACCGGATGCATTGCTGTCGGTTCTGGACTGCGGCGCCATCGGCGTTTTGGTGCCGCACGTTGCCAGCGTCGCTTACGCCCGGCAGGTGGCCGCGGCCTGTCGCTATCGCAACGGCAAGCGCGGGTTTGCGACCAGCACCCGCGCCGGCGGCTATACCGCAGTACCGATGTGGAAGCACATCGCCGACTCCGACGCCGCGGTGACGGTGATCGCACAGATCGAGGACCCCGAGGCGCTCGATCAACTCGATGGCATCGCCGCGGTCGATGGCATCGATTCCTTGTTCATCGGGCGCGGCGACCTCACCGCCGCGTTCGACGACCAATCGGCCGAACCGCCGGCGGTACGCCACGCCGTCGAGCGCATTGCCGTGGCGTCGCGCCGGGCGGGAAAGCCAATCAGCGTCTATGTCGGCAATGCCGGCGAGGCGGCTTGGTTGAAGGGGCTCGGCGCCAGCGCATTCGTCTTGTCCTCCGACCAGGGGTTCCTCAGGCAGGCCGCGATCAAGGGCCTCAGCGAAGTGCGCGACACGGTCAAGCGCACGGGTTAAGAGCGGGACCGTGATGCCCCGGATAGCCAATGCCAGCGGCGGGGACGGCGTGCAAGCCGTGATCCTGGCGCTCCAGATTCTCGAGTATCTCGCCGGGCGGCAGGATCCCATCGGCGTCACCGCCCTGGCGCAGGAGTTGAAGTCGACGAAGAGCCGCATCTACCGGCATCTGCGGACGCTGCTGCAGCAGGGCTACATCGTTCAAGCCGAGGCGACGGAAAAGTACCGGGTCGGCGGCCGTCTCGTGACCTTGGGACAGGCGGTGAGCGAGAATTTTCACCTGGTCAATGTCGGCCGCAATGTGATTCGTGAACTCAGGGACGAACTGGGACATTTCACCGTGCTTTCGCAGCCCGAAAGCGAAGGCATGCGCGTGGTCACGACGCTCTCCGGCAAATCGATGGTCGAAGTCCAGGTGAAGCAAGGCTCGCTGCTCGGGTTCCACTATTCCGCACAGGGAAAGATCGCTCTGGCCTTCAGCGACCCGGCTTTGATCGAGCGAATCGCGCGGACGAAGCTTGCCATGATTACGCCGAGCACGATCACGAAACCGCGCGTTCTCCGCCTGGAAATAGAACGGATTCGGCATCAGGGCTGGGCGACGGCGCCGAACGAAGCGCTGGTCGGCATTAACGCGCTCGCAGCCCCGATTTTCGCGCCGACCGGCGCCTTGTTCGGCACCGTCGCCGTCGTTGACTCGATTCAATTCATCGCAGAATATCCGCGAAAATCGCAGATCGCGCGGGTCATGGCCGCGGCGTGGCAGATTTCGCGGGCGCTCGGCACCGACATGCAGCGGATCAGCGCCGCACGCGGCGTTCCAGCTTTTGCGGCGGCGTGAGCCGTTTGTCGATCGGAGATTGCGTCGGTCGTTAAGAGGAAGATCTCAGGGAGGAAGCGAAAAATGACGGTGAAAAAAGCGATTGTTCTCGTGGCGGCGCTTGCTGCGGCGCCGGGGCTCGGCGCTTCGGCGCAGTCGGTGATCAAGATCGGCTCGTCGCTCGGCCTGACCGGCTATGGATCGTTGACCGACAGCCATTGGCGAGATGGGCTCGAGCTGGCGATCGCCGCGCTCAACGCCAAGGGGGGAGTGCTGGGACATGGGCTCGATCTGGTGTACGAGGACAACCAGTCGACGCCGCAGCAGGCCGTCGTCGTCTATCGCAAGATGATGTCGGAGGACGGCGTCAAGGTGTTCGACAGCGGCTGCATTTCGGCCGGCAATTTCGCCGCCGCGAGCTTTGTCACGCGCGCAAGCATTCCGATGTTCTTGTGCTCGATCCTGCCGCGGTTGCCAGAGGAGCAGAAATGGGCCTTCAGCTTCCTGCCGCCGCCGAAGTTCGAAGTCGACGCGCGTTACGAGTACCTCAAGAACAAGACCGACATCCGCAAGGTCGGGATCCTCTCCGATCCTAGCCCCTATGGCATGATGATGCGCGGGCTCGCCGAGAAAGACGCGGCCGAATACGGCCTCGCGGTCGTCGCCAATGAGTCCTACCAGCAGGAGGACGCCGATTTCAGCATTCAGATCGGCCGCGTCAATTCAGCGGGCGCCGGTGCGATCATCATGATCGGTCAAGGCAACGCCGTCGTAACGGTCGCCAACAATATCAAACATCTGGGACTCACCAAGCTGCTGCTGATGGGCAGCGTCAACGAGCGCGATCTGCTGCTGTCGGCCGGAAAGGTGTTGGGGCCGCAATATCTCTTCCCTTCGCCGGCGATCCAGGTTGCGGAAGACGATCTTTCGATGATCGCCGATCCGAAGTCGCGCGCCGCTGCCGAAGCCTTCGTCGGGCCGCTGAAGGCGAAATTCGCCAACACCGATCCCGGCCAGGCGGCGCGGGCATGGGATTCGGTGATGATGTTCGCGCTGGCGGCGGAAAAGGCGAAGGCGACGGATGGCGCTGCGCTGCGCGACGCCTTCGAGAGCCTTGGCCATTATGCCGGTGCGGGCGCCGCCTATGATTTCTCTCCCGAGGAGCACGTCGGGATAACCAAGAATCCCTACGAGATCGCCAATGTCATAGACGACAAGCTGACTTTCAAACAATGAGCGCGACCGAGCCCGGGGCGCCGCCGCTACTCGATGTCGTCGACCTTGCCGCGAGCTACGGCCACATCGCGGCGCTCAAGCCCACCAGCATCCATGTGCAGGAGGGCGAACTCGTCACCGTGCTCGGACCCAATGGAGCGGGGAAAACCACTCTCCTTCGCGCCATAACGCGGCTGATCAACAGCAAAGGCCGGGTGATGTTCAAAGGCAAGAACGTCACCTCTCTGCGCACCCACCAGCTTGCCGAACGCGGCATCATTATGGTTCAGGAGGGGCGAGGGCTCTTCGGCGACATGAGCGTGCGCGAGAATCTGCTCTTGGGCGCTTACAGCCTCGGCCACGCTGGGGCGGAGGTCGACGGGCGTCTGGGAAGGGTCTTTCAGTTGTTTCCGCTGTTGCGCGAGCGGTTCAATCAGTTGGCATCCCAGATGTCGGGCGGCGAACAGCAAATGCTCGCGGTGGGACGCGCGCTGATGGCGGGGCCGAAGCTCCTGATGCTCGATGAGCCGTCGTTGGGCCTCGCGCCCCGCGTCGCTACCGAGATCATCGAGACCCTGGGGGAGCTCAACCGCGGTGGTCTTGGCATTCTATTGATCGAGCAGAAGGCGCCGCTCGCGCTGAAGCTCGCGCGCCGCGTCTATGTGCTGTCCTCCGGCTATCTTCGGGCGGAGCTGGCGGCCGATGAGATCGGATCGCATCATGATCTCGCGCGCTACTATCTTAACTAGGCTGCGGGCCGCAAGCCCACTGGCAGTCGCTGGCGCCGCAGCCTTCGTGCTGCTGTTCGGCGCGGTCTTCGCTTCGGGCGGCTACCTCGTGACCGTCCTCGAATTCGCGGCGATCTACTGCATCTTCTGCATCGGTCTGAATTTCTTCATGGGCTATACGGGCCAAGCGTCGTTTGGCCAGAACGCCTTCGCGGCAATCGGCGGTTACGGCACTGCGATTCTTTGCGTCAATTATGGTTGGGAGCCGATTCCGGCGCTGATCGTATCGATGGCCGTCTCCGGCATCGCTGCGCTCGTCGTCGGCTATCCGACGCTGCGGCTGCGCGGCCATTACCTCGCCATGGCGACGTTCGCGCTCGGCCTCATCACCTACGATACGTCGGTCCAATGGACCAGCCTGACCCAGGGTTACATGGGATATTCCGGCATTGCGCCGCTCGGCATCGGTTCTTTTGTCATCGACAGCGAGCGGATGAAGCTGGTGACGCTCATCGTCCTGGTTCTCATTGGACTTTGGGTGTCGCGCCGATTGCGCAATTCGCGCTTCGGCCGTGCCTTGCGGGCGATCGCCGGGAGCGAGAACGGCGCCGCGGCGCTCGGCATACGTGTCCGTCAGTACAAGCTCGCGGCCTTCGTCGTCGCCGCCCTTTACGCTTCGGCATCGGGCTCGCTTTTCGCCAACATCGTCGGCTTCATCAGCCCCGAGGTCTTCGGGCTGCAGATGGTCGTCGTCACCTTCACGATGCTCTATCTCGGCGGCGTCGGAACCGTGGTGGGCCCCGCAATCGGCGCCGTCATCGTCCAATTGCTGCCCGAATTGTTCCGGGGCGTCGGGCGGTTCCAGGAGAGCGCCTACGCGATCGTGCTTCTGCTGATGCTGATCTTTCTGCCGAAGGGGATATTCTCGCTCGACCGGCTGCGCTGGCCGCTGAGGGCGGAGGGCTGAGCCATGGCACTTCTCGCGGTGCGCGGGCTGACCAAGCACTTCGACGGCCTCGCCGCCAACAGCGAAATCGACCTTGATGTGCCGCAAGGAAGCCTGTTCGCGGTCATCGGTCCCAATGGCGCCGGCAAGACGACGTTCTTCAACATGGTCTCCGGATTCCTGAAACCGACAGCCGGCACGATCGAATTTGCCGGCCAGGACATCACGCGAACGCCTCAGGACCAGATCGCGTCGATGGGACTGATTCGCACCTTCCAGCTCGTCCAACTCTTCACGGGCATGACCGTCGCCGAGAATGTCGAGGTGGGATTTCATCTCGCCACCAAGGGCGGGATCGGCGCTGCGCTCCTGCGGCCGCGGTGGCTTCGCCGGCAAGAAGCGCGGGTTCACGCCGAGGCAAGAGCGCTTCTCGATTATGTCGGGCTGGGCGAGCAGGCCGAGCGCAATGCCGAGCTGTTGCCCTATGGGCAACAGCGTCTCCTCGAAGTGGCGCGCGCCCTCGCCGCCAAGCCCGAGTTGCTGTTGTTGGACGAGCCGGCCGCCGGGCTGAACGCGCCGGAGACCGAGGCTCTTGCGGCGATTCTACAGCGGATCAACGCCGAGGGCACAACCCTGCTTCTGATCGATCACGACATGGCACTGGTGACGCGCATCGCGCAGCGGATCGCCGTGCTGGATTTCGGCCGGAAGATCGCCGAGGGCACGCCGGATGAGATCAAGGCTCATCCGGATGTGATTGCCGCTTATCTCGGCGGCGCGGAATCAGCCTATGCCTAGCGTCATCGAATTGATCCAAAGCCTGGTGAATGGCGTCGGCATCGGTCTCGTCTACGGGCTGGTCGCGATCGGCTTCTGCGTCATCTACAACGCGTCGGGAATCGTCAACTTCGCCCAAGGCGTATTCGTAATGCTCGGCGGCATGTTCGCCGACGTCCTGCTCACCCAGGTCGGGCTGCCGATGCTGGCGGCCGCGTTGATCAGCATACTGCTCGTTTCCGTCGTCGGGCTGCTCATGCAGAGTCTCGTCATCGGCCCAATGTGGGTGCGAAGGGCGCCCTTGTTCGCGATTATCCTGGCGACTCTCGCGGTGCAGATATTGATCGAGCAGATCGTCATGCTGACCCTTGGCGACCGGCCCCGGACCTATCCCGAATTCACTTTGGGCGGTCCGCTGAAGCTCGGCCCGATCGCCGTCGACTATCAGCTTTTTTGGATCCTCGGCTGCGGCGGGCTCGCGGTGGCTGCGCTCTCGGCGTTCTTCAATCGCACCCGCGCCGGTCGCGCGCTTCGCGCCTGCTCACAGAACCGCGAGGCCGCGGCGCTCCTCGGCATTCCGGTGAGCCGCATGCTGCTGCTGTCCTTCGCGCTCAGCGCGGCGCTCGGCGCCGCCGCCGGCATCTTGATCACGCCCACTCAATATACCGCCTACGGCGTCGGCGGCCCCTTTGGGGTCAATGGCTTCATTGCCGCGATCATCGGCGGCTTCGGTAGCGCCTCGGCGGCGCTTGTCGGTGGCGTGCTGCTCGGCGTTGCGCAGGCGGCGGCGATCGTCGTCTTCGGCGCTGGATTCAAGAACGTCGTTGCGCTCACGATCCTGCTGATCGTGCTGCTGTTCTTTCCCAGCGGCGTCCTCGGCGGGCAGAAGAAGTGAGTTTGACCAGGCTCGTTGCTGCGAGCCGATGATCGGAGGTGCCCATGAGCGACCCGTCCACCGAATCCAAAGTGAAGGAATTCTACCCTGACGTCCCGGAATCCGTCATTGTCGACCTGTTGCGCGGCGCGGTGGACCTCCATTGCCACAGCGGCCCGTCGGTCATGCCGCGCTCCCTCAATCACATTCAGGCGATCAAGGAGGCGGAAGAGGCCGGCATGCATGCCGTCCTCTTCAAGGACCATTACTACTCCGTCACGCCCGTGGCGGAGCTGTTGAAGGAATTTTTCACCGACATGCGGCTTACGCTGCTGACGGGCGTGCCGCTCAACAACACCACAGGCGGGATAAACCCCTATGCCGTGGACCACGGCTTGAAGCTTGGCGCGAGGCTGGTGTGGATGCCGACCTTCAGCGCGGCCAATCATATTCGCCACGGTCACCGGCATGTCATCCTTCCGACCAAATCCGAAATGATGCGTCCCACCGGACTCACCGTCGTCACCGACAAGGGCGATCTCAAGGACGAGGTCAAGCCGATCCTCGATCAGATCGCGGCGTTCGATTGCGTGCTGTCCTCCGGCCATCTCCACATCAGCGAAATCTGGCCGCTCTTCGATGAGGCCAAGAAGCGGGGCGTGAAGCGGCTGCTGGTCAATCATCCGACTTTCGTGGTCGACGCCAATTTGCGCGACATCAAAGAGCTTGCAGGAATGGGAGCTTATATCGAGCACTCGTCCTGCATGTTCATCAATGAGGCCTATACCAAGAAATTCACCGGCGCGGATCTGAAGCAGCTTGTCGAGGCGGCGGGTATCGATCGAACGATTCTCGGGTCCGATCTTGGCCAGGTCAACAACCCGCGCCCGGTGCCGGGGTTCCGCTCGGTGATCAAGCTTTGCCTCGGCCTCGGCTATGGCGAGGAGGAGATCCGCAAGATGATCAGCCGCAACGCCTGCGACCTGATGGGCATCGCTCGGCCGCAAGCGGCGCAAAAAGCCGCCGAGTGATCGCGAGGCAAGGACGGCGGGGAACCGCTCCGCAAAGCCCCAGCGAGAAAGAGCGACATGCAGGTCCTCGCCGTCTATGCCCATGCCGAGCCGACGTCCTTCACCGGCGCTTTGAAGGATGTCGCCGTTCGCACCTTGCGCGCCGCCGGCCATGGGGTCGAGGTCTCGGATCTTTACGCCGAAGGCTTCAACCCGGTTGCGGGCAGGCACGATTTCACCACGGTCGCCGACCCCGATCGGTTCCACTATCAGACCGAGCAAGGGCACGCGCACGCGACCGGCGGGTTCGCGCCCGATTTGGTGCGCGAGCAGCACCGGTTTCTAAAGGCTGATCTTCTGATCGTGCTTTTTCCGATCTGGTGGGGTGGCATGCCGGCGATTCTCAAGGGATGGTTCGACCGGGTGCTTGCCTACGGCTTCGCCTATGCCGACGGCCGCCGCTTCGACACCGGCTATTTCCACGGAAAGCGCGGCATCCTTTGCCTCGTTTCCGGCGGAACCCAAGCCCGATTCTCGGTGGGTGGCGTCTATGGCGACATCAGCCAAGTGCTCTGGCCGGTGCAACGATGCATGATCGAGTATCTTGGCATCGAGGCTCTTGAACCGTTCGTTGCCTATGGCGCGCCGCGAATCGACCACGCTGCGCGTGAGGCCTATTTGCGCGCTTGGGAGATGCGCCTTTTGCAGATTGCCGCCCCGACGGACAAGGCCGCGGAATAGCGAGGAAAGAGTGATGACGTCAGCTCCATCAGGTCAAAAGCCGCAAGCCCAAACCGACGATCCCTCGATCGACGCGCTGCTGCGCGGCGCCATCGATCTCCATTGTCACAGCGGCCCCTCGGTGATGCGGCGCCGGTTCGACCACATCGACGCGATCGAGGATGCGGCGGCGGCCGGGCTGAAAGCCATCTTGTTCAAGGACCACTATTACTCGGTGACGCCTGTCGTTGAGCTTCTGAAGGATCGCTATGCGAAAACCGGCGTCGCGCTATTCTCCGGTCTCGCGCTCAACAATAGCGTCGGTGGCTTAAACCGCTACGCCGTCGATCATATGATCAAGCTCGGCGGACAGATCGTCTGGATGCCGACCTGGTCGGCGGCGAACCACATCGACCATCATCGCAAGGACAAGGATTTCGACAAGAAATTTCCGACAACGAAGGAACAGATGCTGGCCCCGACGCCGTTGTCGGCGCTCGACGCCAGGGGAGCGCTCCTGGACGAGGTAAAATTCATCCTCGACATGATCGCCGACAGCAACCTGATCCTGTCGTCGGGTCATCTCCACATTCGTGAGATCTTTCCGCTTTTCGAGGAGGCAAAGCGACGCGGCGTGCGGCGCCTTCTGGTGAACCATCCGACCTATCTCGTCGACGCGACCCTGAGCGACATCTCGGCGTTGGTTGCGCTGGGCGCCTATGTCGAGCATTCGATCTGCATGTTTGTGCCAGGATCGATCTTCAAATTCTACGACGGCAAATTTCTGAAGCAGTTGCTCGAGGCCGGCACGATCGAGAAGACGATTCTCGGCTCCGATCTTGGGCAGCTCGGCAATCCGACGCCGGTCGAGGGATTTCGCTCCGTGATCAAATTGTGTCTCGAGATCGGCTGTACGCCGCAGCAAATCCGACAGATGATCGCGATCAATCCGGCGAGGCTTTTGGAATTACCGGCCTAAGAGGCGAGGAACCCGATGGACGATGATCCTCGGCTCAAAGTCGAGCTCGGCCGGCTGGTTCTTCCAAACCCCGCGATCCGCGGATCGGGAGAGCCGGTGATGACCGAAGAGGCGGCGCGAGCCAGTCAATTCAACCCGTAGAACCGTTTCATGTTGGTATAGAGCAAGTTCTTCTTCACCTGCGGAGTGTACTGGTTCGACTCCAGAAACTCCTCGAGTTCGCTCTTGATCGCCGCGTTGGTCGGCTCGTGCGGATAGTCGGAAGCGTACAGGATCTTCTCCGAGCCGATGGCGTCGATCGCGTATTTGAGGCTGAGTTCGCGCTCGCCCAACTCCATCGCGACCCAGAAATTCTCCCCGCGGATGTAGTCCGACGGCTTTTTCTTGAGGCGCTTGCGCGCCTTGATGCCGAACACCGAATTGTACTCGTAGTCGAGTCTGTCCATCATGAACGGGACCCACCCGCAGCCGCCTTCGAGATAGGCGACCTTCAGCTTCGGAAAATCGTCGAACACGCCGCCGTAGATCATGTCGGTGAGCTGGATCATCAGCGGCAGCGGATGCTCGAGCGCATGCACTTGAGCGAACTCGCGGAAATGGTCAAAGCCGAAGCCGCGCGACGGCGCACCGTGCAGCGCAAGCGGCATGTCGTGCTTCTCCGCTGCCGCATAGATCGGCCAGAAGGATTTGTCGCCGTATGTCTTGCCGGTGTTGGTGACCGACGGCAGCAACATGCCGACGAAATTGGTGCGTTGCGTGCGGCAGCGGATCAGTTCTTTCGCCGCTTCCTCTGGCTCCTGCACGGCCAGCAGACCGACGCCGTAGAGCCGCCTGTCCTGCTTGCAGTACAGGTCTTCGAGCCAGTTGTCGTAGGCGTTCGCAGTCGCGACCGCCCAGCGGTGGTCGGTAATGAGCCCGAGCGCGAGTCCGGCGGTCGGATAGAGCACGCTGCCCTCGGCGTTGATCATGTCCAGGATGCCGCCCCAGATCTTCGCGTCGGTGTGGCCGTATTTGCGGTCGGGATCGTCCTTTGCCAAGACGACGCCCCGCGCCCAGCCGTCGAGCGACGGGAAGATGCTCCACGGCTTAAAGAATCGCATGCCCTTGTAGTCGCCCTCGTAATAGCGTGCGAGCTGCTCGTCGTTCTCGAGCACGTGGCCGTCGCCGTCGAACACGGTGAAGCGCGCGCCTGGCATGGCGGTTCTCCCGATAGGTGGTGCCGATTTCTTTTGCAACCCTGCGGAATGCTAATTCGCAGCCGGGCCGCATGCAAGCAGCGGTCTGGGCGGGCCCGGGAATTGATCAGCCTCACGCCACTTTTCTCCCTCCGTGGCAATGCTGCCGTCACCCCTCGAGCTTGCCGAGGGCGCGCAGGATTCGATCGGGCGTCAGCGGAATCTGCGCGATCTCGGCGCCAAACGGCCGCAAACCGTCGTTGACCGCATTCAGCACGGCCGCCGCCGCGCCGGCCGTCCCGGCTTCGCCGACGCCTTTGGCGCCGAGTTCGGAGAACGATGTCGGCGTGCTGACATGCGAAACGATGATGTCGGGCATCTCGCCGGCCATCGGCACCAGATAATCGACGAGGCTGCCATTCTGCAACTGGCCGTCGGGGCCGTAGAGGCATTCCTCGAAGAGCGCCGCGCCGAGGCCTTGCACGACGCCGCCGCGGATCTGCTCGGTCACCAGCAGCGGGTTGATCATCCGCCCGCAATCGTCCACCACCCAATGCTTCAACAGCCGGACGAAGCCGGTCTCGACATCGATTTCGACATGGGCGGCTTGAATGCCGTTGGTGAAGGCGAAGGGCTGGCCGCGCGGCACGTAATGGCGCGCCACTATCATCTGCGGCTGGCAGTCGGGCGGCAGCGTGTCGGGCCGGAAATAGGCGATGCGCGCGAGCTCGGCGAGGGGCAGCCGCTCGCGGCCGGTCGCCGCATCGACAATCAGCCCGTCGGACAGGTCGAGCGCCCCGGCGCGGCCTTGCAGGATCGCCGCAGCGACGGCGAGAATGTTCGCCTTGAGCGCGCGCGCGGCGATGAGCACCGTCTCGCCGCCGATGCCGGCGCCGCGCGACGCCCAGGTTGCGCCGCCATAAGGCGTCGTCTCGGTATCGCCGGTGACGACGCGCACCGCGTCGAGCGGGATGCCCAAGACGCTTGCCGCGACCTGCGCCATCACCGTCTCGGTGCCCTGGCCCTGCTCGGTGACCGAGACCAGGCAGCGGACCTGCCCCGACGGCTCGAGCTTCAAGACGCAGCCGTCCTGCGCGGTGATGCGCGCGCCGCCGACGCCGTAGAAGGCCGGTCCGGGGTTGGTGATCTCGATGAATGCGGCCACCCCGATGCCGCGGAAGATGCCTTGCGCGCGCAACCTTTCCTGCTCTTCGCGCAGGACCGTGTAATCCATCAGCTCAATGAGACGGTCGAGGCATTGATGATGCGACAGGCGCTCGAAGACATAGCCGGTCGGAGATGTGTAGGGATACATGTCGTCGGTCAGCAGATTGCGCCGGCGCAGCTCGATCGGGTCGAGGCCCAATGCCGCGGCGGCGCGGTCGACCATGGCCTCGGTCGTGGCGCAGGCAATCGGATGGCCGACGGCGCGATATTGGCTCATCACGTTCTTGTTCTGGAAGACGACTGTCAAATCGCCGCGATAGTTGCGGCAGCGATAGGGACCGCCCATCAGCCGGATGACCTGATTGCCCTCGACGGCGCTGGTGCGCGGATAAGTCGAATAGGGTCCGATGCCCGTGAGATCCTCGACCGCCAGTGCGGTGATCTCGCCCGCCTTCGACACCGCCATGCGCGCCTTCACCCGATGATCGCGTGCATGAATGTCCGAGACGAAGGATTCGAGCCGGTCGGCGACGAACTTCACTGGGCGCCCGAGCAGGATGCTGAGACCGACGGTTGCCATCTCGTCGCCATAAACGTGCAGCTTCATGCCGAAGGCGCCGCCGACGTCTTTCGCGACGACACGGACCTGTCCGTCGGACAGGCCGAAATGCCGGGCATAGACGTCCTGCATCTGATAGGGGGTCTGCGCCGATTGATAGACGGTCAACGTCTGCTCGCTCGGCTCGAACTGCGCGATGATCGTTCGCGGCTCGAGGCTTACTGCGGTGTGGCGGCCGAAATGGAACTCGGCCTCGACGACGGCGGCTGCGCCGGCGAAGGCCGCGTCGACCGCGCCGCTCTCGATGTGAAGCGCGAAAGCCTTGTTGTCGCCGAACTCGGGATGGATGATCGGTGTCGCCGGGTCGAGCGCGGTCGCCGCATCGACCACCGCCGGCAGTGCGCGATAATCGATTTGGACACATTCGAGCGCGTCCTCGGCCAAGCCGCGGGTCTCGGCCACCGCGGCCACCACCGGCTCGCCGCACCAGCGCGCCCGGTCGATGGCAAGCGGATATTGCGGCGGCGATCTGAGTCCGGGGAAATGGCTCAAGGTTCCGACCTAGGGCCGGCAGATCCGCGCGAGATCGGCGCCTATTGCCAGCATGGCGACGCCTGGCGCCGCCTTGGCCGCGGCGAGGTCGATACCGCGAATCTCGGCATGCGCGTGCGGGCTGCGCAGAAACGCAACATGGAGCAGGCGGGGCGGCTGCAGATCGTCGGTGAATTGGCCGCGGCCCTGCAACAGCCGCCGCGCATTGGGGCGCGGCACGCTGCGGCCGATATAGCTGTTGGGGCGATCGAGCGGCGAGAGCGGGTTTTCCGCCATCACGCGGCTCCGTCTTTGGGCGGGATGCCGCGCGCGGCTTCTTCGATCGCGTCGATGATCGCGTGATAGCCGGTGCAGCGGCAATAGTTGCCCGAGAGATAGGCGCGGATCGCCTCGCGCGAGGGGTGCGGGTCCTGCCGCAACAGCTCCGCTGCGGCGAGCAGCATGCCCGGCGTGCAGAAGCCGCATTGCAGTGCGTTGTGCGCATGGAAGGCCGCTTGTAGCGGACGGAGCGCGCCACGCTCCGACAGGCCTTCGATGGTCTCGATCGCCATGCCGTCCGCCTGCACCGCGAGTATGAGGCAGCCGCGGACAGTGTCGCCGTTGAGCAAGATTGTGCAGGCGCCGCAGACACCGTGCTCGCATCCAACATGGGTCCCGGTGAGGCCAAGCTCGTTGCGCAGGAAATCGACGAGGCTCGATCGCGGTTCGACCGAGCTGGCCACGGCGACGCCATTGACGGCGAGCCGAACCGGCACCGTCTTCACGATCGTCTCGCCGGGGCTGCTGCGGCTATCGGCACCAATTCGGCCGTGACGCGGCCAAGCAGGATACGGGCCAAGTGCAGGCGCAAGGCGCGCGTGGCCTGCGCGTCCTCGGGCGGATCGAGATCGGCGGCGAGCGCCGCCTGCGCCGCCGCGAGCGTTGCTGCGTTCGGCGCGCCGTCGATGAGGCAGCTTGCGGCGGCTTTTGCCTGAACCGGAATCGGCCCGACCGAGAAATAGACTAGCCTCAACTCCGCGAGCCGCTCGTCGCGCAGCGTGGCGTGCGCCGCCAAGCCAACGAGCGCGTAATCGCCGCGCCGCCGCGCCAGCTCGGCAAAGCCCGAGCGCTCGCCCGGTCGGATCGCATCGAATTCGAGAGCGGTCAAAATCTCGGCGGGAGCGAGGGCGGTCTCGTAAAGGCCGCGAAAGAAATCCGCCGCCGCGACGATCCGCGTGCCGGTCGGTCCCGCGATGACCATCCGCGCTGCCAAAGCCACGGCGCAAGCCGGCATCTCCGCGGCGGGGTCGGCGTTGGCAATGCTGCCGCCGATCGTGCCGCGGTTGCGCACCGCCGGATGCGCGATGTGCTGTACCGCCTGCGCCAGCAGCGGCAAATGACAGGCGACCTCGGCCGAACGTTGCAGCTCGACATGGCGGGTGAGGGCGCCGACGCTGACGATGCCGTCCGCGACGGCGATGCCGCGGAGCGCGTCGATGCCGCCGAGATCGAGCAAAAGACGCGGCGCCAAGAGCCGCATGTTGAGCGCCGGCAACAGGCTTTGGCCACCGGCGAGCAGCTTCGCCTCGCCGCCATGCTCGGCGAGCACGGCCAGCGCCTCCTCGAGCGATGCCGCGCGATGATAGTCGAATGCCGGCGCCTTCAGGGGCCGTCCTCCCGCGCTATCGATGGTCTGCTCAGCGCGACATCAGAACAGATTTTCGCGGCGCTCGCCAGCGCCGGGCGGCAAACGTCGAAAGACCGCGCTCCGCATCGCCGTCGGCGGGACGCGACCGCTCTCCGGCGATAACCGGTCCGTCGAGCGGCCCCGCGCATGCGGCCTCAACCTGCCGACAACGATATGTAATGAATCGCGGGCGCCCGGAGATGCGCTGTCGATCAAATGTGTGGGGATGTTAACGAGCCATTAAGATGCACCTCTGCATTGTATAGGCTCTCTAACCGGGAGCCGTGGCAATGCGCGAATTTTTTGAAGCCTTCATGTCGTCGGACATTGTAGTCGACACTCTGGGCGCAACAGCGATCGAGTATGGGCTGATTGCAGCGCTGATCGCCGTCGCCATCATCACCGCGGTCACCCTGGTCGGAACCAATCTCAACGTAACATTCAATACTGTTGCGGGCGCTCTCTGATTTTTCCGAGACGTCGGGCCGGGCGCGCAAGCGCCCGCCCTTGACCATCCAACGCTATACGCGCTACCGCTCGAGCGGCTTCATCCGCACGAGTTCCCGCGCCGCTTCGTCGACGAGCAACCACGACCGAATGACCTGATCGTCGCGAAGCTCTTGCCGCAGTCGCTCGATGTAAGCGCGAACGACCCGAGACGCATCGGCACCGTGGACCGCGAAGAGCCCTAGGGCGATGTTCAAGGCCGTTGACGGCGACATGGAGCGAAGATCGCCCCAAGAGCTTGTCGTCAGGTGAACGCGGCCACAAAGAACATCTCGCCGCTGGCGCCGCGTCCTTGTCCTGTCGCCTGTATCGTCGAACGCTTCGCCGGCGGACGCGGCTTGCATTAACACTACCGCCGAATCTAGTTTATAGGTGGCACAGCCGCTGTCGGCATTGTCGCGCTTTGGCGAAGAGGACCACCATTGCCGATTCCGCGCTATCAGTCTCGGGGCGGCCCGCTGTTGTTTTCGGCGGGCTTTCGTCCCTTCTTCCTTGCCGCGGCGCTTTGGGCAGCGCTTGCGATTCCGCTATGGCTGATGGCGTTTGCCGGGGCGGGCGACCTCCCGACGGCGCTGACGCCGGTCGTTTGGCATGTCCACGAGATGGTTTTCGGCTACGGCGCCGCGACGGTCGCCGGCTTTCTCCTGACCGCGATCCCGAACTGGACCGGCCGCATGCCGCTGCAAGGCCGGCCGCTCGAGGGCCTCGTCTTGCTGTGGTTGGCGGGACGGATCGCGATGCTGTTCTCCGGGCGATTCGGTCCTGGCCCGGCGGCCGTTCTCGATCTCGCCTTTCCCGCTGTGTTTCTCGGCGTCGTCGTGCGCGAAATCATCGCCGGCAAGAATTGGCGCAATCTGCCGATGATGGCAGCGCTCGGCTCGCTGTTCTTCGGCAATCTTCTCGTTCATCTCGATGCTCTGGGCCTTGCCGAGACCGGTGCGCTCGGCAACCGGCTCGGCCTCGCCACGCTCCTCATGCTGATCAGCTTTGTCGGCGGCCGGATCATCCCGAGCTTCACGCACAACTGGCTCGCCAAGTCCGAACCGAGATCGGCTGCACCTGCGCCCTTCGACAGGCTCGACCGCGTCGCTCTCGCAGTTACCGCTGCTGCGCTGGCGACATGGGTCGCTCTGCCCGACGCGGCGGTTTCGTCCTGGGTCGAGCTTGTCGCGGGCATTGCGCTCGGCGCGCGCCTGGCACGATGGCGCGGCGGCGCGACATTGCGCGAGCCGCTGCTCTGGATTCTCCATTTGGGTTATGGTTGGCTTGCACTCGGCTTCCTGCTTCTCGCGCTCAACGGCTTCGAGCCCGTCATTCCGTCGACCGCGGCGCTTCACGCACTCACTGTCGGCGCCGTCGGCACCATGACGCTCGCCGTGATGACCCGCGCATCGCTCGGTCATACGGGACGCCCGCTCGTCGCCGGCCGCGGAACCACGGCGATCTACGTCCTGGTGGAGATCGCCGCCGTTCTGCGGTTGCTGGCCCCGCTCGACGTAGGCAGCTATCTGCTCCTGTTGTCGCTTGCCGGGGCCGCATGGAGCGGCGCCTTCGGGCTTTTCGTGCTGTGCTATTTCCGCCCGCTGACCGTGGCGCGAGTCCGGGACGAAGCGGCGCGGCCGATTTGATTTGTTCGCGGCATCGAAGGCGAGGACGCCGTCCTTTGCCGCGTGACGCAGGCGCGCCGCCGCTTCTCGTTGACAGCTCATTGTGCTGTCGGGACTATGGCACGCATGCGCGTGGCGATCCTCGACGATATCCACAAGGCCTATGAGGGAACGGACGGCGTTCGTCGGCTGCGCGAGCGCGCCGAGGTGCGGATCTTCACCGAGCCCTTTGGCGACGCGCGCGCGCTCCGCGGCTTCGATGCACTGATCGCCAACCGCGAGCGGACTCGGTTCGATCGCACGCTCCTGCAGCAACTCTCCGATTTGCGCATCATCGCGCAAACCGGCAACCACGCCTATCACATCGACGTCGACGCAGCCGAAGAGCGCGGCATCATCGTGGCCAAGGCGACGGGCGGATTCTCGATCGGCGCGGCCGAGCTTGCCGTCGGTTTCGCGATCGCGCTGATGCGCCAAATTCCCGCTGCCGACCAGGCGCTCAAACGCGGCGCGTGGGGAACGCCGATGACCCCGGTTCTCCATGGCAAGGCGCTGGGTATCGTCGGCCTCGGCCATGTCGGCCGGCACGTCGCGAAAATCGCCGGGGCGTTCGAGATGCGCGTGCTCGCGTGGAGCCCGCGCTTGAGCCAGGAGATGGCGGCCTCGGCCGGCGCCGAGCGGTGCGAATTGGACGATCTCTTGGTACGCTCGGATGTCGTGTCCATTCACGCGACGCTTGCGCCCGAATCGCGCGGATTGATCGACGCGCGGCGTCTCGGACTGATGAAGCCGACCGCCTATTTGATCAACACCGCGCGCGGTCCGATCGTCGATGAGTCGGCGCTGCTGGCGGCTCTAGTCGAAGGTCGGATTGCCGGCGCCGGCCTGGACGTTTTCGATCAGGAACCGCTGCCCGCCGGCCACAAGCTGACCAAGCTGACGAACGTCATATTGACGCCCCATCTCGGCTGGCCGACCGACGAAGCCTATGCAGATTTTGCCAATGCCGCGGCCGACGCCCTGTTGGCCTATCTCGACGGACGAGAGGTCCCGCGCTTCGTCGCGCGACACTGACGCGAAGCCCGCCGGTCGATCCTATCGCTTGCTTCAGGCCTCGCCCCAGATCGTGCGCGCCACCTCGACCACAAGCGCCAGCTTCGCGCGCTCGTCCGCTTCGCTCACCGGATTGCCAGTGACCGTGCTGGCAAAGCCGCATTGCGGGCTGATTGCGAGGCGATCCAGTTCGACGTACCGCGCCGCTTCATCGATGCGCCGCTTCAGGAGATCGAGCGGCTCGAGCGTCGGCACTTTCGAACTCACCAGGCCCAGCACCACGCCCTTATCCCTGGGCATGAAGCGCAGCGGCGCGAAGTCGCCGGCGCGCGGCGTGTCGAATTCGAGCAGGAAATGGTCGACGCGCGCCTGGTTGAACAGCTTGTCCGCAACGGAATCATAGCCGCCCTCGGCCAGATACTTGCCCTTGAAGTTGCCGCGGCACATATGGATGCCGACTCTAACACTCGCCGGCCGGTCCGCCACCGCCTCGTTGATTGCCGTGACGTAGGTGTCGACGAGATCCTCGGGATCGCCGCCCTCGGCTGAGATCTTCTCGCATGCCTGGGGATCGCAGAGCATGGCAAGAGCGACCTCGTCGAGCTGGACGTAGCGGCATCCCGCCCGTGCGAGATCGGCGATCTCCTGGCGATAGATCGCCCCGAGATCGCGGAAGAATTCTCGGACATCGCGATAGAGGCCGGGATCGGCAAACTGCCTGCCGCGCCAGAAGTGCATGGTCGAGGGCGCGGGCAAGGTGATCTTCGGCGTCAGCGTGGTGATTGCGTTGACGAAAGCGAACTCGTCGAGCGCGATCGGCCGACGTCGGTGCAGCTTGCCTGAGACATGCGGCGCGGTGAATGCGCTCTCATGGCCGTGTTCGTCGCGGAACCGGTACGCGGTCTCTCGGACGGTCAAGCCTTCGGTCATTTCGACGAAACGTCCCCAATAGGAGCCGCGGCGGAACTCGCCGTCGGTGACGACGCCGAATCCGAGCTCCTCCTGCAGCCGAACGACATCGCGGATCGCATCGTCCTGAATGCGGCTGAATTCGCGCTCGTCGATTTCGCCTTGCGCGCGCTGTCGGAAGGCCTGACGCAGTGGCGCCGGGCGCAACAAACTGCCGATGTGGTCCGCGCGGAAGGGAGGCCGTCCCGCTGCCAATCTGTCCATAGTCTCTTGCCCGGAGCGCCGCGATTTTTCCGTCGTCTATCTATCATCCAATAGAATAATCGTCTATCACTCGGCGATTGTCGCGGACTTTGCGCGCAAGCGGGGGAACGCGCGCTCACCTCGATTGAACTCGGCGAGCCCAAGCCGGCTCACGGCTGGATAGCCGCGCCGACCGGCGCGACAAGGCGAGACTAACGCCGCTCAGCCCGGCCCGGCGGCGTGGGCTGCGGCGGCGAGATACCAGTCGAGGACCTGCTCGCCGGTCCAGAATAGCACGTCGTCGCGGCTTCGAATCTCCTCGATCGTCTGGCGAAAGTATTTGAGGCGGTGCGGCGCGCCCATGATGTAGGGATGCACCACCAGCGCCATGATCCGCGCGGATTCGCGGGAGTCCGCATAGAGTTGCTCGAACTGGTCCAGCGCCCGCCGATAATACTCGGATGCGGGATGGTGCTGGATCAGCATCATCGCGACATCGTTGCATTCCTGGGTGTAAGGGATGTTGACGATCGGCCTGCCGCGTGTCTTTAGCACCACCGGCTGATCATCCATCACCCAGTCCGCGACGTAGTCGTAGCCTTCCTCGGCAAGAAGATCAGGGGTTTCCCAGGTCTCGGTCAGGCCCGGTCCGAGCCAGCCGCGCGGCTGCTTGCCGGTGAAGGTCCGAATCGCCTCGGCCGTCTTGCGGATCGCCTCGCGCTCGTTCTCGACCTTCTGCATGTTCTTCTGAATGAAGCCGTGGCCGATGAATTCCCAGCCGCGCTCCACTGCGGCCTCGGCGATCGGCGCATAGGTTTCGATGCAGGAGCCGTTGAGCGCAAGGACGGCCTTGACTTCGCAACGGTCGAGCACCTCGACAAAGCGCCAGAAGCCGACACGATTGCCGTATTCGTGCCACGCCCAGTTGGGAATGTCGGGCAGCGGCGAGCCGCCCGCCGGCGGCGTCAGCACGGTGCGCGGCATCGGCTGCTGGATGTCCCATTCCTCGACATTGACGATCACCCAGACGGCGAGGCGTGCCCCGCCTGGAAGCTTTAGCGGCGGGCGGTTGACAATGGCGCTGTAGGGCGCGCGCAAATGGGGATGCATGCGATCGAGGCCCGGCGCTCGGTCAATTTGTTCTCGCCGGGCGATTCTTACATGACGCCGTCCCAACTGCCAATGATGGTATGAGATGGTTGCTGTTCTCTCTGCAGGCGCTTTCTGGCCCGACCCCGCGTCCCAATAGCCGGCGATCTCGGTGACCCCCGTCAGATCGTGACGGGTTCGCGCCTTATTGCCCCCGAGGCTGACATGGCGCATGCTGATCGTGCGGGACGATGATCATCCGCGCGCCACCGGCTGAAGCCGCGGAGCGGGCTTCCTGTTCGGCGTCGTCGCGTTCGGATCGGGGAGAGCCAATGTGATGGATTGACCTTCTCGGATATGCGGCAGCGTTGGCGGTGCTGGCGACGTTTTGCATGAACACGATGCGGCCGCTCCGCATTCTCGCGCTCGCGAGCAACGTCCTCTTCGCCGTTTATGGCTTCTTCGGCGCCCTCTATCCGGTGCTGATCCTCCATCTGGTCCTGTTCCCGATCAACCTGGCGAGGCTGGTCCAAGTCCAGCGGCTCATTCGCCGCGTTCACACCGCTTCGACGGCAGGTCTCTCGATGGACGACCTTCTGCCCTTCATGCGTCGCCGCAGCGTGCGCGCCGGCGAAACGGTATTCCGGAAGGGAGATTTCGCCGACAGCCTTTACTACGTCGGCAATGGAACGGTGGAGATCAAGGAAATCGGCAAATCGCTCGAGGCAGGGGATGTGTTCGGCGAAATTGGATTATTTTCGCCGGATCGAAAGCGAACAGCGACGGTCACATGCGTGACCGACTGCGACCTCCACGAGCTCGGCGAGGCGAAAGCGCGAGAGCTCTATTTTCAAAACCCCGCCTTCGGCTTCGCGGTCTTCCGCCTCATCATGACGCGGCTGTCGGCGGATACGGGTCTTTATATGGAAGGCCGCGAGCCTAAGTCGACGACTTGAGCGGCTCATTCCTTTTCGTCACGATGTCAGCTTGCAGCCGAACCGAGCGTGACAGAAGCCGAATTCCGGTCCCTGATGTCGCCGATTCGAACGTGCCCTCAAGCTGCAAACGAGGCGCGTCTATTGCACGAGCGGCGTCGATGCAGCGCCGAGATCGACGCCCTTGATATCGGCCTGGCCGGCTAGAACGCGCACATATTGCCGCAGCGCCACCTGCTGAACGCGCTCCGCGAGCCGCTCCGAAACTTGCTGCCGCACGATGTCGAAGGGGAGGTGCCGACCGTCGGTGCGGCGATCGATCGCGACGATGTGAAAGCCGTAACGCGTCTTGACGAGGCGCGGCAGGATGCCGATCCACCCATCGCCAAACAGCGCCTGCTCGAATTCGGGCACGGTCTCGTTCCGGCCGATCTGACCGAGATTGCCGCCATGCTGGCCGGACGGGCAATTTGACAGGGTCTTCGCGCAGGTCTCGAATTCATCGGGATTCTGCGCCACCCGGGCAAGGGTCTGCTCGGCCTTGGCGCGCACCAGATTGAGCGGCGATCCCGGCGTGACCTGGAAGAGAATGTGACGGACGAAGACGAGGTCGCCACTACGGAACAGCTCCGGATGGCCTTCGTAGAAGCGGCGGCATTCCGCTTCGCTTGGCGCGGGGGTCTTCACTTCGCGCTCGAGCAGCGCGTCGATTGCCGCATTCGTCGTCTCGGCGCCGCCGTCGGGCGCCAAGAGCCCCAGCGCCAATGCGCGCTGGCGCAGCAATTCGCGGATGGCTGCAAGCTCGGGCGAAGCCCAGCCATTCGAATCGACGGCCATGCCGTTGATCGCGATGGAAGCGACTTCCCCGTTCATCTCAGGGAGCCGACCGGCGCGTGCGCACAAGCTGATAAGGACGGACGACGTAGGCGAGCGCGCCGACGCCGCTCCAGATATGCACCATGCGCGTGAAAGGCGATATCAGGAAGATGGTGAATCCGAGGAAGATGTGGAAGCGATAGACCCAGGGCGTGCCGATCAGCAGGTCCGCCGTGCCGCCTTGGAAGGTGACGATGTCCTTAACATAGGCGGTCATCACCTCGAACATCGCGCCGTCCATGTGCTGCGCCGAAAGCGGCACGGTGAGAAGCCCGAGCGCGAGCTGAAGCCACAACAGGACGACAACGGCGATGTCCCATGCCCGGCTGTTGCGGCGGATGCGCGCGTCGGCCAGACGGCGATACAGCAGGATCGAAAGGCCGATGATCGCCACCGATCCGGCGATGCCGCCTGCCACCATCGCGATGAGCTGGTGCTGCGCCGGATTGAGCGCCCAACGAATCGCCCAATCGGGCATCAGGAAGCCGACGAAATGCCCCGCGACGACGACCAGCACGCCGTAATGGAAGAGATTCGAGCCCCAGCGCAGTTGCCGCTTGCGGAGCATCTGGGAGGAATCGCTCTTCCAAGTGTAGGGCTCGCGGTCGAAGCGTATGAGACAGCCCAGCAATAGGATGGCGAGTGCGAGATAAGGATAGATGCCGAAGAGGAATTCGTTGACATAGCGCGCAAGGGACATGATCCGCTCCCGCTGTCAAGGCGCTGGCGAAGCCGTGCCGAAGGCCGGCTGCTCGACCCAGTCACGGTCCAAATTCTCGGCATCGGCGGCCCTTTTAGAACCAGCCTTGCGGGCGAGCCCGGCCGCACCGGCGGTGGAAAGCAGGGCCTCAAATACCGCGGAATAGCAGCTCCCTCGCCGCGCCAACGCTTCGCCGATGGAGCGCAGGATAGTCGCGCAATCGCCGAGCATGTCGCGCGTTTCCGCCAGATCCCGGCAGCTCAGAAATTCGAGAACCACCGGCAAGTAATCGGGCAGCTGCTTCGCGGTCAGGCGGAAGCCGGCGCGCTCATAAACGGATTTGAGCTCGACCATCGCGTCGCCGCGATCGCGCGTGTCGCCATGGACATGCTCGAACAGATGGAGCGACGTGGCACGGCCGCGGTCGAAGAGTTCGACATAGCGCGCCTCGGCCCACAGCGGGTCCGATTGGGCCAGTAACTCGCCAAGTCCCGAAAGCGCCTCGCGGTCTTTCGCTCCGATCAGCTTGGACGCCTTCACCGCCTCGTCGATCTCGGGCAAAGCTGCCCGCAGCTCCGGGCCCGGATAACTCAGCAAGGCACCGAGGGCGCGCAGCAGGATCATCTCGGACTGTTTCATGGCGGCCGTCCGTCAATCATCCAACAATCGGATCGGCGTCAGCTTGCGACGACCCATCTTGCCGCCGAAAAGACTCGGTTTGGGCTCGCCGGCATCGCAGCCGTTGCCGAAGGAAAAGCCGCAATTGCCGCGCAGCGCATAAGCGTTCTCGACTTCTTCGCGGTGCGATGTCGGGATGACGAAGCGATCCTCGTAATTGGCGATCGAGAGATAGCGGTGCATTTCCTCGACCTGGCCGAGGCTCAGGTTCACCTGTTGCAAAACCGCCAGGTTGTCCCCGGCGCCGAGCTGCCGGCCGCGGAAAAAGGCGCGCATCGCCAGCATGCGCTCGAGCGCGGAGACGATGGGCGCTTCGGCGCCGGCGGTCAGGAGATTGGCGAGATAGCGGATCGGAACGCGCAGCGAGCGCACATCGGGAATTTCGCCGGCGGCGCCGACGCTGCCCGCATTGGCGTGCGACTGAATGGGAGAGAGCGGCGGTACGTACCACACCATTGGCAGCGTGCGGTATTCCGGGTGCAGCGGAAACGCAATCTTCCAATCGACCGCCATCCTGTAGGCGGGAGACCGTTTTGCGGCCTCGAGCCAGGCGTCCGGCACGCCGTCGGCGCGCGCGCGCGCCTGGACCTGGGGATCGTTGGGATCGAGGAACAGGTCGAGCTGCGCCTCATAGAGGTCTTGGGGATTCTCCATGCTGGCGGCGCTCGCGATCCGATCGGCGTCGTAGAGCAGCACGCCGAGATAGCGGATGCGGCCGACGCAGGTTTCGGAACAGACCGTCGGTTGGCCGGCTTCGATACGGGGGTAGCAGAAGATGCATTTCTCAGCCTTGCCGGTCGTCCAGTTGTAATAGATTTTCTTGTAGGGGCATCCCGACACGCACATCCGCCAGCCGCGGCACTTGTCCTGGTCGATGAGGACGATCCCGTCCTCTTCGCGCTTGTAGATCGATCCGGAAGGACATGAGGCGACGCAGCTCGGGTTGAGGCAGTGCTCGCACAGCCGCGGCAGGTAAATCATGAAGGTGTTTTCGAACTGCCCGTAAATGTCCTTCTGCACTTCGTCGAAATTGTAGTCCTGCGACCGCTTGGCGAACTCGCCGCCCAGGATCTCCTCCCAGTTCGGGCCCCATTCGATCTTTTCCATCGTCTGCCCGCTGACCAGCGACAAGGGGCGCGCGACCGGCGCCGTCGGCAACTCGGGCGCCGTATGCAGGTATTCGTAGTCGAAGGTGAAGGGCTCATAGTAATCGTCGATCTCCGGCAGATGGGGATTGGCAAAGATATTAGCCAGGATTGCCCATTTGCCGCCTTGCTTGGGCGCGATTTCGCCGTTGCGCTTGCGAACCCAGCCGCCCTGCCAGCGCTTCTGGTTTTCCCAATCCTTGGGGTAACCGATGCCCGGCTTGGTCTCGACATTGTTGAACCAGGCATATTCCATGCCCTGCCGCGAGGTCCACACGTTCTTGCAGGTCACCGAGCAGGTATGGCAGCCGATGCATTTGTCGAGGTTGAGCACCATCGCGATCTGGGCGCGGATTTTCATGGCCTTTGCCCTCCTCCGATCGCCCTTTCCGGCCGATCCATCCAATCGACCTTTGCCATCTTGCGGACGATGACGAATTCGTCGCGGTTCGAGCCGACGGTGCCGTAGTAGTTGAAGCCGTAAGAGAGCTGCGCGTAGCCGCCGACCATGTGGGTCGGCTTCAGCATTGTGCGCGTCACCGAATTGTGGATGCCGCCGCGCAAGCCGGTGATTTCCGATCCCGGCACGTTCACGATCTTCTCTTGCGCGTGATACATGAGGCACATGCCTTCATGCACCCGCTGGCTGACGACGGCGCGCGCGGTGATGGCGCCGTTGATATTGTAGAGCTCGATCCAGTCATTGTCCGCAATGCTGGCCTTCTTCGCGTCCGTCTCGGAGATCCAGACAATCGGCCCGCCGCGCGACAACGTCAGCATCAGCAAATTGTCGGTATAAGTCGAATGGATGCCCCACTTCTGATGCGGCGTGATGAAGTTCAGGACGATCTCGGGCGCGCCGTTGCCGCGCTTGCCGAGCAGCGGCGCCACCGTCCGCGTGTCGATCGGCGGTCGGTAGGAGGCAAGCCCTTCGCCGAAGTCGCGAAGCCACCGATGGTCCTGATAGAACTGTTGACGCCCGGTGAGCGTGCGCCACGGGATCAGCTCATGGACATTGGTGTAGCCCGCCGTGTAGCTGACGTTCTCGCTCTCGATGCCAGACCAGGTCGGCGAGGTGATGATCTTGCGCGGCTGCGCCTGCACGTCGCGGAAACGGATCTTTTCATCCTCGCGGGCTCTGGCGAGATGCCGGTGATCGCGCCCGGTCACGCGCGAGAGCGCCTCCCAGGCCTTGATCGCGACATGGCCGTTGGTTTCGGGCGCGAGGTACAGGATGACTTCGGCGGCGTCGATGTCGCTTTCGATGCGCGGCCGGCCTTTGGTCGGGCCTTCTTCCGATACGGTATAGTTGAGATGCGCGAGCCCCTTCACCTCGTCCTCGGTGTTCCAGGTGATGCCTTTCCCGCCGTTGCCGAGCTTGTCCATCAGCGGGCCGAGCGCCGTGAAACGCCGATAGGTGTTGGGGTAATCGCGCTCGACCACGGTGATCTGCGGCGCCGTCCGGCCGGGAACGAGATCGCATTCCCCCTTCTTCCAGTCGCAGACGTCGAAGGGCTGGGCAAGCTCGGCTGGGGTATCGTGCAGAATCGGCGTCAGGACGACATCCCGCTCGACGCCGAGATGGCCTGGCACGAGTTCCGAGAACCGCCGCGCGATCGATTTGTAGATCTCCCAGTCGCTGCGCGCTTCCCAGACTGGGTCCACGGCTTCCGACAGCGGATGGATGAAGGGATGCATGTCGGAGGTGTTGAGATCGTTCTTTTCATACCAGGTCGCCGTCGGCAGCACGATGTCCGAATAGAGGCAGCTCGTGGACATGCGGAAATCGAGCGTGACGACGAGATCGAGCTTTCCCTCGGGCGCGGGATCGCGCCACCTGACCTCTTCGGGCTTTACGCCGCCCGTCTCGCCGAGATCCTTGCCCTGCAGCCCGTGCTTGGTGCCGAGAAAATGGCGCAGGAAATACTCATGGCCCTTGCCGGAAGAGCCGAAGAGGTTGGAGCGCCAGATGAAGAGATTGCGCGGGAAGTTGCCGGGATCGTCGGGGTCTTCGCAAGCCATGCTGAGTTCGCCCGATTTCAGGCGCTCGATGACGCGGTCCCTGACGGGTTTGCCCGCCGCGCGCGCTTCTTCATCGAGTTTGAGCGGATTGGCGGCCAGTTGCGGCGCCGAGGGGAGCCACCCCATCCGTTCGGCGCGGACGTTGAAATCGATGAAGCTGCCGTGATAGCGCGCGCGATCGGCGAGCGGCGACACGATCTCGTCGACGCCGAGCTTCTCATAGCGCCACTGGTCGGAATGCGCGTAGAAGAACGACGTGCCGTTCATCTGGCGCGGCGGGCGCCCCCAGTCCAAGGCGAAAGCCAGCGGGGTCCAGCCGGTCTGCGGCCGCAGCTTCTCCTGTCCGACATAATGCGCCCAGCCGCCGCCGGAAACACCGACCGTTCCGCACATCATCAGCAGATTGATGATGCTGCGGTAATTCATGTCCTGGTGATACCAGTGGTTCATGCCGGCGCCGATGATGACCATCGAGCGTCCGTTGGTTTTCTCGGCATTCTCGGCGAAGCCGCGCGCCACCGCGATCGCCTTCTCGGCGGCGACGCCCGTGATCGGCGCCTGCCAAGCCGGCGTGAAGGGAACATTGTCTTCGTATGAACGCGCGCATTCCCCGCCCAGGCCGCGCTCGAGCCCGTAATTGGCACATAGGAGATCGAAGACGGTGGCGACATAGGCTTCGCCCTCGGCGAGCGCCACGCGCCGCGCCGGCACGTTGCGCAGCAGGACATCCTTACCCTGGTCATTGCCGGCAAACCGCTCATGCGGCTCGTTGCCGAAATAGGGAAAGGCAACCGGCAGGATCGCGTCGCGCCGGTCGATGAGCGTGAGGGCGAGCCGCGTCTCGCGTCCCGACGCGCCGTCTTTCGCCTCGAGGTTCCATTGGCCGCTGGCGCTGCCTTCGGCCGGCCAGCGGTAGCCGATCGATCCTTGCGGCGTGACGATGTCGCCGGAGAGTTCGTCGACCGCGAGCGTTTTCCATTCGGGATGCGCGGTTGGCGCGAAGGCCGGCAAGTCGCTAGTGCGGAGAAAGCGATCGGGAATCCACCGCTCGCCCTGGCGCACGAGCCGGACCAGCATGGACATGTCGGTGTAGCGGCGGCAGTAGTCCTGGAAATAGGGCACCTGACGGTCGAGGAAGAATTCACGCAGGATCACATGGCCCATGGCCATGGCGAGCGCGGCATCGGTTCCCTGTTTGGGATGGAGCCACAGGTCGGACAGCTTCGCGACCTCGGCATAATCCGGCGTTATTGCGACGATCTTGGTGCCGTTGTAGCGCGCCTCGACGAAGAAATGTGCGTCGGGCGTGCGCGTCTGCGGCACGTTCGAGCCCCAGGCGATGATGTATCCCGAATTGTACCAGTCGGCCGATTCCGGAACGTCGGTCTGCTCGCCCCAGGTCTGCGGGCTCGACGGCGGCAGGTCGCAGTACCAGTCATAGAAGGACAGCAATGTCCCGCCGATCAAGCTGAGGTAGCGCGCGCCGGCGGCATAAGAGACCATCGACATCGCCGGGATCGGCGAGAAGCCGATCACGCGGTCCGGTCCATGGGTCTTGACCGTGTGGATGTTGGCGGCGGCGATGATCTCGGTGACCTCGTCCCAATTCGAGCGCACGAAGCCGCCGCGTCCGCGTAGGCTTTTATAGGCGCGCGCTTGCTCGGCGTCTGCGACGATCGAGGCCCAGGCTGCCACCGGCTCCATGGTCTTGCGCGCTTCGCGCCACAGCCGGATCAGCCGCCCGCGCACCATCGGATATTTGAGCCGGCTCGCGCTGTAGAGGTACCAGCTGTAGGAAGCGCCGCGCGAGCAGCCGCGCGGCTCGTGATTGGGCATTCCCGGGCGGGTTCGCGGGTAGTCCGTTTGCTGCGTTTCCCAAGTGACGACGCCGCCCTTGACATAGATCTTCCAACTGCACGAGCCGGTGCAGTTCACGCCATGGGTCGAGCGCACGATCTTGTCGTGCTGCCAGCGCTGGCGATAGCCCTCTTCCCACTCGCGGTTCTCGTTGCGAGCCTCGCCATGTCCATCGGCGAATGGCTCGCGGGTGCGGGTGAGATAAGTCAGCCGATCCAGAAAGTGGCTCATTTCTCTCCCTCATCTCTCCGGTCGCGCTGCAGCGATTGCGCCGATCCGGCAGTCTGCGATCACGCCGTTTCGGCTCGATTGTCCACGCTGCGCCGCCGGCTTCGGCGGTCGAGCCAAATAAAATTCCAGGAAACGCCGGTGGCGAGCGCCGCCATAACGACATAGGCAAAGAATCCGCCGGCGTAGCCTGACGTGCCGAGCACATCGACGGACGCGCCGAGAAAGGGCGGAATGATGAAGCCGCCGACGGCGCCGAGACCGCCAACCAAACCCGAGGCCCCGCCGACCGCCGCGGGCACGTATTTCGGAACCATCTTGAATACCGCAGCATTGGCCAGGCCCATGCCCACCGCGACCACCAACTCGCCCGCGATGTCCGGTGCGAAGTCTTTGACGAAGGTGAGGACGAGCGCGCCCAAAAGGACCAGAAGGAAGGCCAGAATCGCAGTCCGCTCGCCGCCGAATTTCTCGGAAATGACGCCGCCGAAGACGCGAACGATCGCCGCCAAGACCGAAAAGCCGAGCCCGCCGATCATGCCGGCCGCCCGCGCGTCCATATGGTGCAGGTTGATCCAATAAGTCGGGAACCAGGCGGTGAGGGCGAGGAAGCCGCCGAAGGAGACGAAGTAGAGGCTGACCAGACCCCAGGTGCGGGGCTCCTCGGCCGCGGTGATGACCGCCTGCCACACCGTGCCGGTGGGAAACAGCTCCTCACCGTGCTCGCGCGCGACCTTCCGGCTCTGCTCCACGTCGAGCCCTCGCCGACGCAATTGGAAGAAATAGGCATCGCGCGCAAAGATCAAATAGATCGCCGCTCCCACCGTGAGGAAGATCAGCCAAGCGAGGTAAGAGCCCTTGAGTCCCCAGACGGCGATGGCATAGGGCAGCATCAGCGTGAAGATGCCGGGCGCAAGATTGCCGACGCCGCCAAAGATGCCGAGCGCCGTGCCTTGGCGGGATTGCGGAAACCAATAGGAAACCTGCGGTACGCCGACGGAAAAAGCGGCGACGCCGCAGCCGCTCAGAAAACCGAATATCATGACGATGGGATAGGCGGTGTTGGTCAGGCTCTTGACCGTAAAAAGAATGAACACGAGTCCCCACATGCCGATCATCGACATGCCGAACAGCGTCAGCATCGGCAAGCGCCCGCCGACCCGGTCGACCCAAGCTCCGAATGGTATGCGCAGCAGCGAGCCCGTGAGTTGCGGGGCCGCGACCAGAAGGCCAAGCGCTAACCCGCCAAGCTGCATTTGCTCCTGGAAATACTTGGCGGCGGGCCCGTAAAGCGCGACTGCGGCAAAGCCGACGAAAAAGCCCCAGGTCCCCATCGTAAGACCGACGGTGGGGCTCCCTTTCATCTCGTAGGAACTCGCCGATGGAACGGCGCCGGCTGCCTTGTCCATGATGCAACGCTCCCCTTGAATCCATCGGAAGCGCCCCGTTGCGGGCGGTCCCGGCCGATGACAGCGGGGGCAAGCTTATCCGAACGGAATCTTTCCGGATTGATCTAGCGCAAGTTTTGTGAGCACGGTGCTTAAAAATTATTCAGCCAAGGCGACTGATCGCCGATCCATTCACGCCAAGCATTTCCGCCACGCACATTTATTGCGTGCGACACCGCTCACTAAGTCTCGAAATTTCACTGCAGCGGCATGTGAAATATCGCCGACATAAAACCATCCTGGCGAGCCGTCACGGAAGAAAACCATGGCTGCCGGCGACGGCACCCAGCACCGTCACGATGCCGAGCGTCAACAACACCCAGTGAAGCCGTATGACCAGCCGGAACGTCTCGACCGGCTTGACCCTCGCGCGGCTGTGCAGCCAGCGATGCAGAAACAGCGGCTCGGCGACAAAGAGCATCGCGGTGAAGACGAGCCAAACCAATACCATCGCATGCATCCACCAGAAACTTGGGAACAGGAAGCGGCCCCAGAGATCGAGGCGATCAACGATGTAAAATCCGGTGAGACCCGCGATCAGCGTCGTGCCCCGCGCCTGCCAGGCGAAGCGCCGTTCGATGGCATCGAAAAAGGCCAATCTCTCCTCTGGCCTGATCGAGCGCTGCACAGCCGGAAGCAAGACGGTCGTCACGAAGCCGACGCCGCCGATCCAGAGCACGACGGAGAGAACATGGAATGCGCGAACGATTGCAAGATCATCCATTGGCAAGACTCTCGCGAATTCGACGATTGCTGCCGGCACGACGGCGACACTCCAACCCAAGACCCGCTATAGAAGCGGCCCGAGCGCATTTCAATCGCTGAGGTCGCCCTCGCCTTCGCCTCGGGCGCAGTGGTCGCAATCGTCCACCGCAAGCAACCGCGATGGGTTCCGTCGGAGAGCGGGGCCCATAGGAACACCAAGCATCGAATCCGCTGCCCGCTGGCAACGGTAAGCATGCGACATTAGGTTTCATTTGCTGGCGAAAAAGCGCCGAGGAAGAGCGAGTCGCGATGACGGTCGAGAAGAAAGGGGTGGTCAAGCCGCCACCGATCCTGCGAGGGAAGGATCTCGCGGAGCCATCCGTGTTCACGCCGGAAGCGCTGCTCAGGGAAGCGCGGCGCCAGAAAGGGCTGGGCATCGGGTCCGTTCCGGCGGTCTGCATTCTCGATCCCGACGGCGACATCGTGCGCTACCTGCGCGCAGCCGATCGCGCTCGCCGTGACCCGGATTGGGCCTGCTATCACACCGACCTCTTTGCCTTCGAGCATGAGGGTTTAAGCTACGGCATCGTCGGCTGCGCCGTCGGAGCATCCTTCGCCGTGGTAGTGGCGGAGGAGCTGTTCGCTTCCGGCTGCGGTCTCCTCGTCAGCATGACGTCGGCCGGCCAGGTTCTTCCGACGCAAGCCCCGCCCTATTTCATCGTCGTCGATCGGGCGCTCCGCGACGAGGGTACGAGCTATCATTATCTGCCGCCGGCGGATTACAGCGCGGCCGATGAATCGCTCGTGCGTCTGGCGCGAGAGGCGCTCTCCCAATCGAGCCTTGCAGTCCGGGTGGGGTCCGCCTGGACCACGGACGCGCCCTTTCGCGAGACGGCGAAAGCGCTCGAGACGGCCAAGCAAGCCGGCATTCTCGCGGTCGAGATGGAGGCGGCGGCGCTATATGCCTTCGCCGTCGCGCGCGGCCGGCCGGTGCTTTGCCTCGCCCATGTGACCAATCAGTTGGGACAAATCGAGGGCGATTTCGAGAAGGGCGCTGCCGGCGGCGCCGAGGACTCGTTGCAGGCGATTTCTCTGGTCGCGCGTCGCTGGCTCGAGCGGGCCCGGAGGTGAGCTTTTACGAGCGTTGGATTCTTCCGCCGCTTCTCGATCTGGCGATGCGGGCGCCGCCGCTCAGAAAATATCGTCGCGAAGTGATCGGCGCCGCGCGCGGCCGCGTGCTCGAAATCGGCGTCGGCTCCGGACTGAATCTGCCGCTCTATGGCGATCAGGCGCGGCCGGTCATCGGTCTCGACCCGTCGGAGCGGCTCTTGTCGACCGCGCGCCGCCGTGCCGCGGATCTGGGCATTGGGATCGAACTGCTGCTGGGGTCCGCCACCGACATTCCGTTCGCGGATGCGACCATGGACACGGTGGTGATGACCTGGACGCTCTGCTCGATATGCGACCCGCCGCGGCTGCGCTGCGGGAGATGCGGCGGGTGCTGAAGCCCGGCGGCGCGCTGCTCTTCGTGAAGCATGGTCTGTCGCCCGAGCCATCCGTCGAACGCTGGCAGCGCGCGCTGACGCCGCTGTGGCGTCATATCGCCGGGGGCTGTCACCTCGACCGGAAGATCGACGACCTGATCCGCGCGGCCGGCTTCGAAATTTCCGAGTTGCGGACCGAATATGCCATCGGCCCTCGGCCGATGGCCTATATGTATGAAGGCGCGGCGCGGCGGACGCCATAGACGCAAGGGCACGCACGAGCTTTCATCGGGTCGAGTGCCGCGGCGAGGATCAGCGCATCCTCGCCGGCCTTTATACACATGAGTTGCGGCGCGAAGGCGGCGTATTGAGAATTCGTCGGAAGCGCGTCGATCTCGTCAACTGCGACGGCGTCTTCGAGGTGCTCCAGCTCTTCATCCGACCGCGACGGTCGCCGCGTGTCACGCCTTGCTCACGACAAGGACGAGGTTCGATACGATTCCGAGGAGTTGCACCCCGCTTATGGTGGCGCGCGCCCGAAGTCCGATGCTGTCGCAGATCCTGCGGAGCTCGCCCGCCGAGAGCAGATTGAGATTCTCTTCTTGTGCGAAGAACTCCTTGCCGGTCGCCGCAAGCATGGCACGGAACATCCTCGGCGGCAGCCAATGCGCGAAGGGCAGGATGGTGTGGAACTCGACGGGAAACCAGCGGTTCGGCGTTGTTAGGAAGGCGGCCTTGCGCGCGACGCGGACGGCTTCGCTAATGAACGCCGCTTGCTGCAGGCGCGAGCCGACGTGCTCAATGACGGCGGCCGAATGAACGTAGTCGAATGAGCGGTCCGGAAAAGGAAGCCTACGGCCGTCGGCATGAACGAAGCGGATGCCGGGGTAGGCTTCCTCGAGAAAGTCGGCTTTGTCGTCGATCCCCGACGCGGTGATGTTGCGCTTGTGGGGATACCAGCACACGAGATAATTGGAGTGATCATAGCTCCGGTCGCTCGTCGCGCCGATATCGAGAATCGTGTCCGAAGGCGCGACGCCGACCCGCAGGAACGCGTCATACATCTTGCGCCGCTGGTATCCCGCGATCCTGACCGGCAGGGATTCGGGAGTCGCAACGTTATATTGTGCGTTCGGAACGGCCATCCTGCGGTGCGCGAAGGGGAAACCCGCAACCGAGAGGCTAAGGCGAGGCCGTTAAGCTCGGGTAAAGCATGGCCCTTCGTGCCCCGGACAAACCGCTCCACCAGGAAGCGCCTCAGTCCTTGCCGGGCCGGTCTGGACGCCGCCGCGCGATGAGCAGCATCGCCGATGTCTCGATGCCGAGTTTCGCTCTGATCATGTCGAAACCCGTCGCGAGGACGAGCATCGGCAGGCTCTTCAAGGGGTGGAAGAGTTGCGCGAGCTTCGGACAGGGCAGCGCCCGGTTGTAGCGGATGAGATGATGCAGCGAATAAAGCCAAAAGGAATGACCGGTCTGGAAGGACACCGCCTCGACGTCGAAGCCGTTGCACTCGAGCAGGCGCTGCATGCTGTCGCGGGTGAAGATGTGCCAATGCCGGGGGATGTGGTAGCCGCCCCAATAGGAGCGGCGGAAGAGACGCGCATCGAGGGCGCCGAAATTAGGCGTCTCCAGGACCAGCAGGCCGCCCGGCGCGAGCCAACCGGCGATCCGGCGGACGACCGCGGCCGGATCGGCGACATGCTCGATGACGTGGAACATGGTCGCGAGATCGATGCTGCCGTCCGGAATCGAGGTCGCGGTCTCGACCCGCTCGTTGAAGACGCGATAGCCGCGATCGTTCGCTCGATGCACCACGCGCTCGTCGAGCTCGAGCCCATAGAGCCGCTCCGGCGGCACGCCGAACCGGCGCATCACCTCGAGATAGCGGAGATCGCCGCAGCCGATGTCGAGAAACGAGCGCGGTCGCGCCCGCGCATGGCGCAGGATGGCGCGGAACTTCCGGCGATCGAGGAACGCTTTGCCGGCCATGGCAATCGGCCCGACGCTCCGCGCCAGGTCGTAAGAG
>Ga0209517_10001345_pt1 | contig 37497 bp, 28 predicted proteins | sample PeaSoiMetSII2010_FD_187695 | JGI IMG/M metagenome (GOLD analysis project Ga0209517, IMG submission 187695) | Peat soil microbial communities from Weissenstadt, Germany - SII-2010 (SPAdes) (version 2) | ecosystem: Environmental > Terrestrial > Soil > Wetlands > Peat | place: Germany...
AGACCCCCGCCATTAAGGAAGCCGTGGGATACATGCGTCGCGGCGCCCTGGTGCCCGATTCCACGGTGTGGGAAATGGTGCGGGAGCGCCTTGCCTGTCTGAAGTGCGGCGGCGGTTTCATCCTCGACGGGTTTCCGCGCACGCTCGGGCAGGCCGAGTCGCTGAAGCAGTTGCTGGACAGCGAAGGAATCACGCTGTCCGCCGTGCTGAGCTATGAGCTGGCGGCGAGCGAAATCGTGGCCCGGCTGGGCGGCCGCCGGACGTGCGAGAAATGCAAGGCCGTGTACCACGTGAAAGAACGGCCTCCGCGGGTGGAAGGGTGCTGCGATCGCTGTGACGGCACGCTGTTGCAGCGGGAAGACGACCGGCCGGACGCGATCAAAGTGCGGCTGGAGATCTATGAGCGAAGCACCGCCCCGCTGATCGAGTTCTACAAGAAACTTGGCGTGCTGGTGCAGGTCGCAGCTACGGGGACTCCGGACGAGATTTTCGATAGAACAGTAACCGGGATGGAGTCACGACGGATTCAAGTGCACGCCCAGAAGCTGTGGAACGCGGGAGAGAATCGCCGCTAAGGGTAGTGTCTCAGTTTCCAAGCAAGTCACTCCCAGGCGATAGGGGCATGTCTGCCTCCCCGGTTTTTGAGGGCCTTGGATCTCTCCCCGATTACGCCATCCGTTCGCAGGCTGGAATTCTCCATTCACTGCTAATTCCAACGCTTTCTGTGGCTTACGTTGACCATCGCGGCACTTTCCGGTAGTTTATAGGTATCGCCACAATGGGGATCGTGTACCCTAAGGGTGCGTATTTTGTGGCGATTCCTGACGCGGGATGCATCTAAAGGGCTTAAAAGCAGGTTCCTCCCCTGCGCTTTGCTCAGGGTCGGAATGACAAGTATTCTTAAGCGACTGCCGGGTGGGGCGCTGAATTTGATAAGCGGGGTTCAATGGCTGGAAGTCTAGCGAAAACTGACGGAAAAACCTTACTGTTGCTCAAGCCGAGAGGGTTCTGCGCGGGCGTGGTGCGGGCGATTGATGTAGTCCGAATTGCCCTGGAGGCGTTTGGGCCGCCGATTTATGTGCGCAAGGAGATCGTCCACAACAGCTTTGTGGTCGAAGAACTGCGCGGCAAGGGCGCGATCTTTGTCGACAGCGAAGACGAAGTGCCGAATGGGGAGCGCATTATTTACAGCGCCCACGGAGTTTCTCCGGAGGTGCGCGAACACAGCGCGCGGCGCGGGTTGCGCGTGATTGATGCGACTTGTCCGCTGGTTACCAAGGTCCACGTCGAAGCGGTGAAGTTTGCCAAGGAAGGATATTCGCTGATCCTGATCGGCCACAAAGATCACGATGAGGTGGTGGGGACGCTGGGCGAGGCTCCGCTGGTGACGCAGGTTGTGGGATCGCCACAGCAGGTGCAATTTCTCAGCGTGCCAGACCCGGATCGCGTCGCTTATCTGACGCAGACCACCCTCAGCCTGGATGAGACTAAGGACATTATCGCGGCGCTGAAGAAGAAGTTTCCCAACATCCAAGGGCCGGCCGCGCAGGACATTTGCTATGCGACGGAAAACCGCCAGGTCGCGGTAAAGCAGGTAGCTTCCGAGGCGGACTTACTGCTGGTCGTTGGGTCGGAAAACAGTTCCAACTCCAACCGCTTGGTGGAAGTGGCGCGCAACCTGGGCACGAATGCGCATCTCATTGATAGCTGCAACGACATTGAGGCGGAGTGGTTGAAGGGCGTGAAGACGATTGCCCTGACCGCCGGCGCTTCCGCACCGGAATGCCTGGTGGAGGAAACCGTGGCCTTCCTGCGCGACAAGGGATTTGACAACATGCAGGAACTCGAAGTGATGCCGGAAAACGTGCGTTTCGGTCTGCCGCCGGAGATTGTTGGAGCGATTGCTGCCGCTCCGGCCAATGCGACCGCGGACTAGTTCGGAATTTGGATGTGTATTTGTGGGAGGTAAGCGATGAAGATTGACGAACGCCTTGATCGGTTAACTGAGCGGCACGAAGCTCTGACCCAAACGGTGGAGCTTTTGACTCGCGACTTGCAAAGCATTCGCGATTTTTCAAGAGACATAGCCGAAGGCACGGCCCGCTTGCTGCATATCGCGCAGATCCATGAGCACCGCATTACACGTCTAGAAGGCGGCGAGAAATGACTTCCGTCGCTCTGCACGCCGGGGCTTACAGGAAATGAACTCGCCCGACTACGGCCCAGGATGACCAGTGGTTAGTTGGGATGAATGGAGCAATCAGTTGATGGATGCAAACTCCTCCGATCGTAGTGCTTCCGCACTCGGTTCGAACCCACAGCTTCGCTTCGGCAAAATTGAGGAACTTGGCAAACGGGTGGGCGCGGCGATTGCGGCTGCGCGGAAGTTTCTGTTCTCGCAGCAACATGACGAAGGGTATTGGTGCGGAGAACTTGAAGCGGACACTACGCTCGAGTCGGATTACATACTTCTGCACACGCTGCTGGGGACGGGGAGTCAGGAACGATTTCAGAAGGCGGCGAACTGGATTCTGCGGCACCAGAATGAAGACGGCGGGTGGAGTATCTATGCCGCGGGACCGTCGAACATCAGCGCCTCGGTGAAGGCATACTTCGGGTTGAAACTAGCGGGGTACACGGCCGATCATCCGGCGTTGCAACGCGCCCGCGAGAAGATTCTGGAACTCGGCGGCGTCACCGAGGTCAATACATTCACCAAGATCTATCTCTGTTTTTTCGGGCAGTATGACTACGACGCGGTTCCGGCGATTCCGCCCGAGATCGTGCTGTTTCCCAACTGGTTCTGGTTCAATATCTACGAGATTTCTTCGTGGTCGCGTGCCATCCTGGTGCCGCTGTCGATCTGTTACGCCAAGAAGCCGTTCAAGAAGATTCCGCGGGAAATGGGAATGGAGGAACTGTTTGTGGGCGGCATGCAGAAGTCGCGCATGCACCTGCATTGGGCGAAGAAACTGGTTTCGTGGCGCAACTTTTTCCTGGTGCTCGATCGCATGACGCACTGGCTGGAACGCGTGCACGTGCGCCCGCTGCGTTCGATCGCGCTGAAGAGCGCCGAGAAGTGGATGCTCGCGCGTTTCGAGATGAGCGACGGGCTGGGCGCGATTTATCCCTCGATGATGAACGCCATCATCGCACTGCGCTGCCTGGGATATTCGCTGGACGATCCGCAGGTGATTCGGGCGCTGGATGAGTTTGAGAAGTTGGGGATCGAAGAGGAAGACACCTTCCGCATGCAGCCTTGCATGTCGCCGGTGTGGGACACGGCGTATGCGCTGTTTGCGCTGGGCGAGGCGGGGATTCCGGCAAACGATCCGCGGATGGTGAAATGCGCTGACTGGATTCTGCAGAAGCAAGTGCGGACCGTGGGCGATTGGAAAGTGAAGAACAAGCAGGGCCAGCCAGGCGGATGGTACTTCGAGTTTAACAATGAGTTTTATCCGGATGTTGATGACAGCGCCATGGTTTGCCTTGGCCTAAGTCGCGTGGAGCACCCCAATGGGCGGTACCAGCGGGAGTCGGTGCAGCGCGCCATTGATTGGATCTTTTCCATGCAGTGCAAGAACGGCGGCTGGGCATCGTTCGACAAAGATAACGACAAGATGGTGTTCCAATACATTCCATTTGCCGACCATAACGCCATGCTCGATCCGCCGACGGTGGATATTACGGGGCGCATTCTCGAGATGCTGGCGACCTACGGCTACGACAAGAATCATCCTGCAGTGAAGCGGGCGATCACCTTCATTAGGGAAGAACAGGAACCCGACGGAAGCTGGTTCGGACGCTGGGGCGTGAATTACATTTACGGCACGGCGCTGGTGTTGCGCGGGCTGGAAGCGATCGGGATGGACTTGCACGAACCGTGCGTGCAGCAGGGGGCGGAGTGGCTGCGGATGGTGCAGAACGCCGATGGCGGATGGGGCGAAACCGTGGGATCGTACGATGATCCGAGTTTGCGCGGGGTTGGCGATAGCACGCCTTCGCAGACCGCGTGGGCAATTCTGGGACTGCTCGCAGCCAACGACACGCGCAGCGACTCGGTGGCGCGCGGCATTGCTTACCTGCTGCGCACGCAGAGAAAAGATGGATCGTGGGATGAGCCGTACTTTACCGGCACCGGATTTCCCCGCGTGTTTTACTTGATGTACCACCTCTACCGGGATTACTTCCCGCTGCTGGCGCTGACCACGTACGCCAAGGTGATGGAGAAGGCGCAAAACTAGTTCTCAGTTTTCAGTTTTCAGTTGAGAACAGGTAGTGACAATCGGCAACCGATAATTCCTTCGACGGTGGTGGCATTGCCGATGCTGGAGACAGTGCTAAAGCGTTTTGAAGAGCCCGACGAAGTGCGCACGTTCGAAAAAGGGAAATTCGAACTGGTTCACATCGGGGGCATGACCATCGGCCGCGCCACGTATGATCCGGGATGGAAGTGGTCGGTTCATGTGGGGCCCGGCGTGGGTGCCTCGCGCTGCAACGTCGAGCATGTGGGGCTGGTGCTGTCTGGTTGTGCCACGGCCGCGATGGAGGACGGTACGATTCACGAACTCCGTGCGGGGATGCTCTTCTACATTCCACCCGGACCTCCAGGTCACGATAGTTGGGTGGTGGGTGACGTGCCGTACGTCTCGCTGCATTTTCTCGGAGCTCAGCATTACGCAAACAAGTAGTCATGAGAACTGAGGCATTGGTTTGAGAGCATTCGTCACCGGCGCCACCGGATTTCTGGGCTCCCACGTCGCCCGCGTACTTGCCGACCAGGGCGCGGAGTTGCGGCTGCTGGTGCGTCCTACGAGCAATCTGCGCAATCTGGAAGGTCTGCTTTCCTCAGGCAACAAGGCTGAGACCGCCACCGGCGACCTGCGCGATCCCGCTTCCCTCGAAAAAGCGATGGCGGGCTGCGATACAGTTTTTCACGTGGCGGCTGACTACCGGCTCTGGGTGCGCGATCCGGAGGAGATGTACCGGTCCAACGTCGAGGGCACGCGCGCGATTCTGGAAGCGGCGCGGAAGAACGGCGTGCAGCGCGTGGTTTACACATCCAGTGTGGCGACCATCGGGTTCACGAGCAATGGCCATCCTGCGGATGAGGATTCTCCAGTTTCGCTGGCCGATATGATCGGCCACTACAAGCGTTCGAAGTTCATGGCCGAGCAGGTGGCGCTGGAGGCCGGGCGCAGTGGGATGCATGTGGTCACGGTGAATCCGACGACGCCGGTGGGCGAGCAGGATGTGAAGCCGACGCCGACCGGGCGCATCGTCCTCGACTTTCTCAAGCGAAAGTTTCCTGCCTATGTGGAAACGGGACTGAACCTGGTCGACGTGAGGGAATGCGCGCGGGGTCACGTTGCCGCGTTGGAAAAAGGGAAGTCGGGCGAGCGCTACATTCTGGGCGGAGAAGATTTAACGCTGAAGCAGATTCTGGACAAGCTTGGAAAGATCACGGGCCTGCCCTCGCCGAAAGTGAAATTGCCTTATGTGTTCGCCTTTGCCGCGGGCGTCGTGGACGAAGCCATCACGGGGCGCATATTCCATCGCGAGCCCCGGGCCACGATTGACACGGTCCGCATGGGTAGGAAGAAAATGTTTGCCAGCTCCGGCAAAGCCGAGCGCGAACTGGGCTGGACGATCGTTCCAGTCGAAGGGGCATTGCGGCGGGCGGTGGAGTGGTTTCGGGGCAACGGTTATGTCTAGAGTCGCCATTGTGGCCGCGCTGGAGCGCGAGGTGCATCCGCTGGTTAAGGATTGGAATTTCAGCGAAAAGGAACACGCGGGCCGGCGCTTTCGTTTTTTCGAGAAGGATGATTTCGTTCTTGTTTGCGGGGGAATTGGAGCCGAGGCGGCGCGGCGAGCGGCGGAGGCGGTGATCGCGATCTACACGCCACAGGTGGTGTATTCGGTGGGCTTCGCAGGGGCACTCGATCCGGCGCTCAAAGTGGCGGATATCGTGCAGCCGCGGCGGGTGGTCAACGCGGGCGACGGCAGCAGTGTGAACCTGGATCGCGGTGAACACGTGCTGGTCAGTTTCGGATCGGTCGCGAGCCCGGCGCAGAAGGCGAGCCTGCGAGAATCGTTTGGAGCCCAGGCGGTCGACTTGGAAGCAGCCGCCGTCGCGCGCGCCACCGAGGCTCGAGGAGTGGAATTCGCCGTATTGAAAGTGATTTCTGACGAATTCGATTTCGTCTTCCCGTCCACGGAACGCTTTGTCGATTCCAATGGACAATTTCTGGAAAGGCGATTTCTGGGGTTCTGCGCGTTGCGGCCGTGGCTGTGGCCGCAGGTTGCGCGGCTGGCGCGGAACAGCCGTCGCGCCTCACACGCGCTGTGCGACTGGCTGCGAAAACTCAGCACGGAATCAGCGTCAACCGGTTCCGGCATTCAGACCATGGAGGGGGTCAATCGCCGATGAATCGCGTTGCGTTGGCAATTCTCGCGTGGGGGATGATCGCGGTGCCGTCGGTCGGCCAAAGTGCTCCTCCCACGATTTATGCCGAGAGCTTCCGCCGGGGGGCGACACGCATCACCGAAGACAGGTTCGACGTTAAGTTCACGCCGGAGAACGCCTCCTATCGGGAGCGAATCAAAGACTCCCGGGGGGATGATCGTTACGAGGTAACCGTTACACCGCACGTGCTGGAGGGCAGCAACCAGATCACGTCCTGGGAGGTGAAACTCGTGGATCTGCGTCACCGCATTTACAGCAACCTCCTGGTGGCGGAACAGGAGCCTTCGCAGGACGCGAAAAACAATCTGTGGAGGCTGGACCCGAACCGGTTCAGCCCGGTGCCGATTCGCGCACTGCGGATCATGAAGGTCGACGATTTTTATGTCGTGATCCAGGTGAAGGATTTTCACTTCACGCCGCTGGACTCGCCGTACCTGGATTCGATGGCCGTGCAGTTCGCCTTTACGAAGAGCGATCCTAGGGCAAGCCGCTGAGGCGCATGCATCATCCGAAATATTTCGTTGGCGGATCGGGTACGTGCGGAAAAGTACGCGGCCTGGTTCATCTATAATCAGTGCAGGCATTCTCCTAAAACGCAATGCATGTCTTCCCCTTGCTGGTAGTGTTCGTCGGCGGCGAAATCGTCGACATGATCTCCAACACTGGCGCGGTCGCCAAGCTGGTTTTGCTTGCGCTGCTGGCGTTCAGCCTGATCTCCTGGTCCATCATTTTGACCAAATGGAGTCTGCTGCGGCGGGCGCGAGCGCAGAGCGGGCGATTTGTGCGCGCGTTTCGCAAGGCGCAGCGGCTGCAGGACATTGCCGCCGTGGCGGAGCAGTTCAAGCCCAGCCCGCTGGTCGGCGTGTTTGAAGGCGGGTACGAAGAATTCAGGCGGCAAGCTCAAACGTCGGGGACAGTGCGGAATCTGTTGTCGATCCAGCGCGGGATGCAGATTGGGGCATCGGAAGGGATTACGCGGCTGGAGCGGAATGTGCCGTGGCTGGCGATTACGGCTGCGGTGACGCCGTTTGTCGGGCTGTTTGGCACAGTGTGGGGCATCATCGATGCGTTTCACGGGTTGGGGACGGCAGGCGCGGCGACGTTGCGGGCGGTGGCTCCAGGCATTTCGGAGGCCCTGATTACTACGGCTGCGGGATTGGCGGCTGCCATTCCTGCCGTGATTGCGTATAACTTGATTGGAGCGTCGATCCGCGAGTTCGCGGCGCGCAGCGATGATTTTGCGCTCGAAGTGCTGAATGCGGTGGAGCATAGCCAGGCACAGGCTCCAGCCGTCGAGGTGAGGCGCTGATGGCGTTCACCGCTTCCAACGGACGCACCCAGACCGCGCTGGCGGACATCAACATCACTCCGCTGGTGGATGTGGTGCTCGTGCTGCTCATCATTTTCATGGTGACGGCGCCGGTGCTGCAGTCGGGAATCGACGTCAGCGTGCCGAAAACCCGGACGGTGAAGCAGATCACGGAAGAGCGGCTGGTGATTACCATCAATAAAGATCAGCGTGTCTTTTTGGGCAATGACGCCATCAACATTAATGAGATCGCAGGCAAATTGCGGCAGAAGATTCGGGATCCGCGCAACCAGTTCATTTTTGTGCGCGCGGACGAGAATGTTCCCTTTGGCGCCTTTGCCACGGTGATGGATGCGGTGAAGCGAGCGGGAATCACCAACGTTAGCATTGTGACGCAACCTCTAGAGCAAAATGGCAGTAAACGCTGAGATTTACTTCGAGCATGACGGCTGGGGCCGCGCGCTGGCGTGGTCGGCGGGCCTGCACGTGGGAATTACGGTGGCGTTGCTGATCTACTCTGCCCTCGTCTATCGAACCAGCGGCGAGACCTGGGGCTCGGGAGGGGGCGGGGAAGCGATCGGCGCCACCCTGGTGAGCACGGTTCCGCTTCCGGCGAATCCCACGCAGACGCAAAACGTGCTGGCCAATGAATCCAAGGGACTAACCCAGTCACAACCCAAGATCGAAGAGAAAACACCCGACGCGATTGAGATTCAGGGCAAGAATGCGAAGATAAAGCCGAAGAAAAAGCAGGAGACGGCATCCAAAGAGAAGCCGCAGGCCGCGCCGGAGGAAGAGAATAATCAGGTCGCGTTTGGGGAAGGCGGCCCGGTCAGTGGTCCTTATGGAACGTTTAGCGCGGGCGGGGCCAAGGGTGGATTTGGCATCACCGGCGGTGGCGGGGATTTCGGCACCAAGTACGCGTGGTACGTGCAGGTGATTCAGAAGAAAGTTGCGGAGAACTGGCTGAAGTATGAAGTTGATCCGAGAATCACAACGGCGCAACGGGTGTATATCACGTTCGACGTGGTGCGGGACGGGCATCCTTCGAACGTGCAGATCGAACAATCTAGTGGCGTACCTTCGCTGGATATTTCGGCGGTGCGGGCACTTCAGCGTATTGATACTTTCGGTCCGTTGCCGCCGGATTACTCGGGTGGCAAAATCTCGGTGGAGTACTGGTTCGATTACAAGAAGTGAACCTTCAGGGTAAACAGGAAGCACTAACGGTTGACTGTGTGCCTCCGAATACAGGCACAATGCCAAGAAGGAGTATCCGGGCCCAGTGAGATCTCGCAAGAGGGAAGAAGCCTTGCAAAGCAATTCATATCGGGATACGATATTGTCGTACGGAGTATGTTACTCCCCCACACCGATGGAAGAACGCGCAAGACCAATTTTCCGGCGATGGCCAGTCAGTTTCCGCGGCCCGATGTTGGCGCTGGTTCTCCTCGCTGCTTGCTGCGTTCTTTCTTCTACTCTGCTTGCTCAGGATTGGGTCAAGACGGGCACCAGCTTGGGGGTAGCGAAGGTGCGGTTGGCGGTCCCGGACTTCAAGCCCTCGACCAGCGATCCGCAGAACACCGCTCTGCTCAAGACTTTCAATGACACGTTGTGGAACGACCTTGACGTGTCCGGCGTGGTCGAGCTGGTTTCAAAGAGCTTTTATCCGCTGCAGGTTCCGGGCCAGCCGCCCGAAGTCAATTTCCTGGCTTGGAACGCGCCTCCTCCCGATGCCGCCATGCTGGCTTTCGGAAGCCTGGGTGTTGCGGCGGGAAAGCTGACGGTTCAGGGCTGGTTGTATGACGTCAAGAACTCTCAGTCACCCCAGGTTCTGGGCAAACAATACTCGGACACATCCAGCGACGCCGCAGCGCGGGTCATGGCCCACAAATTCGCCGACGAAATCATTTTCCGGCTGGGCGGCGGCATTACCGGGATCGCCGAGACGCAGATTTATTTTGTCAGCGACCGGTCGGGGCACAAGGAAATCTGGGCCATGGATTACGATGGCTCGAACCAGCACCAGATCACGCATCTGGGCTCGATTGCATTGGCGCCACGCGTTTCGCCCGACGGATCCCGAATCGCATTCAGCAGCCTGACTAAAACCGGCTGGGAGATTATGATGTTCTCGCTCGACCTCAACCGGGCCGTAACGTTTCCGCACATGGGCGGGACGAATCTGTCCCCCGCATGGTCCGGGGATGGGACGAAGCTGGCGTTTTCTTCGTCGCGCGGGGGCGAACCGGAAATTTACGTGTCGGATGCGTCTGGGGGTAATCTACATCGTATGACGACGGCCAAAGGGCCAGATGTGTCGCCAGTATGGAACCGGAAGACGAATGCGCAAATCTCGTTCGTCAGTGGCCGTACCGGGCTGCCGCAGATTTATACCATGGAAGCGGACGGAACCAACCAGCAGCGTATGACGGATCAGGGGTACGCCGTGTCGCCGAACTGGGCGCCCAACGGGCAGTTTCTTACGTTTGCGTGGGTGCGGAAGTATGGCCCTGGCGAGCCGGGCGCATCAGACCTTTACCTGATGGATATCGCCAGCAAGCAGTGGGTGCAGCTCACACACGATGGCGGGCGGAATGATTTTCCTTCGTGGTCGCCGGATGGACGGCACATCGTATTTCAATCCAGCCGGTCGGGCAAAGAAGAAATCTGGACGATGCTGGCCGACGGCACCAAGGTTCAGCAACTGACTTTTACAGGACGCAATACCCAACCGAATTGGAGTTGGAAATAGTAAATACGCTTCGTCTGATCCCGGAGGTAAGCTTCTGGGGTCGCAGGGAGGAAATAAAGTGAAGCAACAAAGTATCAAGTGGTCTCTGCTCATCGTTGCACTCGGCGCTTTACTGACGCTTGGCGCTTGCGGAAAGAAAGCGGCTCCGCCTCCGCCACCACCCCCGCCGCCTCCACCGGCCCCCACCGCTTCCATCGCAGTCAGCCCGAACTCGATCCAGGCGGGCCAGTCGGCCTCTCTGACCTGGCAGACCAGTAACGCGACCGACGTGTCGATTGACGGCATTGGCGCGGTACAGCCGAATGGCTCGCAAAGCGTGTCCCCAACGGATTCCACGACCTATCACTTGACGGCCAAGGGATCGGGTGGCACGCAGGAAGCGACCGCGCGGCTCACGGTCACCCAAGCGCCACCACCGCCGCCGCCGCCAACCCCGACGGTAACGGACGAAGACTTGTTCAGCCAGAACATCAAGGACGTCTACTTCGATTACGACAAGTCTGACATTCGTGGCGATCAGCAGTCTTCGCTGCAGGCCGACGTGCAGTTCCTCAATGCGCACGCCAATATCAGCTTGACGATTGAAGGGCACTGCGACGAACGCGGATCAACCGACTACAACCTGGCTTTGGGCGACCAGCGTGCCAGTGCGGTGAAGAACGCACTGACCGCGGGCGGCATCAGCGCCGGCCGGATCAAGACCATCAGCTACGGCAAGGAGAAACCCTTCTGCACAGAAAGCAACGAAGCTTGCTGGCAGCAGAACCGCCGTGGCCACCTCGTCTATCAGAAGTGAAGATTTTACGGGGGACGCCAGTGGCGTCCCCCGTTCCTTCTTCCGTGAAAGCGTGCATTGGTGTGTGCCGAGCACGCTCTGCACTGGAATTGGTGGGCTCCCCATTGTGTCTTCCGGTTCCAGGGCCGTCCTTTCTGTGTGGAATCCTGCCCGCCTGTGGGACAATCATGGCATCTAAGAACTTGGCATGTTCAGGGAATTCTCTATGAAATCACATCACATTTTGGTGCTCTTCGCGTTGTTGTCGGTGCTCTGGCTGGGAGTGAATCCAGTTTCGGGCGCAAATAAGGACATGGTGCAGTTGCAGACCCAGGTGCAGCAATTGCAGGAGCAAATGACGGCCATGCAGCGCAGCTTCGATGAGCGCATGGGTGTCATGAAGAACCTGGTGGAGCAGGACACGGACGCAGTGAATAAGGTGGCAACCGCCATCAATTCGCTGCAGACGACGATCCAGAAACAGCAGTCGGAAGGCGGATCGAAGACGGACCAGGTGTCGGGCCAGATCCAGGCCTTGAACGACACCATGGATGAAGTCAAGGTGCGCCTGGCCAAGGTCAGCAAGCAACTGGAAGACATGCAGGCGGCGCAACAGAGTCTGGGTGCGCAGCAGGCGCAACAGCAAATGCAGCAGCAGGCACTGGCACAAGCACCGCCGCCCGATGTGCTCTACAACAATGGCCTGCGCGATTACAACGGCGGCAAGAACGACCTGGCGCTGCAGGAATTCTCGGACTACGTCAAGTACTATCCCAACACCGATCTGGCGGGAAACTGCTATTTCTATCTCGGGGAGATCCAGTTCCGCCAGGGAAACTACCAGCAGGCGGCGCAGAGCTACGACCAGGTCTTGCAGAACTTTCCCAGCGGCACCAAGGCCGCGTCGGCGCAACTGAAAAAGGGATTCTCCTTAATCGAGCTCGGGAAACAGGATGACGGAGTCAGCGAGTTACGGCACCTGATCCAGCGTTATCCGCACTCTCCCGAGGCGCTGCAGGCGCGGGACCGCCTACGCAAATTGGGAGTTTCGACAATCGGGAAATAGTTCCGAAGATGTGGATTGGATCCCGACGAATCGAGCGGTTTGCAGGAACAGACCGCTAGACGCTGCGGTGACGATGCCGCTTGGGAGTGTGATGCTTCCCAGCCTTGTGGGCGTGATGCCGCTGGACGTGCTGGTGCTTTGCCCTCACTGAAATGAGGGTTGCTTGGTGCGGCGCAGCCAAAGCGAACGCACTGGACAGAACGCATAGCATCAGTACTGAAAGGACTCGCCTCATAGACTCGCCCTCCGGCGAAACTTCCGCTACTTTAGCACTATTTATTTGGGGAACTCCAGGACTAAACTTGGCTCAGCGGGAATTTGTTGTACGAGGTTTCATCATGCCAAATAGCACGCACGATCAGGACACAGCGAAGGGCGCCACAGAAGCCGAGGATCACACGGTCGCCGGGAATATCGGATTACAGGAACAGCTCGGACATCGCGATCAGGATCCGATGCTGAAGGACGCGGATTCTGATTTTCCCGAACCCGGGCAAAATCCGGAACACAGCGGCGAACCGGAACGGAAGACGGCTTAGGTCCGATGTCTGACGGGAGCGAAAAAGCAGGTTCCTCACCGGGCCTACCGCCCGGTTCGGAATGACAACACGCTCGTCTGCACGAGCCTAGCGCACTTTGACTACTGCTGGCCGCAGACTACTACCACCCAAGACTAGCGCAACTCTTCCATTACCGCGTCCAGCACTTCCTTGCCCGGACGCGTCATCGAATCGGGCAGCGTGGCCAGGGGCTGGTCCACGACGTTCAGCATGTCGATGAAGTTGGGCGCTTCGGGATTCACGTAGAACACGCCGGTCAGCACTTCGCCCTTGTCGTGGGCTTCGGTGAGGCGGGTGATGGCGCGAATCTTGTCCGTCGGATCGTAGTCTTCTTCCAGCTTGCGCAGGTGAAGCCGAGAGCCGTCGTGCATGGTGACTTCGATGGTTGTACCCGGATCATACTCGACGTCGATGTCCTCGAAGTGCGGAACGAAGCTGACGTCCTGCAAGGTCTCTTCGTGCTCTTTGACGTATTTGTAGGACTTGGTCGAACCCTCGTGGTCGTTGAAGGTGACGCAGGGCGAAACCACGTCGAGCATGACGGTGCCCTTGTGAGCAATTGCTGCTTTGAGCATAGCGCTTAGCTGGCGCTTATCACCGGAGAACGAGCGGCCCACCAGCGTCGCACCGAGTTGAATCGCAAGCGCGCAGGTATCGATCGGCGGAAGATCGTTGACCACGCCGGATTTCAGCTTCGAGCCCAGGTCGGCAGTGGCTGAGAACTGTCCCTTGGTCAAACCGTAAACGCCGTTGTCTTCAATGATGTAGATGATCGGAAGATTGCGGCGCATGAGGTGAACGAACTGTCCAATGCCGATGGAGGCGGTGTCGCCATCGCCGCTGACGCCGATGCAGACCAGCTTGCGGTTCGCCAGAATCGCTCCCGTCGCCACGGAGGGCATCCGGCCATGCACTGCGTTGAAGCTATGGGAGCGGCTCATGAAGTAGGCAGGAGTCTTCGAAGAACAGCCAATGCCGCTGGGTTTGATGAGCAGTTCCGGCTGCACGCCCATTTCGTACATAGACTCAATGATGCGCTCGGAGATCGCGTTGTGGCCGCAGCCGGCACACAGCGTGGTCTTGCCGCCCTTATAGTCCATTACGGTGAGGCCGATGCGGTTGGTCTTGGGGCCGGGTGCGGCGGCTCCGGGTTCGACAGTCGAAGTGCCCATTTCGTTTTCCCTCAGCGGCTAAAGCCGCGAATCAGTTGGTGCGCTCACGGTGCGGCTTGAAGCCGCACCCTTTCAAAACGGCCGACAAGCCCAGTCGCTCCGTTCATTTGCCTTCCATGCTGGTCAGTTCGTCGGTGATGGACCGCGCGTCGAGCGGCAGTCCCGTGATATGTGCGATGCTGCGCAGGCGCGTCGTCAGTTCGGGCTTGAGATCGAGCTTGAGCAGAGTCAGCATTTGCGCGTCGCGATTCTGCTCGACGAGGTAGGTGCGGTCATGCTGCTCGACGAACTCATGCACTTCGCGAGTAAAGGGATACGCCCGGAGCCGCAGGTAGTCGGTCTCGAGGTGATATTCGTCGCGCAGTTGATCGCGGCTCTCGGTGATGCCCCAATGCGAAGTGCCGTAGCCGATGATCCCGATCTTCGCGTTGTTGCCCTTCGTAATCTCGGGGCGCGGAACGAACGAACGCGCGGTTTCGAACTTGCGGTTCAAGCGCTCCATGTTGTTTTCGAAGTCGTCGGCGCGTTCGCTGTACTGCGCTTTCTCGTTGTGACCGCTGCCGCGCGAGAAGTAGGCCGCCGCCGGGTGGATCGTTCCGGGCAGAGTGCGGTAGCCAATGCCGTCTCCGTCGACGTCTTTGTAACGCGCGAATCCGCCGAGACGGTCGAGGTCTTCCTTGCTGAGCACCTTGCCGCGATTGATTGGCGTGGTGGGATATTCGAACGGATCGGACATCCAGTTGTTCATGCCCAGATCCAGATCGGACATGACGAACACCAGCGTCTGGAACTGCTCTGCCAGGTTGAATGCCTCCGGCGCCATGCTGAAGCACTCAGTCACGGAGCAGGGAAACAGCAGGATGTTCTTGGTGTCGCCGTGCGAGAGGAATGCAGTCGAAAGGATATCGCCCTGGGAAGTGCGCGTCGGCAGGCCAGTAGAAGGGCCCACACGCTGGATGTCCCAGATCACGCCGGGGACTTCGACGTAGTAGGCAAGTCCGGCGAACTCGGACATCAGGGAGATACCGGGGCCAGCAGTCGCGGTCATGCTGCGTGCGCCCGCCCAGCCGGCGCCTATGACCATGCCGATCGCAGCCAGTTCGTCCTCGGCCTGCACGATGGCGAATGTCGCTTTGCCGTCGGGACCGATGCGGTACTCCTTCATATATTCGATCAACGTCTCCACCAGCGATGACGACGGCGTGATCGGATACCAGGTCACGACAGTGCATCCGGCGAACATGCAGCCCAGTGCGGCGGCTGAGTTGCCGTCGATGATGATCTTGCCCGCCGTCGCGTTCATGCGCTCAATGTAGAAAGCGCCGCGCTTTTGCAGGTTGGCCTTGGCATAGTCGAACCCAGCCTGCGCCGCAGCCAGATTCAGATTGGCTGCTTTCACTTTCTTGGCGAACTGCTTGCGGATCGCAATTTCGACCTCACCCATTTCGATGGTGAGCAGGCTGGCGACGACGCCAACGTAGACCATGTTCTTGACGAGCTTGCGTAGCTTCGCTTCCGGGCAGACGGCAGCGACCAGTTTGTCGTAGGGAACCGAGTAAAAGATCAGATCGTCGCGCAGTTTGTGCAGCGCGAGAGGCTCGTCATAGAGGACCGCGGCTCCGGGAGCCAGCGACATCGTGTCTTCCTGCGCGGTCTCGGGATTCATCGCCACCAAAAAATCGATTTCTTTCTTGCGGCCGATGTAGCCGTGCTTGTTGGCGCGAATGGTGTACCAGGTGGGAAGGCCGGCGATGTTCGAGGGGAACATGTTCTTGCCGGACACCGGTACGCCCATCTGAAAAATGCTGCGTAAGAGCACGGTATTTGAACTTTGCGAGCCGGAACCATTGACTGTCGCGACCTGAATGCTCATGTCGTTGACGATACGTTTGTGCCCCGTGCCTCCGGCGGATTCCCGGGGCACGACATCCGTAGTGGCCATCCCAACACCTTCCTTCGGTTAGCGGGCGGAATCCAGTCGCCCCTGATTTATGCAATGTGGAGAAGAAAACACTTTATTATACGGCGACCGCTTCGCTGAGTCGCGTCAAATTGCCCGTCTGTAGCCCGGAGGAACCTGTTTTAGAAATGGGGGAAGGTTCGCGGACTCAGGACTCTGTCTTGTAGAACTGCGCGATGTTGCGAAACTTATTATATCGTGACACGAGTAATTCAGCTGAGGGGATTTTCTTCAGTTCGGCATAGTGTTTCTGCAGGCTGGCATCGAGCAAGTTGGCCGCCGCTTCATGGTCGCGGTGCGCTCCACCTTCCGGCTCAGGCACGATGTCATCGATGCAGCCCAGTTCGCTGAGGTCGGTTGCGGTGATGCGCATCGCTTCAGCGGCGAGTTCTTTCTTAGACGCATCCCGCCACATGATGGCGGCGCAGCCTTCGGGGGAGATAACCGAATAGATCGAGTTCTCCATCATCAACACGCGGTCGGCGACTGCGATGGCCAAGGCCCCACCGCTGCCGCCCACGCCAATCACGGTCGCAATAATGGGAACCTCCAGTCGCGCCATTTCGCGCAGATTGTAGGCGATGGCTTCGGCCTGCCCGCGTTCTTCGGCATGGATGCCGGGGTAGGCGCCGTCGGTGTCGACCAGGGTGAATATAGGCCGGCGGAACTTCTCCGCGACTTGCATCACCCGGATTGCCTTGCGATAGCCTTCAGGGTGCGGCGTCCCGAAGTTCCTGTGGACGCGCTGCTTCATGTCGCGGCCTTTTTGAGTAGCGACGATCAGTACCTCGTCGCCGTGGAATCGCGCCATGCCGCAGATGATGGCGGCATCGTCACCGAAACTGCGATCGCCGTGAATCTCGCTGAAGTCGGTGAAGACGCGCTCGATGTAGTCGAGCGACTGCGGGCGCTGTGGATGCCGCGCCAATTCGGTCTTCTGCCAGGCAGTGGGGGGCGCGTTCATCTCTTGCCGCAGAGTATCGATGCGGTATTGTAGTTTCGCGATCTGACGGCGAGTTGCATCGTCGGCGCCGGGAGACTCCAATTCGGCGACCTGGCGCTCGATCTGCTCCAACTCCTGCTGCGCTTTTTCACTGGCGGCCATGCTTTTTGAATCAGGCGATGATGCGAACGCTGCCTCGCCCGCACAATTGCTCGACGCGGGCGATGAAATTGCGGTCCGGAAGGACATTATAGCCTTCCGCTTCCATCACCACCATGAAATCGCCCTGGCGCTCCACGTCAAACAACACTTTAGCCTCACCTTTGCGCTCCAGGAAGAGCGTGTGCAGATCATCGACAGTGGTTTCGCCTGACATCTCGAGCGGTATGCGGATGCGGATGGCGCGCGGCAATGGGACTTTGGCCTCTTCCAGCGGTTGGATTTCCGCTGCGGTAATCTTGGGATTGGCGCCCTCTTCGATGCGTACACCCGCTTTCACCAGGACGGGAACTTCGAGCTTCACTTTGTCACCGATGCGTTTGTAGGCCTCGGGGAAGACGATCATGTCGATCGAACCGGACATATCTTCCAGCGTCGCTTGGGCGTAGAAATCGCCGCGTTTCGATTTGAGCACTCGCATGTTGCCGATGATGCCGGCGGTGATGATGGTTTCGTCCTTGCCCGTCGATTTCGTCATCGCGGCAATTTCTTCGACGCTGAGAGCTTGCAAGTCCGCAAGCTTATCTTTGTACTTTTGCAGGGGATGCCCGCTGATAAAGAAGCCGAGAATTTCTTTTTCGGCGGTGAGGCGGGTGTGCTCGTCCCAATCAGGAACGTTCGGTAACTTGTCGTTGTGCGATTCGGCATCTTCCTGCTGGAAGACGCCAAACAGGCCGTGCTGGCCCGATTCGGCGTCACGCTGCGCTTTCTGCGCCTGTTCCATCGACTTGTCAAGCACGGCCATGAGCTGTGCTCGGCGGCCCATGGAATCCATGGCACCGCTCTTGATTAAAGACTCCAGCACGCGCTTGTTGAGCAGGCGCAGATCGACGTTCTCGCAGAATTCGAAAATGGATTTGAAGCGAGCAAGTTTCTTGCGCGCGGTCACGATCGATTCAATCGCATTGCCGCCGACATTCTTGACGGCCGCCAGACCGAAGCGGATAGACTCGCCGTGAGGCGTGAAGTTGGCGTCGGAGACGTTGATGTCGGGGGCTTCCACGGCAATGCCCATCTCGCGGCATTCGTTAATGTACTTGACCACGTCGTCGGTTGAGCCGGTGAGCGAGGTCAGCAGCGCGGCCATGAACTCCACGGGATAATGCGTCTTCAGATACGCCGTGTGATAGGCCAGCAAAGCGTAGGCGGCGGAGTGGGACTTGTTGAAGCCGTATCCGGCGAACTGGGCCATGAGATCGAAAATCTTTTCGATTTTCTTCGGCGGGTATTTTCGCTGGGCAGCGCCTTCGACAAAGCGCTCGCGCTGCTGCGCCATTTCCTCAGCTTTTTTCTTGCCCATGGCGCGGCGCAAGAGATCGGCTTCACCCAGCGAGTAGCCCGCCAGGCGGTTCGCGATCTGCATCACCTGCTCCTGATACACAATCACGCCCAGGGTCTCTTGCAGGATCTCCTGCAACTCTGGCAGTTCATATTCAACTTTCTTGCGGCCGTGCTTGCGGTCGACGAAATCATCGATCATGCCGCCCTGAATGGGACCCGGCCGGTACAGCGCGTTCAGAGCGGTGAGATCCTCAATGGAATTTGGCTGGTACTTGCGCAGGACGTCGCGCATGCCGTTCGATTCAAACTGGAATACGCCCGAGGTCAGCCCTTTGTGGAAGACTTTTTCGTAGGTCTCGTTGTCTTCTAGAGGAATCTGTTCGAGAGTTATCGAAGTGCCGCGGGTTTGCGCGATCAGCTTGAGGGCGTCGGTAAGAATCGTGAGCGTAGTCAGGCCCAGGAAGTCCATCTTCAGCAGGCCCATCTTTTCGATGGCGACCATGTCGAAGGCAGTCACAATTTCGTCGTTCTTGGTGCGGTGCAGCGGAACCAGGTCGGTGAGCGGGCGCGGGGAAATCACAACACCGGCGGCGTGGACGCCCGAATTGCGCACCATACCTTCCAGTTTTTTTGCCGTCTCGAACAGTTCCCGGATCTGGCCGTTTTTTTCGATCGCCTCGCGCAGTTGGGCGGAGTCTGCGATGGCCTGCTCCAGCGTAATGTTGAGCTGGGTCGGGACCATCTTGGCGATGCGGTCGACATCGGCGTAGGGGATGTCCATGGCGCGGCCCACGTCTTTGATGGCGGCCTTCGCGGCCATGGTGCCGAAGGTGATGATCTGGGCGACGTTGTCGCGGCCGTATTTCTGCGTAACGTAGTTGATGACCTCACCCCGGCGGTTCATGCAGAAATCGATGTCGATGTCGGGCATGGACACGCGCTCGGGATTCAGGAAGCGCTCGAACAGCAGTTCATGCTGCAGCGGGTCGATGTCGGTGATGCGGAGTGCGTAGGAGACCAGTGAGCCTGCGGCCGATCCGCGGCCCGGGCCCACGGGAATCTCCTGTTCGCGGGCGTAGCGGATGAAGTCCCAGACGATCAGAAAATATCCAGGGAACTGCATCTGCTGGATGATGCCCAGTTCGCGTTCCAGTCGCTGCTCGTAGTCGGTGATGGAGTGCTTCAGCTTGCCTTGCTCGTGCAGCGGGCGCAGCACTTCCAGGCGGCGGGCGAAACCTTCACGGGTGACGTGGACGAAGTAGCTGTCAATCGTGTAGCCGGGCGGAACCTCGAATTGCGGGAACGGATTCGCGACTTTTTCCAGGCGAAGACTGCAGCGCTCGGCGATGTCGAGGGTGCGCGTGAGCACCTCGGGAGAATCCTTGAACACGCGGTACATTTCGTCATGGTTCTTGACGAAGAACTGGTTGCCGTCGAACTTCATGCGACCAGTGTCGTGAATGGACTTGCCGGTCTGGATGCACAGCATTACGTCCTGGGCATGGGCGTCGTCTTCGCACAGGTAGTGGCTATCGTTGGTCGCCACCAGCGGCAGGCCTAGATCCTTTTCCAGCTGGAACAGGCCGGGATGGATGCGATGCTCCATTTCCAGGCCTTGATCCTGAATCTCGAGGTAGAAATTCTCTTTGCCGAAAATGTCGGTGAAGGTGCCGGCAGCCGCGCGCGCGGCGTCATAGTTGCCTTCGGTCAGGCGTTCCGCAACTTCGCCTTTGAGGCACCCCGAGAGGCCAATCAGGCCGCGGGAATGCTCGGCGAGAAACTTCTTGCTCACGCGCGGCTTGTAATAAAAGCCATGCAGCGAGGCTTCAGACGTGATCTTGACCAGATTGCGGTAGCCTTCTTCGTTTTCGGCGAGCACGAGCAGGTGGTTGTAGCTGTCGCCTTCGGGCGGGGCGCGGTGGTCGTCTTTCTTGCAGATGTAGAGTTCGCAGCCGACGATGGGTTTCACTCCGGCATGCTTGGCCGCGTTGACAAAGTGGACTGCGCCAAAAATATTGCCGTGGTCGGTCATGGCCACGGCGGGCATGCCCAGCTCTTTCACGCGCTGGCAAAGTTTTTCGACATCACAGGCGCCGTCGAGCAGGGAATAGTCCGTGTGCAGGTGCAGGTGGACGAATTGGGACATGGGTCGGTAGGGTTAGTCTACCGCAACGGGCACAGAGGAAAACTGGGCAATTACTAAGGCAAGGGTGGAGGCTTAGTCCGAGCCGGCTCCCACGGCCTGCGCTTTTAGCAGCAGCTTGCGGGCCTGGGCGATGAGTTCGGCTACTTCGAAGGGCTTTACCAGGTAGGGGACGCTGTTTTCCTGCAGAAAAGCGCGCTCGTCGCCGAGACCGTTCGCGAAGGTGAACAGGACATGATTTTCCATCGGTGAGCAATTCTCTTTGAGCCACTGGTAGGACTCCATAGCGTTCCATTGGCCGGGGAGCCTGCCGTTCATGATGAGAGCATCGAAAGGTTCGGAGAGCAGGCGAGTCTTGACATCCTGGCTAGTCTTGGCGGTCACGACGGCGGCGCCTGCGCCTGCCAGCACGTCGCGCTCAAACTCGAGCACTGCTTCTTCTTCCTCCACCAGCAGCACGCGGCCGTGGATGGCGCCCTCGTGCAGACGGGGTGCGGGTTTGGCAGATTCGGGTTCGACCTGGGCAGATACCGCCGCCGGCAGCCTTACCTCGATGACGGCCCCACCTTCCGGAGCGTTGTTGGCGGTGATGTCTCCGCCGTGTTCTTTCACGATGCCGTAGCAGATGCTGAGTCCAAGTCCTGTGCCTTTGCCCACGCTCTTCGTGGTGTAGAAGGGATCGAAGATGCGTTTGGGATCTTTGATTCCGGCTCCATCGTCGGTGAACTGCGTACAAACGTGTCCACCGGCGCAGGAGATGCGAATTTTGAGCTTGCCGGTGCGCCCAGTTTCGAGAATGGCGTCGACCGCATTGTTGATGATGTTTAGGAACACCTGCTCGATCTGATGGGGATCGGCAACGACCAAAGCGGCTTCGGAAGGGACTTCGCGCTCGACCTTAATGTTGTTGATCTTGAGGTCGTAGTCGCGCAGCGCCAGAGTTTCGTCGAGAACCTTGCGAACGTCGACTTCGTCCCGCTGCGGCTTGCGTTGGCGCGCGAACGATAGCAGGTTCTGCACTACACGATGCGTTCGCTGCGCTTGCTTGAATAATTTGCTGACGTAGTCCTGGGCGCGGGTGTTCAGACCTTCGGTCTCGAGAAGCTGCGCATAGCCGAGGATCGCCGTGAGCGGATTGTTCAGTTCATGGGCGACGCCGGCAATTAACTGTCCAACGGCCGACATTTTCTCGCTTTGCAGCAGTTGCTCCTGCGTTTTGCGCAGATCTTCGTAGGCGCGGCAGGTTTCTTCGTAGAGACGGACTTTTTCAATAGTAGTGGCCAACTGGCGGCTGATGGCGACCAGCAGATTCTCGTCGTTGCTGGAATACTCGAATCCCAGCTGGCTGCACAGGCCCATGATCCCGACCGGACTGTCTTTCCCCCAGAACAGAACCCAGATCCAGGAGCGGTCCACATCGGAGCGCAGGAAGTCCGCTGCCTTGGGCGGCAGGTGCGGCAGATATTCCGCGGTGACCACTTCGGTGCGCGAGCGCATCACCAGATCGCCGAAACCCTCGGTGAAGCAAACCTCAGCGGTGCGCATCTTGTCGCGGCTGCGCGGACCCCAGGCGGCACGCCGGCGGTAGGTGGTCGTGTCGGTATCGGACAGGTAGACCGTACCGCTTTCGGCGCCAAAAAGAGTGACCACCTGGCGCAGAGTCAGGTTCAGAATCTCGTCAAGGTCGAAGGATTGTGCCGCGACTACGGCCATGGCATTCAGCGCGTTCAGTTCGCGGTTGCGCCGCCGCATTTCATCTTCGGCGCGCCGCTTCTCCGTCATGTCGAGAACGAATCCCTGGTAGCGTTCGATATTTCCAGCGGCGTTTCTAGTGGCGAAGCTGCTCTCAGCAGCCAAGAGCAATGTGCCGTCCTTGCGGCGCAGGGTGACGTCGAAATTCCGGACGTAATTGTGATCTTCGATTTCGCGGCGGAAGGCCTCGCGCTGCTTGGGATCGACGCAGATTTCCGTATTCAGGTTCAGGACCAGCAATTCCTCGCGCTGGCTGTAGCCGAGCATATGCACGAAGGCGTCGTTGCAGTCGATGAGCTGGCCCACGGGGTTGGCGACATAAACGCCTTCCTGCACCTGCTCGAAGAGCAAGCGATATTTCTCTTCCGCGGAACGGCGGTCGGTAATGTCGCGGACGACGTGAATCGTGCCCTTTTGCGGGCTGCCTTGCTCGGTGTAGGAAGACGTCGAAACCACGGAGAAGCCGCCGAAGCACGGGTCGGCCCCTTCGGTGAATTCTTCATCCCCGCCCATCGCGCAGTAGGGACAGCCGGTCCATTCCCCGAACGTGTGGGGTAATGTCGATTCGCAAGAACTGCCGACCACATCCGCGGCAGCCTGGCCAAGATGTTCGAGCAAAACTTGATTGGCCTTGATGACGCGGAAATCGGCGTCGTGTGCCAGGATGATGTCGTGGATCGAATCGAAGGTATTGATCCACTGCCGCTGCGAGCGCAACACCTGCTCCAGCAGGCGGAAGTTTTCGACGGCGACCGCAAGTTGCTTGGCGCAGGTCTGGAGAAACTCCAGTTCTTCCGGAGTCCACTGCCGGCTCCCGGAACTGCCCAGCAGCAACAGTCCGATCGGCGATTTGTTGCCCGCGACCGGAACGATTATCAACTGACGAATCTTCTCATTTTCCAGACAAAGTTCAGGCTCGGGACTAGCGGCATCCCGCGTAGTGACCTGCGGGCCGGGCTGGGCCATTAGCATGGAGATGTCGTCATTGATCTCGGCCATGCCTGCGTCGCGCAAGAAATCGGCGGACAGCCCCACTGCGTGAGTCGCAACCAGATGCCCACCTTCGACGAGACGAAACCACGCAGCCTTGACCCTGGTCAAGCGTTGCAATTCCACGACGACTGACTGGACCACGTTTCCATACTGCTGCGCGTTGGCGATGCTGATAGAAATGGCCTGCACCACGCTCAGCCTTCGGGTGCGGGTGCGCGCCTCATCCAACACCACGAGCAGCATGCTCAGAGCAAGCGCAATTTCAGCGGCCAGGAATATCGCTCCGGGCACGCGATCAGTGAAAGGCGGCCAGGAAAGATGGAGGAACGGTAGACCCAGCGCGAGCAACCATGCGGATGGCTCCCATCGTCCGCGGCGGGCACGCAGCAATGCGATGGAGGCGGTCAGCAAGATGATCCGGTAGCCCACCTCTACGGCTACGCGCAAGGGCAGGGAATCCGGCCACAGCAGGATGCGGGCTCCGGCAAACCCCACCAGGATGGGCGTGATCACCATCAAGGGAACGATCAGATCGCGGCCCCGGGTGTAGAGCAAAACCGCTCCCGCCAGCAATCCAACGGCGAGCACGAAGGTCGCTTGCACGGCTACCAAATCGAACGGCGCGGGAATTTTGGGAGCGAAGCAATGCTCGGCCAGTCGTGACGCCACCAAGGCGGCCCAACCCAAAACCCAGACTTTGAAATAGTTGTCCCGAAAGACGCGCAACGCGAACAGAGACGCGCCCAACAGAATCAAAAGAGTCAATTCTGCTGCCGTGGGCGCGGCTAACCCAAGCTTCGCCGCCGTATTCCAGATCGACCAAAGGGATGCGCTCATCGCGTTCGCGGACGTACGTCTTCCTTGCTTTGAATATCATGCCCCAGCTGTTTCTCGATGCAGTTTCCGGACCTGACTGATTACTTTCGGCATCTCGCGGGTGGGTTACAATCGCCGATAGACTTTCGTGTATCCCTTATGCCAGACCGCATTCTTGTAGTTGACGACGAAGAGCCGATTCGGGAAATCGTCGCTTCCATGCTCGGTACTGCCGGATATGCCTGCAAACAAGCGGCTTCCGGCCTGGAAGCCCTCGCGGTTCTCACGTCAGGGGAAGAGTTCGAGTTGATGCTCTCGGACCTGATGATGGCGGACCTGGACGGCATTGGCCTGCTGGAGCGAACGAAGGAAAAATATCCCGACATGCCGGTCGTGATGGTTACCGCCGTGCACGACATCTCGGTGGCGCTGGCCGCCATTCGAAACGGGGCTTACGACTATCTGCTGAAGCCGTTCGAGCGCGAGCAACTGCTCAACACCGTCAGCCGCGCCCTGGAAAACCGCCGTCTGAAAGTGGAGAACCGAACTTATCAGACGAACCTGGAATCTCTGGTCAAGGCCCGTACCGACCAGTTGCAGGCCACCGTCCGGGAACTCGAGCGTTCTTACGATATTACCCTTGAGGTCTTGGGGGAAGCGCTCGATTATAAGGACCGGGAAACTGAAGGCCATTCCAAGCGCGTCACCGCTTTTACGATCGCCATCGCCAAGAATATGGGCATTCCCAAAGATCAGATCGAGATGATTGCGCGCGGGGCTTTTCTGCACGATATCGGCAAAATGGCTATTCCAGACAATATCTTGAATAAGCCTGGGAAACTCACGCCGGACGAATTTACGGTCATGCGCGAACACTGCTACCTTGGTTACAAGTTGGTGCATAAAATTCCGGTGCTCAGGGAGGCAGCGGGGATCGTCTATTCCCACCAGGAACGTTTTGATGGGACCGGATACCCACGTGGGCTGAAGGGGGAGGAGATACCGTTGGGGTCCCGGATCTTTTCAGTTGCCGACACCCTCGACGCGATCACATCCGACCGGCCATACAGGTCGAAGCAGACGATGCAGGCGGCTCGCACCGAAATCCAACGATGCAGAGGCACTCAATTTGACCCGGACGTGGTCGACGTTTTTCAGCAGATGCCAGATGACATCTTTGAAGAACTAAGACGTGCCATCGGCGCTCAGACCGATCCTCTGGCCCATTCCGCCGGCGCGAAGGACTAGCATTCCCCTGGCAAGGTAGAAACGTAAAGATAGTTCCCCAAGATTGGGCATTCACAAGGCCGGGAATTTGAACTCGCCTAACCATCTAAAGCGATTGGTTTGGGCTGCCGTGGTCCTCACGGCCGTGCTGACGCTGGGTTCCGTGTTCCTGCCCCGCGGCCTCGCCCAGACCGCAATCAGCGACATAGTGGGCGGATTGCTCATGCTTTGTGCGCTGGTCGCGTTCGCTTGGCTGGGCGCGTCAAGCAAAGGCCGCATGCGCTGGTTCTGGATGCTTCAGGCCGCGGGGTGGGCGTTGTGGTTCAGTGACCAGCTGGTATGGATCACCTTTGATCTGGTCCTGCGGAAGAAAATGCCGGCCATGCATCCCGCGGATTCTCTGCTGTTTCTCGCCGGGGCGCCCATGATCGCGGGCCTGCTGCTGCGGCCACACCGGCAACCCTCCGAGCGCAGCGCGCGGCTCGGCGTGCTGGACTTCCTTCTTTTGCTGCTGTGGTGGCTTTACATCTACGTGTCGTTCGTCGTCTGCTGGCAGTACATCGCGCCCAACGAAGACGCGTACAACCGTAATTTCGATTTGCTCTCCATCGCAGAGACCATTCTGATCGTCTCTGTCCTTCTGGTCTTCTGGCGCGAGAGCTCGGGACGGTGGAAAACGTTTTACGCATGTTTATGCGGAGCGTTCGTGTTCAATGGCATCTGGTTTTATGTTCTTAACAACGCGATCGAGAGAAATGTCTATTTCACCGGCAGTTGGTATGACATTCCGTACTCCGGTTCCTTCGCTTTGTTCACCGCGGTAGCTATGCTCGGGCCGGGCCTGTCGCCGACGCCCGAAACCACAGCCGACGAATCCTACAGTTCAGGGATGACCAACCTCGCAATGATGGCCGTGCTTTCGTTGCCCATCCTCGCGCTGTACGGTTTGTTTGACCGGCGGCTTCCGCACCAAGTCGCGGATTTTCGGGTGCGGGTGACATTGGCTACCATGTTCCTGATGGCCTTCCTGCTGTTCATCCAGCATCGCCGCCTGAACCGGGAGTTGCGGCGCACCAACCTCGTGCTGGAGGAGGCTTCCCTAACCGACCCCATGACCGGATTGCGCAATCGCCGCTACTTCTCGGCGACCATCGATTCGGACGTGAGCCAGGCGCTGCGGTCTCACGCCGACGGCCGCGACCCGCGTACCCGCGATCTTGTCTTCTACCTGATCGATGCCGACAATTTCAAGGAAGTGAATGACCAGTACGGACACGATGTTGGCGACAAGGTTCTGGTCGAGATGGCACGCCGTCTGAGTTCCTCCATTCGCCACTCCGATGTTCTGGTGCGCTGGGGCGGAGAGGAGTTTCTGATCGTATCGCGCTACACCGATCGCGCCGAAGCGGAATGGCTGGCGCAGCGTGTTCTCTCGGCGGTCGCCGATACGCCAATTGCCCTCGGGGGATCGTTGGAAAAGATGTACCGAACCTGTTCCCTGGGATGGGCTGCGTTTCCCTGGTGTCCGGAAAATCCGCGGGACGTCAGCTACGAAGAAGTTCTCACGCTCGCCGATCGGGGCCTCCGTCAGGCCAAGCAATCCGGCAAGAATCGTGCGGTGGGCATCGTGCCGGCGGCAGGAAAATTTCCCGCCACGACGATTGAAGGCTTGCATTCCGCGCACCTGCAAGTCGATCTGCTCGCCGTGGCCGGCCCTTCTCACGGGCAAAAATAGGCGTTGGCAGGCTACATTGTTCCGGGTGCTGTTGAGAGCGTCCGCCCGCGTGGGATAATCCTCGCGGAGGGCTGCCATGAAATCCGCACGCCTGTTTTTCGTGTTTCTTCTCTTCTCCGCCGCAGCTGGTGCCCAGGAACATCCCACTGTCAGCGCGCAGGCGAATAGCGTCTACGTAGGCGCGGATGGCAAATTTGAGGCTGCCCCGGACACGGCACGGATTCAGCTCAACGTATCCGTCCAGGAGGATACCTCGGAAGCCGCGTTCCAGCGTGCGTCCAAGAACGTAGAGCAGGTGCGGCAGGTGCTTCGCGCCAATGGAATTGATACTAAGGCCTTGACCGTTGGTTTTCTTTCCGTTCAACCCACCTATGAGGCGAAGCCAAAACCTCGAGTCAATGGATACCGCGTCACGACCGATCTCACGCTGAAGCTGAAAGAGTTTTCAAAGGTAGGCCCCATTACGCAGCAGCTTGCCGATGCCAACATCAGCGAGGCGCAGACGCTGAACTACACGCTCGAGAATATCGATGACGCCAAGAACAAGGCAGTCGAAGACGCCTACCGCCGTGCGCGCAACTCCGCCGACACCCTGGCTCGCGCCGCCGGTCGGACTGTCGCAGATCTCTCTTATGCGTCGGTCGACACGTTTGAAAACGTGCGCATGCCCGTGCCGCACATGGCCCGTGCGATGTCCGCCATGGCGAATGTGGCCACGCCGGCCCCGACCGAAGATTTCACCCCGCAGAGCGTGACTGTGACCGCGCACGTGAATGCGCTCTTCACCTTGAAATAGAGCGACGGCTGTCTCACCCGATCCCGCCATCATTTATAGGGACCGATATAGGGAACGATGTGGCGACAGCCGCCTCGGCTGTCCCGCCAGGGCAAAGCCCGGCGGAACCTAGGCGAACCTTCCGGGGGGCCACTGCGTAGTTCATCCAAACGAGTTAGAGAATCGCTGGTGCCGGACTGCCTGGCGGCGGAGTTGCTGCCAGTGGCTCAACCTGCAAGATCAGGCCGTCGATTTTCCGCACCACGACCATCTGGCCCGGAGGCAAGGCAGACGAAGCGATCGCGTCCCACAATTCGCCGTGGATGAAGATTTTGCCTTGCGGCGAGAGTGCGGTTTGCGCGACCCCAGTTTCGCCGACCAGGCCCTGGGCTCCCGTGACTACCTTGTTGCGCCGCGCTTTGAGAGCGATTGTCATCAGGAAGGCCGTGATCAACCCGAGCGGGATACTGACCGCCAGCGCGGTCAGCAGGTGAACCCGCATTTCCGGAATGGGCGAATCCACTAGAAGCAGGCCGCCCAATGTGAGCAGCGCGATTCCCCCAATCGTCAGGACTCCGTGCGAGGCGAACTTGGCTTCGGCGGCAAACAGGGCAAAGGCTCCGAGAATCAGCACCAGAGCGGCAAAGCGCGTGGGAAGAAGGTTGAGCGCGAAGGCCGCAACGAGTATGAAGACGATCCCCACGGTACCCGGAATCACCGCGCCGGGATGGTTGAATTCGACGTAGAGAGCGAGTGCTCCGATGGCAAGGAGCAGAAACGCCACGTCGCCTTCCATCAGCACGTCAAGAATGCGTTCTTTGATCGTCATCTGAAACGGCACAACAGGCTGGGCTGCGAGGTTCAGCGAAGCAGACTCACCCCCGAAGCGCGTAAACCGCTTCCCCTCCATCTGCCGGAACAGGTCCTCTGGGCTGGAAGCGACGTAGTCAATGAGATGTTGAGTGAGCGCCTCCTGCTCGGTAAACGATTTCGATTCGCGGACCGCGCTTTCTGCAGCGTCGACGCCGCGTCCGCGTTTCCCCGTGACCGAGCGCATGAGTGCGGCGGCATCGTTCTCAATCTTTTTCTTCATGTCCGCATCGAGTTGCATCTGGAACGGGCCAATGAAAGCGACAGGATGAGCTGCCCCAGCTGCCGTTCCAGGCGCCATGGCAGCTATGTCCGCGGATTCAAGAATGAAGATGCCTGCCGAACCGGCGTGCCCGCCGGTTGGAGTCACGTAAACAATCACCGGTACAGATGACGTGGTGATCTTTTCAATGATCTTTTGCGTCGAGCTGAGCATGCCCCCAGGCGTATTCATCTCGATCAATACAGCTTGCGCATTGCGGCGCTGCGCTTCGTCGATGGCGCGGGAGATGTACTCCTCGCTGATGGGCTGGATCGTGTCGTTGACGACGACTTTCAGCACCTCGGCCAAGGCAGGGAACGAGAAGAGAACAACTGTTGCAATGCTGACGATCACGCGCAACTTCGAGGGGATCAGTTTAGACAAGGCGTGCATAGGTCCTTCGCTTCGCTCAAATGACAGAGCGTTATTTTGTGCCGCTGAAGCCGGCCCCGGGTACGTCAAAGGCAACATACGGGGCTCCAGGCTATTGTCCCTCTATTTGGCCGGCCCGGTGTGGATTTCTTGCGGTGCCTCAGAGGCAACAGTAGCGGTGTGTTGGTCGCCCGTCCATCCCGGCAAGTAGGTGCTGCCTGTGATCAAGCGCGCGCCCCGTTCGTAGGTGACATAGGACCATGCCCACTGAATGAAGACGAGTAAGCGATTGCGGAAGCCGATGAGAAAGAGAATATGGACGAACAGCCAGGATAGCCACGCGATGAAGCCGGAGATGTGGATGCGGCCAAACTCGGCGACGGCCGCTGCGCGGCCGATAGTGGCCAGACTGCCTTTGTCCCAGTAGTGGAACGGAGGGCGCGCGTCAGAACCCGCGAAGGATGGGGAACCCGAGTTCGTGTGCGATGCCAGTTCCTCGCGAATCATTTTGGCAGCGAAGCGGCCCTGCTGGATGGCGACCGGGGCCACGCCCGGGAGCATTTTACCCTGCTCGTCTTTCAGCGCGGCGAGATCGCCGATCACGAACACTTCCGGATGTCCGGGAAGGCTCAGGTCAGACTGCACCAGCACGCGTCCGGCGCGATCGACTGTCGCGCCCAGCTTCTTTCCAAGCGGCGAGGCTGCGACGCCCGCCGCCCACAGCACCACAGTCGCGGGCAGACGAGTTTGTCCCGCATAGACTGCGCCCGGCTCGATCTGCGTCACGACGGTCGAAGTACGGACTTCAACTCCCAGGTGGTTGAGTTGCTCTTGCGCGCTTCGCGACAAACCTTCCGCATAGGCGGCGAGGACGCGCGGACCTCCTTCGATCAGCAGGATGTGCGTGCGCGCAGGATCGATCGAACGGAACTCATGGGCCAAGGCGTGGCGGGATATCTCGGCGAGCGTGCCGGCCAGTTCGACTCCCGTGGGCCCTGCGCCGACCACGACAAAGTTAAGAGGGACCTCGGTTTCGCCGGCGGCCGCCTGGCGCTCCGCCAGCTCGAACGCGAGGAGCACGCGGCGGCGGATTTCGAGCGCGTCTTCAATGGTCTTCAGGCCTGGAGCATAAGGCTCCCAATCATCGTGTCCGAAGTAAGCATGGCTCGCGCCCGCGGCAACGATCAGGTAGTCGTACGAGATATCAGCCTCGGGGGTCTTGACCATGCGGCGGTCAAGGTCGAATCCCGTGACTTCCGCCATCAGCACTTCGATATTCTTGTGAGAACGAAGAATGGAGCGGATTGGCGCGGCAATCTCTCCCGGCGAAAGTCCAGCGGTAGCCACCTGGTACAGAAGAGGCTGGAAGGTGTGGTAATTCTTGCGGTCGATGACCGTGATTCGTACATGCGCCTTGGCTAACGCCTGGGCAGCATTCAAGCCGCCAAAACCGGCGCCGACGATTACGACTCTGAGTATCGCTTCGCTAGTCATCTTGCTGTTCTCGCCCTACCTCTATAAGATTCACCGCGATGGCAGACGGTTCCAGAAGTTCTTCGCTGCGGACTCCTCCGGTAACGTCTTACCCGGTGTGGTTCCGCTGGCTCATGCCATCGGCCGCTGACCTGATCTTTCTCGCGCTCCTGGGCGCGCTGGTGTTTACAACGCTTTCCGTTAAGTTGCTGGGCGACGCAGGTATCGGCTGGCACATCCGAAACGGCCAGCAGATTCTCGCCACCCATGCAATCCCGCGATTCGATTCCTTCTCCTTCCGTTTCTGGCAACCCTGGTTTGCCTGGGAATGGCTGTATGACATCGCCGTGGGACAGTTGGAAGCGTGGTGCGGGCTGAATGGCGTGGTCTGGCTCACCGCGGTGGTAATTGCCACAGTGTTTGCCTGGACATTTCGGTTGGCGGTGGTGCGCGGTACGAACCTGATGATTGCGTTGGTGCTGACGCTGCTTGCAATGTCGGCCTCGACGATTCATTTTCTGGCGCGTCCACATGTGTTGAGCTGGCTCTTCGCCCTCGCCTGGTTCTGGATTCTCGATTCCACCGATCGGAATGGACTGCAGAGTCATCCCGCCCGATGGTTATGGGCTTTACCGGTGTCGATGCTGGTGTGGGTCAACGTGCATGGTGGATTCCTGCTCGGATTTGTGCTGTTGGGGATTTACTGGCTTGCATCGCTCTGGAAGTGGACGACCACGCGGGAGACTCGCCTCGAGGACTCGCTTCAAAAGATCGCGGCCGGCCAACGAGTGCGCCAGTTAAGCGGCGTGGGGCTGCTCTCGATCGCAGCCAGCTTCATCAATCCGTATGGATGGAAGCTGCACGCGCACATTTACTCCTATCTTACGAACCGTTTCCTGATGGATCACATCGACGAGTTCCAGTCGCCCAATTTCCACGGCATCGCGCAGAGATGCTTTCTCGTGCTACTGCTGATCGCTATCGCGGTTCTGACGGTTCGTGGCCGCAAGTTAAGACCGAGCGAGACTCTGCTGGTTTTGTTCGCGGTATACGCAGGACTGTATGCCTCGCGAAATATTCCCGTCTCTTCTATTTTGCTGGTCCTGATCATCGGGCCATTGCTGCCTTCGCTCAATACCTGGGGTTTTGTGCAGAGGATGGGCGCCGTCGACTCCCACCTGCGCGGTCACCTCTGGCCCATCTTCGCGACCGCTGCGGTGCTTCTGATCGCTGCCAACGGTGGACGAGTAGGGGCCACGCGTTTGATGGATGCACATTTCGACCCCCGCAGAATGCCGGTTGAGGCCGTAAATTTTCTGGAGCACAGTGGCGTGAAGGTCCCGGTGCTCAGTCCGGATTACTGGGGCGGCTACCTGATTTACCGGCTCTATCCTCCCACCCGGGTTGTGATCGACGATCGGCATGACTTCTACGGCGAGCCATTCCTGAAGCTCTATCTGAAGATGGTTCATGTCGAACCGGACTGGGATGAGTTCTTCAAAATTCACCAGATCGGTTGCCTGCTGCTGCCGAGAAGCGGGGCGCTTACTACGGTCATACGCGAAACGCCGGGATGGAAGCCACTCTACTCCGATGACGTGGCGATCGTGTTTGTGCGGACTGGACTCAACCAAGATGATGATCGTGCTCCGGGCCGATGAATTCGGTTGCGTATACTCCCGATTCCGAAGATGATGGAGGCAATCCCAGAAGCTGCACAGCGCATCACATGATCCGATCGCATGACTAAAGAATTCAGGGTTCGTTCGAAGCGATGGGTTCTGTGTGCCGTCTTTGCCTTTACGCTCGCGCTGATTGGCTGTTCGGGCTCTTCCTCTTCCTCGACTCCACCTCCCCCCGTGACAACGCCGGGGAATCCGGTGGGATCAAATCTGACTCAGGTAAGTTCGGATCCGTTTACAGCAGGCCCGGGCCAGCACGCGACCGAAGTCGAGCCCCACATGTTGGCGAACGGGAACACGCTGGTGGCGGCCTTTCAGACCGGACGCATCGGTCCGTTGAATGGGGGCGCGGGCTCGACCGGCATCGGATGGGCGACTTCGACCGACGGCGGCACCACCTGGAGCCACGGATTTCTGCCCGGCCTCACAACGGGAGAAGGCTCAGGACCGTACGACGCGGCGAGCGATCCCGCCGTAGCCTACGACGCGAAGCACGCAGTGTGGATGATCGCATCACTTCCGATTTCAACTTTTCAGACGCCTGCCGTGGTCGTGAGCCGGTCCACCGACGGCTTGACCTGGCAGAATCCGGTCAGCGCCGACCCGACCTCCGAGAGCTCCGATAAGAATTGGATTGTGTGTGACAGTTGGGCCAGCAGTCCGCATTTCGGCAATTGCTATCTCGAATGGGACGATCCCATCAATTCGGATGAGATTTTGATGAGCACTTCCACCGATGGCGGGCTGACGTGGGGGCCGGCGACGGCGACTGCAAATCTGCCCACAGGGATCGGCGGCCAGCCTCTGGTGCAGCCGAACGGGACAGTGGTCGTGCCCATTGAGACGGTCCCCGTCAACAGTCAAGCAGCCTTGATGTCGGCATTCATCTCAAGCAACGGCGGTCTGAGTTGGACTGCCCCGATCAGCATTTCGAACGTGCAGTTCCACTCCGATGCAGGAGGAATCCGCAGCGGGCCGCTGCCTTCGGCCGCCGTCGATGGCGCCGGCACAGTCTGGACGGTATGGGAGGATTGCCGCTTTCGTTCGGAGTGTTCCACCAACGATCTGGTGTACAGCACCTCGACGGACGGCCTGAATTGGAGCCCGGTGACGCGGATTCCCATCGATGCGACTTCCGGCACGGTGGATCATTTCATCCCGGGGATTGGAATTGATCCTGCCACTTCGGGCGCCGGGGCGCACGTGGCCGTGCACTACTACTACTATTCGCAGAGCGATTGCACGGCCTCGACGTGTCAGCTTCTCGTGGGCTACATTTCGTCGGCAAACGGCGGCTCGACTTGGAATGCGCCGTCCCCGCTCACCGGGCCCATGCTGCTCAGTTGGTTGCCGAATTCACAGAACGGGTTGATGGTGGGGGACTATATTGCAACCGCGTTCACTAACGGCGTGCCTCACGGAGTGTTCGCCGTGGCGTCGGCAATTTCGGGTACGACTTACAGCGAGGCGATCTACACCGGGCAGGGACTGACCGTCCAGGCCGCGGGCCGGCAGTTGTCGGCGGCCCGGGACAAGCCGCTGCACAACCTTTCCGACAAGATCGAGAAGGAACTTCCGGAGAAGCGCCTGATTCCGCCGTCGCGGCGCCGGCGAAGCGCGAAGTGATTCGCAAAAGTTCGAGGATCTTTATCTTTACCAAGAAGGGCACGAAGTCACACAAAGGAAACCATGCAAGGGCGTTCCTTCGTGATACTTCGTGCCCTTCGTGGTTGAGCCTTTCTCTTCAGAATTACGCATTACCCGATACGCGACAATCGCTTCTTCATGGCCATGAGTGCGATCACGACGGCCGAGGACGTAGTCGAGAACTCGCTGTTGGAGCACGGTGCCATCTCCGTGCGGACAGATTCTCCGGAGATCGCCTTCTTGACCACCTCTGCGGCAACCATGTGAAAGCGGGAGTGTGCGTACTTCAGCTGCGTATACTCCGGCAGTGAGGAATACCTTGCGCCCTCACCGTAGATCCAAAAGCCCAGCACACATTTATGGTCGAGACTAATCGCGGCTGGATGCAGACTGCCGTCGCGTTTGGCTAAGGCAATCCGCAGGCTGCGCTTCCACTTGCTGTGGGTGCCGATGGCTTCGTCGAAATCCATTTCTACTCTCCGGATCGAGGCGGGTTTCGCCCTTTCCTGCATATCGGCAGCGGGGCTGCGGAAGATTAGTGGATCGAATAAAGGGGTGAACGCGTGTAGTCAGGATGGAATTTGAGCCGCCTAGAAGCGGTCGTTGGTATCGATCCCGAAGCCCAGGATCGCGGTAACTTCCACGGGCTGTGTGCCCCGCATGGCAGGTTGGAACTTCCAGCTGCGCAGAGCAGCGAGGACTTTCGCGGTCATCCCGGCCGGGCCGGCTTCGAGGACGCGCAAGTTTTTCAAGTTGCCGGAAGCGTCCAGGGTGCAGGCGACAACCATCCGGGAGTGGGGCAGGCCCTCGGGAAGATTCGTGCGTATGGATTGCGGAGGAAAAAGAGCTCCACGCTCAGCAGCCGACTCCTCAGCGTACTCCATGACAGCGGTGCCCAACGAACTGGAGGTGTCGGGATAAATGGTGTGCTTCTCGCCATGCAAGAGATTCTTATAAGGCTCGAAGGCTCCGCCGGAGCTTGCCGTAGCGACAATGTCCACATCAAACGCGTGCCGCGCCTTGGCCGACGAATGTCCGGGAGTCCGAGGATCACTGGCGGAAGGATCCGATCCGAAGCTGGGCAGATTCACGACAGTGCTGCCACCGCTAATGTCGACCCCGCGGACGGCTGGCGTGCCGGAGGGCACGTTTCCTGCGCCACCCGGGCCTGCGGCGGGGGAGATGCCGCCTCGTGCGGTGGGATCAGAGCCGTGTCCGGAGTCGGACTTTCCGGCCCCGGGGCCTGCTCCATTCATGCCGCTGCCGGGACCATTGCCCCGGCCAATGCTGGTGCCGCCGCCAGCGCCGCCCAAGCCGGGCTTGTCTCCGCCCGTGGGCGACATGGCGAGCGAACCGGTGCCGCCGTTGCTGGGCAGTCCAACCTTTGGACCGGGCTGGCTGGAAATCACTGCGCCAGCGGTGGCGCCGCTGCCTCCGCTGTTTGCCGGAGCCAGGCCGGCACCAGCATCCAGCGGAGCGCCGAGGCCAGTGCCTTTACGCCCCAGGCCGGAACCTGCGGAGGCAGAGCCTCCTGCAAGAGAAGGTGGCGGAGGGACGATATTGCTCGCCAGCAATGTGCCGCCGGGAGCTCCCGCTGCCCCACCGGTGTTGCCGGTGCCTCCGCCTGGTCCGGCAAGCGAAGGAGGTGGTGGAACCACACTCGGCGCGCCGAGTGTGGGCGCCGAAGACGATGCCAGCGAGCGCGTGCCGGCGCCACCCGATACTCCAACCGAGGGCGGCGGAGCAACCACGTTCGCGCCCAGCGCCGTGCCCATGCCGTTACGCGCCCCTCGCGGACTGCCACTGGCCGCGCTCGCGCCAACGGTGGGCGGAGGTGGGACGACGTTGGCGGCAAGCAAAGTTCCGGCCCCGCCGCTCGAGCCATTGGTGTGAACGGCCGGAGGCGGTGGCACGACTTCGCCGGCGCCAAAGAGCTTGCCCATCAGGCTGCTCACGAAAGATCCGCTAGCCGTTTGCGTTGGCGGCGGAGGCACCACCGTCTTCGAGGGATCGGGAACGCTGCCGCTGGCCAGCCGGTGCAGGTCTTGCGATACGTCGCTCGAGGGCGGAGGCGCAATGACGGAGGGCGCCTGCAAACTCAGTTTGGGATTGCGCGTGCTGGCGCGCTCAGGAGCCGATACCGGAGGCGGTATGACCGCCGCGCTGGTCATTTGCACAGGCGAACTCGAAGCTTCCCGCGTCACCCCGCCAGGCACGGGCGGAATCACGTTCGCGGCCAGTGCCGGAGTAGAGCGTGTCTGATCGCGAGCCTGATCGCGCGAGATGTTCGGCGCAGGCGCTACCACCGACGCGGCGAGAGACTGCACATTCTGCGCGCGGTCGCGGAAGGCGTTGGGAGCGGGAGGAATCACCGCCGGGACTAGCGCCGGGGCAACCAGAGTGCGGTCGCTCGAAACGCTGGGCGCGGGCGGAATGAGAGTCGCGCTGAGATTGGGCGCAGTGAGTGGCCGATCGCGGGACACCGACGGCGCCGGAGCAATCACGGCATCAAGTTGCACGCCGTTGCGCGTGTAATCGCGAATTACGTTTGGCGCGGGAGCGATTAGCGAGGTTGCAAGATTTGGCGCAGTCCGGGTGGAGCGCATGCCCTCCGAAGGTGGAGGCCCGGCATTCGGCTTGATGGCTAGCAGGTTTGCCACTGCGTCGCGGGAGGAAGGAAGCTTCAAGTTCGGAGCGTCCACGATTTTCGGAACCAGAGAGTTCCCGCGGGCGATCTTGATGGTCTGGGTGCGATGGTGGGCCTCGCCGCCGCCGGCACGGCCCGCGGTTCCGGACTGCGCGCCGCCCAGATCCTCGGTGCGGGGAAGTTCGTCGCCGCTGTAATAGATCACGTCGTGACTCGAAAACCTGGGTGCCACAAAGGGACGCAACTCGGCGATCTTCACCTGCACCACGATCGCGGCAAAGACCAGAAAAGCCTCCAGCACATAGGAGGGGACCATGATGCGCAGGGGAATTAATCCGAACGGAGCCTCGCCGGCCAAGCGGCGCTCCGAGCGCGCCAGGGCAGGCCGGATGGAGCCGATGAACTCGCGCCAGGGCGACGACCATTCGACCAGCAACTTGGGCGCGTCGTGAATGGAGACGGCGGGCTCTTCGAGTTGGAGAGTTTCACTCACGAGGGCGGTACTCTATCATCCTTCTCGATCGTTATTTCAATTTTATCGCCCACCGCGGTTCCGGTTTCATCTGCCGTGCGACACGGTAGTTCCAACACCGACGC
>Ga0209517_10001346_pt1 | contig 37490 bp, 31 predicted proteins | sample PeaSoiMetSII2010_FD_187695 | JGI IMG/M metagenome (GOLD analysis project Ga0209517, IMG submission 187695) | Peat soil microbial communities from Weissenstadt, Germany - SII-2010 (SPAdes) (version 2) | ecosystem: Environmental > Terrestrial > Soil > Wetlands > Peat | place: Germany...
AGTCCGCTACCCGATCGGCCTCCGTTTCACTCGGATCTTGCGGAAGGCCGATCTTCGGCTTCATCTGGAACGAAGCACAACGAGGACACCCCCCTCCGCAGGGGCAGACTTTGCGAGAGAGCATTGGGCCGGACAACGCTTCGGAGACCGCCGCAGGTTCGGGACGACGATGGATTATTCGTGCGGGGGCCAAGCTGCGGCGCTGTTGGGATGCAAACATTTGCTTCTTCTCCCTCCCTACTCGACAGGTCCAGGAACCTGGCGTTGCGGCCCCACTTCTGTAGTCAGGAACTCGAGGGATCCGATGGAGTTGCCTTGCTGCGCGGCTTGGCGCGCTTGCCGGGCATGGCGGTCGATCGAATGGCTTCGGGCGGATTTCCGATAGGCTGTCCACCTTGCGGAAGAACGATGGTTTGAAACGACGCTGTGCCGAGCACTGGCTGAAAAGGAGACGAGCTCAAATAAACCGGGTTTGCTTTGGTATCCGTAATCTCAACAAAAAGCTGTGTTGCGGCATGCTCGGCAAATTCGGCGTGCTCTTTGTTCTCCGCATGTTCGCGATGCTCATGCTCCTTGCCGCCCGCATAGTTGATCAGAAAGTATCCGGTCGAATCGGTATAGGAGAAACCGTAATCCCGGAGGTATGTCTTTTCTGCATCCACGAGGAATACGGTGAATCCGACCGCTGGCTGCGACTGGGCATCGGAGAGATACACGTAGCCCTGCAGGGCCCATCCCGTCTTCGCGACCTGGACAGTCGGCACGGTGAGCTGTTGACTCACCATCGAGATTCCGGCTATAGCGGCGTTCTGCGCGGCGACAGATGCCTCCGCGGCTTTCACCCCGGGATCGTTCGCACCGTATTGGGCCTTAAGCGCTGCCGCTGTTCGGGTAGCCTGGGACAGGCGGGCCTGGTGCACAAGCTTCAGGTTATTGACCCCCTGGTTCAGCTGGCCATCCGCTGAGGAGAGGGCCGTCTTAAGTTGGGCGGCGGCCTGCGACGCAGTGAGACCGCCCATTGTAGTGCTGCTCGGTGTCGTTGCCACAATATCCTCCTGAGAACCAATCTCGTTGCCATTTAATGTAATCAGGTCAATCCAGGTAGACAATCACCTCACGCCACCACTCCGTGCAGAGTTTAGTGTTGGTTCCCTGGACCAGAGCGAGGTTGTTGTTGTCCGAATTCAATGATCCAAGCGCGATGAGACAGTAAGTAGAGATATTCTGTCCCGTGATGTTGACAACTCCCGCCGTAATACCTGAGAACACCACCGTATTGCGGGTTTCCTGGAACCGATTGCCAACCACGTTCAGCGAACCGGCAATGAGCCAGGTATCCGCAAAGGCGCTCAGGCCCGGGCCATCGAGCCAGCACTGGTTATTGGTAAATATCAGGTGATCGGGCGTGAAGATCCAGACCGATGCTGCTTCAGTCTGACCGCTCGCGGTCGTCTCGAGCTGGCAGATATTGTTGGAAAAGAGCACAGTACCGTTGGATACGTTTTGAAAGCCGGCCGAAGTCATAGCGCTGTATGGTCCCTGCGAGACGCGAAACATGTCAGTAACCCTTGTAGCGGATGTTTCATTTTCGATAGCAGTGCCATGGTTCAGGATCAGGACCGTTTGTGCCGGCTTTGAACCGCTGGTGCTGCTGACCAGCCCTCCGCAACCGAGGTGATTGTTGACGATGCTGAAAGGTCCCTGGCCATTGATTGCCAAGGCGTAATTCAGGGGCACTCGCACGACGTTATGTTCCACGCGCACGGCGGGAAGTCCGGGCTCATAGATTGGGATTGAACTCCCGCCGGACGTTTCAGCCGACGAAGTCGCAAAGGTGGAAAGAAGTTGAGGGAAGACCGGCGGTGTTCCGAGAAGGATAAAAATTCCTCCGCGCAAGCCGCCGGTGGAAGTGCTCGTTTCCGTAACGGCACCGCTCCAGTCCCGTGTTTCGATCACCCGATTGCGGCTTATCTCAATCATCTCGCCGTGTTGTACAAAAATCCCGCACACGTCGACACCGGGCTGCGCCCCGAAATCCATAATCGTATTGTCGCTTACCACCAGGTTCTGAACATCGGGCAGACAAACGGCGCCGTATCCCACAAAGGTCTTTGCCGATTCCGTAACAGCCTCCAAATCGCGAAGCAACGTACGCGAAATCGTGTTACCGGCGATATTGAGGTTTACGACCGTGATGATCTCAGATGTCGTCGACAGGTCGAAAGAACCCACAGGCCCGATTCCGCATATCCCCATGTTGCGGATGCGATTGCGATGGATATGGATGTCGGTCAGTATACCGCCTGCGACAACTGTGGTTCCGGTCGTCCCGGGGTAGGTACCCGAGATTTGCAGCGTGCCGTTGCAGCAGTCGCCGCCTTCGGTCAAGATTATAATACCGATCCATTTACCGGTGCCGTTTCCGTTGGCGTCGATCAGATCCAAGCTGCCGAGGGTGATGCCATTACGGCTTCCGCCGTCGATATCGTTGTCGAGGATGCAGACGTTGGTCGATGCCCCCCCAATCTGGATACCGCCCGGATGCTGAGCAATCGTCACCTGGGTCAACTCGAGGCCGGAAAGGTCGACGAACTGGCGTACGCCGGTGGGGGGAGGAGGGACAGGGTTGTCCGCACTTCCGCCCAGGTCATTTGCAACCGAGCCCGGCAGCCATTCGCTACTAGCCTCCGCAGATTGAATGCCGACCCAGTTCTTCTCAATACGGATTTCAGTTCCGCTTGTATAAATCGCCGGCCACGACGAGGCGGTATCCTTCATCGCCACTCGATTGCGTTCTACGCGCAACAGTTGCACGTCTTCGGCAAGAATTGCCGGCAGAGTCGCGGCGGTAAGGACCATCTCCTCCACTGTGACGTCGACAACGCCCGGCACGGAACCGCTCGCCTGGCTGGTGGGAAGGGACGTACCGGTACCGTCGATCAGCACGCCGGCTTCGTCGTCAGCGGCTTCTACGGCAAAAGATCGCAGGACGATATGCTCCGAGCCGACGATGCTGAAAACTGCGCTGACAGGGTTGACAGCTCCCGCATCTGACGTTGTTCCCCCGGTGCCTGCCGGGCCAAGTGAAGTGGAAGCGACGCGCGTCCGCCAGCCGCATCCGTGAATCACTATGTCGCTGCGGTTTTGGATGAGGACGTTCTCGTAATAACGGCCGGGAAGTATGCAGACCTCGCCTCCCGCAGCGGGCAAAGAATCGATGGCCGTCTGAATGGATGTGAACTCACCGAAGCTCTCTACACCATCACCTACCCGGCAGGTGCAGCAGTTGTTAACCTGTGAGAGCGGCTGCACGATAGAGCGGCAGTCTTGAATTGTTCCGGAAAATACTCCGGTTCCGGCGTTTGCCCAGGTAATGAGGGCCAGAGGGACCCTGTAGTAGACTATGCCTTCGGGCTTCTTTGCATCGATGAGCGTCTGCGGGTTCGAAACTGGCTGGGCGCGTACGGGAAACATCCAGTAGTCTCCGGGGTAATATTTTCCGGCGCCGTCCGGGTCGAACTGCAGCAGGATTCCGTTCTCGAGTTCTACTGGCGTCGAGCTGACCGGAAAGCTCGATACAGGCGAAAGACCATCCCACAGACGGAAGAAAACACCACCGGTAGAGGATGGATAAGCGCCGAATTCGAGCGTATTACTCTGCAGCGTGCTTCCGCTCAAAGTGGCCTGCGCCCCTGCAATCACCCGGCTATAACCGAGGGTTGAATCGTAACTCTCAATTTCGAGATAAAAACTGGTTTGATTGGCGCCGCTTATGGCGGACTGGTTTGCGGTAATCGCAATGCTTTGTGAACTGGGGTCAAAAGATCCCCGGCCCACCAGACCGCCGTTGGTGCGCGACCACTTGAACCGGCTTGGTCCGGCACTGGTGTCGGCAATTTCGACGCGGTAGAGCTGATGCTCGAAGCCGCTGTAACCGCCGGACCCCACTACAGGACAGTCTCCCGTGGTGGTGATGGGTGGCAGGAGAGATACGGTGAGGGCGCCGCGGCCGCCTTCGTTATAAGAGAGGTTGCCGCAACCCTGTCCGGCGGTGAGGCGAGCCAGCCTGAAGGCAAAGGAGGTTCGCAGACGCTCTGCTGTGTCAGGCCCGCCGAGCGCAGGTTCAATGAGAATATCCGGCATCTGAAAGCCATTTACGGCATGTTGCCAGACCTCGAGCACAACAGCGTCCACGACGCCTGCGGCAACATCGGAGGCGCTTCCTTCCGTGGCGACGATCGGCGGCTCGAGCCACGTGGCAGTTCGATTGACGGTGCTGCTGCCGGACTCGCCTTTCAGGTGGACGAGCAGACCATCGGCCCATAGTCGGCCGGTATCGACGGTGAGGGTGACTACACCACCTGAGAGCGAGGCGGAGCTGATCTTGAAGCTGTTGGAAACGGCGGCGGGAACGCCTGCCAGTTTTCCAACCCAGTCGCGGGCAGCTGTCTCTCGCCAGTTGTTTTCAATGAGGGTTTGAGCGATGCCGTCACTGTCGAGCAGCACCTTTCCCTGCTGCGGCAGAATTCCATTGAAGTTGTCGTAAGGCTTAAAGTGCACCCGTGAGAAATCGCCTTTCACAAAACCCTCCCCTTAGGTGACCGGGATAATCTCCGGTCGAGAGCCGGCTGGCATGAATTCCCGCAGCCGGATTTGAAGATTCCGCCACTTGTGGGCTTCCAATAGATATCCGAAGGCACCCATCCGGTCGTTATTTGGACCATTCTCGAGTACGCGCTCATCGGTATCGAGAGCCAGTTGGGCATAGCCGGGCTGATTCCAGGACCCGTCGGTAAAATTCGCTACTGCGCCGGTGACGCAGGCGAAATTCTGCGGCAGCCGGTTCGCCTCCAGCGAGAAGGACGACTGCTGGATGCATCCCACCTGATTGTTCCATGCCTCCAGGGCATGACAGAAAATGCCCCCTGCGCCACACGCGCTGCGCAGACGGCACCGGCCGAAAAAAGTGCTTTGTTGAAAAGAAAGCGGTGGCCCGTAGTCGATGACTGGATCAGCGGCTGAGCCGATCGCGAATGCCTTCGTAGCGTCCGCCTCAGGCGGGGCCCCCGCGTCGACAATCGAATTCGTAATGCTGAGTTGATAAGCCGCCTCCATGAGAAGCGGCCCTACGATCGACTGGTTGATCACGATCTGTGGAGTGGCATTGAAGTTCTGAAAGTCGGTAAGACCGGCAAAGCCGAATTCGGCATCGAGTTTTGTAGAGACGATCGCGGGACCGGGCGTACCATTTAGCTGCATTTCGGAACCCGGGTCCAGAGTGCACCCGTTGATTTGCAACTGGCCCAAGGCAGCCCGTGCGATGAGAGGTGTAACTGTTGCGTTCTCCTGCGTAATGTAGAGCCCTTGCAGGTACACGTTCAGGTTTTCTGCAGCCGTCACGTCCACGGGGCGGAAGGCGAGCGGCGTTTTCAGCCGTATAAACGGCCGGTTTTCGCCTGTAGCGACGATCGCCAAAGAATACTTCAGGTTGAGAGTGACGATTCCGTTCTCGGTTGTCGAACCAGCAACCGCGCTCAAGTCGAGTTCGTGCGTCATGCTGTCTTCAATGGCGATCAGCACGGGCGAGCCGGCAGTATTAAGGTTGTCGAGCGCGTGTTGCAAGGCCAGCGGGTCCTGGCCGAACTTCACGGTTGTGGTCGGGACACTCGGGCCCGTCCAGCCTTCGGGCGGAAACGGGAGAGCTGCTGGATGCGCGCCGACGGCCCCTTCCGCCCCATAGGTGAAGGTGACCAAAAGAGAGTCTTCCAGCACCGTCGCCTCCGCCGCTGTTTTGATGCCGAAGACTACACGGCCGATCCTGGGGTCGATGATGATTTCCCGGTTGCCGAGTTCCGGTCGAAGGTCCGTTTCCCATGCACAGAGGTTAGCACCGCGGAACGTCCAGGTATCCGATGGAAAGGCCGCTTTCGGCAGATGAAACTGCAGGCCGACGCCACTCACCTCAACCGGGTCGGGAGCCGTGGGGTCGTACACATTCACAGCGACATATTCGTCCGGCACTCCCCATGGAGATCCCTGCGTGATGCGAGCTGCGGGAATGGGTCCCGGTACCTGATCGATGTTCGAGAGCACCGGGGGAACGGCGTCGGGATTTGCACGCCAGGTATTAAAGAGCACCACGGGCTTACCGGAGGGTTCCACATCGAAGCGCGCCGCAAATGAGGCGCCGGCGGGAGTAGCAGGTGTCAGGGCAACCTGGCCGCGCGCAAAGGGCATCGACACCTTAACCTGGTGGGCTTCGAGCCTCCACAGGAAGATGGCGAGCGACGGCAGGTTGGGACGGAGCGTTCCCAGTTCAATCTTTTTGAAATCGGGATAGCGTGCGAACGGATCGAAGGGAGTCCCCAGGAGACTGAGCAGCGCAGGGTCTTTGATCGGCACCGTGCCTCCGCGCGCAACTCCGGCCAATCCGCGATTGTTGGATTGCACATCTGGACGCTGGTGATTCAGGTGTTGGAACCAGGCAAGGACCTCGCGCAATTCGACACAATGAACGGGCCATTGAGTGAGATCGAATGCCAGGAGTTCGATCGCGTGGATTGTGCCCTTCATCCTGCGCAGTTCGATGGTATCGGCGACATCGGCGCGTAATGTCCATGGATCGCCGGAAAGCACCGACACACCGAGCAGGTCTCCGATGTAAGGTATCACCCAGGGACTGCACGTCTCGATGAAAAAATCGCGATAGAGTCCACCGATGTTGTCATGGATGGCGCCAAAGACATCCTCGACCAGCGCCAGAAAAGCCTGAAGCTGACCGGGCGGCTGCTGTTCGCTGTCGCGCTGCCGGTAGATCTCCGGCAAACGTGCGTAAAGAGGGACCTTTGGCGTATTGTTCATGAGTCACCTACTAAAGCGGAAAAGTGTGTGTCGTAAAGGGCCAGCACGCTGGTGTTTGGACAGGAGATCACGAATGGCGGGCGTCGGAACAGGATCGGTAACCGAACGAAAAGCGTGGACGGATCTTTCGCTGTCCCGAGCGACCACAGAGCCGTCACCTCGACCCACGCGACTCCTTCGACATTTTGAACGGTTCCTTCGATGCGGCTCGAATACTCCTCTTCTCCGAGGCTTCGCCTGTCCAGGGAAAAGAGGCCGCCCGCAGGGGCTGCACTGCCGTCGGAAGGAACCACACCGAGGGCGGCCTCTACTGCGGTCAGGGTCGGATCGGACTGGTAGCCGGAAAGCAGCCCGATTGTCACCCCCAGGTAGACATATTCCAAGCTTGCGTCGACCACGAGGACCGGAAAGCGGCTTGCGCCGCGACTGGTGTTGGCCAGGGTCATCGCCGTCTGTACACTGCCGAGCTGGGCTGGCGTGTCATTGGACAAAAGCACGGTTAGTTTGAGCAGCGGGACGTTTTCCTGAGCATCCCATACTGCGAGCGCCTTCTCGACACCCGGTACGGCAAGCGCTTCACATTCGAAATCGCTAAGGCTCACCACACGGCCAAGCTCCTGCACACGTGCGGGCGCCGCCTGCTTCACATGCGAGGGATCTTCATCGCTCGTCCCGCCAGTGACCTGTTCGTAGACCCGGACCTGACTCAGGTTGGCCACACGCCCGTTAGCCTGCGGTTTTGTACCGGACTGCCGCCAGCCGTTGGCGCCATTTCCTGTGCGGTATTGCGCCGTCACGTTGCCGACACCTGAGGGCAGGGCTGCGCCGTTCACGCCGTCTCCGAATTGAACCCATGTATTGCCTGAGCTGTCTTCCCGCAGAATGTAGACCTGGTCCTTCGGGCCGTTCTGGAAGAACGAGTCGACCTCCGTCCACTCGATCTGATTGACAAGAATGCTAACCTCCGGTGCGCGAGGCGGCGTGAGAGCTTCATTAAAGAGCCAGGTAAGGGGCGCTTTGGGCAACTGGAAACTTTGAAAGATCTGACGGGCGTCGCCATTGCCAAGGACTGTCACCTGCTGGGTCTTTCCCTGGGTCATGGGCGCAATGTTGCCAAAGACAACGACGGTCGGATTTGAAAGCGGAAAATCGTCCGATGTGAATTGAGCAAGGCCCTGTTTAACTGTGAGCGAGCGCACGCCAATCGAGCCTGGATCGCCGATCTGTGCTTCGACGATGCTTGCGACCGCCTCTTCAACCTTCGCCGCGGTGTCGTCGGGATTGAGAGTAACGAACTGCAGCAAACGCCCATCCAACGCTTGATATGTGGCGCCGTCACCGAAATAGTCGAGCTGACTTATGCCCGTACCCGAAGTGAATTGTCTGACGCCGGTCACCGTAAAAGAGCCGCCAATTACCTCGTGGCATAGTGCGGTGCGACGGTCGGTTTCCTGCCAGATCTTATAATAGCGGCCGCGTGTCTTGAGGCTCTTTTCGAATTCGACACGCGTGATGCCTCCCTGCATAGGTCCGACTGAGTCCGTACTGCTCGTCACAGACAAAGCGGGCAAGCCCTGGAAGAAATTGTACGTGCCCGTTAAGGTCGTCACCTGGAGATCCACCAGCATGGTGATGCCGGCCGAAAGATCGTCTACCCGCCGTTCCAGCGGAAAACCCTGAAGTATATCGTCCACCATCATCGTCGTGTCGACGGAAGTACTCGTGAGCGTATTGTTGCTGTCGAGACTGAACTGGGTGGCCGGTGCGTTATATCCGAAGGCGCGGAAGGTTCGGCCAAGCTTGTAGGCCGTCATGGTACCGGCCGGGCTGCTGCCCTGCCACGTGCCTGCAATTGTCATTACTGTTTGGTCAAGCTGAGTGGTGACGCTCTTGACGACGGCGATCTGACGGTTTGCAGGGTCTGTGACGTCCTCGAGCATGAGACGATCGTTGACTTTCAGGGTGACGCCCGCCGAGGTGAGATCAGTTGATGCCGCGGCGAACTTGAATGTGCCGTTGTCGATCCCGGCCGGCTGCGACGGCGCATACAGGGAGAACCGGCTCAGCGACGGCAACGCCAAGATGCTTTGAGAGGTTTCGAAATTTGCCGGTGCGCTCATGCCGGCAATCTGCGTGCTGAATGGAAATCCCGCTGGTACGGTCACCGATGAGGCGCCATTGATCTCAAAGGCGACGTAACCTTCACCGCCCAGCCCGGGGGCAGGCCGGTAGCCTATGAGCCGGACGATCGCTGCAGGGCTCTGCGGCCACGCGGCCGTGCGAAGCCACGCTTCATTCGCGTAAAGCTCCTGGTAGAACGTGAGGATGTCCCCCAGGATGGCCGCGCATTCGAGCAGCGCGATGCCCGGATCGTCCGGCTTGCGATGCGTCCATCCCTGCAGCAAAGCCTTCTTGTCGAGTTCGCTGAAGATCTGCGCCCGGAAATCGGAATATTGTCCAATACGATATTGAATGCGCGGTAACGACGGGCGATTGCAGATCGTCGCAGGAAAGTTGACGGTGACTTCACAAGAGCTGCTGGGAGCAACATCACAAGGGTTGACGGGAGGTGGGTCACAAGGGTTGCTCATTGCCGTCCTCCCTGATAGGTGAAAGAGATGGTTCCCAGCTCTAACCGGTTCGTGTCGTTTGTCACAAGGACAATCTCCTCCGGGGCTATCCGCATAACTTCACTCGATGTTACGGACTGGTTCCACCAGCGCGTCATCTTGATCGAGATTACGTGGTCGACACCGTCTATCTCAGTTAGCACTCCTTCGATCCGGCTCGCATAAAGCGATAGCCCGAAGGTCCAATTGTCGGGATTGAAAAAGGCTTGCTTGCCGTTTGCGGTATAGGTGTTGCCAAATGTCTGCTCAACGACCGGAGCGACATCATCAATCCAGAAGTCGTTGGAAATGCAGATGGCGACTGTGATGGTCAGGGGCACATACATGGGGGCACGCACCTCGACGTCTTCCCCGATCAAATGGACGGCGTCCAGTTGCGCCTCGACCGTGGCTCGGAGATCATCGCTCAGGGTGGTTGTACCTTCCGGATCGATCACAACACGAACGGTGCGCCAGCTCCCGGTCCACATGTAAAGAGCAACCGCATTAGAGACACCTTTCACCTCTTTGGCCCGGTCGGCGTAATCATCGAGAGTGATCGCTCGGGACTGCCGATAGAGGAATGCCTCCGGCACGCTCCGGCGAATCACGTAGGGAGTCTCGGGCGCCAGTCCGTCGGTAGCATCGAAGGGGTTCCATACTTTGTTGATAATTATGCCCGCAGGCATACCCGTCGTGTCAATATTCACCAGGGTGTCCTGGCCGATGTTGCCGCTCGGTCCGTAGCCGCTAAGCCAGGACACGTTCACCTTGGCGTCATCGGGCAAACTCATCCCGTTCGTGTTATCACCGAAGCGAACGAGCGTTCGCGCCTGCTCGTCGGTCTCTGCGACGAAATGTTTGTCTGCCCCCTCGCTATGAATCAGGTCGGGCTGCTCCTGCCATTCTTCGGTAGAGCCGTCGGCCGCTGCGACCGTCACTGTAACAGTGCTGACCGATGGCTCCAGGCCTCCGGGCGTGGTATTCGTCCAGAGCACCGGAAAGGCAGGAGGAAGCCTGCACTCAGAGGCACCGGCAGCATTCTTCTCAAAGTTATAAACGCCCGGCGTAAACGGCGTTCCGGAAGGAACATACTGGAACTGCCGGGGATAGCCTTGCGCCATATCCACCAAATTGCCGTGGAAGAGCGAGACGTTGGGCACGCGCGTGCCGTTGATGTTGACAACGAAACAATAGTTAAACGCGAGAGCGTCCTGCCGGCTCCAGGTGACGCGAACGACAGGAGCATCGGTCAGGGGATCGGTAAGCAGTTGCACATCCGTCAAAGTTAGAATCTGCCTCTTCTGTGGGTTGCTGTCCGCAGCCAACCCGGTCGCGGGATTCAGCCATTCCTGTATCAGCAGACGGGTAATTTGCCCTCCGGTGATGAGCTGCACCGCGGTATCCGCGTCGGCGAAACTGGAAAAACCAAGGTCCGCGCACGTTGTGCCGGCTCCAAGCGAGGGGATGGCGTCGCTCCAGGTATAAAGCGGAACACTGCTGAAAGGATTGCTCACGAATTGCGGTCCGCTCGTTACAAACCAGACCGTGGAAGGATCGGAAGCGGCTTTGGATAGTGTGGAATCCGGGCCGGTCCAGGCCTGCTGATTCGGCTGCACGGTGAATTGTGAGGGGCCCTTAAAATCCATGGCCAATATCGTGCTCGACTGGTTGCCTTCGTGAATGTAATAGTCCATCAGGCGCGCATGGCGGCGCAACGAGATGCGCTTCCGGGCGGTCGCAAGGTAGGTCTCCTGCATCACCCGATCCTGGTAGTTGCTCAGTTCATCGGCGGCAGCGCTGAACAGATCGATAAGCACAACATCCAAAGCCGCTTCCGAGGTGGGCTGCCATGAGGGGAGCCGCTGCATCATGGCGGACATGACGGCGTGGCGAAAAGAATCGTAATCTTTCGCCAGGTAGTCGATAGCAGGCTGCACTGGGGCCGGCTGAAAGGTGGAAGGCGGATTGCAATTGCTGTTGAAACATCCGGGGCGAAAGCGAAAGACAATTTGTGAAAATACCGGGTCGAATCCCGTTTGCCGGATCGCGAGTGTATAGCTACTATAGTCCCCTACCGGCGCGATGGTAACCTGCAGCACCTGGACGTCCGAGTGCAGGAGTTTAACAACCTGGACTTGGCCGGACTGCGCTCCCGCAATGATCCGATCTCCCCCGCTGATAGGCATGAGTGACGACATAGCGGCCGGCGTGTTTGCAGCGGAGACCAGATCGTCCAGGTGCTGATCGTTGTAAAAATGCAGCTCCAACACCCCGAATGCAGGTGGACTCGATGGATCGAGCAGCATCAATCCGAAGTCGATACCGTTCAACGTACCGAGATTGCGGGAGCGTTCGGCCAGAGCGTTCTGGTCATAGATCATGGTGCTCGGCCCGCAGAGGTTTGTGCTCATGGGCTGTTCCTTTGGAAAATGGTCTGCACCGTTGTTGGGCTTCCGGCGACCTGATAGACAATGGTGATGTTGATCGCAGACCCGGTCGCCAACACATTCACACTCTGCAACTGAACACGGCCGGCGAGCCAATTTTGAATGGCCTGGGTAAGCGTCGCCTGGGCTACCGATGTAGTGTTTTCGTCCGTCGTTTCGAAGAGCAGACGGCCGGCGCCGCCACCGAAGTCCGGAAGAAACAGCCTCTCGCCCGGATCGGTAAGGACCAGTTGTTCGAGTTCCTGCAAAACTTGGTCGGCTAGAGTATCGGCCGTTACAGTGCGGCCGTCATTGCCGATGCTGAATGGGAACGCCAGATGTCCGCCTGCCGAGCTCATATAGTGTCCAGTTCTGAAGCCGCGCCGCTCACTATGGCTACGCCCTGGGGTGCTTCGGCGGCATTGAGGCACTCCCCTATGCTGGTTTCCACCAGGACCCCTGTTCCATTCACATTCAGGTCAGCGGCGGCAGCCTGCCACTGCACGGTGACGCATGGCGTATAGACCCCGCCGGGACTGAACGGGCAGCCGACAACCGAATGCACGTCCGATTCAAGCAGTACAGGGCTTCCTCCCACGGATAGAAGGGTATTTGCCGTCGTGAGAAGAACCTGGCCCCCGTGCGGGCATTGCGCCTGACTTGCAGTCGTAAGAACCTGCGGCATTATGAACTCACCCCCGTAGTTCCCTTAAGACTGATTCCCTGTGAATTGAGCGTTATCGTTGCGCTGTCCGTGGAAAGCGTGATGCCGTCGGAGCTTATCGTAATGCTAGGTCCCGCGGGGTGCTGCAGGGAGATCTGGTTCTGATCGTCGTCCAAGGCAACCGCCAGACCGCCGGTGGTTACCCAGGAGCGCACCTTGGCATCCCCTGGTGACGGCATGTCTCCAGATCCCCACCAGCAGCCAACCCATATGGGTTGTGCGGGATTTCCGGCTTCAAACTCGATCCAAACGCCGTCGCCAACCTCAGGAATGGCCACAAACCCGTGTTTCGGACCGGCAAACGGTACGCAGGGCCATGCCACCGCACTCTGGGTCCCGAGCACGTCCGGAACGGAAACCTGCAGCTTACCGAGATCCGTCCCGGTCAGCGCCTCAGTGACAATGCCTCGATATTTGCCGAAGAAGAGATTGCGCCTTTCTCGGGCAATATCCTGCAGTGTCTTTTCAGCATGTTCATCCATACTATTCCGTCTCCAATTAAAAGACCGACGACGGGACCTGCGGCAGCGGGCCGTTGGTGCCTGCCGATTGGGCGTTCCGCATTACCTGAAAGCTCTGTCCGTAACTGTTTCGTGTAAGCGTGTGCGTGACTTGCCTGATGAGCCATGTTCCGCTGATCGTTCCATTCGCACCAAGGACCTGCACATACTGGTAGGGCTGCAAAACCGAACCGTAGCCCCCCTTCATAACTTCACCGTCAGCACTCAGCGCATAGGCGGCGCGCTCGGATTCGGCCTGAACCGCGCGCGCCAGGGTGAGAGCGTCGGTCTGGCCCGGCTTGAGCAGACGCTGGATGGATGGGCCGGGCGGAGGATTGGTGCCTTGCAGATTAATATCCCCGAGATCGGAGGTTCGCGCGTCGGTGCTACGGTCATTAAGATCCACACGTTCTGACTGGAAAGTTGCCATCTGACCGACGGTAGTCTTAGTTTTGAAAGAAAATATATTTGCTCCGTTGCCCACGAGCACCATGGGAGATAGTCCAAAATCCTGAGCAGGGTCGGGGTCGAGTTTGAAGCACCCGACGCTCTGTCCGGGCGAATCCCCGCATCTGACAAAGGCATGCATGTGCTGGCGTGTTGCAAGTTGCTGCAGACACTCCATCTGTGTGCCCCGCAGTACCGTGGTGTCGAAGGCGGGGTTGGACGGCGCCGGAGCGGCATCGACATCCGTGCTTGCAATCTCCGGGACCTGGTCGTAAATCTGCAGGGCAATCTGATCGTCAGAACCCTGGAAGCTCGAGACAGTCTCGTCGCGATGCAGGTAGAAGCTGTCGTCGCTGACGACCAGGGTCAGCATGCTTTGACCCGGCTGGTAGAAGTTGTCGCCTTCGATATTAATAATCGGGCCGTCTATCAAAGGGACCCAAGCACCGCTTTGGATCTGGATTTCCAGGCGGATACGGCTCATACCCTGCAAAAAGGCCTCTGTCTCGCCATCCCAGACCCCGGTCTGGCTGACACAAATCGGAACTTGAAATTTTCCCTGGCAGGCCTTGTCCATCTCCTGCTCGATCGTGATGTCCTCAAAGCTTGAGAGTTGGTCCGCTGTCGCCATTACGTCATTGAGGTAGAGCCGATATTGTGCATAGCTCATTTAGTTTTCCGGAACCAGGATGCTCAGTTGTTGCGCATTCTGGTCGTTTGCGAGCCATTGAACGAAAAGGTGATTGGAATCGAGGACAGTGTTGGCGTCGGCTATGTGCCAGTAACGCGTAGCGTCGCCGTATAACCGTTCTGCCATCACATCCAGCCGGTCATTCGCCGTAATGGGTGTGGGGTCGCCCGGCGTTACAGGCACAGTTCGCAGTTGGACCGCGGTGACCTGTGTGCAGTCTGCAAGCGTCAACTGCAACCGGGGAGTGTTTGCGTAGCGCGATGTATTGAGGAACATGTCCAGGCTCCTAGAAGGGAATGAGATGTGTAATTGATGCGGCGCTGTTTGCCAGATTGATGGTGGCCATCGTGTCCTGCGCCAGCTTGGTATAGGCAAGCGCACCCTGGCCTATCGTATCGCCCGAACAGGCACCGGGCGTGATAACGGCGAGACCGATCGCCACCTGCGCCTCTATCGGATTGAGCATGCCGTCGTAGATCCGCTCCGTGATGGTGAGTGACTCAATGATAACCGGAACAATCCTCGTGAGCCCCCAGATGAATAGAATGCGAGGCGTCTGCTGACGGGGGATCGGCTGCGTAGGCGCCGGCCCCTGAGCGCCGAGAAGTGAGCCGACGGCGTCGACCACGGCGCCGATGATGCCACCGGGGGTCTCCACCGGGTAAACCATCGCCTGCAGGGCAGCCAGTTGCGGTCCCACTCCAAAAGCTATGCCGATTGGATTGGAGCTGTTGCGCTGATCCGCGGCGCTGAAGGTAGTGTTGATGGTAAACCGCTCGTAGGCAGGCTCACCGGCCTGGCTGGTCTCCCTCTGCGTGGCGTCGACCGCTCGGGGAGGGATGACGATGGTGCGTGCAATGCTCTCCGGGTTGAACTGAAAGATGACCACGTTTGGAATCGGCCCGAGAAAATCGGTACCGTACTCAATGAGGGCCCCGAGCAAAGGTGTAGGCATAATTTATTTTCCCCTTACCTGGCAGTTTTGCTGATCGCAGCCTGAATGGCGCGCACTATACCCTCGGCATTGGCCTGCTCGGTGGGGACACAAATGTGCACCACATCGAGCGATCCCCCCACCTGTGTGAGGTCGCCTCGCCTGAAAGATTTGGCCAGACCTTCGGCAACTGATTTCGCCAGGCTCACCCCCTTGTCACCGCCGGGCGAAGATTGAGCGCTCGGCAACCTCAAATGCAAGCGGTCGATGTTGATTTCTCTCGTCATTGTCTGGCTCCTGCATTGGCTGCCTGCGTTATTGCAGCAGCGTTCATCCGCCACTGAGCCTTTTGTTCGCGGGTGAGCGGACGACCGATCTTTTCGTACTCTCGATCCACGGCGCTCATCACTGTATCCATGCTCAGAACAGGCTGTTGATGAATGGAGGCGCTTTGCAAGCAGGCATTCAAGACAATTGATCGTATATTCCCACCTGAAAGAGCAAACTCACGAGCGAGGAACGGGAAGGCGATGTCTTCTGTTGAGACCTGCGGCGGAATGCACTTTTTCCAGATCGCAAGACGCTCTTCCTCGGCAGGCAGCGGAAATTCTATTACGTAGCGCAGACGCCTGAGAAAGGCTTCATCGAGGTCCTTCCTGCGGTTCGTGGCAAGAATCGCAAGACCACGAAACCTCTCCATCCGTTCCAGAAGGTAACTGATTTCCATATTGGCGAAGCGGTCGTTTGAATTGCGCACCTGCATGCGTTGACCGAAAAGTGCTTCGGCTTCATCGAAGAAGAGCACTATATCGGCCTGCTCGGCCGCATCAAAAAGTTTGCGCAGATTCTTTTCAGTCTCTCCGATATATTTGTTCACTACCTGCGACAGATCGACGCGATACATGGGCAGGCACAATCCGGCGGACAGTACCTCAGCTGCCATCGTCTTTCCCGTTCCCGGAGCGCCCGCAAAGAGCGCCGAAATGCCCGCATCTCCCCAAGCCTTTCCAGTGCCCCAGTCGGCGTGGACACGCGACAGACTTCGCATCGCCGCAAGTAGCTGATCGAACTGCGCGGTCCGCTCCGCGTCAAGAACCAGATCCTCGCGATGGAATCTGGGCGAGACCAGCGTAGCCTGCCCGCCGATCATCAAACCGACCTGCTGCTGACAGGCCGCGATCATAAGTTCGAGGGTGATTGGCAGTCCCATGCAGCTCAAAGCAGCGACCACTTCGTCAATGCCTGCCGCATCCAGCCTGAAGCGGAAGGCGCACTCGCGAACCGCCTCCGGATCCAGATCGAGCCCATGCTTTTTAAGCTCGGTCAACCAAATCTCTCTCCGTTCCGTGTAGCTGAGGGAAGGTATCTTGAGGGTGGGTAACGTCTGTGCGACAAGCGTTCCGGCTTCTTCGTGTGCGGCGGCAAAAACGTAGATGGGATAGGGCCGCAACGTATTCTGCCAACTCGATTCGGCAGGTATCCCACGCGACGGGAGCAGAAGGTCACCGCCACGAAGCCAGCAATAGGCGCCTGCATTCTCGAGGATGGCAGTGGAGGTGACAACATCAGGCCGAATTGCGTAAATGGGCCGGCCGGTCAGAGCGGATATCCCGGCCAATGTCGGCGCGATGCGCTTCGCGTCCAGAACGTCCGTCGAAAAAGCTACAGAGACAGGAACGACATGCAGCCCCTCAGGCACGTGCGTCATACGAAGGGCAAGCAACTCGAGATCGATGTTGGCGTCTCTGTGCTCAGGATCTTGCTGCTTCTCACCGGACTGGTTCTGCAGCGGCTCCGCAATGCATTCTAATTCAGCAGGAGGGTGTTGCAGGGAGCCCTCCAGAATTTGTGCGACAAGAGACGGCATGAAGATGGGTACATTCCATTCATGCCAGGCTTCTGTTCTGCGTAAGACCCCGCGCGCAAAGATGGAATGAGCCGGCGAAGTGAGAGGCAACAATGCCCGGGGATCGTCCCACAGCCATTGAGCCAACCCGAGGGTGGGCAATTGCTGGCGCGGGTTGCCGTTTAAAGTTGCGATGAGGTTGCCGACAACGGCGTCACGGGCAGCGGCAAGAGCGAGCGCAACCACAAAAATCTCAGCCTGCGAGAGTCCCAGATGGTATGCCAACCAGGGAAAAGTCCCCCGTTCGCCTTTAGGGTCGCCGAGTGGTACATCGCCGGAGTGAATGTGCTGGTCGAGGTAGCGCGCAGTAGGGTCCTCGGCGAAGAACCTCAATCGTGCCTCCACGAGCGATGGTCTTTCAAGCGAGTCCGCCAGCCGATCTGCAGGCTCATTCCTGCGCCAGAGCCAAGTCAGTTCGCGGCGCATCCTAAAAATGACCTGTTCGAGCCAAATGCGCGTGAATGGGTCGTTCGGCGCCAAGCCTTCTGTCAGAGACGAAAAGCGGTTGTCCGGGGGTGTCGTCATCGGTTTGTACGCCGGTTCGTGTTTTGCCAGAGCCGAGTAAGTTCAGAGTTAATCCGCCGCATGGACCACTTCATTAGCGCCGCGCCTTCTGTCGCAGACGAAAATGGGTCGGCCGGAGCCATCGATATCGATTGGGTCATGGAGCCACCATGTTCAATGTGAAAGCCTGTTTAGCCTGTTGGCCGTTGACTCTTAGAATCGCAAAGCAAGCGCCGGGAGGCACGGCGTCGGTCTCTGCCATGACGAATTGCAGCCGGCTCTGATCAGCCTGTATAGATGCAGGATCGGGAGAGTCAAGCAGTGTGGCCACAGCGCCATTTCTGACCAATGCGAACTCGACATAATCTCTCTGGCTCCCCAGCAGCTTGCCCGTGAGCGCGATCGTCGCATAGACATTTGGGGGATTGCTAGTTGAAACGGCAATCGACACGATGGTCATGCCGGATAGGGTCGGCAAAAGAGAAACACCGATCAATCCGCTGGAAATGGAGAGTCCGCTTGCCAGTGTCTGGCTGACCGAGACAGAGACACTGCCGGCGGACATGATCGTTGGATCGATATCGCTCACCACGGCGGAAAGCGCCTGTGGGTTCTGCATATTCGGTGTCAGGACGGCCGAGCCAAAGTTCACTGTGAGGCCCGCTGCATCGAGGCCGTCTCCCAGTAGCGTAAGGGTATCGCCGAGTTCGACGGCCGGTGGCTGTACGCCGTCGATTTGAGGCCCCTTGCCCGGCAGGACAAAATTTTGCACTCCTGCCAATCCGATCCTGGTGCCGAGTTGATAATTGACTCCCACTAATTGCATGCCTGCAGGCAATTGGGGTTGAGCTATCAAAACGGGTCGAACCTGAAATGCAGCCGAGCAGCGATACTTGTCATCCGGGCCCTGCATCAACCGGGAGAGTAAATCAGGCGTCGCCTGGTCGAACGTAAGCTTCAATGGCTCGGGATTGTCGGAAAGCGCCGTGTATCCCACCAGGGCCGGAAGTGCGTCTCCGACCCCCATGAGCACTTGCAGGCCTTGGCCTAGTAGATCATGGCTATCGGTGGTATCACTTTCCCCATTTTGATCGAAGGTGGTCAACAGATAGCGCAGCACCATCCACAGCGGCGGTTGGCTGCCCGGCGTGAGCGCAGTGTTGCGCAATGCGGCATCGATTTCGACTTCATACAAAAACAAGTTGATTCGAGGGCTCGTTTGGGTGCCGGTGGTTTCCACCTGTGGACGTTGCACTGTGATCACGGGGGCGGGATGCACCCTAGACAGGCCAGATGTCAGGATGCCCGAGATAAATCGGCTCACCTGACCAATTGCCAATCCTGTTTGCGAGAGCGCCACGGCCTCTTCTCCTGCCCCTGGTTATCGATCCAGAAAACTTCGCACCCATCGATTGCCGGTATCGCGGGCGGGACGGGATAGTCGAGTCGCCGGTCGATTCGGTGCGTTTGCCGCCGGCTGCGACTCAACCTGCACGATGATTGAGCCGATGTTAAGACGTACATCATTGTCCCTGCCCCCCTGCACTCTGGACCGTCCCTCGGAATGCATATCGAGTGACTGTTTTCCGGGCTTGGCCTGTAGTTCCATCTGGTACCGCAGTTCGAGTTCCTGTTGGCGGCGTGCAATTTCAGCAAACACCGATTTCAGAGTGGCCCCCGCTTCCGTGCGGGCCTGCGCGGCAAGCTCGGCGCCATAATGCCGGGCAAGACCAGCTCCATATGGCCCGGGGGACTCGAGGAACTCCATCGCAGGCGAAGCAGGACTCGCCGTCTGTGATTTTACGGATGCCTTGCCGGAAGGCGGCGCCAATTTCTCCACCTGATTGCGGGTCGGTGCCAGGTGGTCGCCAACATGATCCTTGATATTGAAGTCCGCCTGCAGCGGCCTAACAACTCGACCCGAAGCGACTTTGTCCTGAACTGTTTCATGTGACGCAGCACGCCCTTCTTGTGCTCCTACCGTATGCTTGGGGGCTGTCACCAACTCTGCATCTGGATGCTCAAAGTCTCGCTTTGGTAGAATGGCGGTTCGACTGGGAGCGACTCTCCTGCGAACCGTCTCTTGCGGCGCGGCACGCTGTGGGAATGCTCCTGTCGTATGCTTCGGGGTTGCGGCCAGCTCCATTGTCTCAGGATGCTCTTCTATCTCAAATTCTCGCTGTGGCGGTTCGGCAGTTCCACCGGGAACGACTTTCTCGTCAACCATCTTATGCGGTGCGGCACGCCGCACTTCCATCTCGTACTTCGGCTCCGCAAGCGGTTCCGTTGCTGTGACCTCATATTCCCCCCTGGATATCGGGTCTTCACTGGGTACCGCCGGCAAATCGACGACGCTTTCCTGAACCAACAGATCGACTTTTGGCAGCCAGGAGGGGCTGCGTGAGGGCATCACCCTGGCCCTGGTTTCCTGTGAGAGGCGGGAGAGATATCGCATATGCTAGACAACCGTTTCTTCGATGAGATCGAGATAAGTCCGGCGCCGCCATTCCGGTAAATCGAGAATCTCGCGTTCGCTCCAGTGGTATCGGGAGGCCAGGCAATGCACATCTTCGATCAGCACTCGCTGACAGCGGGATAAGCGTTCCAGCGCCGAACCGACCAGGTCGGGATACACTTTTGAACTGAAGCCGCAGTGCGGACAAGCGACGCTGACATGAAAGGCGAGCAAAGGATCGAAGCTGTCCATCACTTCGTCAATGGCGACCGAAACCGAGTCCACGCTCACGCCCTTCGCGAGCAGTTCTTCGAGCGAGGGGCGAACGAGAATCGAACTCAACATGGTTTCAAATTCCGACTCGACCGGTTGCTTCAGCCACTCAATCTGATCGTGCCCTGTCGGCCTGCGCAGCAAGGCCTCCACACTCCCGATACAGGCAGTCACCGTCTGCAGTTCACGCTGTTCGCTGTTCAGCGAGACGATCTGTTCCACGGCCAATTCAAACTCGCTCTCCTGCATGCATTCCCCGGAAGAGCAACGCACTTGCCAGGAGAGGGGATTGGGATCGGCCAGAGCCGCAAGCTCAAGAAGCGCCTCAATCCGCATTCCGACCGGCATATCGAGCAAAAGGTCCCGGTCGACAGGCTCCTGCTCAGCATCATGAAAACACTTGGCGAGCAGTTCGGTGATAAGCTCCGGCCGTCGCGACAGTCGAAAATCGACTGTCAAATCTTCCGCTGAAACTCCGAACGGCCGCATACCGCATGGAATGCCCGCATTCTTCCCAGTGATAAGCCATTGCGGCAGGAATGGGAATTCCGGTACAGTTGCCATTATTCCTCGCAGACGGCAGGTAAAGCCTGCTCCGGTTGTGTTATACTGAAACGGTCCTGCCCGTGCCCATCCGGGTTAATGCGATTCGTTGGGTTCAGTAGCGCTCAGGTCGCGCTCCCAGCCTTCCATCTCAATCTTGATCGACTCGATGGCAATCGCATTTGCGCTGGAGTCCAACGCCGGAACCGCCTGGTATTCACTCACCCAGCAGCCATGCAGCAAATAACGGCGTGCGACTTGGCCTTTTTCGTTCAGCACTTCCAGAGCCAATTCCTTCCGGAAGTTCACCAAGTCCATCGCCGTGTCGCCTGCATAAGGATGTACCTTGTTGGCCCAGGCTTCAAAGTCCAGGTCCCATGTGATCCCCCGCTCCAACGTGATTGAGTCGTAAGTCGTGCGACCGGGCGTTTTGTGGTCCACGCTATTCTCAGCGCCGCTATGGTGAGTAATCACATTGGTCGCGCGTTTGAGCACGGTAGTCTTCAGAACGCCGAGCACCGTCTTGCCGTCCCATTTCAATTGGAACTTGTAGGTCTTATAGGGGTCGATGCGATTTGCATTGACTTGAAATCCGTTAGGCATCGTCCACTCCAGTTCTTTAACTAAGGTTTCCGATAATCTGCTGGATCGTGATCACTACGAATTCTGCCGGCATCAGCGGAGCGAAGCCCACGATTATATTGACTATGCCCTGGTCGATGTCTGCCTGCGTTGTGGTTTCCGAATCACACTTGACAAAGAACGCCTGATCGGGTGTGGTCCCCTGAAATGCGCCCTGTTTGAAAAGACCCATCATGAAGGCGTTAATGTTCATACGGATCTGCGCCCACAGCGGCTCATCGTTTGGTTCGAAAACGACCCACTGCGTCCCCCGATAAAGCGACTCTTCGAGAAAAAGAGCCATACGGCGCACCGGGATGTAAGTCCATTGCGACCCTGAGTTGTCGTATCCGTCCACGGTGCGCGCTCCCCAGACCAAGTATCCGGCGGGCATGCTCCGCAGACAGTTCACCCCCAGAGGATTGAGCACTCCGTTTTGCTTGTCGGTCAGGACTACTTCGAGACCGGTCACTCCGGTAAGGGCCGCATTGGTCCCCGCCGGCGCCTTCCACACGCCGCGCGATGCGTCGGTCGCCGCATAAACGCCGGCGATCATTCCCGACGGCCCTATATAACGCAGGGTCCCGTTGTCATTGATTTGAATACGAGGATAGTAGACCGCGCAATTGATATCCGGAGCGCCTATGGCGCTGCGAAAGGTCTGCACATCGGAACTCTGAGCCGCCAGAAGGGGAGGATTGCCCTGTGTGGTCCATCGCGAAGGTGCATCAAGCAACAGGAATGCGCGTCTATTCTGGCAGTAGACAGCAGCAGCCGATCTTATCGCCTGCCATTCACTGTCATCTTTCGTCTCGATTCCATCACCTGGAATGACCATGATATTGAAAAGATCGACTGAGTCGAGCGCGTAGAAACCCGTGCGCGCTTGTTCATTGCCGATATAATCGGCCTGAGTGGGAGGGTTGCCGTCACTTGGCGCCACCTTCACATTGCAGTAGGGCCCGTTACTGCTCGCAGCCAGGGAATAACTCGCCACATTGGCCAGAAAGCCTTTACTCAGGTCCACAGCATGGGATCCTCCGGTCACCGCAAGAGAGAAATTGTCCGTCCATTGTGGCCCGTTGGGATTTAGATTCTGAACAAGAATCCGATAGCCGGCGAGGAGCGCCTGATATCCGGAGACTTTGTTGATTTGGTTCACAATAAGTTGGAGGTTCTCGCGAACACCATCGTGATCACTTGTGCCTCCAGCCCCTTGCCAGAAGAGTGGACCTCCGCTTGTCAGGCTGATTGACTGCGATACGCCGTTGATGGTCACCTGGCTCACATCGGTCAGATTTGCCTGGGCCAGTTGATCTATAGCGAACATAATTTCACTAGTAGGATTGCCTGAAGAGTCGGTGCCTGAAAAGAAGATGCCGTTCGGTGCCGGGCGAAGATCAGAGTAGAGCGCAACCTCGATCCCCCCCTGGTTGACTCCCAGCATCAAAGCCTGCGCAATATCATTTGAAGTGGCCGGAATTACCTGCACACTGGTCTTTGCCGTTCCAGTCGAAGTAATGACCAAAAAGTCAGAATTGTCTTGAGCACTCACAGCAACTTGGTAGCCGGAGACTGTGCCCAACGCATTATTGATCGTGTCCGCGATGTACTGAAAAGTGGTTGTATCAGATGCATTTGCTGCTTTTAGTGCAGTCAGGCTCAGATTGACGGGAGTCCATGGACCTCCGTCAACGCTGATCTGAAAGCTTCCCTGCCCGGAGCTGGGAAAACCGCCCGCGATTGCAGTATTCCAATCAGTCCATGTACCGTATATGGGCGAAAGGCCGCGAGCTACACTGTACCCGGCTTGGGGAATTTTACCGCCTGAGATGCTGCTGGTAGTGGTAAGTCCGGTCGTCGAAGCTGTCAGTAATTGTGAGGATTGGTTGATGAAATCGCGAGCATAACGGGGAGATCCAGGGTCCATCGAAAGATTCCCGAACGATTCCGACTGCACCATGTTGCCGCCGCTGGTGAGCGTCGCTTTGAGGTTAAAGGTGCTGTCCGGCGTCGGCGTGTTGTAATCCACGGTAAACGAAATGCCGGCGCCCCAAAGTCCAGGTGACGCTGCGCTTAACTGCAGGACCGGATCTTTATTCAGATCGAGAAGCGCGATCTGCGCCGCCTGAGCCCCGCTGGCTAAGCGCACCACAAAACAATCCGAGCCGCCGTTGGCGAAAAACTGTTGCACACTCTGCGCCAGGTTTGCCCCAGCGACAGGAGCGCCAAAGTTTCTCGTGTAATCCGAATAACTCAAGCATTCAACGGGAATGTTGACAGGACCCATTGCAGCCTGGCCGAAAAACGCCCCAATCGAGGTAGCGACTCCGGTGATGGTGTGAACGCCGCTAGGTGCTTCGACAATGTATACGCCTGGGTACGTGAGGGTAACTGGCATAACTTGCTAAACTCCTTTAATCTAGACGTTTCTCCCGCCATCCGATGGGGGATGACTGCAACCACCTACAACTGTTCCTCATCAGGGCAGATTGTTCAGAATTGCGGTTCCATCCGGCGTCCCGAGCCCTGTGCACGCATCCCATCCGGGTCCCGCGTTATAGCCATTTACCGCCGCTCCATTAATGGCGTTTGTGCCGACCGTGACGTCACGAACCACGCCCTTGCCAACATTGGCGTACAGAAACGGATTATGGAAACGGGTAAACCGGCGTTCGCCTGATAGTCGGGTACCGGAAACATCTGACGACGCCTTTACACAATGACATGCCCCTCGGGCGATCGTTCAGAAACGCTCTGACTTATTTCGCCTGCGATATTTTCATGATGAAAATAGTTGTGAATACAACCAACACTACCGACGCAACGGTTTGAGCTGCTAAACTAACCTGAAAAAGGCTATCCAAAGGCTAACGCGGAATTAGGTTTTGAAATCACTTGGAAAACGGTTGACATATCTCAAATTGAAATGAATTGGATAATGCCGTCTTCCACCGATGGCAAAATAATATTCATCGATACTCTTGGATGCAACCCCTGTTACCGCAATGTAACAAAAATCTCATTGCAAACTCTTCATTTGCATATGAAAATTTTGATCAAGCTCGAAACTTTGTGTGGCTGGAAGTCAATCCACAAGGCCAGTTCATCTTCTTGGAACCCTTTACCGGGATTAAATTTATCGAACATTAGGGCCCTGCAATCCTTTTAAACCGTCCAGGAATTCTGCAATACCTTTTGCATTACATGGACAGAATGTTGTCCGGTTGGGGTGTGCCCAGCCAGACAAATAGCGATGGTCCATTGCGTACCATTTTCCCATTGCGTGCGCAGCCGCCTGTCGATTACAATTATACGCAAACGAAGGGAGCCATATCTTGTCCACACGCATTGAAACCTACCGTGGCTTCGTCTATCCGTGGTCGATTGACCACATAGGTCACATGAATGTCCAATTCTACACAGGGCGCTTCGATGAAGCTTCGTGGCACTTCCTTGCCAACCTGGGCTTGACGCCAGGATTTCTGAAGGACAACCAGCGTGGCCTTGTCGCCCTTGAGCAGCGCTCGAAGTACATGCAGGAAGTCCTGGTGGGCTCTTTGCTGGACATCCAAACGGAACTTCTGGAAATCAAGAGCAAGACGATTCGATATCAGCATTACATGCGCAACAGCGAATCCGGCGAGGACGTTGCGACTATGGAACTGATCATTGCGTATATCGACACGGTAGCAAGAAAGGCGACACCCCTGCCTGACCTGGCGATAAAAAGGGCCAAGGCAATGATGGACGTCCGCTAGATATCTTCGACAGCACTCGCCAAGAGGCATCCGATGCCTGTTCGCTCCTATCCTTCGCGCTCTTCGTGACCAAAAAAGCGCCAGAATCTAAAGTCAACAGCATTGGGCCAGACCCCGTTGCGCCGTTCAGGGTTCCACACCACTGGTATTGGTTTCCAGTTGCGGCTATGCTGCGCCTGGTTAACCGTGGTAAAAGGAATTGACATCCCCGACTGTCTCTTACGGAGAAGGAGCCTGAACGCTATGGCAGAGGAAAAGATACGCTGGGAAAAGACGCACTGCGCGCGGATGGACCATGGCGGCTGCGCCCTGCTTGTCGGCGTGAAGGACAACCGGATCGAACAGGTCAAAGGAGATCCTCACGGCTATTTGAACAGGGGATACACCTGCTATAAGGGCAGGGTCTCGGGAGATCGCCTCACCCACCCGGAGCGTCTTCGGTATCCGCTAAAGCGGGCGGGCAAGCGCGGCGAAGGCAAATGGATGCGCATCACCTGGGATGAAGCTCTTGACGAAACGGCGCAAAACCTGCTCCGGATCAAGGAAAAGTACGGTGCGCGGGCGGTTGCTTTCGGGGCCGGCATGCCCAAGGGACTCGAACATTTCGTCCTGATCCGGCTGGCCAACGTTTTCGGCTCGCCAAACATCGTAGCCTCCCAGGACGTGTGCCATGCCCCGCGTGAGCTGACGGGCATCCACACTTGCGGGTTCTATCCCGTTGCCGACTTCCACAACCCGACTCAACTCATCCTCTCCTGGGCCAGCAACCTTCTTTCCACAAGCGAGGAAGGGCAGATAGCAAGTCTTGCCCTGGACCAGCTCAAAAAAGGCGCCCGGTTGATCGTCGTCGATCCTCGCAGGACCGAGTTGGCCGACAGGGCCGATCTGTGGCTGCAGCTCAGGCCCGGAACGGCGCAGGCGCTAGCTTTGGGTTTTCTCAATGTCATCATCGAGGAATCGCTTTACGACAGGGATTTTGTCGAAAAACATACCTACGGGTTTGAAGACCTCGCCCGGCATGTGAAACAGTATACCCCGGAAAAGGTATCCGAGATCACATGGGTCCCGCCCGAGCCCATCCGCAGAGCCGCACGCCTTTATGCCGAGGCAAAACCGGCCGCCCTCCAGTGGGGCAATGCCATCGAACACGACGTCAACGCCTTCGACGCTGCGCGCTCCCTGGTCTGCCTCATGGCGATATGCGGAAACCTCGAGGTCCCCGGTGGCAACGTAAACGCCCACGACCCGAAGATCATGGGACTGGGCGAATTCGTTCGGGCCGACCTCCTTCCGGACAAGCGCCGTGAGATGATCGGAGCCCACCACGGCGTCATCCCGAGGCTGATGACTGTGCCCCCGGCCTTTTTCCGCAAGGCTGTGCTCGAAGGGACACCTTACCCCGTAAGGGGATACTACGGCATGTGCACCAATCCCCTGGTGGCTTGGGCCGACAGCACCACGACATATAAAGCGTTCATGGACCTGGATTTTGTCGCAGTATCGGAAATCTTCATGACGCCCACCGCATCCCTTGCCGATATCATCTTCCCGGTCGCTCACCAGTTTGAGATCAACGATATCGGCCACTACGGCATAGGACACGGTATGATACTGGCCCGGCCCAAGTTGGTCGACCCACCGGACGAGTGCCGGCCCGACATAAGGATCATGAACGACCTGGGCAGCCGCTTGTCTGCCCCCGAATACTGGCATAAAGATTTCGAAGAGTTTCTCGAAGACGTGCTCAGACCGTCGGGCTTCACCTACTCCGAATTCGTTGCGAAAGGATATCTCAAGGGACCCGACCGTTTCCGGCTGCATCGGGAACAGGGATTTCGCACGCCCACCGGCAAGGTGGAACTGAAGCTGAGTACCGCCGGTAAATTCAAGCTCAAAGAATTTCCCGAATTCACAACTCTGCCCGAAGAGGAGGACCCCGAATACCCCCTGATCCTCATCAGCGCCAAGAGCCGCTATTTTCTCATGTCTTCCTACCGGTGGGTAGAGCGGCTAAGGGAAAAACGGCCCCGTCCGGTCGTGGAAATCCACCCCGAAACCGCCGCAGTACACGGCATAAGCGACGGCGAGGATGTTGTCATCGAAACGAAGTACGGCGAAATCATTCAGGAGGCTCGCGTAACAGATATCGTTCACCCCCTGACGATCAGCGCAGCCCTGGGATGGTGGTTCCCGGAAGGAGACGCGGCGGAGCAGTTCGAGTGGCGAAAATCAAATTTCAATATGCTCACTTCCATCGAAAAGCTGGGAAAAGAGTTCGGAACGCCGAACCTGAAAAACATTCCCTGCCGGATACGCAGATATATGGGGTGAGCGCATGGCCTCACTCCAGCTCAAAGTACTTGCAAAATTTGCAGAAATCCGTAACCTTGCAAATTTCGCCTTTTTACTTTTGCCTTTCTTCCATGGCCTTAAGCTCTTTTAACATTCGAACCAGGTCTTTGATCTGGTAGCTTGCGTTTAGGCCGCTCGGGTTGGGCAAAACCCACACAAAAGATATCCCGCCGAGTCTTTCCTGCTGAAGTCCGGGCAGGGCTTTGGGGCGTCTGAAGGACAGACGGTAGGCGCCCAGTCCCATGATTGCGCAAAAACGGGGCTTAAAAGTTCGAACCTTTTCCTCGAGTATGGCGCCGCCCAAGACGAGTTCTTCGGCCGTGAGTTCGTCCGCGCGGGCTGTGGCATGTTCCACGATGTTTACTATACCGTAGCCGTGGTTTAGAAGTGCGTCTTCCTCAAAAGGAGAAAATTGCCTGGGAGTGAAACCGGCCAAATGGAGAGCGGGCCAAAAACGGTTTCCGGGCCGTGCAAAATGATGCCCGACCGCCGCGGTGTAGAGACCGGGGTTTATTCCGCAGAAAAGTACCTTCAGCGCCGGGGCGATAACATCAGGGACCGACTTTCCCCTTGCCGCCCGGACCTGTTCCTTCGTCGGCTTAAACGGTTGCTGCATGCGATTTTGTAGCTTCTTTCGCGGCCTTTTCCCTTTCCCATCTGGCCGTTACATCGCGGATAAGGGCTGCCGATCCAACCGCTGCGCCCTCATCGGATTTCAAAACTACGATACTGAACTCAATTGAAATCCGTGCACCGTCCTTGCGCATTGCCGGAACGGCGAGCAGTTCGCTGGTATACCTGGAGACGCCTGTCCCCATCACCTTGCGATATCCCTCGTTGTGCCTGGATCTTAGTTTTTCGGGAATTATGATATCAAGACTGCGTCCGATGGCCTCACTTGCGCTGTGGCCGAAAATAGCCTCGGCTCCCGAGTTCCAAAGACGAATTATTCCTCCTGAATCGGCGAAGATAATTGCGTCCGGGGCGCCCTCTACGATATTGCGGCAAATCCAATCATGACTGTATTCACCCATCTGCTCATCCCATGATTTGTTTTACATGCATTTAAGAACTTGAGGGCTGGTTGTCATCTTCCGCAGGCTGGCGCGGAATAAAAGAAAGGGATGTCACGCGGAAACGCGCAGGGCGCAACTCAAAACTCACAACTCACAACTCAATACTTATTCCGGGCGTTCGAAAAATACATATTCGCGCAGGCATTCAGGGCATCTCATGAACACTTTGTCAATTTCCTCGCCGAGGATGCTGATCCTGGTCCCGCAGGAATCGCATCTCCTGCGGAGCAGCAGCCCCCGGAATCGCAGGCGAGTGCTGCCATGCGAATTCGCAGCCTGCGCGACCCTGTCTTCTTCCCCCCCGGGAAGACGGGTTGCAAGATGAAGTGCATCCAGTTTATTGGTCAAACCTTATTTGCCCCTTTGATCGGATTACCTTATTTATGGCCCAAAACCGGGAATAAGTAAAGAAAAAGCTGCCGCGTGCGCACAGCCGGACCCGATGCCTTCAAATTGGGCCTGAAACTATAAATTAGAGACGAAACAGATCAGTTTTTGGTTTACGGCGGGAAATGACCGGCCGGTCACTTTATCCATTTGACAAAATGGCCGCCCTCTCTATAATGCCGATGACCACCCGGTCACTTTCAACGGATTTGAGGACACTTATGGCTCCGCGCGATACTTTCAACAAGCTCGATGAAAGCAAAAAGAGCAAAATCCTGGATGCGGCCGTCGATGAATTCTCACGGCACGGATTCCGGCAGGCGAGCGTCAATCGCATGGTGGAAAGGATCGGGATAGCCAAGGGGTCTCTTTTTCAATATTTTGGCACCAAAGAGGGCTTGTTCAGAGTTATTTTCAACTACGCGGTTGAGCTTGTAAGGCAATCGCTGCGGCAGGTGAAAAAAGAGACTGCCGGTGCGGATTTTTTCGAGAGAATAAAAGAGAGTTTGCTTGCAGGGACCCGTTTTATCCAACGTCACCCAAGGGTCTATCGAATATATCTCAAGATGATTTTCCAGGAAGACTTCCCGCTTCGAACCGAGTTTTTACAGCAGGTGCACCTTTTTTCCGCCGAATACCTGCGGCCCGTCGTGGAGGCCGGAATCGAAAGGGGAGAGCTCAGGGCCGATACGGACGTCGAAATGGCCGTTTTTGTGCTGGATGCACTAATGGACCGGTTTCTCCAGGCTTACTGCGTTCCTTTTCTGGATGCGGGGGCGAGCATATACCAGGCCCCGGCCGAGGAGCTGGAGCACAAGGTCGATGAGTGCGTGAAGCTGCTAAGGATGGGGATGGGCGCCAGGTTGAGCGCCTGTACCGGTGGACCCGCGGGACAAAAATATGTTGGAAGCACGCTATTTTAAAAGGCTTGGGCTGGAAGAGATCGCTAATAAGGTGGCGCAAGGGCAGAGGCTCTCGATTTCAGATGGCGAGAGGCTTTTTGCCTGTCCGGACATGAACGCCGTAGGTTCGCTCGCTCACCACGTCAGGACAAGGCTTCACGGCAATATTGCATATTATGTCGTAAACAGGCATATAAACTACACAAATATATGCGTGAACGGATGCCGGTTCTGTGCCTTTAGCCGAAAAAAGGGCGATCCGCTTTCTTTTGAACTCTCAGAGGATGAAATCCTCGATAAAATCCGCGCCAACGGTGACGGTCTGACCGAGATACATGTAGTGGGCGGCTGCCACCCCGATCTGCCTCTTTCTTTCTTTGAGGACCTGCTCCGCAAGATCCGTGAAATAAAGGCCGATGCCTGTATCAAAGCGTTTACAGCGGTTGAAATCGCCCATTTTGCAAAAAAAGAGGGGAAGTCCGTCAAAGAGGTCCTTGAGCGGTTGAAATCGGCCGGCCTTCAGATGCTCCCGGGCGGTGGGGCCGAGGTCTTCAGCTCACGAATAAGAGAGCGCCTTTGCCCTGAGAAACTGGACGCGAATGGCTGGCTCGATGTAATGCGCCAGGCACATGAGTCAGGAATCAAGACCAATGCCACGATGCTCTATGGGCATATTGAGACCGTGAGGGAGCGGTTGGAGCACATGGCGGCGCTTCGGGAACTTCAAGACCGCACGGGAGGCTTTGTCTGCTTTATCCCCTTAACATTCCAGCCTGCGAATACGGCTCTTGGACATCTTGCGCCTTCCACCGGGGTCGACGACCTGAAAACGATTGCCGTGAGCAGGCTGATGCTCGACAACATAGCGCACATTAAAGCCTATTGGGTCATGCTGTCGGTCAAGCTGGCCCAGGCGGCCCTATACTTCGGCGCGGACGATTTCGACGGAACGGTGATTGAGGAAAAGATAGGACACATGGCGGGGGCCGAGTCTCAGCAGGGAATGACACGCCGGGAAATAGAAGGGATTATTCGGGACGCGGGTTTGGACCCTGTAGAGAGGGACAGCCTGTTTACGCGATTGACAACCCGGCCGCAAGTCGCCAATTCGTGCGAGGGGCCACGGTCGATCTTGAGACGCGACGACGGAAGGGTATAGGTTTTCATACAAAAAGTCATGATTGAAAATGGCAGATTAGATCTCGATCAGGCATGGGATCTTTACAGTAACGCCGATTTTCACACGCTCGGCACAATGGCCCATGAGGTTCGGCTGAAAAAGCATTCGCAGCCGCTTGTCACCTATATTGTCGACCGCAACATCAATTATTCCAATGTCTGTGTGTGCGGGTGCCGTTTCTGCGCGTTTTTCCGGCCTCCCGGCCATAGTGAATCCTTTGTCCTTAACCGGGCGGAGCTTTCCGAAAAAATCGAGGAAACACTGAGGCTGGGCGGGACGCAAATCCTGTTACAGGGCGGGCATCATCCCGGACTGCCGCTCTCCTTTTACGAAGAGATGCTGAGCTTCATAAAGTCACGGTATTCGATTCACATGCATGCCTTCTCGCCCCCGGAGATCGTGTTTTTCAGCCGTCTGGAGGGGATCGGCATCGCTGAGGTGATCTCCAGGCTAAGAGTTGCCGGACTGGATTCGATTCCGGGTGGGGGCGCCGAGATTCTTGTGGACTCGGTGAGGGCCCGGGTATCTCCACGCAAGTGTTCAACCTCCGAATGGCTGTCCGTTATGGAGGAAGCGCACGCTCAGGGCCTTCGCACAACCGCCACTATGATGTTCGGCCACGAAGAAGCGCCCCGGGACAGGCTTGTTCACCTTTTTGCCTTGCGTGATCTTCAGGACCGTACCGGGGGCTTTACTGCTTTTATCCCCTGGGCATTCCAGCCGCAAAACACCGCAATCCCGAGGGAGACTGAAGGTGCTGTGTCATATTTGAGGCTCCTGGCTATTTCCAGGCTCGTTCTGGACAACTTTGACAATATTCAGGCCTCCTGGGTGACAATGGGGCCGAAAATTGCCCAGTTGGCACTGTTTTTCGGAGCCAACGATTTCGGTTCTACAATGATCGAAGAAAACGTGGTCGCTGCGGCAGGGGTCCGTTTCCGGCTTTCCATCGAAGAGATCTGCCGGATAATCCAATCCGCCGGTTTTGAGCCTCGGCGTCGCAATATGGCTTACGAATTGATATGAGCGTTCGTGATTTTAGATCGCAGATGCGTCCTCACAAAAGATCGGACGCCGAACTTGAAGCATATGACACGGGCTCGAATGTTTAACGCGAATCCGAACAAAGTGAGGGTTCAGATTGCTGATTTTGAAAATCTAAAATCCAAAATCTAAAATCTAAAATCTAAAATCTAAAATTGTTATGCCGGAGAATTCTATGACTGTGGTGAATGGACCCTGGGAGATTCACCGCGCCGAGTGGGTCGTACCTGTTTGCGCCCCGCCTTTGCAAAACGGGGCCGTGTTGACCCGGGGGGACCGAATTATCGCTGTGGGAAATCTTCCCGGCATCCGGAAGGACGCTCCCGCGGGCGCCCGGTTGACCGACCACGGCCGGGCAGCTCTTTTTCCCTCACTGGTCAACGCACATACACACCTGGAACTCTCAGGGCTTAAGGGAAAGATACCCTTGCCGCAGCCCGGCTTTCGAGATTGGGTCCAATGTCTGCTTGCTCTTCGTGCCGGGATGCAACCCCACTTAGTCGCCGAGGGCATCCGAAGCGGCGAAGCCGAACTATCAGCGAGCGGCACGGGGCTTTTCGCGGATATAACGAACGGGGCGGCCCTGGCGGTGGGACCGCCGGCCGATTCCCGCAACACCTGTTGCCCGCCGCACTTGCCGCCGCCGGAGGCAGCGGCGAACCAGGCCGGCGGTCCCACCGCCCGGTTGGTTTTCCTCGAATTGCTCGGATTCAACCTGGACTCGGTTGCCTCGGCTATGCCTGTTGAGTTGCGAACGGGGCGGCCCTTGAATTTTTCTCTTGCCGCCGCCAACGGCAGCGGCAAACCTGGCCGGCGGTCCCACCGCCCTGAATTCATTCCCGTTCCCCACTCGGTCTATTCCGTATCGCCGGCTATCATCTCGGAGTGCAAGGAAATGGCGCGGTCGAGCCGGCAGCCTTTTGCGATTCACGTAGCGGAACATCTCGATGAGATCGAATTTTTGCAGAGCGGGCAGGGTTTTTGCCGCGAACTGCTTGACAGGCTGGGGCGTTGGGCGCCGGCGTGGACCCCCCCCGGGAAGACCCCGGTAGAGTACCTGGACGACCTGGGCGTTCTCGATTCCCGCACACTCCTGGTGCACGCAGTACATATGACGGAAGCCGATTGGGCGCTTGCGGCCGCTCGGCAATGCACCGTGGTCTTCTGTCCGAGAAGCAACAAAAACCTGGGCGCGGGCCGTCCGTGGATCGAGAAGGCGCTTTCAATCGGCATGAATTGTGCCCTTGGGACCGACAGCCTCGCCGGCAACACGGACCTGGACCTTTTTGCGGAAGCAGCCTTTGCTCTTGATGAGCATCCGTCCATAGACCCTCGAAAAGTGCTCGAAATGATTACGGTCAATCCCGCCGCCTCACTTGGCCGCAGCGATGATTTCGGCGCAATCGAACCGGGGAGAAAAGCCCTCATGCTGGCGGTCGAAATCCGCGAGGGAGGCTTAGAAAAAAACCTGGCCGAGGCCATTATTCAATCGGGAAAACAAGGAGCATGGAAATGGGTGAGCTGAGCCCAAAGCTGAAGCTCGGAAGGATAAATTTCCTCAACGTCCTTCCGATCTACTATCCTCTGGAAGCAGGCATGATCCCGAATCCTTTTGTGATTGTTCCGGGCGTTCCTTCCGCGCTGAACGAGCTTTGTGCCGGGGGGGCGCTGGATATCAGCCCTGTTTCGTCGATCGAATATGCGCGGCGTGCCGGCCTCTATTATATAGTGCCGGACCTCTCCATCAGCTCCGCCGGCGAGGTCAAGAGCGTTCTTTTGCTGAGCCGCATGCCAATTGAGCGGCTTTCAGGCAAAACGGTTTTGGCCACCTCGAAATCCCACACTTCGGTAGGGCTGCTCAAGGTCCTTTGCAGGCTGCGATACGGGGTGGACTTGCGGATCGAAACAGGGGAATGCTCGAATTATGCCGCTGGATCGGGACTTCCCGACGCATGCCTGACAATCGGGGACGAAGCGCTGCGGCTTGGCGGCAGCGGCCTTTTCCCTCACGTGCTCGATCTCGGGGCAGCCTGGTTTGAGTGGACAGGGCTTCCGTTTGTTTTTGCCGTGTGGGTCGTGCGTAAGGAGACCGTTTCCACGAAGAACGGGCAGATGCGAAGTGCGGTCGATGCCCTTATTTCCTCTAAGAAATGGGGCCGCGCCAATATGGGCAGAATCTGCGAGCAGGCGGCCCGGACCGGTTTATTGGAAATCCCCGAATTTGAACAATATTACAGTTGCCTCCAATATGATCTAAACGAACGGGAGCGCAAAGGACTCGAGCTCTTCTACTCATATCTTCAACAGGCAGGCGAACTGGAGCAAACGCCCCGGCTGGATATTTACGGGACTGAGGACTGAGGACGGAAGGCAATGGTGTTGCCATAGGGGAGGGTCGCGAGGTCGTCATTCCGGCCGGAGTCAGAACTAAAATTGGCGTCACTCATCGACGGGATTGCATATACCGAGCTTTTCCGATTTTGCCGCTTTGAGCAGTTCAAGATCCGAAGCAACGAAAACCACATCTCCTTTCGTTGCTTTCTTGAGCCACAATGCAGTCGAAATATTCGCATATATTTACTACCTTCCAATGCTGCTATGCGTGTGGGTCTTGTCGAAAGCAGGCTTGGATTTCCGTTCTTTATTGAGAACAAGTCAAATTACTTCTTTGCTTTTTGCAATTGGAACACAATTTTATATGTGGAAGCTATACAAAAACAAAATGAAGTGACATTAAAAAGAGTAAATTAAGCTGAGGGCCCAAACAGTGCATGCTAAGGCCATTCTTCTGATTACATTACTTCCATTGTTAACTGGGTGTCTCTTTTATCCGGTGAGAACAGCTACACCAGTCAACATCAGGGTAGTCGATGCCGAGACCGGAAAACCGATAGCCGGTGCACACGTATTACGAATAGTTTGCGACGTCCATGATCTCCACTGCCAAAATGGACGGATAGATCGGAGCCAAACAGACAATGAGGGATTTGTAAAGGTGGCAGGTGAAACCCGTTTCGGATTTTGGGCTCCTGGTCCGGGAGGAATTCCAGTGCCAAGTAATCAAATCGCTATCTGGAAAGAAGGCTATTATGCTCTCGTATTCTCGCAATTCGGTGACATTCAGTACATTGAACAGAGTTCCGGTCGCAAGGACATTATTGAGGCTATAAATGAAATTCCTCTTGATAGAAAATTCTACGGTCGGCTCTATGATTTCAATGAGGTGTTTTCCGGCGGTCAGGCAAAGCTTTATAGAAAGATTGGCAGCGAGTAAATGGGTTGGAAAGGGTGTACCATACATGGATAGCGTTGGACAAATGATATGAGACTTTCACTACGGAAAAGACGCTGGATAGTCCGGTCAATAGTTGCCCTTGCACTTTGTTTCTTTGTTTTCTGGTACTACGGGAATTCGACGCACACCACTCACGGCATTTCGGCGCCAGGTAAGTTTTATAACGGCTGGTATTCCAGTACCTGCTACTCGGGTCCATGGCTTTTAGATGTGCTTTTCGGTATCCCCTACGGTATTGTGAACTCGATGGGTTTGTGGCATGCTGGACCATCTTGGCTTAAGGTCACCCACCCGTTGCTCGGTTTGCTGTGTTACTTCGTTTGGCCCACAGTTGTAACTCTGCTGCTCGGTCTCGTGTCAGTAGTCACGTTTGATACGCTGTGGGGCCGCCGGTCGTTGCCATTTAGGGCACTGGCCGTGGTTATTCCCTTAGCATTATTGGCAGGGTTACTCTTGCCTCACGGACAACTTGAGGTCAGTCACTACTCGTATTGGAAGTACTCTTTTGCAAACTGGTAGCAGCCGCCCCTTGGTTAGCACCGATTGGCGGCCGGCAGTGTCGGCGTCCGGTGACAGCACCAATTTACTCCGCTTCGCATTTTTGCCAAAGTGAGTAACAGAAAACTGAAATCGTACAACAAATCGCATAAGATGGTTCTTGTAGGGCAGGGGAGACGGTTGTCACATTTCAACCGGCCTGGTAATCCAGCCCGTTTTTTCCCTGGACAAGCCATCAAACACCAAACAGGTTTTTATCATAATTCCAGGGTTTGACATGGGCTGAAAAAATAAGCTGAAGGAGCATGGGGTCAAACCTACACTTTTCACACCTCAAGTTCCTTCATCACCGTAAAAAAACATTTAATGACACATCTGTTGATTGACGGTATTGTAATAACACCGTATCCTGGCGTTAAACTCGTCCCTGGAAATTACCAAAGATAATTGTTTAACGAGACGTTATGGGAAAGAGAAATACACCATTGGCTAAAAGGAGGAAGACAATGAGAGGTGTTCTCATAGCGGCGCTGCTCTTTGCCACCTTGGGTTTATTCACGCGCCAAGCGTCCGCCGCTGGGGAAGAGGTTAATGGATGCGTCCACAAGAGAACGGGAAATGTCCGGATGGTGACGAGCACTGACCTGTGCCGGTCATGGGAATACCCTATATTGCTCGGAAAAACTGGGGAATCCGGCCCAACCGGTCCTCAGGGTCTCCCCGGACCTCCTGGCCCGGCCGGACCTCCCGGTCCTAGTGGTCCCACCGGTGAAACAGGGCCGCCGGGACGAGTAACCGAAGCTCCCATGCAACCCCAACCAGCCGCTCAGTCGCAGGAATCCGGCAGTCAATCCGCTCCGATGAAGTTCGCGGTGCCCGCCGATCAGGGAACAATGCCTGCGGTTTCGATTCTCATTTCGGGTCTGGCATTTGCAGCCATCGTGCTGTCTATAACGGCCATCTGCATGTTATTCCATTTCTATAGGATGATTCAGACGATTGCGGGAGAGCTTCATTCTACTTCCAAAACGCTCGGATTCAATACGGAACGCCTGGAAAAGATTTCTGATCGCCATATTCTTGGCGTGTTCACGATTATGAAGGACCTTCTTCTCTACAAGTCCCAAGTGCCGTCAAAAGAGGGGGAAAAACCCAAGGCTGACACGTTCGAAGAGGACATAGACACTACGATAAAGAATATCGTGGACCGTCCGGACGTCACCACCCTGCGCGATCTTTATTTCATACTCAGAGACAGGTTCAGCGAGAAGCAGATAAAGGAAACGGTTTTTAGACTGCGTGCGGAAGGAGTCATTACCTGGGAAGGCCGCGAAACCCGGCTGGATTTTACAACTGCAATTTCACCGGCGTAAAAGGCAGGCGCGCTCGAAAGTGTAATTTCCTTTCAAATGGACCTACACGGGTAAACCATGTGCGGCCTAATATGTATCGACGAATTTAGGGGATGTCACACTGGAAGACAAGGCCCGGTGCGCCG
>Ga0209517_10001347_pt1 | contig 37482 bp, 34 predicted proteins | sample PeaSoiMetSII2010_FD_187695 | JGI IMG/M metagenome (GOLD analysis project Ga0209517, IMG submission 187695) | Peat soil microbial communities from Weissenstadt, Germany - SII-2010 (SPAdes) (version 2) | ecosystem: Environmental > Terrestrial > Soil > Wetlands > Peat | place: Germany...
GCCCCCGCCCCGCCCCGTGTTTCTGAGAAAACTGATGTCACCTCTTGCCCGCGGGCAAGAATAGCTCTTGCCCGCCGGCAAGCCGTACCTGTTTACAAGTGGTGCTGGGTCAGTTTTGGCGAGCAAAGTAGGGTCATTTCTCGCGAGTGCCGAAGCATTGGCGATGTGCCGGCAGGTCCAGGTCAGCAGGTACTGGCAGCCGTACACGGTGCGATTGCGATGTGGGCAGCATCGCCGGCCGCCTTACGTGGAATCGGGCCTGGGAGTCGCGCCGGTCTGGATTCGATCTGTTCGTGTCCGAACTCGTGGTTACCGAGGCGCGAGCGGGTAACGTCCAGTTCGCCAATCGCGCGTGATTTGCTGGTGAGCCGCCACCAGCAGATCGCGGCTTGGCCGGGCAGCCAGATAGCTTGGAATGGTCGTTTCCAGGTAGACTTTGGGCTTCATCGGATCGGGCCGGGAGTCCGGGCCGGTTCATGTTCTATGGTATCGTGCAGGCCCATAATGGGTTGATTGCATAAAGACGCCTCATTCATCGGCGCAAAACTGCGGCGGCTGGCGGCGCAATTGCCCTATCTGCCGCGGACGATGGGGCTGGTATGGACCGCGGCTCGCGGGTGGACCGCGGCTTGGATTGCCGTGCTGTTGGTCCAGGGCGTGCTTCCCGTGGCCACCGTTTACCTGACGCGGACGGTGGTGAACCGGCTGATTCCGGCGCTGCGCTCGGGAGGCTCGTGGGAGAGCTTGCAGCCGCTGATCGTAGCGGCGGTGCTGATGGGCGGCGTGCTGCTCGCGGGGGAAGCGCTGCGCGGGATCGCCGGGTGGCTGCGAACGGCCCAGTCGGAGCTGGTGCAGGACTACATCAGCGGCTTGATCCAGAAAAAATCGGCGAGCGTGGATCTGGCGTTTTATGAATCGCCGGAGTTTTACGACCATCTGCACCGGGCGCGCGCGGAGGCGGGTTACCGGCCGATTCTCCTGGTGGAAGGTCTGGGCAGCCTGCTCCAAAACAGCATCACGCTGGTGGCCATGCTGGCGGTGCTGATCCCGTTTGGGCCGTGGCTGCCGGCAGCCCTGCTGGTGAGCACGCTGCCGGCGCTTTACGTGGTGTTGCGCTATGCGCTGCTGCAGCATCGGTGGCACCTGCGCGTGACGGCCGACGAACGGCGGGCCTGGTACTACGATTGGCTGCTATCGGCGGGCGAGGCGGCGGCGGAGGTGCGGCTGTTTGGCTTGCAAGAGTATTTTCGGGCGGCCTACGAGCGATTGCGCCGGAAACTGCGTGGCGAGCGGATGGATTTGGCCCTGGCACAGAGCCGGGCTGAACTGACCGCGGGCTTGGGCGGGTTGCTGGTGACCGGCTCGGCCCTGGCGTGGATGGGCTGGAGGGCGGTCCGCGGCCAGGCGAGCCTGGGCGACCTGGCGCTTTTCTATCAGGCGTTCCAGCAAGGACTGGGATTAATGCGGACGCTGCTGGGCAATGTGGGCCAGCTATACCAAAACAGTCTGTTTCTGGGGAACCTGTACGAGTTTCTGGCGCTCGAGCCGAAGGTGGTGGATCCGCCGGCAGCGACGCCGGCGCCGCGGCCTCTGCGCGACGGCATTCGCTTTCGCGATGTGACTTTCCGTTATCCGGGGCGGGAAAGGGCCATCCTCCGGCATTTCAATCTGGCGATTCCGGCGGAGCGGATCGTAACCATCGTGGGGCCCAATGGAGCCGGGAAAAGCACGTTGATCAAACTCCTTTGCCGGTTTTACGATCCGGAGGAAGGCAGTGTCGAGATGGACGGCCTGAACCTCAAGAGCATGGCCATGGAGGACCTGCGCCGACAGATGGCGGTGCTTTTCCAGGCGCCGGTGCATTTTAATGCGAGCGTAGCGGAAAACATCGGCATGGGAGGCTTGCGGGCGGCCCATGACCGGGCGGCGATCGAGGCTGCGGGGCGGGAGGCCGGCGCGGACGGGATTGTCGGGCGGCTGCCGCGCGGATACGACAGTCTGCTGGGGACCTGGTTTCTCGAAGGGACGGAGCTGAGTGTGGGAGAATGGCAGCGTATCGCCCTGGCGCGCGCGTTTTTGCGGCAGGCCCCCCTGGTCGTTTTCGACGAGCCGACCAGCGCCATGGATCCGTGGGCCGAGGCGGACTGGATGAAGCGATTCCGGCAATTGGTGGCGGGGCGAACCACACTGATCATTACGCATCGGTTTACGACGGCCCGGTTCGCGGATGTGATCCACGTGATGGCCGACGGGCGGATCGTAGAATCCGGTGGTCATGAGGAACTATTAGCCCGGGGCGGCATGTACGCGCAGGGCTGGGTCACGCAGATGGGAAGCCACGCATAAGTGACGGAATACGACCGGCGCGAGACGGAACTACTGCTCTGCTGCGCCGCGCCGGAAAACGGCCGGCGGGCAGAACGGATTCGGGTGCTGTCCGGCGAGGCTCTCGACTGGCCTTACCTGTTAAACATGGCCGAGGCGCACGCCTTGACGCCGCTGCTGTATTGGGCGCTGAAAGCCATCCGGCCGGAAGCGATTCCCGCCCCTCTGGCAGAGAGCTTTCAGGATAATACCCTTAACAGCATGCAACTGACCGCCGAGCTTTTGCGGTTGATGGATCTGTTTGCCCGTGAAGGAATCCGCGTTCTGCCGTTCAAAGGGCCCACCCTGGCCGTGACAGCCTATGGGAACCTGGCGCTCCGCCAATTTGTGGATTTGGACCTGCTTGTCCGAAAAGAGGACGCGCTGCGGGCGCGGGGGGTGCTGCTGGGAAACGGCTACCGTACCGGCTTGCAACTGGACAGCAAATGGGAAGAGGCCTACCTGCGCGAATTCGACGAGTTTGGTCTGCATGGTCCGGATGGGTATCCGCTGGTGGAGCTGCATTGGGCAGTAGCCCCCAGATACTTCTCCGTGCCCCTCGATATCACGGAGTTCTGGGGCCGGGCCGCGCCGGTCAATCTGGGGAATCGGGCGATCCTCGCGCCGGGCGCCGAGGACCTCCTCCTGGTGCTGTGCCTGCACGCCACGAAACACTGCTGGCCGCGCCTGAGCATGGTTTGCGACGTCGCGTGGCTCATGGCGGCGTCGAACATCCGTTGGGAGGAGGTGCTGGAGCGGGCCCGCCGGCTGGGCAGCGTGCGCATGGTCCTTCTGGGGACATTGCTGGCGGGCGGACTGTTAGAGGCGTCGCTGGCGGAACCGATCCTGCGAGGCGTGGCGGCGGATCGAAGCGTACGCAAGTTGGCGGCGCAGGTGACTGCGTGTCTGTTGCGGACTCAGGGTCCGGGAAGCAGCATTCTGGGGGCCGGCGCGTTTCACACGAGTGCCCGGGAGCGCTGGCGGGATCGAGTCCGTTATTTCGCCCGGCTGACGACACGGGTGGGCGTCGAAGACTGGCAGGTGGCCGATCTGCCGTCCTGGCTGGCTTTCGTGTATCCCTTACTGCGCTTTCCCAGGCTCCTCCGGAAATACGGATTGCGTATTCCGTAGGTATTGTCCGGAGGCCCGGCAGTGTGCGTTTTTCTACAGATGTGAGTCCTGCGCGACGGCAGGAGTTTGCAGATATCAGCATTAATTACAAACGAGTTTCGCGATTTTCGCGTCAGCGGGTCAGGGGATTCCGCTTGGTAGGTTATTGAAAAATTATAGGTTGCAGTCCGGTGGGGAAGTTGCGTACAATTCAAAGGAGCAGGTGCGAATGGTGAAACCCTACACGGCAGACGACAAACAGATCAAAAAGTCCTATGACTCTCCTCGTTTGGTAGTCTATGGCGACGTGCGCGAAATCACCCGTTCAAACACCAAGAGTCGGAAACCAGATAACGGCCTTGGTGGCATCGGAACGAATTGACGGGCGGCGGAAGAACGATTTCTGAATAGTCGAAAAGCCGCCGCAATGGCGGGTGGGGTTTCGGCGTAGTAGTCATATTCTGGGCACTTATATTATTCTTACCGGAGTTTGTTGTATGCCAGTGGTCTACGGCATTTCTGAATACCGGTTTTCTCCAGGCAGATAGCCCTACACGCAAATCATTAGTATTATCACTGTATCCGGATCAGACTTCAGGTATTTCATGGATGTTATAGTACTTCTCCCATAGATCTTGCTTGACATTTGTAATCATGTAAACCATCATTAAAGATCGAGTTCTCCAAAAGTTCCGGTTGTGGCTCGAAGAGCGGTAGCTTGCAACGATGACAGATCAAGACAATCTCCTGTGGGTGGCTCTGCAAGTCCGGCCGAAAAGCGAGAAGCTGGTCGCGATTGCTTTAGACTCCAAAGGGATAGAGGTGTTTTTGCCTTTATACTCGGCCCGCCGGCAGTGGTCGGATCGGGTCAAGGAATTGCAGTTGCCGCTGTTCGATGGTTACGTGTTCTGCAAGTTGAACCTGCTTTATCGATTGCCCGCCCTGACGATCCCCGGTGTCATACAGTTTGTGGGAATCGGCAAAGTTCCGGTGCCGATCGAGGAGGAAGAGATCGCGGCTTTGCAGGCCCTGGTTAAATCGGGGTTGCCATCCATGCCTTGGCCGTTCCTGCAGGTGGGCCAAATGGTACGTGTGGAGCGCGGGCCGCTCCGGGAGCTGGAAGGCATTCTGCTGCAGGTCAAGGGATCCCACCGGCTGGTACTTTCTGTTTCTTTACTCCAGCGCTCCGTTGCCGTGGAAGTCGACCGCGATTCGGTGACCCCGATCAAGTCACGGTATCGCGATTCGAATGGTGTCCCGGCGGCTTCAACATTCTAGCTTTCCCCCCAACCTAATTTTTGGGAAATACGAGGTAACTATCCATGTCTGTGCTCAAGCGTAGGAGCCGGATGATCAGTTTCCGAGTCTCCGAGGATGAGTATGCCGGTTTGAAGAATTTGTGTATCAATCGTGGTGCACGAAGCGTTTCGGACATGGCCCGCGACGCAGTGCATCGGTTGATCGCCATTCAGACCTGGCCAAACAATCAACTCGAAACCGTAGTCCAGGTGCTGCAGGGCAGGATCGAAGCTCTGGATAGCGAAGTCAAGCGTCTGGGCGTGGCGCTCAACGGGCAAACGTCCACGCGAATCGTAGCAGCGAGCAACGGCAATGACGATATCTAGAGTTTTGTTGGGCGCGGCTGTGACGCTGCTGGCGTTGCCGGTTTTCGGGCAACCAGCGGGTCGTCCGGAAGGGCCGCCACGGATATACCTGCTGGGCCCGGACGACGTGATTACGGTGCATGTGGTGGATGCGGAGGAGTTTCCCGAGAAGCCCATCCGCATCGGGCCGAATGGATCCATCACGCTTCCGATGGTGGGGCGGGTGGAAGCCGGCGGCCGGACGGCCGAAGCCCTGGAAAAGGAGATCGCCGAGCGGCTGAAAACCTACATCCGCAACCCGGAAGTTTCGGTGAACTTGTCGGAACAGCGCAGCCAGCCGGTTTCCATAATTGGGGCCGTAGGGACTCCCGGAGTGCAACAGTTACAAGGGCGAAAAACGCTGGTGGAAATACTCTCGCTGGCCGGCGGCGCTCGTGCGGATGCCGGATCGAGCGTCAAGATCACGCGGCAGAAAGATTGGGGTCCGATTCCCTTGCCGAATGCCGTGACGGATTCCAGCGGGCAATTCAGCGTGGCCGAGGTGAACCTGCGGGCGATTATGGAGGCCAGGAATCCGGCGGAAAACATTCTCATCATGCCCAACGATGTGATTTCGGTTCCGCGCGCGCAAGCAGTCTATGTAATTGGGGATGTGAAAAGGCCCGGAGAATTCGTGTTGGGAGAGAAGACGCGCGTCTCGGTCTTGCAGGCGGTGGCCATGGCCTCCGGGCTGGAAAAAACCGCGGCATCGTCCAAAGCCCGCATCCTGCGGGCCTCTGCCGCCCCCGATTTAAAACGCATGGAAATCACGGTCAACCTGACGAAGATCCTGGCGGGGAAAGACGAGGATCTGCCCATGCAGCCGGAGGACATCCTGCTGGTGCCCGGAAGCAGAACCAAAACGGCTTTGATACGAGGGCTCGAATCGGCGCTTCAGATTGGCAGCGGCATTGCGATCTATCGGAGCTATTAATTTATGAGCGACTCGAACCTACTACCCGCTCCTCCTCATCGTAACGGCAACGGCAACTTGCGCTCTGGAGAGCTGGCGCCACGGCAGTACTTCGACACGCCGCCCGGCGGCGGGCCGCCTTCCGAAGAAGAGGCCAGCGACGCGCTGGTGACCTATTGGCGGGTTTTGCGGCGGCACAAAGGGGTGCTGCTGCTGGCTGCCACCCTGGGGGCTATTGCCGGCGTTCTGGTCAAGCTTCCGGAAACCCCGGTCTATCAGGCGACGGTGGCCATCGAGATCCAGGGGCTCAATGACGACTTTCTGAATATGAGATCCCTCAACCCTACGATCTCGACGTCCTACGACCCTTACTTCGACATCCAGACCCAGGTTAGAGAGATGCAGAGCCGGAGTCTGATGGAGCGCGTGGTCAAGAAGATGGGCGCCATGGAGCAGGCGGCTTTGATGGTGGATACAGGCCGGATATCGGCATGGCGCAAGGCGCTGCATCTGAGCGATCCCAAGCCCCCCTCGATTGAAGAAGCGCTGGGATCGGCAAACGTAAGCATCAAACCATCGATCAGCAGCCGGATCGTCGAGATTTCCTGCGACTCGGTCAATCCCAAGGTGGCAGCGCAGTTCGCCAATACCATGGCCGAGGAATACATTGACCAAAACCGGGAAAGCCGCTGGGAATCCACGCAGAAGACCGGTGAATGGCTCACTCGCCAGCTCCAGGATCTCAAGATCAAACTGGAGAAGTCCGAGGATGAACTGCAGGCTTACACCAACACTTCGGGATTGATGTTTATCAGCGGGGAAAAGGAAGGAAAGGAGAACGTCGCGGAGGAAAAATTACGGCAACTGCAGGAAGAGGTGCTGAAAGCCGAGTCGGACCGGGTCGCGAAGCAGTCCCACTACGAACTGCTGAAGAGCGCTTCGGTGGACTCGCTCCCCGAAATGTTAGACGACCAGACGCTCGGCGATTACCAGGCAAAGCTTACCGACTTGCGGCGGCAGATGGCCGATTTGAATTTCGTCCTGACACCCAACCATCCCAAAGTCCAACGGTTGCAGGCACAGATCGATGCCCTGGAAGCGGCGTTGAAAAAAACCCGCGCCAATATTCTGGAGCGCGTCAGCAACGACTACCAGGCGGCCGTCAACCGGGAGAAACTGCTGGCCGCCGAGTTTACGGCGCAACGGGAACTGGTCTCCGATCAGGCATCCAAGGTGGTGCATTACAACATCCTGAAGCGCGAGGTGGACACCAACCGGCAGGTCTACGAAGCCATGTTGCAGCGCGTGAAGGAGTCCAGCATCGCCTCCGCCATGAAAGCCAGCGGCATCCGCGTGATCGACCCGGCGGTTCCGCCGGACGAGCCGTATAAGCCGAACATTCCGCGCAGCCTGCTGATTGGACTGATCGGCGGGGTCTTTGTGGGCGGGATGTTCGTTACCTTGCGCGAACGAGCCAATCGCAATCTGCAACAGCCCGGAGACACCTCCTTCTACCTCAACATACCGGAGCTGGGAGTCATCCCCACGGCGAGGAAGGACATAACCAAGCACGAGCGCAGTTCCAAGCCGGCCGATGGCGACCAGGGCACTCTGATCCGGCCGGAAATGGATCCGGTTGAATTAGTGACATGGAATCGAAAATTCTCCCTGTTGGCCGAGGCCTTCCGGACTACGCTGACATCCCTGCTTTTCTCCGGACATAACGGCATTCAGCCGCGCGTGATCGTGGTCACCAGCGCGAATCCGTCGGAGGGCAAGACGACGGTAACCATCAACCTGGCCATTGCGCTCGCGGAGATCAACCGGCGGGTTCTGCTGATCGACGCGGATATGCGGCGGCCGCGGCTCCAAAACCTGTTCGATCTGGGCACGGGACCGGGATTGGCCGACCTGCTGCGCGAGAAAACACTGGGCGACGGTCTGACCACCGATCAAACGCTCTGTCCGACCGCGATTCCGGGGTTGTACGTCATGCGGAGCGGCCGGAATTCCGGCGTGGTGTCGAATCTCCTGCACTCTTCGCGGCTGCCGGAACTGCTCCAGCAACTGCGCAGCGAGTTCGACACGGTCGTGATCGATACACCGCCGGCATTGCTCATCTCCGACGCGCGCGTGATCGGCCGGTTGGCCGACGCCGTGCTTTTGATCGTTCGCGCGGGAATCACCACCCGCGACGCCGCGCTCATGGTCAAGCAGCGTTTCGGCGAGGATGGAACGCCGCTTCTGGGCACGGTTCTCAACGGCTGGAATCCGAAGCACGACGTATACGGTTATAAGTATCGGTATTACAACGGAAACGGCGCCTATTACTCGCATAAGGAACAGCCCGCCGAGCAAGACAAAGGGTGAGCCTCATGTGTGGAATCGCCGGTCTGTTTCGCGTGGAAGGCGGCGTCAGACCCGAAGACGCAGCCGCGGTGGAGCGCGCCACGTCCGCGCAATCGCATCGCGGGCCCGACGACTGCGGCTACTTCCGGGATGAGCGCGTGGCGCTGGGCCACCGCCGGCTTTCCATCATCGATCTGTCTCCCGCCGGCCACCAGCCGATGAGCAACGAAGACGGCACGGTCTGGGTAACTTACAACGGCGAGATTTACAATTATCGCGATCTGCGGCCGGAGTTGAGCGCGCGGGGACATGGCTTCCGGTCGAACTCGGATACCGAAATCCTGATCCACGGTTACGAAGAATGGGGAATCGAAGGCCTGCTGAAGCGCCTCCGGGGCATGTACGCCTTCGCCCTGTACGATTCGCGCCAGGCGTGCTGCATTCTCGCCCGGGACCGCTTGGGCATCAAGCCGCTTTATTACTTCCAGCCGCCGCGCCGGGAAGCGCTGGCCTTCGCATCCGAAGTAAAGGCCCTGGTGCGAAGCGGTATAGCGCCTGCCGCGAAAGATCCCGAAGGACTGATCGGGTTCCTGCTGTTCGGTTCGGTGCCGTCGCCCGCGACCGCGAACCGGCACGTGCGGTGCCTCATGCCCGGTCATTATCTGACGGCGGGCCGGAGCGGATCGGCGGTCCGCAGGTATTGGGACCTGGATTCGGAAACCGACAGCCAGGTCACCCGCCAGGAAACCGAAGAGGATCTCAGGCTGCTCCTCGAGGACTCGGTGGAGCGGCATCTGGTCAGCGATGTGCCTCTGGGGGTCTTTCTGAGCGGCGGCGTGGATTCCGCCGGCCTGGTGGCATTGGCCAGCCGGCGCCGCCACCGACTCGTTACTCTCACGGTAGTTTTCGATGAAGAGGAGTTCAGCGAGGCCGCGCCCGCCCGCCGGGTGGCCGAGCATTTTGGGACGGATCACCGCCAGGTCCGCGTAACCCGTAAAGACTTCATGCGCGAGTTGCCCTACGTGCTCGAGGCCATGGATCAGCCCAGCAACGACGGAGTGAACACGTATTTCGTGTCGCAAGCCGCCCGCCAGGCAGGTTTGACCGTGGTGCTCTCCGGCCTGGGGGGAGACGAAGTCTTCTGGGGCTACAAACATTACCGGTGGTTGACCCGCTGCGGAGCCGCCGTGCGGTGTTTTTCCGGCCTGCCCTCATCCTTGCGGAACTCCATCCTGCGCGCGGCGGCGGCATACGGCAGGCATCTGGGCAGGGACCGCTGGGCGCGTCTTGCGTTCCTGGAGAATCGGGTGAGCGGCGAGGCCCTGTACGTCGCGTTGCGGGGCTTCTTCGCCCCCGAACAGGTCAGCCGGCTGCTGGGGCTCGGTTTGCCGGAGGTGACTGCGGTGGCACAGAAATACCTTACCGGCCCCGAGCAGGCCGGCTGCGGGCGCGGGATTCCCGCCCCGGCCGGCGACGCCCATGCCTTCAATTACCTCGAGCTGAAAAGATACATGCACGACCAGCTTCTCCGGGATACCGATGTGTTCAGCATGGCGCACTCCATCGAAGCGCGCGTGCCGTACCTGGATCACCTGGTGGTGGAGCGCGCCGCGCGGGTGCTGGCGTCCATGAAGCTGGAGCGGGGGACCAACAAGCCGCTGCTGGTAAATGCCGTCGCGGAGCCGCTGGTCCGCGATGCGGCCGCTCGCCCTAAGCGCGGCTTCACCTTCCCGTTTGCCCAATGGATGCGCGAGGCCGCCGACCAGTTGGAAGGAATGGCGCTCGAATCCGGTGCACTGGAGAAGGCGGGAGTCCGCCAGTGCTGGAAGAATTTCCGCGAGGGGCATGTGCACTGGTCGCGGGCCTGGGCGCTGGCGGTGCTGGGGGCGGCGGGATGAAGGGGCAGGCTGTAAATCCTCGTATCTGGAGCGCCGTTCTACCGTCGTTCCTGGTAAGCCGCGCAATCGTGTTTACGCTCATGCTGGTAGGACCGCTCGTCTCCGTAGCGTCAGTCGACGGCATCCTGTCGCTGAACGTTCGCAGGCCCGTGTCGCTCTATGCCGCACTTTCCAGCCTGGCAGGCACAGGCGACGCTGCCGCGTACCGTGAAATTGCAGCGGAAGGGTACGGGGTTCCCCAAAACCGCTCCTATTTCCCCGGATTTCCGCTCATTTGGCGCGGCGCCGCGAGGCTTACCCGCGAGTATCCCGTTACCGGTATATTCATCTCGAACGTATGTTTTTTGGCCGCTCTCCCAATCCTCTATCTTTTGTGCCTGGAAGTCGGCTGCAGTTCGAGCGCGGCGGAGCGTGCGGTGTTTTACGCTTGCTTCTACCCAGTGAGTCACTTCTTCTCGCTGCCGCTGACCGAATCGCTGTTCTTTCTGCTCTCAATCGGGTCGGTCTATCTTGCCGTGCGTGAAAAGTGGGCGCTTGCCGGGTTTGTCGGGATGGGCGCGGCGGCAACCAGGCTGGTTGGCTTGATGCTCGTTCCGACTTTGGCTCTGATTTGGTGGCGGCGGTATCGCCGCCCTTCTCCAGCCATAATTTTCGCCATTGTTCCAGCGCTCGGCCTTGCCGGATTCTGTACATACATGTACGCGGCTTACGGCGATGCGCTCGCCTTTTTGCACTCGCAATCCTCATACGGCCACTCTTTACAATGGGGAGCAGCCTTACTGGATTACCTCCGATCGCCCCGGATCTTCCATGCCTGGCACTTCTACCCGCTTCACTTTGTGAGCGTCATGGTTGCCGGCATGTCCATTGTCGCCTTGATTAAGCGCGGGAAGGCCGCCCTGGCGGTTTATCTTATAGGCTGCATCGCGATCCCCCTGAGCAGCGACCTGGCGTCGATGACGCGCTACGCGATGGACAGCTTCCCGCTGTTTCTCGGCATTTCGTATCTGACCGAAAACCCGCGCGTCGACTGCTACGCCCGGGTAGTCTCCGCATCCCTCTTAGCTGTGATGGCGCTGGCTTGCGGATTCCGTTTTGGGCTGGCGATGACTTAACGGGGCGGCGGCTTTCGGGAGACCACGGCATGTCCAATCGCATCCCCAGTCTTGACGGGCTCCGCGCCATCGCTATCACTTTGGTGGTTGTCGCGCATGCCACGCACCGCCTTTTTCCATGGGCCTCCCCCAGAGCCAAGTCGTACGTGATGCTCCTGGCCTACACTGGTGTCAAGGTATTCTTCGTCCTTTCCGGGTTTCTGATCACGGGCCTGCTGTTGCGCGAGCTGCGAAGATCGGGAACAGTATCGCTGCGAAACTTCTATCTGCGCCGGACACTCCGGATTTTTCCGGCGATGTACGTATTTCTAACGGCGCTCTGGATCGGCTATCAAGCCGGGCTGGTTAAGATCGGCACGGACTCTCCAGCGAGGATCCTGGCCGGATTCGCTTACCTTTCGGACTACATTCCGGTGTGGGGCTGGCCGATTCACCACACCTGGTCGCTATCGGTTGAGGAACAGTTTTACCTGCTGTGGCCGGCTACGCTTTTGCTTTGTGGATTACGTCGGGCCTCTTGGCTGCCGCTCTTGCTGCTGGTCATCGCCCCGATCTGCCGAACGATCTCGTACGGCGAGTACCGCTTCGACACGGTCGCGGATTCGCTTGCCGTCGGCTGCCTGGTTGCCATCCACCAGAAAAAAATTGAGACTGTCATCCGGCGGATATGGCCGCACAGCATCCCATTCGCCGCTTTGCTGGTGCTCCTGGTCTTCTTGTTGATATTGGCAAACCCATACTCCCGCCATCCGGTATTGGCGTACCTCGTCGGAATTCCGCTGCTCAATGCGACAATCGGCATCACGACATTGGCCGCCATTATGCAGCCGCCCAGGATTCTCAACAGAGCGCCCATGATTGGCCTTGGGAAGCTGAGTTATTCTCTCTATCTCTGGCACTTGCCGTGGGTGATGGACCCCCGCCTGAACTGGATCTGGCCGGCGCCTGCGCTGGCATGCGCGTGGGTATCCTACCGTTTCGTCGAAACGCCGATTATGGAGTGGAGAGACCGCAAGATATCCGGCACCGCCGTGAGCCGGGCGGCCGCATCCCGGGCGGCGGAAACGCACTTGCCGTGTACCGCCGCTGAACTGCAACCTCGCGACGGATCCTGACGGATGAACACATGACCCGGCCGCTTCGCGTTTTTCTGTGCTGCCAACAGTCGCCGCATCGCTACGCGATACCGGCATACGCGTTCTGGGCGGAGTACTTTCGTGGCGCTTTCGCCGAAGCGGGCTGGTCCTGCATCGAGGCTCCGGAATGTGACTGGGCCCAAGGCATGCTGCCGCTGGACGAATCCGCCATGGCGGCATGGCGCGAGCGCACGTGGGGCGCCGCGGTCGCGCTTCTTCGCCGCGAACACGCGCGAGCCCGTGTCGATTTCTTTCTCAGCTACCTGTTCCCGCGCCAGGTGTCGGGCACCGCCATCGCCGAGATCCGGGCTCTGGGCATCCCGTGTGTTAATTTTTTTTGCGACAACGTCCGCGAGTTCCGACGCGTACCCGCGGAGTATCGCGGCTTCGACCTGCACTGGGTCCCGGAGCACGCTGCCGTTGCCCTCTATGAATGCGCCCGCCTGCCGTATCTTCACGCTCCGATGGCGTGTTGGGTGCCACCGGCGCTACGCGGGCCGGTCGAGACGGAAACTCTGCCCATCACGTTCACCGGCACCCGCGACGAGCAACGCGAACGGCTCTTTGCCGAGGCGCTTCGCCTCGGTCTGAAAATAGACCTCCGCGGCCCTGGCTGGGAATCGCCCGCCGCACCGCCCCCACGTGCGGCCAACCCATGGCAACTCGTCTGCCGGCAGCTCCATTTTGCGCGTCAGGAAGGCTGGCCCGCCCTCCTGCGCAAATGCTCGCGCGCGCTGCGCCCGCCCCCGCCGGCCGCCTTCGACTTCGCGCCTTATGCCAAGCCGGCGCTATTCGGCGACGCCTACTGGCCCGCGCTGCGCCAAAGTACGGTGTGCGTGGGCGTCAATCGGTACCCTTCCTGGCGCTATCCCATCGATCGCCCGAACACTTACTCGCGATTGCGCGACATCGAAGCTCCCATGGTGGGGGCCTGCTATCTCACCGAGTGGGCCCCGGGACTTGACCAGCTCTACGATCTCGGTTCCGACATTGAAACGTATCGCGGCGCTGCCGAATTGGTGGAAAAAGCGCGCGCGCTTTCCAGTGATGCCGAGCGCCGGAAAAAGCTCCGCGCCAACGCCCAGCGCCGCGCCCTGCACGACCATTCGATTCCCCGCACGCTCACGCGAATTGCCCAATACCTCGGATGTCCGTCTGTGGTTCTGCTTCATAAAACCTCAACTGGCGGCCCGCCCGTGGAGCGGAGATAATGAGCCGGTGAGCCGCATCTCACGGGCAACAGCATTTGCCATGACTATTTTGAAAAGCACCAAACGTTCGGCCGTGTGTTCGCAGCTACGGGTGTGGCGGGACGCATGGCGCCTGCATACGTGGACGCCCCGCGACGAGCAGGCTGCATCTTTCTACCGCCAGTTTGTCCAGCCGGGCGATTTGTGTTTTGACATCGGAGCGAACCACGGCAATCGCACCAAGGTATTCCGCCGCCTGGGCGCATCGGTGGTTGCCGTGGAACCTCAAGATTCCTGCATGGCGGTTCTGAGATCCGCCTATTGTTGGGACCCGAGAGTCAAGCTAGTGGGGGCTGCCGGCAGCGACCAGCCGGGCACGGCAACGATCCGCATCGCCCAGTCGGATGTCCTGTCGACGATGTCGGCCGATTGGATCGCGGATATGCGTGTCAGCCGTCGTTTCGGCGATACGGAATGGTCGAGGGAGCAGCCCTGCAAGGTTACGACGTTGGATGCCCTCATGGCATCTTTCGGCGTTCCGGCGTTCATCAAGATCGATGTGGAAGGGTATGAGCTGCAGGTGCTTCGGGGCCTGAGCCGTGTGGTGCGCTGCCTTTCGTTCGAGTTTGTTCCGGAGCGTCTGAAGCGTACACAGCAGTGCGTCGACCGATTGACCGAATTGGGCTTTTCTGAGTTCAATCTCTCGATCGGAGAGTCATTCTCATTGATTCAGGCGCGATGGATGAGCGCCGATGCTCTCCCGGGCGCGATGGCCACTTTAGGACCAGCCGAGTTCGGGGATGTGTACGCCCGGTCCGAATCGTTTCCCTGGCGATGATTGCGCCCGTAAGAAGGATCTTGAATGCCGGAAATCTGTTGGGGCTGAACCTGGCCCAGGCGGCGCGATCGGTTCAGGGCATTCCGAAGTTCATTCAGGATGGCGTCGCATACCGGAAACAGGGCCCTCCGGCTTCGTTTCGACTCTCGGTCCGCTGTCTCGTGCCGATGTTGTCGGATTATCGGGGACGCGCCGGTTCGGCCACGGGGCACTACTTTCACCAGGATTTATGGGCGGCCCGAAGGATTTTCCAGCGCCGGCCGGCGCAACATGTGGATATCGGATCGAGGGTCGACGGCTTTATCGCCCACCTTTTGGTGTTCATGGACGTCCAGGTCATCGATATTCTTCCGCTGGATTCCCAGGTCCGCGGTCTCCACTTCCAGCAGGATGATGCGACGTCATTGGCGAACCTGCGGGATGACAGCGTGATTTCGATCTCCAGCCTGCACGTGGCTGAACACTTCGGTCTGGGCCGGTATGCGGACCCCGTCGACCCCTGGGCACACACCAAGTTCATGCGCTCGTTGGAGCGGGTGTTGGCTCCCGGCGGGAACCTGTATTTCTCGGTGCCGATCGGCAGGGAGCGGCTGGAGTTCAATGCGCATCGCATCTTCGATCCCGCAACTGTACTCGCGCATTTCGAGCGCCTTCGCCTCACCTCTTTTTCCTATGTAGACGATGCGGGCGCCCTCCACGAGGACGTGTCCCTGCCGGATGCTCCCAAGAACCTGTCGTGCGGGTGCGGGCTTTTCGATTTCACAAAGGACTGCAGCAACTCGTGAGCTCCCTCAGCGCCAAAGCGGTCTCCGGAGTTCTTTGGATGACCGGACTGAACGTCTTCCGGGACTTCGTGCAATTCGGCGTCATGCTGGTTCTGGTCCGCCTGCTGGCGCCCGAGGCCTATGGTCAGTTCGGCCTGGTGATGGCGATCATGGGCTTCCTCAGCATCCTTTCGTTCCGCGTCTTTTTGGAACATACCCTGCAAATCCGTCCTGGCGGGGAAGTCGATTACCAGCTTCACTTCACTGCCGGCGCCGTGATCCAGGCGGTCTTATTTCTCCTTACCAACCTGGCCGCCGAAGTTTTGAAACGGTTCCCCACGTATGCGCCCGTGGCGCCGCTGGTGCACGTCATGTCCCTCGTCTTTGTGCTCGAGCTGGGCCACGAATTTCGGGTCAAGATGCTGGAGCGCGAGATGGACTGGAAGCGCCTGCGGATTCTGCAGGGAATCGGCGTGGTGGCCAATGCCGCCCTTTCGCTCATTATGGCCAAGGCCGGCGCGGGCGTTTACGCCCTGCTGGTTCCCTCCCTGCTGCCCTCGGTCCCCGCCGTAGTCGACCTCTTCTTCATTCAGCGCTGGCGCCCAACCTGGAAATGGGATGCCGCCCGCTTTGTGCCCGCCAGGGACTACGGCCTTACCCGCCTGATGAGCGCCGTGGTGGGCTGGACCAGGCCGCTGGTGGAAAGCTCATTCCTGGTGAAGATTGCGGGATACGCTCTCTATGGGATTTACGGAAGAGCCCTGGGCCTGGCCACCATCTGCTGCCTCAAGGTACCCACGCTGCTGGGGCAGGCGCTGTTTCCCGTGCTCACCAAACTGGATCCCGGCAGCGGCTCCTCCAACCGCGCCAGCACCCTGGTCCTGTGTTCCGTAGCCTGGTCGACATTCCCCATCGCGGTGATATTCTCCGTGCTGGCATCCACCGTGGTTCACACTCTTTACGGGGCGCGCTGGTCCGCCGCGATCCCCTTCCTCCCGTGGGCCATGGCTGCGGGCGCCGCTACGGCGCTGGCCCAGACCGGCAACATCCTGCTGATCGCCAACCTCCGGCAGAAAAGAAGCCTGTGTATCGATGGCATCACGCTGGCTGGAACTGTCGCCGGCCTGGTGGTCCTTGCCCCGCGCAGCCTCAACCTGTACCTGATCGGGATCGCTGCCGTGCAGACCGCCGCCTTCCTTTTGATCCTGGTGTGGTTATGCCGCCTGCGCACACTGGATCTTCCAGGTATCGCACGTTCCCTGATCCTGCCCGGGGTGAGCGCGGCGGCGAGTTTCGCGGGCCTGGAACTGCTGCGCAATCTTCTCGGGTCGTTTTCGCGCGAGACCGTGGGGGGAGCGATTCTCTATGGCTTGGTGTTCTCGATGATTTACGTATTGCTGCTGCGGTTGACTGCCCGGCAACAGTGCCGCGAGGTCGTCCGCCTCCTGCCTGGCCGCAGCCGCCTGGAACGCTGGCTGGTGCTGGGAACTTAGATGTCCTCATGAGAGTCTGCCTTCTCACGACCATGCAGCCTTCCTTCAATCCGCGTCTTCTCAAAGAGGCGGACGCCTTGACCGCGGACGGCTTTGCGGTGACGGTTGTCTATGCCTACATGACGGATTGGGCCACGAGGAGCGATGCCGCTCTCTTTGCATCGCGATCCTGGAAAGCGGTTCAAACCGGAGGAAATCCGCAAGACCGGCGGTGGTTCTTTCTCTATACCAGGCTTCGCTATCGCGCCGGCCGCGAGATTCTGGGCCGGGTCCCCAGGCGTTGGGCGCCGGTGAATTGGGCGTTGAGCCGGGTCACCTGCGAACTGATCGGGGCCGCCCGGCAAATCCCGGCGGACCTATACATTGCCCACACCCTCGGGGCGTTGCCGGCAGCCATCGCCGGTGCGAAAAAATATGGCGCGCGCGCCGCTTTCGATGCCGAAGACTTCCATTCCGACATGGTTCCCGCCGTGGAAACGACGCCGGCCGATGCTCTTGCCGAAGACGTGGAAGCGGCCTGCCTGCCGCTGTGCGCTTTTGTAACCGCCGCATCGCCCGCCATGGCGGAAGCGTATGCGCGGAAATATCGGATCGATCCGCCCACCCCCATACTGAATGTTTTTCCCCTGGAGGAGCGGCCCTCCCAGTTCCGCGCCACCAATCCTTCCGGCCCTCTCAGGCTTTACTGGTTTTCCCAAACCATTGGCGGCGACCGTGGGCTGGAAGACGCGGTCCGGGCCATGGGCATCCTGGGCTCGCCGGATGTGGAGTTGTATCTGCAAGGCGAATGGGCCCGTGGTTATCGGAAACAACTCGAGGCCCTTGCGGCATCCGTGGGCCTCGATCGGCGTCAGATCGTGCATCTGCCCCTGGAAGCTCCTTCCGCCATGGTGCGCCGGGCCAGCGCTTATGATGTCGGCCTGGCACTCGAGCAGGCGCAAAGCCTGAACCGGGACGTGACCATTACCAATAAGCTCTTCACCTATATTCTCGCCGGGAATGCAGTGGCGGCTACCAGCACGGCGGGCCAAAAGCCCATCGTCGACCGTATCGGGCCGGCCGGCGCCTGCTATGCGCCGGGAGATGCCCAAGAGCTCGCCCAATGCCTCCACCAGTGGCGGTGCGATCGTTCGTCGCTGGATGCCGCCCGCCGCCTTTCCTGGGAGTGGGGCACGCGGGTATATAACTGGGACGTCGAAAAGAACAAGTTCCTGGACGTGGTCGGCCGCGCTCTCGAGCGGCCCCTCCTGCACGCATGAAAACCGCAGTCCTGGTTGCCCCATACTTCGCTCCCAGCAGTATGCCGCCGGCCCTTCGCATGGGTCTCTTCGCCCGGCATCTTCCGGAGTTCGGCTGGCATCCGATTGTCCTGACAACCGAAGCCGGGTTCCTGGAAGGACCGATGGACCATGAGAACCAGCGCCTGCTGCCCGAAGACCTGGAGGTGATCCGTACGCGGGCCCTTCAGGTCGCCATCACCCGCCGCATCGGTTTTAGCGATCTCGGCATCCGAGGCCTCCCTTATCAGTGGAGCGCCCTGGCCTCCCTATGCAAGCGCCACCGCCCCGATGCCGTGTTCATTTCCGTGCCTCCGAATCCGACCATGACCCTCGGCCGCCTCGCTTTTCAACGTTTTCGGATTCCCTACGTCGTGGACTATCAGGACCCCTGGGTCATTGAAGACTACTGGAAAGTGCCGAAGAGTCAACGGCCTCCGAAATGGGCCTTGGCCTACGCTCTTTCCCGCTTCCTGGAACCTTTCGCCATCCAACGCGTTTCGCATATCACCGGCGTCTCGAGAGGCACCACCGATAGTGTGATCGCGCGGTACGCGCGGTTCACCCAGGACGATACCACCGAAATTCCCTTTGGCGCGGAACCCGCCGAATTCGACTACTTGCGGCTGCATCCCCGGCCCAACCCGATCTTTAACCAGACGGATGGTCTCTTTCATCTGAGCTATGTCGGGGTGTGCAACTCCGCCATGTACGAAACCTTGAGGGCCGTCTTGCGGGCTGTCCGGCTGGGCCTCGACCGTGAACCCGGCACGTTTTCGCGCCTTCGCCTGCACTTCGTCGGTACGTCCTATGCCCCGGGCGCCGGTCAGAACGTTCAAGTCTTACCTCTTGCCGCCGAAGCAGGACTCCCCGGCATTCTCACCGAGCGCCCCCAACGGCTCGATTATCTCGACGCGCTTCAGGTCTTGCTGGATTCCAGCGCGCTTCTGCTGGTTGGCTCGAATGCGCCCCACTATACGGCCTCCAAAGTCTTTCCGTCCATTCTTTCCCGGAGGCCGATTCTGGCGGTGTTTCACCAGAGCAGCAGCGTGGTGAAGATCCTCCGCGATACCCGGGCCGGCGCCGTGGCCTGTTTCGACGAGCAGAACCCTCCGTCGACACAAATCGAGACCATTTACGGCCAACTCGCAAGCCTGCTTGCGGCTCCCTCGAGGGCGGAGGCCGCCACCGACTGGAGCGCGCTCGAGCCATACACCGCCCGGGCCATGACCGCGCGGCTGGCGCAGGTTCTCGACCGGGCAGTGACCCCCAAGCGGAAAACATAGAGCGATTGAGGCATACACTTTGGCCGATGGCAACTCGGTAAACATCCTGATTCCATTTAACGCCAGTGCCTTCCTATATGGTATGGAGCGCGCGGTGATCGAGTTGTTCGACTCGATGCGCCCTCGCATGGCTCCGCATTTTCTGATGTCGCACTGGGCCTTCCGCGAGAAACTTCCGATTCTGGCCGAGGTCCAGCGGCGAGGCCTTTCTTACTCGTTCTTCAGCGACACCTCTCCATGGCTCTTCGCAAGGCCACGGTCCCTCTCATACACTTGGAAACAGCTTCTCGCCCTGATGAAAGGGAATCGCGACGTCCTGAAACAGGCGGTAAGGTGCGATGCGCTTTACCTGCCCGGTACCAACTATGCGTTTCTTGCGCTGCTGGCCTGCATCTATTGCCGCTTGACGGGAAGGCCGGTCATTTACCAGTTCCACAACCTCGTTCCGTATCGCTCCCGGGCGTTGTGGCTGCTGCGGTTTCTGGTCCGGGATTTCATACACATGACGGAAACCGGATACCGCCTGACCAGCGAAGCGAATCCATGCCTGTTGAAAAGTAACAACCACGTGATCCCGTTAGTGATCCATCTGCCGGACACGGGCGGAAGCGATGACCTCCCGGAGACGCTCTCGCGCGGCAGACGGACGATTCTTTTCGTCGGACAAGTCTCGTGGCACAAAGGTATCGACGTGCTGCTACAGGCAATGGCCCTCATTGATGGTCACCCGGATGCCGTTTTGCTCATCGTCGGAGGGTGTACTCCTGAATTCAAACCGTCTTTCGACGCGCTTCTTGCAGATGAACGAATTGCCAGGCGCGTGGTCTACGTGGGTTATCGGCAGGATCCTCTCCGGTTTATGACGCAGGCTTATGTGCAGGTGCTCCCGACGCCTCCGTCCCGGTATCTGGAAGGGGCCCCGCGGACCATCCTGGAAGCCATGGCCTGCGGCCTTCCTACGATTTGTTTCCGGTCTGGCGGGGCGGTCGACCTGGTTGTGCATCGCGAGACCGGCCTGATATGCGACCGGGAAAACGCGGAGTGCCTGGCGGAGAATCTACGGCTGTTCCTGGATGACCGGCAGTTTCGCGACTGCTGCAGCGCCAATGCGGCAGCCCGGTTTCGGACTGTTTATTCGCCTCAAAGCGTGGCGGCCGCGTGGGAGAGGCTGCTGGAAGGCCGGCTTGACAGGTTGAATGCGTCAGGAAAGTAAAGTCATGAAATCCCGAACCACGCTTGCCTACGACCAGTGGCATGCGGTGCAGGAGCAGGTAAATAACCAGCCCGAAAATGTCTCCCCCATGAGGTTTGCGTGGTATCGGGCTGCTTATGATGGCATTCGAGACGGCATAAGCGGCGACCTTTTGGAAATCGGCTGTGGGAGAGGAGAATTCGCGGTATGGTTGGCCGCCGCCGCACCTGGTGTACGGATAACGGGAGTCGACTTTTCGGGCGCGGCCATCAGGTTCGCGCGGGATAGAGCCTCGGCGGCCGGGCAACCAGTCCGCTTTGTGGTCGCCGACGCTCAATCTCTGCCGCTTCCCGATAACAGCTTTGACTGGATCGTAAGTTGTGAATGCCTGGAACACGTTCCGCGCCCTCGGGCGATGGCTGCGGAGATCTGCCGTGTCCTGAAGCCCGGCGGCAGGTTCTGTCTCACAACCGAGAATTATTTGAATGGAATGCTGCTCGGGTGGTTCCGGAGCTGGCTGATTGGAAAGCCCTTCGATTCCGGGTCGGGCGTTCAGCCGATAGAGCATTTCTTTTTCTTTTTCAACGTTCGAAGGTATCTGCGGGATGGGGGCCTTGCCGTGGACAAAACCGCGAGCTCGCATTATCAGTGGCTCTTGCTCCCCAGGTTCGATCCCGCCCGGCTTTGCACGGAAGAATTCAAGTCGGGTTGGGCTCGCTTTCTGGCAAAGCCCTTCGGGCGGCACTTCTCGTTTTTTGGGCACAAACCAGTTCCGCGGCCAAGCGATCTTTTGTGAAACCTCGGTGGGTATAACAGTAACATCCAAATCGGCAAGCCCGACCAGGGTCTCTCCCGGCAATAACCGGTCGCGTCGGCTGCCGGCGGCTCAGGTTTGGCTGGGACCGATTGGCATCACTCTGCTCCTTTGGTTTACCAGCCCCAACCAGATTTCCGGCATTCAGGTTTTGGCGGCCTTCCTGTTATTGCTGTTTCCCTGGTGGTCCTATTATCACTGGCGGCAGTCCGGATCCCGGGGGCTGCCGCTGTTCAGTGCGGCGGCGGCATTGTATTGGCTGTATTTCACCGTGCAGTTGTTCTGGGGCGACCGCAGTATTTCCAGTTGGGGGAAGTTCCGCGTGGTGAGTGACGCCGCGGTCACCGAGGTGATGCTTCTGGTTGTGTCCGGCATGTTCTTCTTATGGCTCGGCATGCGATCCACGGCAGGCCGCCTGGTAGCTCTCAAGCGCTTCCCCGAGATTTCCATGACGCCCTGGAGCGTGCTTTACATACAGGCCGTGGCGGTGGCCGGCACCCTTATGGCGGCTTACGAAGGCTACCTGTCGGCCGGTGGCTCAGGAGCGCGCGAGATCATGGCCATCCTCCAGGGAGCTGTATCCCTGACTGCTATCCTGATTCTCTTGCGGCGGGTAATGGATGGCAAGGCCGCTAAATTCGAGAAGAGCCTGCTGCTGGGAATACTGGCCATTCGTATCCTGTTGGGAGTTTCTTCCGGCTGGATGGGAACGGCTGTCGCTCTGGGATTGTGTTGCGCCGTGGTATATCTGCACAAGCATCGCAAGCTCCCCATCGCCGTTATGGTCTCTATGCTGCCGTATGTGTTGTTTTTTCAGGCGGGCAAACAGGCGTTTCGGGACGTATTCTGGCATGGCCAGATGCAGGCCAGCCCCATTGAGAAGGTCGAGTTTTGGGTGGACGCATCGCTCCAGTCCTGGGAGGAAGCCTTGCGCCAGCCCACCGGAGCGAGAACGGCGTATTTGCTTTCTTATTCGCTTTCCAGAACCTCGCTTTTAACCCAGGCGGCCAATGTGTTCGATCTGACTCCCAATATCGTTCCCTACCAAAATTGGCGCCTCTATTCCTACATGGCCGTGGCCCTGATTCCGCGGCTCTTCTGGCCCGACAAGCCGTCGATGAATGAAGCCAACCAGTTTTACCAGGTGGCCTACGGGATCACCAGGGAGCGGGATCTGGGCAACGTTTCCATCGCCGTGGGAACTCTCGTGGAGGGGTACATCAGCTTCGGTTGGTTGGGCGCCGCCGTGGTGATGTTTCTGGTAGGCGTGCTGCTGGATTTTTGGAATGAGACTTTTCTGGCCCCCAGCCGTACATTCCTGGCGGCGGGGATCGGCATCGCCATGCTGCCGCAGTTGGTGGGAGTCGAGTCTCAAATGGCACAATACGCGAGTGGAATCGTCCAGCAAGTGTTCCTTATCCTGGTGGTCTTCTTCCCTGTCACGCGCTGGCGGCTGTCGCACAGGGTCCGGGCTGGCGTTTCCACGAGCCAGGCCGTCTCCCCAAACCGCGCAACAACCCTGGGGCACGTAAGCCATGTCCGCGAACCAGGCGCATAACCTCGTGGCGGTGTTGCCGCAAATCTCGGGCGGCGGGGGAATCGAACGCATCTGCCAAACCGCGGTGGGGGTAATGGGTCAATTCGCCCGCAACCATCGGCTCGAGTTCCACGTGTTCAGCCTGTGTGATGCCGGCGGCACCGTTCAGCCGGATGGCGCACCCGGACCGCTGCGGTTTACCGGTTTCAGCGGAAATAAGATTCACTGCGCATGGTCGGTCCTGCGGCTGGCGCGGCGCACGCGTATCCTGTTCCTGGGCCATCCGTACCTCGGCCCTTTGGGGTACATCGCGCGTGTCCTGAACCCTTCCTTGCGCTATGGCGTAATGGCCCATGGAATCGAGGTATGGCAGCGGCTGTCCCCGGTGCGCTCAAAAGCGCTGCTCCACGCATCCCTGGTTCTGGCTCCCAGCCGTTACACCGCGGAGCAGATTGTCCGCTTGCAGCAGGTGCCGCAGGACCGTGTCAGCGTGGTGCCCCATGGTATTCCAAACCCCCTCCCGCACGGGAACGACTCACATTCCGCGAACAACTTGCTTCCCGCGAACCGCCAGGGCCTCGTGCTCCTCAGCGTGGCGCGCATGCAGTCCGCCGAAAAGTACAAAGGCATCGACGCCGTAATGCGATCTCTGCGCCTGGTGGTTCAACAAATCCCGGAGCTTACCTATTACATCGTCGGCGACGGCGACGATCGCCCCAGGCTGGAGGCCCTGGCGCGCGAGTGCCGGCTGGAACAGAGCGTGATCTTCACCGGCCGCATTCCGGATTCCGAGCTTTGGGAGCGCTACCAGAACTGCGACATGTTCGTCCTGCCCAGCACCGGTGAAGGTTTTGGCCTCGTCTTTGTGGAAGCCATGTCGTTTGGCAAACCGGTGATCGCTTCGCGCACGGGCGCCACGCCTGAGGTCGTCATAGATGGAGTAAACGGTTTTCTGGTGGAAGGACAGAACGAGGCGTCGCTCTCCGAGCGGATTCTCCGCCTGGCAACCGATCCCGCGCTGCGCAGCCGGATGGGTCAGGCGGCGCGGCGCACCTTTGAAGATTGCTACTCGCTACAAAAATACCGCTCTCGCTTTACGGATTTCCTCGAGGCCTTGGCTTCCTGAACGCCGTGAGCGATAGGATCACGAGATGAGTTATCCACAACTGTATAAAGATGAACTGCTGAAAGCCATCGAATCCATCGACGTGGAAAAGGTCGGCCAGGCGATCGCCATTCTCGCCCGCGCCCGCGACGAGGGCCGCCGTATTTTTGTGTGCGGCAACGGCGGCAGCGCCTCCACCGCCTCGCATTTCGCCACCGACCTGGTCAAGGGCGCCAGCTACGGGCGGACTCCGCGCTTCCGCATCCTGGCGCTCACCGACTCGCTTCCCACCATCACCGCCTACTCCAACGATGTCGGCTACGAATGCGTCTTCGTCGAGCAGTTGAAGAACTTCGCCGAGCCGGGAGACGTCGTCATCGGCATCAGCAGCTCCGGCAATTCGCCCAACGTCCTGCGCGCCATGGAATACGGCAACTCCATCGGCTGCCGGACCATCGCCCTTTCCGGCCGGGATGGCGGCCGCCTGGGGCCCCTGGCCCAGCTCAACCTCCAGGCCCCTCATGCTCATACCGGGCGCATCGAGGACCTTCACCTGATCGTCCTGCACATGATCGGCTACTTTTTCATGGAAGCGGAGCATCGGCAGTAACGCCCGTGAAAATCCTCCACGTCATTCCCTCCGTCGGCCCCCTGCGCGGCGGCCCCAGCTTTGTGGTCCGCACCATGGGCGCGGGACTGGCGGCGCGGGGCTGCCACGTGGATGTTGCCACTACCGATGACAACGGCCCCCAAAGACTCACGGTGCCCCTGAATCGCCCCATCCTGGAAAACGGCGTCACCTACCGCTACTTCCCCCGTCAAATGCATTTCTATACGGTTTCCTGGCCGCTTTCCCGCTGGCTGAGGAACAACGTTGCCGCTTACGACCTGCTCCATATTCACGCGCTGTTTTCCTTTCCCGTGGCCTCCGCGGCCTGGTGGGCTGCCCATTATCGCGTACCCTACGTAGTCCGGCCGTTGGGAACCCTGAACCGTTGGGGAATCGAAAACCGGCGGCCCTGGCTCAAACAGGCCAGCCTGCGGCTCATCGATGGCCGCGTGCTCTCCCAGGCGGCGGCCGTGCATTACACCAGCGAAGAGGAACAGGAAGAAGGCGCCCTGGTGGCCGTCGTTTCGCACCCCGTCATCATCCCCAACCCCGTGGATTTTCAGGTCGACCGCGGCGGCCTGCCCGCCCGCTGGTTGCGCTCCCGCTATCCCGCCATCGCCGGAAAGAAAATCATCTTCTTCCTTTCCCGCCTCGATCCCAAAAAAGGCATCGACCTTCTGCTGGCCGCTTTCGCCCGCGTGCGCGCTCAGGCGACGGACGTCGCCCTGGTGCTGGGCGGCTCCGGCGAAGAGGATTTTGTCGAGCGGCTCCGCCGCCAGGCGCGCGACCTCGGCGTCGAATCCGATGTCGTATGGGCCGGCTTTCTGGAAGGAGCCGCCAAACAGGCCGCCCTGGCGGATGCCGATGTGTTTGTACTGCCCTCCTATTCCGAGAACTTTGGTGTAGCCGTCGTGGAAGCCATGGCTTGCGGCCCGCCCGTCGTGGTTTCCGACCAGGTCGGCATCCACCGCCGCATCTCCGCTGCCCAAGCCGGCCTGGTGGTGCCGTGCCGGGAGGATTGCCTGGCGGACGCCATCCTTCAGGTGCTTCGCGACGGCACGCTGCGATCCAAACTGGTGCGCAATGCGGCCGCGCTGGCCAAGACCTTTTCCGTGGAGGCCGTCACCGACCAGGTGGTCGGCCTCTACCGCGACATCCTGGCATCCCGCGGAGCGCTTCAATGACCGAAGCTCCCGCGCCGCAGCTCTCGGCCATCGTTCTGACTTACAACGAGGAAGTGAACCTGCCCGCATGCCTCAAAAGCCTCTCCGGGCTCCATTGCGAACTCTTCGTCGTGGATTCCGGCAGCACCGACCGCACGCTCGAGATCGCCCGCTCGAGCGGCGCCACAATCGCGGAGCACCCCTTCGAAAACTACGCCGCGCAGCGCAACTGGGCGCAACAAAACCTTCCGCTGCGCACCGCCTGGGTCCTGCACCTGGATGCCGACGAACGGCTGACCCCGGAACTCGTCGGCGAGATCAACCGCCAGCTCGCCCAACCCGCCATCCCGCAGAACGGCTTTCTCCTCCGCAAGCGCACCATCTTCATGGGCCGCTGGATCAGGCACGGCGGTCACTATCCCTCCTATCATTTGCGGCTCTTCCGCAAAGATAAAGGCGCGTGCGAAGACCGTCTCTATGACCAGCACTTTGTGATCGACGGCTCGGCGGCGGCGCTCAACGGCGATTACCTGGACGTGGTGGCCTCCAATATCAATACCTGGACCGTGCGCCACGCCCGCTGGGCGAGCCTGGAAGCCCGCGAAATGATGGCGCCCTCGGTGGCCGGGCAGCGCGTGAAAGCCGACCCCATGGGAAACGCCATCCAGCGCAAACGCTGGCTGCGGGAAGGCGTCTATGCGCGTGCGCCGTTATTTGTCCGGCCGTTCCTCTACGGTCTGTACCGCTATGTTTTCCGTTGCGGCTTCCTCGATGGCATAGAGGGTCTCATCTTCCACTTCCTGCAAGGCTGCTGGTATCGATTCCTGATCGATTGCGAGATTTGGGAACAGCGTAAACAGCAGCCGGCAAACTGACGCATGCTGAAGCAGATACTCAAAGAAACTTCCTACCGCCTGTTCTTCACGCTCGACGGGCTGCGTCTGCATGTCCTCCCCAAGCACTTCTACACGCCGGTGCCCGATTATTCGTGGCTGCGGGCCAATCGCCCGCTCTGGACCGGTCGAGCATCGTTGAACGGGTTGACCTGGGACCTTTCCGCCCAGATGGATTGGATCGAGCGGATCTGCCGGCCCTACTACCATGAGGTGGCGGGCTTGCAGTTGTTCCGCGAAATCTTTTCCCGGGGCGTGGGCCCCGGATTTGGTCCCATCGAGTCGCAGCTCCTGCACTGCTTCATGCGCGCCCAGGCCCCCGGGCGCGTAATCGAAATCGGCAGCGGCGTGTCCACGGCCTGCATGCTCCACGCGATCCAGCTCAATCGGCAGGACGGCCGGGAAACCCAGGTAACCTGTATCGAGCCCTTCCCCAAAGATGCCTTCGCCAGCATCCGCGACATCACGCATTTGCGCCAGCCCCTGCAATCCGTGCCGCTGTCCCTGTTCGCACAGCTCGCGCCCGGAGACCTTCTCTTCATCGATTCCAGTCACGCCGTCAAAACCGGCTCCGAGGTCCTCCGCATCTACCTGGACATCGTCCCCGCCCTCCCCGCCGGCGTTTACGTTCACATCCACGACATCAACTTGCCGTACCAGTATCCTCGCGACGCCCTGTCGGCCTATTATGCGTCGCAGGAAACCGCCCTGGTGCTGGCTCTCCTCACCGGCAATCGGCATCTTTCGATTCTGGCCTGTCTTTCCGGCCTCCACTATGACTGCCCGGAGCGCCTGCGGGCCATCCTGAGCGACTACCGCCCGCAGGCCAACCAGGAAGGGCTGCCCGCGCCCGATGCCGCCCTGGGGCGAGACCACTTTCCCAGCAGCATCTGGCTGATGACTCACTGACAGCAAATCGTATGGTTCCGCGCCGGCTAAAGGCCGCTTACTACCAGTTGATGTCGCCGCTCCTGGGCGCCAATGGATGGCTCTACAGGCACTTCCGCGCCCCTCGCACGGGGATTCTCAAGGTTCACCTCGGCCCTGGGCAAAAGAATTACCTGGACGGCTGGATTAACGTGGATGCCAACTTCTTAACCGCGAGAAGCGACGTTTGGGCCGATTTGCGCAACCGGCTTCCATTCCGCACCAACACGGTCGACGTCTTCTACTCCCACCACGTCATCGAGCACTTTCCGGACTCGCTCCTCCCCTTTCATTTTGCCGAAATGTATCGCTGCCTGAAGCCCGGAGGCATCATCCGGGTGGGGGGCCCGAACGGCGACAGCGCGGCCGCCAAATTGATCGAAGGCGATGCCGGCTGGTTCTCCGATTTCCCCGAAAAAAGAGAAAGCGTGGGCGGCCGGTACACTAATTTCATCCTCTGTAAGGGCGAACATTTGACCATTTTGACGTCATCGTACCTGGCGGAACTGTCATGCCGTGCGGGTTTCTCGAATGTCCGGCAGTGCCGGCCGGCCACCCAGACCTTTCACGGCCAATGGATCGATAGCGCGGTTTTGAGCAGAGAATCCGAGAGCACCCCGGAGGTCCCCCACACCCTCCTGATCGAAGCCGAAAAACCCGTCACCGGTGACTAATGGATCGCGGACTGCTCGAAATCCTGATTTGCCCCAGACACCAGGACCACCCCCTGGAGGAGCGTGGGGAGGATCTCGTCTGCCCCTGCGGATGTGAGTATCCGGTGGTGCAGGGTGTTCCCGTCCTTCTACGCGACGACATCGAGCAGACACTTTGGGTGGCCAACGCATCCCTGGAAAAAGCGCGGCAGCTTCGCTCTCTGCCCTTCGCAAACCCCGATTTTTGCCTGGAGACTATAGGTGTCAGCCCCGAGCAGCGCGAATCTCTCGCGGCTGCTCTACGTTCCAAGACAGAAGATGTGGATCCGGTCGTCAGCCACCTTGTCGGCGCGACGAACGGAATACTCTACCACAGTCTGATCGGCCGCTTATCCTCATACCCCATCCCCGAACTGCGGCTTCCTTCCGCAAAAGGTGCGCTTTTCCTGGATATGGGCTGCAATTGGGGGCGGTGGTGTGTGGCCGCTGCCAAAAGGGGCTATTCTCCGGTGGGTATCGATCCTTCTCTCGGGGCGATACTGGCTGCCCGGCGAATTTGCCGCCAACTGGACGTGAATGCCCAATTCATCGTCGCCGACTCGCGATACCTTCCGTTCCACCCCCAGGTTTTCGACGTCGCCTTCTCCTATAGCGTCCTCCAGCATTTCAGCAGAGACAACGTCCGAACGACGCTGCATGAAATCGCCCGAGTCCTCAAACCCGGCGGCGCCAGTATGATTCAGATGCCTAATGCGTTGGGCATCCGGAGCCTTTACAACCAGGCGCGCCGCGGGTTCCGCCACGCCCGCGGCTTCGAAGTCCGCTACTGGACACCCGCCGGGTTGAAAAAAACATTCGAAAGCCTCCTCGGCCCCACATCTTTATCGGTGGATTGCTTCTTCGGCCTGGGTATTCAGGACAGCGATGAACACCTGCTGCCGCCCCGGCACAGGCTGGTGGTTCGCGCTTCCCGCGCCGTGCGGTCCATCAGCCAGAAATTCCACCCGCTTCAGGTATTTGCCGACAGCCTTTATGCCTGTTCGGTCAAGCCTGACCTTCTTGCGGCCTCGCCAGGCCCCCTTAGGAAATCGGAATGTCGTCGTTTCTGAAAGAATTCTGGACTTTCTTGCGCGTCAGAAAGAAACTCTGGCTGCTGCCCATCCTGATCGTCATGCTGGTCATGGGAGCTCTCCTGCTGCTGGCGGAAAGCAGTGCCATAGCGCCTTTCATTTATACCCTCTTCTGAGGTCGATATGAACATCCTGGGTCTCAACGCCTTCCACGGCGACGCTTCCGCCGCCCTTCTCTCCGACGGCCACCTCGCCGCCGCCGTGGAAGAAGAGCGCTTTAACCGCATCAAGCACTGGGCCGGCTTCCCTGCTGTCGCCGCCCGGTCCTGCCTCCGCGATATCGACCCTGCCTCGCTCGCCCATGTCGCCATCTCCCGCGACCCCCGGGCGCATCTCTGGCAAAAGCTGGCCCGCGTAGCCGTGCGCCCCGGCGATTGGACGCGCCTCCTTTCCCGCGCCCGCAACACCATCAAAGTGGCCAAGCTCGCCGACGCCCTCGCCTCCACCGGCGTCGCCCGCCCCGACCAGGTCCGCATCCATCACGTCGAGCACCATCGCGCCCATCTCGCCAGCGCTTTCTTCGCCTCCCCCTTCGAGGAAGCCGCCATCGTTTCCATTGACGGCTTCGGCGATTTCAGCAGCCTCATGTGGGGCATCGGCCGAGGCAACCATTTCGATGTCCATGGCGCGGTCCGCTTCCCCCACTCGCTGGGCCTCTTCTACACCGCTTTCACCCAGTTCCTCGGCTTCCCCAAGTACGGCGACGAGTACAAGATGATGGGCCTGTCCGCCTATGGCGAGCCCCGCTTCCTCTCGCCGGTTCGCGAGGTGGTCCGCACCCTCGGCGATCAGATCCGGCTCGACCTCGATTACTTCATTCACCACACCCAAGGCGTCGAGATGAGCTGGAACGACTGCGAACCCACCCTCGGCTGCGTCTATTCCGCAAAATTACCCCAGGTGTTCGGCCCTCCGCGCGTGCCCCGCAGTGAAATCCAGGACCGGCACCGCGACCTCGCCGCCTCCGTCCAGGCGGTGCTCGAAGAGCGCTACTTCGCTCTCTTGAACTTGGTACACCGCCAGACCGGCCTCAAGAAGCTTTGTCTGGCGGGCGGCGTGGCCCTCAACTGCGTCGCCAATGGCAAGATTTTCGAAAAGACGCCTTTCCAGGATGTCTACATCCAGGCCGCCGCGCACGACGCCGGCACATCCATCGGCGCCGCGCTCTACGTCTATCACCAAATCCTGAACCGCCCCCGCGGATTCGTCATGCGGCACGTTTACTATGGCCCGGAATACACCCCATCCGAGATCCGCCAGGAGCTCGACGATACCGGCGTCCAATACCACCACCTCGCCCAGGAGCAACTGGTGGACCAGACCGCCCGCCAGATTGCCGACGGCAAGATCGTAGGCTGGTTCCAGGGCCGCATGGAATTTGGACCGCGCGCCTTGGGCAACCGCAGCATCCTCGCCGATCCGCGCCGACCCGACATGAAGGACATCCTCAACCAGCGCATCAAATTTCGCGAGCCGTTCCGCCCCTTCTGCCCGTCCGTGCTGGCCGAAGCTACCGGCGATTTCTTCGAAACCGATTACCCGTCGCCCTTCATGGTCCAGGCCTACCGCATCAAACCCGGCGAGCGCAGCCGCATCCCCGCCGTTACCCATCAGGACGGCACCGGCCGCCTGCAAACCGTGGAGAGAGACGTAAACCCGCTCTATTGGAACCTCCTCCAGCACTTTGGCGCCCTTACCGGCGTTCCTGTTCTCATCAACACTTCGTTCAACGAGAACGAGCCCATCGTCAACACTCCTCGCGAGGCCCTGGATTGTTTTCTGCGCACCAACATGGACATTCTGGTCATCGGCCCCTTCTTCCTCCTCAAATCCGAGAACCTGCAGCATAGCCAAACCCGGCGCGCCTTGGCCCAAGCATGAAAAGACCCATGGCGATGAACCCTCGCGTGCCCCGCGTGGCCATCGTCAGCACCCATCCGATTCAGTACCATACGCCCTGGTTTCGCGCTTTGGCATCCCGGCCGGATATCCAGGTAACCGTTCTGTATTGTCATAAAGCCACTCCTCGGGACCAGGCCCAGGCCGGCTTCGGCGTCCAGTTCGAGTGGGATGTGTCTCTGCTCGATGGCTATACCTGGGAGTTTCTGCCCAATGTCGCTTCCATCCCCGGAGTGAGTTTCTGGGGTCTGAATACCCCCGCCCTGCCGCAGAGAATTACCCGCGGCGAATATGACGCCGTCGTCTTGAACGGATGGCACTACCGGAGCGCCTGGCAGGCCATCCAGGCCTGTTGGAGATCGGGGACCCCCGTCCTGGCTCGTGGCGATTCACACCTGCAAACCCCCAGACACCCGGTGAAGATCGCAGCCAAATGGCCTTTCTATCGTTTGTTCATCCCCCGCCTGGCTGCCTGTCTGCCCGTGGGCGCCTGGTCCCGCGAATATTTCCTGCATTACGGCGCCCGCCCCGGCCGCGTGTTTGAAGTCCCCCACACCGTGGATTCGGACCGCATCTCACGCCAGGCTTCCGCCTGCCTGGGACAGCGCGCCGAACTGCGGCGCAAATGGGACCTGCCGGAAGAAGACGTTGTCTTTCTCTTTTCAGGCAAGCTCATTCCCCGGAAGCGGCCGCTGGACTTTGTTCGCGCCATCGCCCAGGCCCGCCGCATGGGCGCTCCGGTTTCCGGGTTGGTGGCCGGAGACGGTGTTGTGCGGTCGGATTGCGAAACCGAGGCGCGCCAATCCGCCGCCCCCATTCGCTTCGCCGGATTCTTGAACCAAACCGAAATCGTCCAGGCATACGTCGCCGCCGATGCCTTGGCGTTGCCTTCCGATGGAAGTGAAACCTGGGGATTGGTGGTCAATGAAGCCATGGTCTGCGGCCGGCCGTGTTTCCTCAGCGATCGCATCGGCTGCACGCCCGACCTGATCGACCCCGGCAAAACCGGCGCCGTTTTCCCCTGCGGCGACGTGGACCGCCTGGCCGCCCTGCTGAAACAGTATGCCGGCCGGCCCACCTTGCACGACATGGGTGAACATGCCCGCCGCAAGATCGGCGCCTACACTCCCGCCGCCGCCGCGGATCGCCTCGCCGCAGCAGTCCACGGCGCATTGAGCAGCCGCCGTCAGCCATGAAAATCCTGCTGCTCAACCAGGCCTTCCACCCCGACGTGGTCTCGTCCGGTCAACACGCCACCGACCTTGCCCTGGAGCTCGCCGCGGCCGGCCATCGGGTCACCGTCATCACCAGCCGCCGCGCCTATGATAACTCCCGCCTGCAATTCACCCCGCGGGAGGTCTGGCGCGGCATCCGCATCCTCCGCATCGGCATGCTCGGCCTCGGTAAAGGTTCGCGCTGGCGCCGCGCGGCCGACTTCGGCAGTTTCTCCGCCAACTGCCTCTTCCGCATGCTCCTGCTCCCCCGCCCCGATCTCGTGATTGCTCTCACTTCCCCGCCCCTGATCTCCGCCCTGGGCGCCTTCCTGGTCCGCCTCAAGGGCGGCAAATTCGTCTTCTGGGTCATGGATCTCAATCCCGACGAAGCCATCGCCGCCGGCTGGATTCGCGCGGATTCCCCCGTCGGCCGCTTATTGAACGCCATCCTGGGATTCAGCTTGCGCCGCGCCGACCGCTTGATCGCCCTGGATCGCTTCATGGCCGGGCGGCTCATCGCCAAAGGGGTGCCGGAGCGGAAAGTTGCCGTGATCCCTCCCTGGCCCCACGATGTCTTTTACGATCCCGCCGCCCGCGAGGCCTTTCGGCGGGAATATGACCTGGATGGCAAATTCGTGGTGATGTACTCCGGCAACCACAGCCCTTGCCATCCCCTCGATACCGTGCTCGCCGCGGCCGAGCGTCTCCGCGAACACTCCCGCATCGCCTTCTGCTTCGTCGGCGGAGGAAGCGAATTCTCCAAGGTGCGCGATTTCGCTCTGGCCAACCAGCTTCCCAACATCCGCTCGATTCCCTACCAGCCGCTCGACAAATTATCCGCCTCCCTTTCCGCCGCCGACCTGCACCTGGTCGTCATGGGCGATCCCTTCGTTGGCATCGTGCACCCCTGCAAGGTATACAACATCCGGCGATTGGGGATTCCCTTCCTGTACATCGGCCCGGTGCCCAGCCACTTAACCGAGTTGTCGCCGGCCGCCGTATTCCCGCATGGAGATGTGGATGGCGTCACGCGGTTCCTCTCCCGCAGCGCTGCCAGTCCCCTGCCGGCCGCCCCGGATTTGCAAAACGAATTTTCCCGGCAAACCCTGCTGGCCCGCATGCTCGGCGCCATCGAATCCCTGGCGCCGGTTTCCGGACTCCCCGCCCGCCCACGGGTTTTCTCCTGACTTCCGACTCCTGTCTTCTGACTCCTGTCTTTTTGCTTAACCGAGGTGCTCCATGTTGTTCCCGAGCTTCTTAATTGGACTCTCCGCGTTCCTCGCTTCCATCGTCTTGACCCCCCTGTGCCGCCGCCTCTTCCAGCGCCTCGGGATCGTGGATCGGCCGGATGACAACCGCAAGTTGCACGAAATCCCCGTGCCCCTGATGGGCGGCGTGCCGATTGTGCTGGCGTACCTGATCGGTTGCCTGCTGCTGTCTCTGGTTCCCAGGGACCTGGTCAAGATCAATGTCTTGCACGTGTTGATCGTCGCTCCGGCGGCCCTCTTCATCTTTGTCACCGGCATACTGGACGACTTGCTGCACCTGAAACCCTGGCAGAAGTTGTGCGGCCAGATGCTCGGCGCGACGTGGGCAGCCGTAGCCGGTGTTCGCATCTGGAGCGTCGCCGGACATCCCGTGGGATGGGCCAGCTTCCTGGTCACCATCGTCTGGTTGATCGGATGCACCAACGCCTTCAATCTCATCGATGGGGTGGACGGACTGGCCTCCGGCGTCGGTCTGTTTGCCACTCTGACCATGCTGATTGCCGCCTTGTTGCAGCACAACAGCGTCCTCGCCCTGGCTACCGCTCCCCTGGTCGGAGCACTCCTCGGCTTTCTGCGCTACAACTTCAACCCCGCATCCATCTTCCTGGGAGACTCCGGCAGCCTAACCATCGGTTTCCTGTTGGGCTGCTTCGGCGTGGTCTGGAGCCAGAAGTCGGCCACCATCCTGGGAATCACCGCGCCTCTGATGGCCCTGGGAATTCCCATCATGGATACCGGCCTTTCCATCGTCCGCAGATTCCTGCGCCATCAGCCGATCTTCGGCGCCGACCGTGACCACATCCACCATCGCCTGCTGAATCGTGGCTTCACCCCCCAGCGCGTCGCCCTGATCCTCTACGGCGTCGCCAGCATCGGTGCTGCCCTCTCTCTCCTGAGCGTCTCCACCAGTCGCATGTCCGGAGCTGTAGTCCTGCTCTTCTGCGCGGCCGCCTGGGTCGGAATTCAGCACCTGGATTACAGAGAGTTCAGCATGGCCCGGCGCATGCTCCTCGACGGAACCTTCCAGCAGACCCTCGACGCTCAATTGCGCCTGCGTACCTTCGAGCAGGAGCTCGCCGCGGCTCAGTCCATTGGCGAATGCTGGGAGCTGGTTCTCCACGCCGCTCGCACCTTCGACTTCACCGAGGCGCGCCTGTGTGTTGCCGGCACGGTTTATCACCAACGCTTGCGCGACCCCGAGAGCGACCTTTGCTGGAGCCTCCGCGTGCCGCTTCCCGGCAGCGGCTACATCAATTTCGTGCGCCCGCATGAATCGCTGGTCTTCTCTATGGGGGTGGCGTCTTTCATAGACGTGGTCTGTAAGACCATGTCCGCCAAGTGCCTCGAATTCGGCCAGGATGCGCCTAAACCTCTGGCTGCCAATGCGATGAGCCGCTCCTTTTAGGCCGCCGGTGATCGACACGTTCTTCAATCCGCTCACTTGGAGTGTCCTGCTGCTGGCCGCGGGGCTTGTGGGATGGAAGAGCTTCCGGGTTTCGCGCTGGCTCTCGGTCGCCGCTCTGGTCCCCTTGCTCGTCTTCGGTTCCACCGCTGGTTCCGGGATTCTCTTGCGTTCCCTCGAAAACCAGTACCCCGACATCGCCATTCGCGATCTCCCCCCGGAGCAGGCCATCGTGGTGCTGGGCGGGGCTCTTCATGGGCCGTCTTCCCGCCATCCCCATAGCGCCCTGATCGACCCGAGCGACCGGATTTTGCTCGCGTTCCGGCTCTTCCGGGCGGGGAGAGCCCCCTTTGTGCTGTGTAGCGGTGGAGGCGAGAACCTGCCGGAGTCCCCCCTGATGGGCCGGCTGCTCCAGGAATGGGGCGTGCCCGCCGAAGCCATCCTCCTCGAAGACCAGTCCTTAAACACCCGCGAGAATGCCCTCTTCAGCTACTCTGTCCTGAAACCCAGGGGCATACGCCATATCCTGTTGGTTACTTCGGCTATGCACATGCCTCGTGCCGCTGCCGTGTTCCGCAAGGTAGGTTTTGAGGTGACTCCCGCGCCAGCCGATTTCCACAGCGGTTGGCGAGCCAGTGGCCGTGGTGCATTCATCGATTGGTTCAGCGGCTGGCTGCCGGAAGGCCATTACCTCCAGTGGTCCGATAAGGCCTTGCAGGAGTGGACAGGCTTGCTGGTGTACCGTCTGCGCGGCTGGGTCTAGCAGCTATCCAGTAATGGTCGGCGTTCATGCCGGCTGCTGGTCTGCCCCAACCTCGCCTGTTTTCTCTCGGTTGTGACCCACCGGACCGGAAGTGTGCTCGATCGACCGTGCGTGACGGTCCGCCCAAGTTGATCGATGGATCCCTTTGATCGCTCAAGTCAAGTCAAGAATGGAAGCCCAAGGGAACGCAACTGCGGTTTCTTTCCCTTGAACCCTTTCTTCCCCCTCGCAGCGCACCTCGAAGCGGAGAAGAAGGCGAAACGGTAGTACTAAGGCAATCTTCCATTTGACGAAACAGCGCTGTTCTGTCAAATATAGAGGTGCAGCCGGCAATCAACCGGCAGGACCAAATGTTGAATCAGCCCTTTTTTCAAGTAGCCCTTCCCATCATGGTCACGATGGTGGCCACCGTCTGGGCTCTCATTTCCACCAATAACAAGCGTCTTGACGATATCGCTGCCAGGCTGGGCCGCATTGAGGATCGCTTGCTGGCGATCGAGAACAGACTCGCCGCAGCCTTGGAACTCAAGGCGTGGCGCTAAAGCTCCGCCGTGCGCTTCTCCGCGTAAGCGGGGCGTGGGGTTGATAACCTCGGGGGCCTACGCAAGGGCCCCTTTTGGAGATTCCAAGATGGCACCAGCCAAATTACTTTCCAGCGCCGCGCGGGCAATGAGTCTCGCACGCCGGACGCGTGCCGGCGGCCGGCCGCGGTCTGATGTCAAACGCTGCCCTTGCGGAGCGATGACGCTGAAACGCGCACAGGCCCGCGGTAAATCGAGCGAGCATGACCCTCTCTGTCTCTTCTACCGCCAGCGCATCTTGGAACAGGCGGGATTGAGAAAATGAAATACCTCATCACCTACGAGAAGACTTCTACCGGATACAGCGCGTACGCTCCGGACCTGCCGGGGTGCATCGCGGCCGGGTTCAGTTTTGAGGAAACGGCCGAACTCATGCGGGGCGCTGTCGACGCCTCCCACGAGAAGTTCGCCGGTCGTGAGGACTCCGCCCCCTTCATCCTCCGCCGCGCGTACGAGGATTTGCAGGATCGGTGGCGGAAGGCCAGCCTTCGAGAGATCGCGGAGGGCAGAGGGAACGAGCGAGTCCTGTCCCCTCTTGCCTTGACCCACTTTGGGGGCGCCCAGACAGTCGCGCAGCTCCAGGTTCCCGTGGCGGACGCATCGCCGGCCATCTTCGCCGCCGATGGCAGCGGGGCGGGTCCGGGCGCCATCCTCAACCAGGATCCTCCCGGCGTCGACGGCCAGATCGCCGCCGCCACACTTCCCAAGCCTCTTTTGCCAACCGCGCTCCCCCGCCACATCTGCTAGCCTGGGAGTTTCTGAGAAGTGGCCCACGAAACAGCGGACCATTTCGTCAGTAGGTTGAGCACCGGGTCCACCATGGCATTCGCCTCCCGCTTTTTCGGCATGACGCTCCTCGCAGCCTTCGCATGCTTTTCCGGCAGTCCCCAGACCCCTCCCCCCGCAACCGCCCAGCCCCCCGCAACCGCCCAGCCCCCCGCAACCGCCCAGCCCC